>ERZ778021.2145-NODE-2145-length-18963-cov-5.918289_pt1 | contig 18963 bp, 14 predicted proteins | sample MGYA00375751_ERZ778021 | MGnify/ENA primary metagenome ERZ778021 (study PRJEB29350, sample SAMN05389814) | bioreactor metagenome | isolation source: Thiocyanate stock bioreactor | place: South Africa: University of Cape Town | collected 2013-08-29 ... | reverse complement strand
CGGTCGGCTGCTGTGGGAGCGCCCGCTCCCGGCCGGCGGCTACGCGACGCCCGCGACGTACTCGGCCGGGGGGCGGCAGTTCGTGGTCGTCGCGGCCGGCGGCGCGGGGAAGCTGCGGACCAAGGCCGGCGATGCGTTCGTCGCGTTCGCGCTGCCGGAATGATCGACGAACGATCGGAGCGCCGGATCGGGCTGATCCAACTCCACCTGGCCGTGCTGCTCGCGGGCGGCTCCGGGCTGTTCGCGAAGGCCCTGGCGGTCGGGCCCGACGTCCTGACCGCCGGGCGGACCGTGTTCGGGGCCGCATCGTTGCTCGCGTTCGCCACGCTCGCCGGCCGTCGCCTCGTCGTGCGGCCGGCCCGGGACGCGGTCGGCCTGCTGCTGTGCGGCTTCGTCCTGGCGGCGCACTGGGTCACGTTCTTCCTGGCGATCCAGGTCTCCACCGTGGCCGTCGGCTTGCTGGCGTTCTCGACGTTCCCCCTGTTCACGACGCTCCTCGAACCGGCCGTGTTCGGCGAACGGCTGCGTCCGACGGACGTCGTGCTGGCGGCGATCGTGAGCCTGGGGCTGGTGCTGGTCGTCCCGAGCTTCGACGCGGGGGACGGGATGGTGCGCGGGGCCTTCTGGGGCGTCGTCTCCGCGCTGCTGTTCGCGGCCCTCGCGCTCGCGAGCCGTTCCTACAACGCCCGCCAGCCGGCGCTGGCCATCGCGTTCCATCAGCAACTCGGCGCGGCGTTGATCACGGTCCCGTTCGCCCTACCGAGCGTGGCAAGCGTGTCGCCGGGGGATTGGGCGGGACTGGTCGTGCTGGGCGTCGTGTTCACGGCGGTCGGCCAGGGGCTCGCCGTGGCGAGCCTGAGGCATCTCCGGGCCCGGACGGTGAGCGTCGTGTTCGGGTTGGAGCCGGTCTATGCGATCGTCCTGGCCCGGCTGATCCTGCACGAGTCGCCGAGCCCGCGGACGCTGCTCGGCGGGCTGCTGATCTGCGGCGCGGCGGCGGGGGCGTGCTTGCGGCGGGAGGCGCCTTTGGAGTCTCAGCGATAGGCGTCATACGGGTCGTCGGTGGCCTTCGAAGCCGCGGCGGCCTGGAACCGATGCAGCGTCAGGCCGACGACGGCGGCGGTGGCCGTGGCGACGAGCGCCAGGGCGATCGCCGATCGCGCCCAGGGCTTGAGGCCGGCCAGGGGAGGGGCCTCGGGGACGGCGCAGAGCAGGGGGGCGAGGAACAGCGCAACGGCGGCGTCGGGCCGCAACTCGCCGAAGGCGTAGCCGCTCAGGAGGAGGCCGGAGAGGGCGACGATCCCGACGCCGGGGAGGGCGTCGCGGTCGTCGCCGCGGAGCAGGGCGGCGGCGATCGCCGCGCCGGCGAGGGCCCCGGCGATCGGCAGGCCGTTCATGCCGCCGGTGGCGTAGCCCGAGAGCATCACGCAGCCCGACGCCCCGGCCGTGGCCCCCGCGAGTGCGAACGGGACGCGGAAGGCCGAGCCCGACCGCCGCGCCGTCCAGTTCAGCAGCGACCAGCCGGCGAACAGGGTCGCGCCCAGGCCGGCGAGGATCGCGCACCGTTGGGCCGGCGGCCAGGTCGCCGAGCCCGGACCGGCCAGGTCGGCGACGTAGCTCGATCCGAACAGCAACGCCGGCGCGACGGCCGCCGACGCCAGCAGCCTCGCCCCGATTCGGGCCCAGCCGGGAAACCGGACCGACCCCGGCAGGGATTCGAGCAGGACCACCGCGGGGAGCACGAGGCCCAGGAATCGGTCCTGGTCCTCGCGCATCGGCCACCGGGGATGGACCTTCAGCACGGCCAGGCCCGCCGCGACGCCGAGCGCGATCGCGGCGGCCTGGGATGCGGCGGCCCAGCGTCGGCCGCCCAGCCGGCCCGCCGCGGCCACGAGCGCCGAGGCGACCAGGGCCGCCGCGAGGGCTTCAAGCATCAGGATCGGGTCGGGCATGGTCGAAGGGAGGCCCCGATCAGGGCTTCGTCCCCTCGAAGCTGATCAGGACGCCCACCTCGTCGCCGACGGCGGGGATCATCTTGTCCATGCCGAAGTCGGACCGCTTGATGGCGATGGACGTGTCGTAGCCGGTGCGGGCCACGCCCGGGGGGAACTCGCCGACCTTGCCCCCGGTCAGCATCAGCGTCACGGGCTTCGTCACGCCGTGGAGCGTCAGGTCGCCGACGACCTTCAGGCCGCCCTCGTGCTTCGCCACGGAGGTGCTCTTGAAGGTGATCGTCGGGAACTGCTTGGCGTTGAAGAAGTCCGGGCTCTTGAGGTGCCCGTCCCGCTTGGCGTCGCCGGTGTCGATGCTGTCGACCTTGATGGTCAGCTCGAACTTCGAGGACTCGATGGACTTCGGATCGATCGTGAACTTGCCCGAAACCTCGTCGAACATGCCGTAGCTGGAGGCGAACCCGCCGTGGTTCGACTTGAAGACGACCGAGGTGTGGGCGGGGTCGATCGCGTAGTCGTCGGCCGCTCGCGCGGCGAGGGACGTCGACAGGGACAGGGCGGCCATCAGGCCCGAGGCGGCGGAGGCGAGCTTCATCGGCCAAGGCTCCGGGTGGTTGTTCGGTCGGATCCGACGCGGATCCCGCCCGGATTCTACCGGGCGCAGGAAGCCCCCGCGTCGAGCCAGAGGCGTCGGAGTTCGACCAGGTCGTCGACGGCGAGGTCCGGCTCGACGAGGGCGGGGACGTCCTCGCCTGGCGCGACCCAGACCGTGAACATGCCGGCCGCCCGCCCCCCGACGATGTCCGACGCCTGGCTGTCGCCGACCATGGCCGCCGAACCGGCCGGGCATCCCAGCCGGGCGACGGCCTCTTCGAACAGCTTCGGATGCGGCTTGCCGACGACGATCGGCCGGACGCGGGCGGCTGTGGCGACGGCCTCGGCGAGCGCCCCGCAGCCGGGGTCGAAGCCGTCGGAGACGGGGAACCGGGCGTCCAGGTTCACCGCGAAGAAGGTCGCGCCCGCGGCGACCGCCCGCGAGGCGGCGCGGAGGCGGCCGTAGTCGAACGCGGGGTCGTTCCCCACGACCACGGCGCGGGCCTCGCCCCAGCGATCGGGTGGGAGTAGCGTGTGGCCCGCGCGGGCCAGCGAGCCGGCGAGGTCGTCGGTGCCCAGGGCCAGGACGGGGACGGGGCCCATGAGCCCGAGCACCTCGTCGGCCGTGAGGTCGAAGGCGGCGACCACCTCGCGAGGCTCGGCGGGGATGCCCAGCCGGGCCAGCGCGGCGGCGATGGCGGGCGACCCGTATCGCGAGGAGTTGGTCGCGAAGACGACCGGGACGCCGGCCTCGCGCAGGTCGGCCACCAGCTCGGCTGCGCCGGGCAGGAGGCCGGGGCCCGCCCAGATCGTGCCGTCGAGGTCGAAGGCGAATCCCCGGATCGTTCGCAGGCTCGTCAAGGCTCGGCCCCTCCGCGTCCCCGGCGGTCGTCTCGCGAATCGACGAGTCTACCACGGGCCGGGGCGGTTCCCTATAATTGCGATCGTAATCCGGATCGGGACACGACCTGGAAGCATCCACGAAGCCAGCGAGCGAGGGAAGCGGAATGAGCCTGCTTGACCAGTTGCGAGCCATGACGGTGGTGGTCGCCGACACCGGGGACATCGAGGCGATCGCTCGGTACAAGCCGCGCGACACCACGACGAACCCCTCGCTGCTGTACAAGGCGGCCCAGATGCCGCAATACCAGCGGATCGTCCAGGCCGCCGTGGCGTTCGCCCAGTCGACCGAGGACGAGCCGAAGGCCCAGCTCGAAGCGTGCATGGACAAGCTGGCCGTGGGCTTCGGCAAGGAGATCCTGGAGATCGTCCCCGGCCGCGTCTCCACCGAGGTCGACGCCCGCCTGTCGTTCGACGTCGAGGCGACCGTCGCCAAGGCACACCGGCTGATCGAGCTGTACGAGGCCGAGGGCGTGGGCCGCGAGCGGATCCTCATCAAGATCGCCTCCACCTGGGAGGGCATCCGCGCCGCCGAGATCCTGGAGAAGGAAGGGATCCACTGCAACCTGACGCTGCTGTTCAGCTTCCCACAGGCCGTCGCCTGCGCCGAGGCCGGCGTCACCCTGATCTCGCCGTTCGTCGGCCGGATCCTGGACTGGCACCTGAAGGACCGGGGCGTGAAGTCGATCCCCGCGACCGAGGACCCGGGCGTGCAGTCGGTCCAGCGGATCTACCGCTACTACAAGTCGCACGGGTATGAGACCGAGGTCATGGGCGCCAGCTTCCGGAACGTCGGCGAGATCGTCGAGCTGGCCGGCTGCGACCTGCTGACCATCTCGCCCGACCTTCTGAAGGAACTCCAGGAGGCCGACGAGACGCTCGTCCGCAAGCTCGTCCCGACGGGGAACGAGGCCGACGCCGAGGCCCGGGTCACGCTTGACGAGAAGGCGTTCCGCTGGATGCTGAACGAGGACGCGATGGCCACCGAGAAGCTCTCGGACGGCATCCGCAAGTTCGCCGCCGACATCGTCTCGCTGGAGAAGCTGGTCTCCAAGCTGATCGACCAGCCCGTCGGCGTCTGACGCCCCTCAACCCCGGCGCGAGCCCGGTGCCGGGATCGATCCCGTAGGCTGGGTCGAGACCCAGCCCGGGATACGCGACGGCTTGCATGGGCTGGGTCTCGACCCAGCCTACAGGCTGACCGAAGTCGCCCGGATCCCTCAACCCCGGCGCGGGGCCTTCGCGCCGGGGGCCTGGGCCGCCAGCATCTCCGGCGTCAGGCCGTCCAGTCGGGCGATCAGGGCCGGCAGCGCGGCGTCGAGGCGGGCGAGGATCGGCCGGGCGTCGTCGAGGCGGCCGGCCGCGGCGGCGGCCTCCAGGGACAGGGCCATCTCGCCGGCCGCGGCCGAGAAGACGGCGGCCATCCCCGCGAGCTTGTGGGCGGCGGCCCGCAGCGCCTTCGGGTCGCCGTCGCGGAGCGCCACGCGGGCGGCTTCGAGCCGCGCGGGCGCGAGTTCGCGGAAGTCGCGGCAGAGGCCGTCGAGCAGGTCGCCGTCGCCCCCGCAGGCGGCCAGGAGCGCGGCCGGGTCGAGCGGGGCCCCGTCGGCGGGGCGGGGGGGCCGCATCCCGCGCAGGCGCTCGACCACCTCGAAGAGGCGGTCGATCCGCACGGGCTTGGTCAGGTAGTCGTCCATGCCGGCGGCCAGGCATCGCTCGCGATCGCTTCGCCTGGACCGGGCCGTCAGGGCCGCGACGGGGAGCCGGCGGCCCCCGCGGGCGGCCTCGACGCGGCGGAGTTCCTCGATGACCTGGAAGCCGTCCAGCTCCGGCATGTGGACGTCCAGGAGCATCAGGTCGAAGTCCCGCGCCGGGTCGAGTGCCAGCGCGAGGGCCTCGCGGCCGTCGCGGGCGAGGCGGACGGAGCAGTCGCGCCGCTCCAGGAGCTGCACCAGGAAGCGGCCGTTGAACTCGTCGTCCTCGGCCACGAGGATCGAGGGCCGACCGGCGGCGGGGGCGGGCCGCGGCCGGTCGGGGGCGGGGAGGCCGTCGCGACGGTCCTCGGGCGCCGCCAGCACGCGGCGGAGCGCCTCCAGGAGTTCGTCCTGGCGGATCGGCTTGAGCAGCCGCGCGGCGACGTGCAGCTCGCGGCTGCGGGCGAGGTCGCCGGGCTCGTCCCCGGTCGTCATCATCACGATGGGGACGGCGGCCAGCTCGTCGCTGGACCGGATCTTGGCGGCCAGGTCCAGGCCGTCGATGTCGGGCATACGACTATCGAGCAGGACGATGTCGGGCGGACGCCGCCGGGACGCCCCGCGCCAGAGTGAGTCGAGGGCCTCGATCCCGTCGCCGGCCCCGACGGTGCCCAGGCCCCACGAGGCGAGCCACCCGGCCAGGACGCGCCGGGTCGTCGCGTTGTCGTCCACGACCAGGGCCGTCCGGCCGCGGGGGAGCTGCGGGGCCCGGGCGGGCCGCGACGGCGGCGGCTTGCGGGCGAATCGCACCGTCAGCGTGAAGGTGCTGCCGCGGCCGGGCTCGCTCTCCACGTCGATCCCGCCCCCCATCAGCGCCGCCAGCCTGGCGGCGATCGTCAGGCCCAGCCCGGTGCCGCCGAACCGGCGGGTGGTGGAGGCGTCCTGCTGCTCGAACGCCCGGAAGATCCGGTCCTGCTCCTCGCGCGGGATGCCGATGCCGGTGTCGCTCACCTTCACGCGGAGGGCCGTCGTCCCCTGGGCGGCGTCCTCCTGCTCGACCAGGACGAAGACCTCGCCGCGCTCCGTGAACTTCACCGCGTTGCCGACGAGGTTGATGAGCACCTGGCGGAATCGGCCGACGTCCCCCTCCAGGGCGTCGGGCACGTCCTCGCGGACCTGGGAGACCAGGTCCAGCCGCTTGGCGTGAGCGCGGGGGCCGAGGAACCGGAGGACGTCGCCGATCGCGGCGCGGAGCGAGAACTCGGCGGCGTCGACGTCGAGCTTGCCGGCGGCGATCTTGGCGAAGTCGAGCACGTCGTCGACGATCCGGACCAGGCCCTCGGCCGCCGACCGGACGGTCTTGAGGCACTGCCGCTGGTCGTCGGTGAGCGGGGTCTCCAGCGTCAGCTCGGTCATCCCCAGGATGGCGTTGAGGGGCGTGCGGATCTCGTGGCTGACGTTGGCCAGGAACTCGTCCTTGGCCCGGCTGGCGGCCTCGGCCTCCTCCTTGGCCCGCCGCAGCTCGGACTCCAGCCGCTTGCGCTCGCCGACGTCCTCCAGCACGGCGATGACGTGGGCGGGGCGGCCGTCCTCGTCGCGCTGGAGCGAGATGTACAGCTTCACCCAGACGACGCCGCCGTCGCCGCGGACGTAGCGCTTCTCGACCGAGTACGGGCCGCGCTCGCCGCGGGCGAGGCGGCGGAAGTCGGCCGGCCCGCGGTCGAGGTCTTCGGGGTGGGTGATGTCGTTGAAGGGATGGCCGATCAGCTGGCCGGGCTCGTGGCCGACGATCGCGCAGAAGGCGTCGTTGACCCGGAGCCAGCGGCCTTCGAGGTCGCAGTGGGCGATGCCGACCGCCGCGTTCTCGAAGGTGCCGCGGAACCGGGCCTCGCTCTCCCGGAGGTCGAGGCATGCGGCGTCGTCTTCGGCCATGGCGAGGTCCCGATGCTGCGTCCGCCGCGGGTCCGAGGCCGTCGCGATCGGCGTCGATCGCGGCTGCGGCCGTCCCGGTCCGCTGGCCCGCGGGCTACCCCTGCGAATACAATACCAAAGCGTCGGCCCGCCCGGCGGCCGACGATCTACGACCGAGGTGAATCATGGGTCGCCTGCTCCTGATCGACGACGATCCCGCCCTGGTCGCGCGGCAGGCCCGCCAGGTTTTCCCCGCGCCCGACCACGAGGTCGAGGTCGCCTCTTCCGGGGCCGAGGGCCTGGAGCGGGTCCGGCTCGCCCGGCCCGACGCGGTCCTGCTCGACCTCCACCTCCCCGACGCTTCCGGGTTCGAGGTCTTCCAGTCCATCCGACGGATCGACGCCCGGATCCCGGTCGTCTTCATCACCGTCGCCCGCACGGCCGACGCCGCCATCGAGGCGATGAAGCTGGGCGCTTACGACTACCTCTTCAAGCCGCTGGACCTGCGACGGCTCCGCGAGGTCGTCGAGGGGGCGTTCGAGGTCTCGCGCCGGATGCACACGCCGACGGTCGTCGCCGAGGAGGGGGACGTCGACGCCGACGGGGCCATCGTGGGCTCGTGCCCGGCGATGCTGGAGGTCTACAAGTCCATCGGCCGCGTCGCCGCCCAGGACGTCCCCGTGCTGATCACCGGCGAGAGCGGCACGGGCAAGGAGATGGTCGCCCAGGCCATCTACCAGCACGGCCCGCGCGCCCGCATGCCCTTCCTGGCCCTCAACTGCGCCGCGATCCCGGAGACCCTGCTGGAGAGCGAGCTGTTCGGCCACGAGAAGGGCTCGTTCACCGGGGCCGACCGCCGCCGCATCGGCAAGTTCGAGCAGTGCAACGGCGGCACGCTGTTCCTCGACGAGATCGGCGACATGCCGCCGGCCTTGCAGGCCAAGCTCCTGCGGCTGCTCCAGGAGCAGACCTTCGAGCGCGTCGGCGGCGACGAGACCATCCACACCGACGTCCGCCTGATCGCCGCCACCCATCGCGACCTCAAGGCCTGGTCGAACGAGGGGAAGTTCCGCGCCGACCTCTACTACCGCCTGAGCGTCTTCACCCTGGCCCTCCCCTCGTTGCGCGACCGCGGCGACGACCTGCGGATCCTGGTCCGCCACTTCCTCCGACGCCTCAGCGCCGAGATGGGGCGAGAGGTCCGCGACGTGGCCCCGGAGACCCTGGAACGGCTCCGGGAATACTCCTGGCCGGGGAACGTCCGCGAACTCCAGAGCACCCTGAAGCAGGCGCTCCTCCAGGCGAGCGGGCCGCTGCTGCTCCCCCGGTTCCTGCCCGATGCCTTCGACGAGCCCGCGGCCGGCTCGCCCCGGGGCCGGGAGTCCGGCGGCGCCCCCGCCGCGCTGACCGTGTCCCTCTCCGGCGTCTTCCGCTCCGACGACCGGGACGTCTACTCGGAGGTCCATCGCCAGTTGGACAGGCTCCTCCTGCCCGCCGCGATGGAGTTCGCCCGGGGCAGCCAGCACCAGGCGGCGCTCCTGCTCGGCATCGCCCGCCAGACCCTCCGGCAGAAGTTGAAGCAGCTCGGCCTGCACCCCACGAGCCAACTCGACCACGACGACTCCGAGGCGAACGAGCTACCCGGTTGACCGCCGGGCGCGGGAAACTCTGCCCGCCCCAAGGGGGTGGGACGGAGGTTTCGCGATTCCTCATGACGCGTCAAACGAGGCCCGCCGCCGGCTCGGCATGGGCGATGCTGCAAGAAGAGGATCGATACGGAGCCGACGTCTGAGGCCGACTCTTTCACGCCACCCATCGATGGGATCAAGAGAGGACGATCATGGCAGTCGCGACGCAGAAGGGCAAGAACATCCAGGCGGAGAACAAGCCCGAAGTCGAGCACAGCCAGCCCTGGATCCATGTCAAGAAGGCGGAGATCCAGGAGTTCGGGACGGTCCGGCAGTTCCCGATCGGGCTGTCCCGGGACGCCCGGATGTATTCCTGCCAGCGGTTGAACCAGGTGCTGGCGGACACCCAGATCCTGTACGCCCTGTATAAGAAGCACCACTGGCTGATGCGCGGGCACACCTTCTACCAACTGCACCTGTTGCTGGATAAGCACGCCGAGGAGCAGCTCAAGCTGATCGACGAGGTCGCGGAGCGGATCCAGGCGCTCGGCGGCCTGGCCGTCGGCGACCCGCGCCACGTCGCCGAACTGACCCGCATCCCGCGCCCGCCCGACGGCTGCGAGGAGGTCCCCTCGATGATCTCGCGGCTGCTCGAAGCCCACGAGATGATCCTCATCGACGCCCGCGACGCCGCCCGCAAGGCCGCCGATCAGGGTGACGACGGCACCAACGACCTCCTGGTGTCCGACATCGTCCGCACCGGCGAGGCCCAGGTCTGGTTCCTCGTCGAGCACCTCGTGGACACGCCCCTCGGCCGTGACTGAACGGATCGGTCAATCCAGGGGTGATGTCTCCGGAAGCCTCCCCCGCCGGGAGGCTTCTTCCCCCCCTCTCGCGATCGCCGCGGAATTGGCTCCGTTCGCGGGAAGTCAGCTTCCTTTTGTGTGGTTGTAAGTTGTTTATGGTTAAAGGATTGCGATTATAAAATTTTGGGTCCGATCGTCGTTTTCATGATAGGCCGGAACTCGACCCTTTCGGCCGGGCGGCAGTCGTGCGGAGGATGGTCGACACGCATGCGTGTGAAGGTCGAAGGAGTGAGGGCCTTGATCCGGTTTCTTTCTTCCGAGGCCCGGCGGGTTGTCAAGGAACGGTCATCCGCAAGATATCATCCGGCGTCAACGAGATCGGATTTCACAAATCCGGCCGGATTCTGGAATTCCTCCGCGCCTTGGGGTGGCTCGTCAAAATCATGAGACGAGGGTGATGACAAGCATCCTTCTCCCTTCGTGGTGCTCCGTCGAAAACATGGAAATGCAAGCATGGGCCCTCCCTTCTCCTCTAGTGGGAGAAGGATGCTCGTCATCACGCTTTTCCGATGTTTCCGACGGAGTACCAAGAGGGGAGAAGGGAGGATTCATGCTCGCCCCGATGTCTGGGACGGATCGGTCGTTGAGCTGCGTCGTCAGTCTCCTGGCTTGACGACGGCGCGGATGAGCCAGTCGCCCTTGTCGAAGGGTTGGGGCTCCTCGCCCGGGAGGCCGACGACGGATCGGCCGGAGCCGGAGCCCTTGGCGTCGTGGCTGACGTAGACGCCCTTGGTCTGCGTGGGGTCGAAGTCGACGCCCAGGTAGAACGTCTTCGGGAGCTTGGTCGGCTTGAGGTCGAGCGTGACCCATTTCGGCTCGCCCCGTTCGAACTTCTCGTAGCGGAACGGGAACTCGGCGAGCTTCTGGAACTTCTCGTCGCAGAGGTAGACGACGAAGTCCTCGCGGGGCGGCCTCGGCGCGCCGTAGCGGGCACCGTGGACCTTCACCTTGACGAGCGTGGACGAGTCGTCGGGGGCGTCGAACTTCACGGCATGGCCGCCGCCGGCGATGCTGCGGCGTCCGGCGGGCTTGCCGTCGTCGTGCGAAAGCTCGGCGGGCTCGGACTTCTTCGCGGCGGGGGCCGGTTTCGAGGCCGGGGGCTTCGACGCCTCCTGCGCCCCGTTGCGGGCCCACAGGGTCCCCAGGGAGAGGCTGCCGGTCAGGAAAAGGGTGGCCAGGGTGGTCGCGGATCGTCGGATCGACATGGTCTTCAAGGCTCCTTGCGCCAGGTGGACGGCCGCCGGGGCGAGGGTCGCGGCGGTCGAGGGGGCGTGGACGAACGCGAGCGAGGCCCGGGACGCGGCCCGGCACCAGGAGGCGGGCGCGACGGCCCCGGCGTCGGCGGACGCCGCGGCCAGCAACGCCGACGGGGCCATGCCGCGCCGGAGCAGCCGCTCGCGGAGCCGGGCCCGGCCGCGGTGGAGCCTCGTCTCCACGGTCCGCTTCGCGCAGCGGAGCCGTCGAGCGGCCTCCTCGCAGGTCAGGCCCTCCAGGTGGCAGAGGACGATCGCGGCGCGATAGCGGCCCGGGAGCCGGTCCAGCTCCCGATAGAGGCCGTCGCGCGCCTCGGCGTGCTCCAGCGCGTCGGCCTCGGCGACGGCCTCGGGCACCGCGGCCCAGGCGACCTCGCGGCGGCGGACCGCGGCGAGGCGGGCCCGGGTCGCGGTGCGCCGGGCGACGCGGTAGAGCCACCCGGCGGCTGAATCGCGACGCCTGACCGCCCCGGCGCGGCGGGCGAGGACCAGGAAGACCGCCTGCGCGGCGTCCTGAGCCTCGTGCTCGTCGCGCAGCACCCGCCGGCAGACGCCCAGGACCATCGGGCCGTGGCGGGCGACGAGGACGGCGAAGGCGTCCTCCGCCGCGCCGTCGCGCGTCGCGGCGAAGCGGTCGAGCAACTCGCGGTCTCCCAGGCTTCCGAGCGCGCCGTCGGCCAGCAAGGTCGCCAGCGTCCCGGCCGCCGGCCCCGTCGATCTCGCCATCGCGAACCTCCCCGGCCCCGGCCTCGTCCGGTCCTCAACCGTGATCGTGTCGCGATCGCGCCGCGGCCACGTCAACTTTCCCCGATCCCGGCGGCGAATTCCGCCGGATTCCTCCAGCGGCCTGGAAACCTTGCCGAACTAGGAATAGAATGGATCGGTGGAGCATTCGCGCCGGCCGTAGACGCAAAGCAGCATCTGCTTTAGCCATACATCGTTCGGCCCCTTCGGCGCGAATCGCCTCCGCTGCGTCGGACCCCGTGTCGGCCAGGCCGGGGCGCTTTCGACGAATACCCGCGTATGAGACGCCCGCCTCTCGCCGCGTCCTTCGCCCGATACAAAAATAGGTTGCTTGGATTTATGAAACCAGGTCCCCATTCGGTGACCTCATCGCCCGTCATGGACGACGAACGCCTCCACGCCGCCGCGGCCGTCGCCGCCGCGGCGCTCGCCGACGCCGCGCCCGCACCCCGCCCCGAGTCGATCGACCCGGAGGCCACGCGCCTCCACGTCTCCCGCCAGGGGGGGCGTCCCATCACGAGGACCGCCGACTCCCGCCTTCTGCCCGAGTGGGACGACGACCTGATCGGCCGCAAGCTCGCCCAGTATCGCATCCTGGAGGACCTGGGCCGGGGCTCCATGGCCCGCGTCTTCAAGGCGTGGCACCTGGGGCTGGAACGCACCTGCGCCCTGAAGATCATCGACCCTAACCTCGTCGCGCGGCGCCCGATCCTCAAGCACCAGTTCTGGGCCGAGGCCCGCGCGGCGGCGAACCTCGTCCATCCGCAGGTGGTGACGATCCACAACCTCGGGTCGGACTCCGGCTACCACTTCATCGAGATGGAGTACGTCCCGGGGAGCGTGAGCCTGCGCGACTCCCTCGTCAAGCACGGCCCGTTCGAGGCCCAGAAGGCCGCGCGGCTGGTCCGGCAGGTCCTCGGGGCGCTGTCGGCGGCCCATCGGTCGGGCATCGTGCACCGCGACGTCAAGCCGGCCAACGTCCTGCTGACGGCCGACGGCGAGGCCAAGCTGGCCGACTTCGGCCTGGCGCAGACGCGGGCCAAGCTGACCGGGGCGAACCTGCCGCTCGCCGGCACGCCGACGTTCATGGCCCCGGAGCTGTTCGGCGGCACCCCGGCGAGTCCCCAGTCGGACATCTACGCCGTGGGCGTGATGTTCTACTACCTGCTGACGGGCCGGCTGCCGTTCACGTCCGACAAGCTCGCGACGCTCATCAACCTCCACCAGGGGGAACCGGTCCCCGACCTGAAGGCGATCCTCCCGGGGGTCAACTCCCGGCTGGTGGACCTGGTCGGCCGCTGCCTGGCGAAGTCGCCGGGCGACCGGTTCGCCTCGGCCGACGAGATGTCCGAGCAACTCCAGGTCATGATCCATCAGCTTCGCGACACCGAGAGCTTCCTGCGCGAGAGCCTCCACGGCGTCGACTCGTTCATCCAGGGGAGTCGCGACACCTTCCGCGTGCTCCTCCCCCAGCCCAACGACCGGCTCCAGGAGGTCATGATCGAGGTCAACGACGGCGAGGAGGGGAAGGACGAGCGGTATCTCTCCGTCTTCTCCGTCTGCGGCCCGGCCGAGCCGACCTACTACGGCTACGCCCTGGCCCTCAACAGCCGGCTGACCTACGGCAGCCTCTCGATCCGCTACGTCCTGGGCGCCCCGATGCTGGTCATGTCGCGGACGTTCGTGCGCGACCGGATGCGGGTCGGCGACCTCCGCGACGCCATCCTGGAGATCGCCCACAACGCCGACCGGATCGAGGCCCAGATGACCCGGATGGACCTCTATTGATGATGGGGATCGCCGCATGGCCGGGACCGAATTGCAGTCGGCGATCCGGGGGATGGGGATCGGCGTCGCGCTGATCGCCCTGTTCCTCGGCCTGCGGCAGTGGTACGAACACCGGGCCCGCGGCGAACTCCCGGACGTCGACCGCGTCTTCTACCGTCGCCAGGCCGTGCGGCGTTGGCTCGGCGTGGCGATCCTGGGGACGCTTTCCGCCCTGGTCGTCCTGGGCTCCCGCGTCGAGCCGCGCGTCGGGGCCCGCGGGAACCTCGGCTTCGTCGCTCTGTGGATGGGCGTCCTGGGGCTCATCGTCGTGACGCTGGGCGTCGCCTTCTGGGACTCGGTCGCCACCTGGCGGTACGCCCGCGACCGGCGTCGCGAGCTGGTCCGCGACCACGTCGACGAACTCCGACGCCACATGCGCAGCGTCGCCGAGGCCGTCCGCCGCGAGCAGGCCGAGGCCGACGACCCGCCGGCGGCGGGGGGGTGAGACCGCCGTGGGCCCGACCGAGTACGGCGGCCTATACTTCTTCGAAGCAGAAAGCCGGCCCCCAAGTGCCCGACACCTACTTCGAGCTCGTCCGTCGTTTCCCCCTCGTGCCCATCCGGGATGAGGAACATCTGGATCAGGCGACCGTGGTCCTTCACGATTTGATCGCCCGTGACCTCGACGAGGGGGAAGCGGCCTATCTCGACGTCCTGACGGATATCGTGGGGGCTTACGAGGATGAGCACTATCCCCCGGCGCAGGTCGCCCCTTCCGACCTCCTCAAGGAACTCCTGGATCAAAACCGGCTGAGCCAGGGTGAGCTGGCCAGGCAGGCCGGCATCGCCCAGAGCACCCTCTCGGCGATCTGCCAGGGGACCCGGAAGCCCACCGTCGAGCAGGCGAAGAAGCTGGGCGAACGCTTCAAGCTGGAGCCGGCTGCGTTCCTTTCGCTCTGACGAGGCGAATCCCGGGGGCCGTCGTCAGGCCGTCGAGACGTTCCCGGACAGCTCGGGGATGACGAGGCCGGTCGAGCCGACGGTGATCGGCCGGCCGGTCTTGTCCTGGAAGGTCGTCTCCAGGTCGATGCCGAGACGGTCGTAGATCGTGGCGATGATGTCCTGGGGGCGGACGGGGCGGTCGGCCGGGGAGCCGCCGCGGGGGTCGGACGAGCCGATGACCTGGCCGCCGGGGAAGCCGCCGCCGGCCATCAGCACGCTCATCACCCGGCCGTTGTGGTCGCGGCCCGGGATCGGGTCTTGCGGCAGGCCGTTGTTCAGGCGCGGGGTCCGGCCGAACTCGCCCATGACCATCACGATCGTCGACTCCAGCAGCCCGCGCTGGTCGAGGTCCTGGATCAGCGTGGCGACCGCCGCGTCGAGGACGGGCAGGACGTTGTGCATCCCCTTCTCGATGCTGGCGTGCCAGTCCCAGCCGCCGAAGGTCAGGGTGACGAACCGGACGCCGGCCTCGACGAGCCGGCGCGCCAGCAGGGCGCTCTGGCCCCAGGTGTGGCGGCCGTAGCGGTCGCGGAGCCCCGCCGGCTCGCGCGAGAGGTCGAACGCGGCGCGGGCCTCGGGGCCGGAGATCATCTCCAGGGCCGCCGACTGGAAGCGGTCCAGCTCCCCGCCCAGGTTCGCCCGCTCGATCCCCGCGCGGGCCGCGTCGAACCGCTCGAGCAGGTCCTTGCGCGAGCCCAGCCGGCCGGGGTCGACGCCCGGCGGGAGTTCGAGGTTCGTGGCGCGGTAGGCGTCGTTGTTGGGGTCGCCGTCGGCGTTGAACGGGTCGAACGACCGCCCCAGATAGGCCGCGCCGTGGTAGCCGATGGGCAGGCCGACGGAGTGGGTGTTCGGCAGCCCGACGTACGGCGGCATCCCCGGCCGTTTGGTCCCCTTGACCCGGCTGATGATGGACCCGAAGGACGGATTGATCGGGGTCGTGTTGATGCCGTTCGGCCCGCCGTAGCCGGTTAGCATCCAGTGGGCGGCGGTGAAGTGGTCGTCGTTGTCGTGGTGGACGGAGCGCAGCAGGGCGGCCTTGTCCAGGATCGCGGCGTGGCGGGGGAGCAGCTCCGAGATCCGCACGCCGGGGACGGCGGTTGGGATCGAGCCGATCGGCCCGCGGACCTCGGCGGCGGCGTCGGGCTTGGGGTCGTAGGTCTCATGCTGGGGCGGGCCGCCGTCCAGCCAGACCAGGATGACCGAGGGGTCGTCGGCCCCGCGCCGGGTCACGCCCCCGTGGGAGCGGGCCCGCAGGAGGTCGGCCAGCGTCAGGCCCGACAGCCCCAGCGTCCCCGCCCGCAGCAGGGTCCGCCGCGTCATCCCGACCCCCGCAAAGCCCGCCGATCCCGAGAGGTTCAACATGGGTGTGGCCCCTTCGCCGTCGCCGTGCGTCCCATCATGATGCGGCCCTCATCCGCGGAGTTTAACCTTGATTCAACAAAACGCAAGACGTTCGAGGCTCCCTCGGCCGATACCATCCCGAGGTTGTGGCGTCCCGGCCACGCACGTCGCCCCGCGGGTCGATCGGGAATTCCGATGGAAGGAACGGCGGAGTATTCGTTGACTCGATGGTGTAAGCGTTGTACAGTTCCTCATAGAGAATCCAGGATGGAGCAACCTACCAGGCTCTCGGGATGATGAGCGCCGGCCTCGACGTCGACCGTCGAGGGCCTCGTCTGCGGCCGTTGCGTCCCTTCTCCGATCCCAGAACGCATCGGCCTGCGCGCATCTCCGGGCCTCTCCTCTCCTTGCTCGATCCCGGTCCATGCGACCATTCGGCCGCCCCTCTAACCCAGGGAGAACCGCGCCATGCGATCCATGACGGTCCGTCGAGGTGGAATCGTGCTGGGGATGGGGCTGGCGCTCGCGGCGCTGGTCTGCGGGGCCGCGAGGGCGGACGAGCCCGACGCCTCCCTGTACTGGGATGTCAAGGACCTCAAGCCCGGGATGAAGGGCGTGGGCCGGACGGTGATGGTGGGGACGAAGCTGGAGGAGTTCGGCGCCGAGGTGCTGGGCGTCATGCGCGACGTGAGCCCCGGGCGCGACATGGTCCTCTGCCGCCTGACCGGGTGCAACCTGGAGCACGCCGGCATCATCCAGGGGATGAGCGGCAGCCCGATCTACATCGACGGCAAGCTCGTCGGGGCGGTGGCGTTCGCGTGGGAGTTCGCCAAGGATCCCATCGCGGGCGTGACCCCGTTCCAGCAGATGGTGCAGTACGTCCGGGCCAGCGACCGCAAGCTGGCCGCCGAGGCCCGCGACCGGGCGGCCCCGATCCACGCGTCGGTCTCGTACCTGATCGACGCCGGCGCGGCGGCCGACGAGGGCGAGCCGGGCCGCTCGGCGATGCCGCTGCGGGTCTCCGGGGGCGGGGCGGGGATGGTCCCGATCGCGACGCCGCTGGCGGCCTCCGGCTTCAGCCCGCGGGCGCTGGCGATGCTCGACGAGGGCCTCCGGCCGCTGGGGATGGCCCCGATGTCGGGCGGTCGCGCGGCCGACGAGATCGTGAAGTGCGAGGGGGATAAGCCGTTCGAGCCCGGCTCGCCGTTGAGCATCGCGATGGTGATGGGGGACTTCGACCTCTCCGGCATCGGCACGGTGACGCACGTCGAGGGGGATCGCGTCTACGGCTTCGGCCACCCGATGTTCAGCCTGGGGAACTGCCAGTTCCCGATGATGACCGGCTACATCCACACGGTCTATCCCCGCGCCAGCGTCAGCATGAAGATGGGATCGCCCTTGAAGGTGGTGGGCGTGGTCGACGCCGACGTCAGCACGGGCGTCGCCGGCCGGATCGGGGCCAAGCCCGACATGATGCCGATGACCGTCCGCGTGAAGACGGGCAAGTATTCCGACGCCCGGACTTACAAGGTCCAGATGGTCCGCGAGCCGTCGCTCATCTCGTCGTTCGTGATGTCGGTCCTCACCAGCGCGATCGACACCGAGGGGAACCTGCCCGACGAGCTGACGGCCCGGATCAAGGCCGACGTGAACCTCCAGGACCGCGGCACGATCACGCTCCAGGACTCGTTCAGCGGCCCCCGCTACACGGGCCCCGGCGGGGCCTCGGCCCTCTTCGGCCCGCTGGCGTCGATGGTGTCGATCCTGGTCAAGAACCCGATGGCCCCGGTCCGGATCGCGTCGATCGACTGCGACGTGGAGATCGAGGACGGCCGGCGGGCGGCGGCGATCGAGTCGGTGCGGCTCCAGTCGGTCACGGTCGAGCCCGGCCAGGCCCTCAAGGCGTTCGTGACGCTCAAGCCGTACAAGGGGGAGCGGCAGGTCGTCGAGGCTTCGATCCAGATCCCCGACGACTTCCCGGAGGGCGAGCATGAGGCCGTCGTCTGCGACCTGGCCGGCAGCTCCCGGCGTCGGTTCAAGAACGACCCGATCCTGAACGAGCCGCGCGACCTGGACGGGATCCTGGCGTCGCTGAAGGCCCAGACCGGGCCCAAGCGGACCGAGGTCTTCCTGCACGTCCAGACACCCGACCGTGGCCTGGCCGTCAACGGGGTCGCCCTGCCCAACCTGCCGGCCAGCGCCCGCGCGGCGTTCGGCTCGAAGCGGCAGTCGCCGGCCGCCGCGATCCGGGCCGACCTGACCTCGGCCGCCCCGACCCCCTGGGTCGTCGAGGGGAGCCAGACGCTCCAGTTCACCGTGGCCAAGGACGCCGGGCTCTCGTTATCGTTGAAGTGACGGGCCGGACGCCCGACTTCCACGAGCGACGAGGGTCGACATGACGGATCCGATCGGGCGACGTCGGCGGCGCGTGTTCATCAAGGCCCTCACGATCGCGTCGATCGCGGCGAGTTTCGTCGCGGCCGGCGCGATCGAGCTTTTCGCGAAGCTGGAGACGTGGCGGCAGGAGTCGGCGTCGGCTTTCGCCAAGCATCGCCGCGAGGGCGTCGTCGTCTCCGACCAGGGCCGCGTCCGGCTGGGCCGGGCCCTCGTCCCCACCGCTCCCCTCGCCGCCGATCGGGTCTGGGACCTCGCGCGGGCGGCCGACGGCTCGATCTACGCCGCAACCGGCGACGCGGGGAAGGTCTTCCGGCTGGCGTCGAAGGACGCGAAGGGCTGGGAGCTGGTCCTCGACCACGCCGACGGCCAGGCCCTCAGCCTCGTCGCCACGCCCGACGGCAAGGTCTTCGCGGGGACGGGCCCCTCGGGGAAGGTCGTCGAGCTGACCGACCCCAAGCATCCCGAGTCCCGTCCCGCCCCGGACGTCCTCTACATCTGGGACCTCGCGGCCGACGCGAAGGGGAACCTGTTCGCGGCCACCGGGCCGAACGGCCAGCTCTGGAAACGCTCGCCCGACGGCGCGTGGTCGCTGGCCTACGACGCCAAGCCCGCCCATTTGCTTTCGGTGGCCGTCGGCCCCGACGGATCGGCCTACGCCGGCAGCGACGGCGAGGGCCTGGTCTTCCGCATCGCCCCCGACGGCAAGGCGAGCGTCCTCTATGATGCGCCGCAGTCGGAAGTCCGCACGCTCTTGGTCGCGGACGACGGCTCCCTCTACGCCGGCACCGCGGCCGAGGCGGGGGGCAAGGGGCTGAATTTGTTCTCGATGATCGACGCCTCCGTGACATCTTTCGAGCAAGCCGACGACAAGCATCCTTCTCCCCTCGTGGGAGAAGGTGGCCGAAGGCCGGATGAGG
>ERZ778021.2144-NODE-2144-length-18966-cov-6.081857_pt1 | contig 18966 bp, 11 predicted proteins | sample MGYA00375751_ERZ778021 | MGnify/ENA primary metagenome ERZ778021 (study PRJEB29350, sample SAMN05389814) | bioreactor metagenome | isolation source: Thiocyanate stock bioreactor | place: South Africa: University of Cape Town | collected 2013-08-29 ... | reverse complement strand
TTCGACCCCGAGGGCTTCGAACGCGGGCTCGACGTGATCCGCCACAACCGCCACGAGCCCCACGTCGTCCAGGTGTACGACCGCCGCGAGGCCGAGCCCGAGGTGAAGGGGGACCTGGAGCTGTTCGATGTGGAGTCCGGGGCGATCGAGAAGGTCACGGTGGCGGAGCGGAACCTCCAGCAATACCGCGCGATCTTCGCCGAATTCCTGGAGTCGGTGCAGCGATACTGCAAGGCGTACGGCATCGGCGGCACCTGCTCGCCGACCCAGGTGCCATTCGACGACCTGATCCTGAAGATGATGCGGCAGACGGGGGCCGTGGCATGAACCTCGTCAACCCCGCGGGCCTCTGGCTGGCCGCGCTGGCGGCGCCCATCATCGGCCTGTACATCCTCAAGATCCGCCTGCGCCGCGAGCCGGTCTCGACGATCCAGTTCTGGCGTCGGGTGTTCGAGGAGAAGAAGCCGCGGTCGATCTGGCAGCGGCTGCGGCACTGGGTCTCGCTGGCGCTCCAACTGCTGTTCCTCTTGCTGTTGACCGGGGCGCTGGCCGACCCCATCTTCCGCTGGCAGCAAGGGCAGGGGAGGCGTCGCGTGCTGGTCCTGGACGACTCCGCCAGCATGAACGCGACCGACGTCGCGCCGAGCCGGTTCGAGGCCGCGCGGGCCGAGTGCCGCCGGATCGTCGACGGCATGCGGCTGGGGGACGAGACGGCCGTGATCGCCGCCGGCACGCCGCCTCGCGTCCTCTGCGGCCTGACCGACCACCAGCGCACGCTCCGCGAGGCGATCGACGCCGCGACCCCCACCGACGGCCCGACCCGCGTGGACGAGGCCGTCGCCCTGGCCCGCCGGCTCCTCTCCGGCGGCCCACCCGGGCGCGGGGTCGTGGTCGTCAGCGACGGCGGATTCGACGGCGCGGCCGCGCTGTTGAAGCAGGCGGACGTCGAGATGGTCGCGATCGGCGGCAAGACGGCGAACGTCGGCGTCCCCCGGCTCCAGGCCCGCCGCAGCCTGCTCGACCCCGTCGGCTACGAGATCCTCGTCGAGGTCTCCAACGCCTCCGACGGGCCGGCCGAATGCCGCCTGGAACTCGACCTGGACGACGAGCCGGTGGACGTGGTGCCGCCGCAACTGAAGCCTGGCGAGCGGTCGGTGCAGGTGTTCGAGAAGACCTCGGCCGACGGCGGCCTGCTCCGCGCGAAGCTCGACCGCGGCGGCGCGCTGGCGGCCGACGACACCGCCGTCGCGCTGCTGCCGAAGCGCAGCCGCCAGAAGGTCCGCCTGGAGACCGCCGGCGACCTGTTTCTTGAAAAGGTCTTCGAGGCCATGCCGCTCGTCGACCTGGAAGTCGTGAAGGACCCCGAGGCGAAGCCCCCCGCGACCCCTCCCGCGCTCACCGTGTTCGACGGCCGGACGCCCGACGTCCTGCCGCCCGGCCCGGTGCTGGTCGTCGCGCCTCGGGCGTCGAACGCCCTGTGGAAGCTCGGCGAATCGATCCAGAACCCGGTGGTGGCGAAGCAGGACGGCGACTCGCCGCTGATGACCCACATCCGGCTCGACAACGTCCTGATCCCCGAGGCCCGCAAGCTGACGCTCGACCCCGCCGCGAAGCCCCGCGTGCTCGTCGAGGCCGGCGGCGGCGACCCCATCTACGCCGCTCTCGAACGGCCCGAAGGCCGCGTCGTCGTGCTGGCCGTCGACCTGGACAAGAGCGACCTCCCGCTCCAGACCGCGTTCCCGATCATGGCCACCAACCTCCTGAGCTGGCTGTCCGGCACGCAAGGCGAGCTGCGCGAGGCGCTGGCGACCGGCTCCACGACCGAGGCGGCCCTCCCCGTCGAGACCGTCCCGGAGGCCGTCCGCGTGCTCCGGCCCCCCTCGGGCCCGGACCGTCCCCTCCCCGCCGCGACCGGCAAGGTGGGCCTCGGCCCGCTGGACCTGGCGGGGATCTGGAAGGTCGTCCGCCGCACGCCGGCGCCGAAGGGGTCGAAGGCGACGACGGACGACGGGGCGGCCGAGGAGACGCTGATGGAGCTGGCCTGCCACGTGGCCGACCGCCGCGAGACCGACCTCCGAGCCCCCGAGGGGCTGGAGCCTCGCGTCGAGCCGGCGCTGGCCGGGTTCTTCCGCCGCCCGCTCTGGTTCTACCTGGTCGCCTGCGCGTGGGCGCTGACGTCCTGGGAATGGTTCCTCCATCAACGGAGGTGGATCGACTGATGATCTGGCCGTCGATCCAGTTCGAACTGTCGCGCCCCTGGTGGCTGCTGGCCCTGCTCGCCCTGCCGGTCCTGGCGTGGTTCTACCGCCGCAGCCTCGTCGACCTCGCGCGCTGGCAGCGGCGGATCTCGCTGGGCGTGCGCGCGGCCGTCGTGGCGCTCCTGGTGCTGGCGATGGCCGGGCTCAACGTCCTGCGCCCGACGCGCGAGCAGTTCGTCGTCTTCGCCGTCGACCAGAGCCAGAGCCTGGGGGACGACGCGAAGAAGGCGGCCGACGAATATGTATCGAAGGCGATCGCCCGCGCCGGCTCCGACCGCTACGCCGTGCTCCCGTTCGCCGCGACGCCGGGGAAGCTCCGGACGGGCGACGCGGCGAAGCTGCCGGCGTCGTCGGCCGAGCCCGACGCCGACCGGCCGATCGACCGCCTGGGGACCGACCTGGCCGCGGCGCTGGAGGTGGCGTCGGCCGCCGTCCCGCCGTTCTACGTCCCGAAGATCGTCGTCCTCTCCGACGGCAACGCCACGGCCGGCGACGCCCTGCACGCCGCCGCCGGCCTGCGGGGCCGCGTCGAGGTCTCCACCGTCCCGCTGCCGGTCCGCGACGACCCGGAGGTCCAGATCTCCGCCGTGAACGTCCCGGCGCAGGTCCAGCAGAACGAAGGCTTCCGCGTCGAGGTGGTCGTCGACAGCAACCACGACGACGACGCCGGCAAGGTCGAGGTCTACCGCGGCGACGTCAAGGCGGCCGACCAGCCGGTGAAGCTCAAGAAGGGCGAGAACCGCCTGACGCTCTCGCAGACGATCGAGCAGGGGGGCCTCACGCCGATCACCGCCCGCGTCGTCGGCTGCCGCGACACCCTGCTGGACAACAACAGCGACTTCGGCCTGGTCTTCACCGCCGGCAAGCCCCGCGTCCTCCTGGCCGACTCCGACGTCGAGCAGGCCCGGCCGCTCTCGTGGGCGCTGGAGGAGCAGGAGCTCCAGGTCGACGTCCGGCCGCCGCAGGGGATCCCGGAGACGCTGGCGGAGTTGCAGAACTACGACCTCATCATCCTCTCCAACGTCCCCGCCACCGCGCTGACGGGCCGGCAGATGCAGTCGGTCCGGAGCTACGTCCAGGACCTCGGCGGCGGCCTGGTCATGCTGGGGGGCGACCAGTCGTTCGGCCTGGGGGGCTACTACAAGACGACCCTGGAGGAGATCCTCCCGGTCCGCAGCGACTTCGAGAAGGAGAAGGAGAAGCCCAGCCTGGCGATGATGCTGGTCGTCGACAAGTCGGGCTCGATGGGGGGCGAGAAGATCGAGATGGCCAAGGAGGCCGCGCGGGCCGCCGTGGAGCTGCTGGGGCCCAGCGACCAGGTGGGCGTCCTGGCGTTCGACGGCGACAACTTCTGGATCTCCGAGCTGCACCCCTGCAACGACAAGGGCTACGTCCTCGACCGCATCGCCGGGCTCGCCGAGCACATCCGGGCGGCCGAGCGCGCGGCCGTGGCCAAGCTCAAGCACGTCATCATCCTGACCGACGGCGTCTCCGAGCCGGGCGACTTCCAGGGCATCGCCGAGGCGATGGCCTCGGAGCGGATCACGGTCACGACCGTCGCGATGGGCTCCGACGCCGATCAGTCGTTGCTGGAGGAGATCGCGCAGGTGGGCGGCGGCCGGTACTACCTCGCGGACGACCCGGGGCAGGTGCCGCAGATCTTCGCCAAGGAGACGGTGACGGCCAGCAAGTCGGCCATCAACGAGCAGCCGTTCACGCCCACGGTCGTCCGGCCGTCGCAGGTGCTGGCGGACGTCGGCGTGGAGGAGGCGCCGTTCCTGCTGGGCTACGTCATCACCCGCCCCAAGCCGACCGCCGAGGTCATCCTGGCGACCGAGAACGGCGACCCGCTGCTGGCCTGGTGGCGGTACGGCCTGGGGATGAGCGTGGCGTTCACCTCGGACGCCAAGGCCCGCTGGGGCGCCGAATGGCTCTCCTTGCCGCAGTTCGGCCAGTTCTGGGCCGACGTCGCCCGCCACACCCCGCGCAAGGCCGAGGCCAAGGGGACCGTCGTCCAGGTCGACCGCAAGGGGGCCCGGACGACCGTCACGCTCGACGCCATCGAGCCCTCCGGCAAGTTCCTGAACCGGGCCGAGACCGAGCTGACCCTGATCGACCCGGGCCTCGGGACGAGGACGCTGGAGATGGCCCAGACCGCCCCCGGCCGCTACCAAGCCCAGTTCGACGCCCCCCGCGCCGGGCAGTACCAGCTCCAGTTCAGCCAGTCGAGGGACGGCCAGGCGCTCGGCCGGCAGTCGCGAGGGCTGGCCGTGGGCTACCCGGACGAGCTGCGGCTGCGGCCCGCCAACGCCGACCTGCTGCGGTCGATCGCCGAGACGACCGCGGGCCGGCACGACCTGAAGGCCGAGGACGTCTTCGCCCCGCCCGACCGCACGGCTCCGCGGACGACGGCCCTCTGGCCGTACCTGCTGGGCCTGGCCGGGCTCCTCTTCGTCCTCGACGTGGCGCTCCGCCGGGTCGACCTGACGCTCATCTTCCGACCGGTCCGGCGATTTTCGCGGTCGACCGGGGCCGCCTGAGACGCTAAGGTCATGATATGTTTCGTCGTCGCGTCCGCGCGACGGGTGTTCGGTAGCCTCGCGACAGGAGCGGTGACGATGTCGGAGCCGATCTTCGAGATGCTGGAGCCCGTCCGCCGCAGGCAGCGGACGATGGCGATGATCCGCGGCGCGGTGCTGGGGCTGCTGGCCGGCTCGGCTGCCAGCGTCGCGACGGCCGCGTGGTCGTGGCACGCCGCGGGCGAGGTCGCCCGGCCGGCGTCGCTGACGCTGCTGGTCCTGGGCCCGATCGCCGGGGCCGCGATCGCCGCCCTCCGGCGCGGGGGCTGGGCCGGGGCCGCCTCGGCGGTCGACGGCGGGTATGGGCTGAAGGACCGGGCGCTGACGGCCATCGACTTCGCGCATCGCGTCGATGAATCGCCGCTGCACGCCCTCCAGGTCGCCGACGCCGAGGACCACGTCCGCGACGTCGACCCCCGCAAGGTCGCCCCGATCCGCCTCCCCCGCGCGTTCCCCTGGGCGGTGGCCGCCGCGGGCCTCGCCCTGGTCGTCGCCCTGTGGCCGACGACCGTCGAGGTGAAGGCCGGCCCGCCCGCCCCCGACGAGGCCATCCTGGGCGTCGCCGCCGACGCCGAGGCCGGCCTGGAGGAACTGGAGGAGGAGTCGGAGAAGCTCGGCGACGAGAAGCTGCGCGAGATGGTCCGGAAGCTCGCCGAGAAGGTCGACGAGATGAAGCAGCCGGGCGTCGACGTGAAGGAGGCGCTCGCGAAGCTCTCCGAGATGCAGGCGACGGTCGCCGCCCAGCAGGCGCTGTATAACGTCGGCGCGGTCGACGCCCAGATGAACTCGCTGGGCGAGGCCCTGGCCGCCGCCCAGGCCACCGAGTCGGCCGGCAAGGCCCTCCAGCAGCAGAAGTACGACAAGGCCGCCGAGGCGCTCGAACAGGCCGAGGCCAAGTTCGATCGCAAGGAGGCCAAGACCCTGAAGGAGGACCTCAAGAAGGCGTCGCTCGCCCAGGGCGAGGCCGGCATGGGCGAGCTGAGCGAGACGACCCAGCAGATGGCCGACTCTCTGGAGGAGCCCGAGGCGTTCTCCGAGTCCGCCCGCAAGCTCTCCAAGCTGGCCCGCGGCCAGGGGCGTCGCAAGCAGATCGCCAACCTGCTCAACACGCTCTGCAACAACCTGTCGGAGTGCAAGGGGAACTGCCAGAAGAACGGCGGCCAGAAGCTCGTGAACCGCAAGAAGTCCGACAAGCCTTCCAACTCCTGGGGCCGCGCGATCAGCGGCAACACCGACGGCGAGCGCACCAAGCTCGACTCCGCCCGCAGCCGCGACCAGCTCAAGGGCCAGGCCGGAGAGGGACCGTCCGAGACCGAGACGACCCACTCCCCCGAAGGCCGCCAGCTCGCCTCGCGCGACTATCGCGAGAATTACGCCAAGGCCCGCAAGCGCACCGAGGCCGCCCTCAACAGCGAGCCCATCCCTCTGGGCCACCGCCAGACCATTCGCCGCTACTTCGAGCTGATCCGCCCCGACAACGACGAGGTCGAAGCCGCCGCCCCCGCGGGGCCCGACGCTTCGAAGTGAACGGCGACGACCTCGCGCTCCCGACTCCCGCCGGGAGAGGGCGACCCCTCAGCGGCGGGTGAGGGGCGCGGGACCTCAAGAGCAGCGAAGAGAATCCGAAGGGTGGTCCGGGCGGCCCGCCCGGACGTCCTCATCCCGGAGGCCGTCGATGTCCGGGCGGGCCGCCCGGACCACCCTTCGATATCGCCACGCATCGCTTTCGGGTTGAATCACTCCTCCCGCCTCCTCGCTTTGTAAGGGAGCGCGATCTGGACCGAGGGGAGGGACTGCCGCAGCATCTCCGCACCATCCTCGCCCGCCTTCGTTCCCGAGAGGTTGAGATAGCGCAAGGACGCGAGGCCGACGAGGCCCGCGAGGCCGGCGTCCCCGACCTCGGTCGCGGCCAGGTCTAGCTCCGCGAGCGCCGTCGCGCCGGCGAGGTTGGGGAGGCCGGCGTCGGTCACGCGGGTCGCCTTCAGTTTCAAGTGGGTCAGGGTGCGGAGCTTCGCCAGGTGGGCGAGGCCCGCGTCGCCCACGGCGGTCCTGTTGAGCGACAGGTAGATCAAGGGCGGCGGCGTTGTGCCCGACGTCAGGCCGGCGAGGCCCGCGTCGCCGACGCGTGTGTCGTCCAGGGCGAGTTCCTGCAACGAGCCGAGATCCTTCAGCGCGGCCAGGCCGACGTCGCCGACGCGGGTCCTGACCAGCCGGAGTGTCGTCAGGTTCTTCAGGCCCGCGAGGTCCGCGACGCCGTCGTCGACCGCGGTCCAGGATAGGTCCAGGGTGGCGAGGCCGGCCAGGCGGCCGAGATGTTTCATCCCCGCCCCCGTGACGCAGGTGGTGGCGAGGTTCAAGTCCGACAGCCGCACCAATCCGGCCAGTTGGGCCAGTCCTACGTCGCCGACCGCCGTGGCTTCCAGGTCGAGCTCGATCAGGTTCGTCAGGCCGGCGAGCCCGGCCATGCCGGCGTCGTCCGCCGAGGAGGCTTCGAGGGTGAGCGAGGTCAGGCCGGTTAGTCCCTTGAGGCCCGCCCCCGTCACTTGCGTCCGCGAGGCGTAAAGGGTATGGAGGCTTGTCCAGCCGGATAGAGCCTTCAGGCCGGCGTCGCCGACGGCCGTGTCATCAATGTAGAGGATCTGCACCCCCTTCAACGCGGCCAGGCCAGCCAGCCCCGCGTCGTCGACGTCGGAACGGATCAGAGCGAGCGACTGCAACCCGTCCAGGCTCGCTAGGGCGCCGAGGCTCGACGGATCGAAGCGGCACCCCGTCAGGCTGAGGCTTTCGAGCCCATCCAGGGCGCCGAGGGCCTCGATCGCCTCCTCCGCCACCTCCGCCCCGCCGACGTCCAGGTCTCGCAAGCCTCCGGCGGCGGCCAGGGCCCGGATCGGCTCGGCTCCGAGCTCGACGCCGTTCTGGAACGTGACCTTGTCGATGCGTTCGAACCAGCCGGGGCCGAGGGAGCGTCGGACGCGCTCCGGCACCCATTCGTCCAGGGGGGTCGGCACGGTCAAGACGACGCCGCCGTGACGTCGGACGACCTCGATCGCCCGACGCCGGCCGGCGGCCCCGTTGGCCAGCAGGCCGAGCGCGACGGCCATTAGGGCCGTCGCGATCAGGAGCCAACGGACGCGGAGGGTGAACCGCCGCCTTGGGACCTTGGGGGCCGCGTCGGTCATCCTCGCCTCCGGTTGCGGGTCGTCGCGATCAGGGCTTCTTCTCGCCCTCGGCCGGCTTCGGCTCCTCGGCCGGGGCCGGCGGCGGCTCGGGCTTGAAGGACGCGGGCGGGGCGGCCTCGGCGGGCTTCTCCGGGGGGACGGGCTTGCCGAGCTTTTCGAGGTAGTAGGCGATGAGCGGGTGCAGGGCCAGGTCGGGGACCAGCGTCAGCGCCTTCGTGAAGGCGTCGGCCGCCTTCTCGGGGTCGCCCGATTCGAGGAGGCACTGGCCCAGGTCGAAGCTCCAGCTCGCCTCCCGGGAGAGCATGCCGGGTACGGTCGCCCCGTCGTTGGCCGCGGAGATCAGGTCGCCCTGCTTCATGCGGCCGGCGACGTCGAGGGCCTTGGACGTCCGGTCGTAGGCCAGGCGGGGGAGGGCCTGGTTCTGCCAGAGCATCACGGCGTAGGAGTAGTTCCCCATCAGCTTGTAGACCAGGCCCTGGCGGAACGCGGCGGTCGCCGGGTCGCCCAGGCTGGGATCGGTCGCGCCGGTGGGGGCGATGACCTCCAGGGCCCGCTCCGGCTGGCCGGTGCTGCAATAGAGGTCCAGGAGCTGCGGCTTCACCAGCGTCGGGCTGAGGTTGCTGCGGTGGGCGTCCTCGAACTCGGTGATCGCCAGCCCGGCCGCCCCTTGGGCCAGCGCGAATTGGCCCAGCTCGACCGGCCCGGCCTGGCGCTCGATGCGCAGGTCGCTGGCGGCCTTCTCGACCTGCGACACCTGCTCGTCGAGCTGCTGGAGCTGCGTCTGGTACTGGAGGCGGGCCTCCGCGGCCATGTCGCCCGGCTTCGCCAGGTCGAGCGCCGCGCGGAGCTGGTCGCGGGCGAGGTCGACGAAGCCGAGCTGGCCGAACAGCTCGAACAGCTCGAACCGCAGCGAGATCAGCTCGCGGCGATCCTCGACGGTGCGCGGCGGCGGTGTGGTCTGGATCGCGTAGTTCAGCGCCGTGACGATCTGCTTGAGGCGTTCGGCCATGAGCGGCCCGCCGGGCCGGATGGCGGCGATCCGGTCGCGGTTCTCGGGGGTCAGCTCCACCTTGGAGATGAGGGCCGCCTCCTGCTGGGCCAGGGCGCGGTAGGCCAGGGCCAGCACGCGGTAGGCGTCCGTGTCGTCCGGGTTCTCGGCCAGGGCCGAGCGGGCGTCACGGATGGCGAGCAGGCAGCGGGCCGGGTCGGGCGGGGCGGGCGTGCCGTCCGGGCCGACGCCGCCGGTCAGCCAGCGGCGGGCGGCGTTGATCGCCGACCGCGGCGGCGTCAGGGCGCGGGACTGCGAGAAGTCGTCGAGCAGGCCGACGGGCGTCGGCGGCCGGTCGGCCGCGGGGAAGGTGGCGGCGACCTTGTAGGCCCGCTGGTCGGGGTCGAGCCGGTTCGAGCGGAACATTGTCAGGTCGGGATCGGGCGCGTCGGAGCGGCCGAACATCACGACCTTGCCGTCGTCGTAGAACGGGAGCCAGTTCGGGCTCTGGAACAGCCGGCGGTAGGTGTTGCGGGCCGACTCCGCGTCGATCATGACCGCGGAGATCTTGTACCGGTCGAACACCTCGCGCCAGGCCGACGGGTCGTCGTCGCGGAGGCCGTCCAGGAGCCGCCGGTGCTGCCCGAGCAGGGCGTCCGGGAAGAGGTGGGAGCGGGAGTCGATGAAGGTCTTGCGGCCGGGCCCGGCGCGCCAGACGATCGCGTCGCCCTGGCCGGCGGTCCAGTTGAAGACGTTCCCCTTCAGGTCCTCGCGGGAGGCGAGGAAGTCGGCCGCCTTGAAGGCGAAGTCGTCGCGGTCGAAGCCGAAGCCGAAGCGGGCCTCGCCGCGGGCCTTGCCGTAGCCGGTGATCGCCAGGGCCGCGCACGAGAAGCAGGCGGCGAGCGTCGCCAGCCGGCCGCCCGTCGAGAAGGCCGTCCAGTTCGTCCCCGTCCGCCCCGCGACGCCGAACTTGCGCTGATACCACTCCTGCCCGTTGAGCGTCGCCACGGCCGCCAGGATCGCGGCGAACTCGGCGCTGTAGCGAATGTAGACGCCCCAGGCGAGCGCCGCGAACGCGAACGGCAGGAACCGCGACCAGCGGAACCCGGCCTTGTTCAGGACGAACGTCGCCGCGCCGACCGTCACTGTGGCGACGTAGAAGAGGAGCAGCCAGGTGGCCAGGTCGCCGTAGAGGGAGCGGAGCGTCTTCCCGAAGTAGGAAAGCTCGTTCATCGTCGTCGGGGCCTCGCCGCCGACGAAGAAGCTGGTGATCGGCTCCAGGGCGGCCGGGTAGATCCGGACGTGCGAGGGGTTCGCCAGCACGGCCAGGCCGCAGGCCAGGAGCACCCCCCCGGCCAGCCCGGCCGAGACCGGCGGGCGGGCCTCCTCGCCCGGCGCGACGGCCGCGGCCTTGCGGCCGTCCAGCAGCTTGCCGATCGCGGCGGCGGCCAGGACGAACAGCCCGAACAGGAACGACTCGTCGACGTTGGCCCAGAGCAGGAACAGCGGCACCAGCGCGTACAGCGCGCCGGGACGATCCTGGCCGAGCCCGCGGAACAGCAGAAGCGCCTCGATCGCGAGGAGGAGGACGCCCCAGGTGGAGGGGTCGACGATCGCCGGCTGCGCGACGCCCCCCAGCATCAGCCCGGCGGGCCCGACCACCGCCCCGAACGCCAGCGCGGTGCAGAGGGCCGCCCACCAGAGCCCCGGTCCCTTGTGGCGGATCCGGATGAGAACGAAGGCCGTCGCCAGGCGGATCAGCGCCGTCAGCGCCACCAGCGTCCCGACCGCGACCTGCTCGGCCGACGCCCGATTCGCCGTCGGGTCGTCCGGGGCGACGGGGACCAGCCCGTAGGCCAGGTCGTACAGCCCGGCCGAGGCCGCCTGGTACAGCCAGGGGACGTTCACCCAGGTCTTCCCCTCCTCGGTGTACGAGAACGAATCGGCCAGCAGCGGCGACTTCTGCGCGACAATCTCCCGGCCCATCCTCAGGTGCGACCAGAGCGACGGGTGGTTCGTCCGGACGGCCGACGTCATGAAGACCAGCAGCAGCGCCGCGCCCAGGACGTAGAGGTCGTAGTAGGCGTTCCACATCGTGGCCCGCTCGGGCGTCCAGGGCTCGGGCTCGGGCGCCTCGACGGCGGTAAGGGCGTCGTCCTGGGGCGTGTCGGATGCGGGAGGGGACGGGTCGGGTCGTGTCATGAGACTCAGCCGCAAGGGATCTGAATGATGGCGAATTCGAGCCGAGGCCGCGGGATGACGGCGCGCACCCCGGTCGACGAGGGGCGATTTCATGCTAGAACTCGCCGCGGAGGGCGGTCAAGGGGGGTGGGCTGCGGCGGTCGTTGACTTCGACCCCGCCCGACCTAAAATGCGTAGGTTCCGAACGGCGGCCGGCTTGGATTCCCTCGCTCCCAGGCTCCTCGCGCCCCACCTACCTCGTCGGGAAACCTCGCCGATGAAGCTCCTCACCGCGATCCCCGTCCATAACGAGGAAAAGTACCTGGAGGACGTGCTCCGCCAGGTGCTGCGACACGCCGACGACGTCCTGGTGGTGGACGACGGCTCCAAGGACCGCACGCCGGAGCTTCTCCAGGGCTTCCCCGACGTCCGCGTGATCCGCCACGCGACCAACCTCGGCTACGGCGCCGGCCTCCGCACGGCGTTCGCCGCGGCGCTGGAGGGGGGCTACGACGGCCTGGTCACGCTCGACTGCGACGGCCAGCACGAGCCGGCCCTGATCCCGGAGATCGCCGGCGGCCTGTCCGGCGCCGACATCGTCTCCGGCAGCCGCTACCTCCAGGTCTTCGACCCCTCGCAGCGGCCGCCCGAAGAACGACGGAAGATCAACGTCGAGGTCACGCGCTGGCTCAACGAGTGCCTGGGCCTGAACCTGACCGACGCCTTCTGCGGATTCAAGGCGTACAACCGCCGGGCCCTGGAGTGCTTCGAGGTGACCGACCTGGGCTACGCCATGCCGCTCCAGGTCTGGGTCCAGGCCGTGCAGCACGGGCTGAAGATCGTCGAGGCCCCGGTACCGCTGATTTACCTGGACGAGTCGCGGGCCTTCGGCGGCTCGCTGGACGACTCGACGTACCGGCTGAACCACTACCGCAAGGTCTTCGCCGACGCCCTGGAGCGAGCGGGCCTGGAAGTGGCCGGAGGCTGTCGCGGATGAAGCCGACGCGCCTGCGGGCTCCCTCCAACGACGGCGGCCTGCTGGCGTCGCCCCCGCTCGACGAGGCCGACGCGCTCGTCGACGCGAACATCCGGCGGTCCGCGTCCTGGGAGCACGACTTCCAGGGCCGGCCCGCCTCGTGGCTCCGCGGCCAGGTGCGCCGGCAGGCCGTGGCCGAGGCCGTCGCCTACCTGCGCGAGATCGGCGTCGAGCCGCCGGCCGTGGCCGAGGGGGGGCCGGACGGGCTGGTCGTCACGGGCCACCAGCCGGAGATGTTCCACCCGGGCGTCTGGGTCAAGAACTTCGCCGCCGCCGGGATCGCCGGCCGCCGCGGGGCCCCGGCGCTCAACCTCGTCGTCGACGACGACATCCCCAAGGCGGCCTCGATCCGCGTCCCCTCCCTCGACGGCGGCCGGCTCGTCGTGCGCCGGGTCGAGTTCGACCGCTGGGAGGGGGAGGCCCCCTACGAGGACCTCCCCGTCCGCGACGAGGGCTTCTTCGCCTCGTTCGACGCCCGCGTCCGCGAGGAGTTGGGGGGCCTGGTCGCCGACCCGATCGTCGACGCCTACTGGCCCGAAATCGGACGCTTCCGCGACGGCGGGGCCCCGCTGGGCTACCGGCTGGCCGCGGCCCGGCGTCGCCTGGAGGGCTCCTGGGGCGTCGCCAACCTGGAGGTCCCCTTCAGCCGCCTCTGCCAGACCGAGGGCTTCGCCTGGTTCGCCAGCCACCTGCTGGCCCACCTGGCCCGGTTCCAGTCCGTCCACAACCAGGCGCTCCGCGAGTATCGGGCCCTGTACGGCATCCGGAGCAAGAACCACCCGGTCTCGGCGTTGAAGTCCGAGGGGGACTGGCGCGAAGCCCCGTTCTGGGCCTGGCGGTCGTCCACGCCGCGGCGTCGCCCGCTGATGGTGCGCCAGGACGCGCGGACGATGCTCCTGCGGATCTCCGGCGAGCCCGACCCGTTCCTCGAATTGCCCCTCGCCCCCGACCGCGAGGGCTGTTGCGCCGTCGAGCGCCTGCTGGAACTCCCCGCGATGGGCGTCCGGCTCCGGACCCGGGCGCTGACGACCACCATGTTCAGCCGGTATCTCCTCAGCGACCTGTTCATCCACGGCATCGGCGGGGCCAAGTATGACGAGCTGGGTGACGCGGTCTCGCGGCGGTTCTTCGACGCCGAGCCCCCCGGCTTCCTCACGCTCTCGCTGACGTCCTGGCTGGGGCTCCCGGAGGCGTCGGCCTCGCCCGAGGCCCTCGCGGCGGTCGGCCGGGAGATCCGGAGCCTGGAGTACAACCCCGACCGCCATCTCGATCCCGACTTGACTTCCGAGCAGGCCCGGCTGATCGCGGAGAAGCGGGCCCTGGCCGCCGCCGATCCGGCCGGACACCGCGAGCGTCGCGAACGCTTCCGGCGCTTCCGGGCGATCAATGAGGCGTTGCATCCGCTCGTGGAGTCTCGCCTGGAGGCGGCCGGGGAGGAGCGGGACCGCCTGGCGGCGGCGCTGGACGTGAATCGGCTGGCGCGCAACCGGGAATACTCCATGGTGTTGCATTCGCAAGAGCGGCTGCGGCGGGTCCTCCTGTCGTATGCCGAGGGGGCCGTGACGGCGAAGGCCGCCCCCTGAGCCGTCCTATTCGGGAATGCCGGCCCGAAAATGCGGCGGGCGTGGTCGGTTTTTCGGGCCGACCCTTTTCCTACGCCGTACAATGGTATGGCCGAGTCGTCCCGTCGCATGCGGCGGCGCGTCCGGCGATTCGGCCCTGACACCCCTCGCCGTTCGGCGGCTCGTCCGGAAAGATGGTCGACCCGATGAAAGCCTCCACCCAGGAGACGCGGCTCCCATTCCGACGAGGATCGGTCGAATACAGCCTGGGGACCGAGGCCGATCACGAGGCGGTCTACCAGACGCTCCTGCACGTCTTCCACGGGCCCGATCGCGAGACGTTCCTGGGGGCCCTGAGCGACCCGGCGTACAAGCCCGACCAGAGGCTGCTGGTCAAGGTCGACGGCCGCGTCGCCAGCCACGTCCACCTGACTGAGCGCGAGATCCGCTACGGCGGCGTCGTGATCCCGATGAACGGCGTCGTCTGGACCGGCACCCTGCCCGAATATCGCGGGCTCGGCTTCGCGCAGAACCTGATGCGGCTGGCCGACGAGCGCGCCCGCGCCACCGGGGCGGTGATCCAGGCCCTGACGACCGGCATGCCGCAATTCTACCGGTCGTTGGGCTGGGGCGTCTGCGGCCGGCAGACGTTCGCCCAGACGCTGAGCCGCAACCTCCCGCAGGCGGTCGACGGCGTGGTCGAGGGGAAGGGGGGGGGCTGGCACGTCCGGCCCTGGCGCCAGGTTGAGTTGGGCGACCTGATGGACCTCTACGACGCCCAGTTCCGCACCACGACCGGCACCGTCGCCCGCTCCGAGGAATACTGGCGTTGGCTGATCGGCCGTCGCTACGCCCACGTCATCTGGGTCGCCTGCCAGGGCGAGGCCGTCCGGGGCTACGCGTTCGTGAAGGACCACCGCATCCTGGAGATCGCCACCGACCCGGCGCACCCCCAGGCCCTCCGCGCCCTCCTGGGCCGCGTCCGGGCCGAGGCCCTCGAACGGGCGTACCCGGAGGTCACCCTCAGCGCCCCGCTGGGCCACCCGGCCCTCGACGCCTGCCGCGCCGGGGCGGGACGGGTCTTCGACCAGGACGCGGTCGACGGCTCGGTCTCGATGTATCACGTCCCGGACGTCGGCCGCTTCCTCAAGGCCATCCTCCCCGAACTGGGCCGTCGCGCCCAGGAGGCCGGCGGGGGGGGGCCGCTTGAGTTGGGGCTCACGGTCGACGAGCATCGCTGGATGATCCACGCCGAGGGGAAGGACTCCCGCGTGGAGCCCGACAAGCTCAGCCGTCGCCACCTCTCGCTGACCTCCGCCACGTTCGTCCGGCTCGCGATGGGGCACGTCGGCGTGGACGAGGCGGCGTGCGAGGACGGCTTCTCCGCCTCCACGGCCACGGCCCTCGACGCCGCCCGCATCCTCTTCCCCGTCCAGCCCGTCTGGCGCAGCCCGCTCGACTCCGCCACCGCCTGAGCCCGGCCCGCCCCGATCAGGCGTAACGCCGCGTCGACCCCATCAGGTCCAGCGCCTGGGCGCACGGGTACGGCGGGACGGCGACGAGCCGGCATCGGATGCCGTCGGCCCTCGCCGCTTCCACGACCGAGGCCACCTCGCGCAGCGCCTCGGCCAGCTCGGGGTCGGGATCGGCGTGGAACGAGTCGGCCAGCGGGGCGAGCCGATCGAGCGGGCCGTCCGCCTCGGGAGGGCCGTCGAACGCGGCGTCGAACGGGGGCAGGGACTCCAGCATGGCGGCGATGAGGGGCTCGCCGAACAGGGCGACGGCCCGGCGGTCGACGTCCTCCGATCGCCGCATCAGGAGGAGGCCCGTCTCGTAGCGGACGCCCCGGCCCGCCCGTCGTTCCAGCAAGAGTTCGACGGCGTGATCGAAGGCGACCTCCCGCGGGGCACCCAGGGCGTAAGCGGTCGAGAAGACCGGGACCACCCCCAGCGTCACGGCGGCCACCGCTGCGGCGGCCGACCCCGGGGCGGCTTTCAGCGCCGACGTCGTCGCCGCGGCCAGGCCCCCGACGACGAGCGCCGGCCGGGTCGCGTCCCGGAACGCTTCGGCCACGAGCCGCCAGTGGAACGCGCCGTAGGCGCAGGGGTGGGCCACGCCGCGCCGGGTCCGGATCGACAGGACGGCGGCGAGGGCGAACAGGGAGATCCCGACGATCGGCCCCAGAAATACGAGGGGGAGCGTCGATGCAGGGACCACCGCGGCCCAGGTCGCGCAGGCCCGGGTCGCGCGGCGGTGCTCGGCGCGGATCGCTCCTTGACGAGGGGCCGACATGGGTCAGAATGGCAGCGACCGCCGGATGAAGTACTTCTTGACCGGGGGCGAGTTCAAGTACGCGGCGAACAGGGCGTAGCCGACCAGGAACGCCACCCCGAGCTGGATCCGCTGCTGATCCAGGCGGTCGACGAGCGGCTTGTACTCGTAGTCGGACAGCTCGCCGGCGTCGGGATCCTCGGCCGCGGAGGTGTTGCGCACGACCACGTCGGCCGAGTCGGCGAAGTTGGCTTCGAAGATCGGCAGGCCGATCAGGGCGATGACGTTGACGATCGCCCCCAGGGTCAGGGCCAGGATCAGCACCTTGACGGACTTGCCGCGGAGGAACTGGACGGCCCCGTACACGCCGTAGCCGGCGACCACGCCCAGCATGAGCCAGCCGTAGCGGTAGACGCCGTCCTCGACCCGGGCCGACTGCACCAGCGACAGGATCGCCAGCACGCCCCCCGCCAGGCCGCAGAACATCCCGGGGATGGCGATGTGCAGGGGGATGCCGGTCGGCCGGGGCGGCGGGGGCGGGGTGAGGTCGTCGTCCAGGCCGACCATCATGCCCGAGTCCTGGTCGGTCCCGCAGCTCTGGCAGATGGACATCCCCTGGGGGACGACGCCGCCGCACCGCGAGCAGCGGCGGGCGTGCATGCGGGCCTCGGCCCCGGTGGGCTTGCGCTTGCGCCGGGGCTCGTCCCGGAACAGGGCGCCGGCGTCGCTGACGACGGCCGGCGCGCCGCCGACGCTCTTCTCCGCGTCGGAGGCCAGCAGCGGCAGGTCGAACGCCTCGCGCAGGTCCCCCTCGGCGCGGGGCGACGGCAGGTCGTCCAGGTTCGGGATGGCGGCCTTGGGGATCTCGTAGTAGGTGGAGGCGTTGGCGGCGTCCAGCTCGCCGGGACGTGTGGACGCCGAGTTCGCGTCCTTCTCCGTGACGGTGAAGCGGTGCGCGCACTTGGGGCACTTCAGCTTCTTCCCCGCCGGCACCTGGTCCGGGAGGTTCAGCATGGCCTGGCATTGTTCGCAACGGATGGTGCGCGGCATGTTCCCGTCGCCTGTCCTTGGTCCGCCTCGCCCCGCCTTCGGCCGTCGCCGTGGCGACGGGGAGCGGGCGCACGGGGCCCCTCCGACGTCCGACCGACCTGGTCGATTCTAACCTATTCCACGCCCGGCCGCGAAGGAACTTAGGGTGAAGTGTGGATGAATCCGATCCCCGCCGCCGCCCGCCGCCTTCCTACGCCTCCGGATCCTTCGTAGTTCGCCCGGGAAGGGCGTCGCGCCCGGGTGATTCGAAAGCCCGGCGCACCGCCTCGTGGCGGTGGTCGAACAGCTTCGCGAGCCTGGATCCCAGCAGCGGGCCGCCGACGAGGGCCCCGATCAGGCCGAGCGGCGGTGCGTAGTCGACGACGTCCCGCAGGATCGTGCCGCCCCGGCCGTCGTCGTCGAACTCGTGGCGGTGGGTCCACGAGGCGAACGGCCCCCGGACCTGGCGGTCGACGAACAGCCGGCCGGGGACGTATTCGACATGCTCGACGACCCACTCCACCGGCACGGGTCCGATCCGCGCCCGCAGCACGACGCGCGTGCCCACCTCCAGCGAACGCGGCGGCAGCACCACCTCGACGTCCTCCCCGGGGGGGATCAGGCGTTCGAAGGCGTCGGGCCGCTCGAAGAAGCGGAAGACCTCCGCCGGTGGGGCCGCGATCCGGGATTCCTTCACGAAGCGTCGCATCGTCATCGAATCCTCCGAAGCCCTATCGAAATTCTCCGAAGCCTACGCCAGCCCATCGGCCGGTCAGATTAGGGAAGAATTGAGGATCTGTAAATATGGTCGAAGGGTCCGGCGGTTGCGGGTCGCGGCGGGGATCACGCGAGCGTCGGGGCGCGTCCCGGCCGCGGCTCGGGCCGGTCGTGCGCTATACTGGCGTGGGCTTCGGGCCCCGATCCCCGCGACGACAGACGCCTCCCCCTCGCGGGCGCACGTCCCCGCGCCCCCGCCCCGAACGCTCATCGGACGTCCGTCCGGTCCAATCCTTGTATCTGCTCCGGAGATCCCAGCATGCAGAGCAAACCCCTGGTGAACCGTCGGACCTTCATGGAGACGGCCGGCGTCGCCGCCGGCGCGGCGGCCGCGGCCGGCACGTTCGCCCACCCCGCCGTCGGGGCCGTCAAGGGCGCCAACGAGCGGATCAACGTCGCCATCCTCGGCCCCGGGGGTCGCGCCCAGGAGCACATCCGGATCCTCAACCGGCTGAAGGAGGAGACGAAGCTCGTCGACGTCATCGGCCTCTGCGACGTCTGGGACGGCAACGACGACATCAAGCGCGGGCTCTACCCCTCGGCCAAGAAGGTCGGCCTCGACCCCGAGGGGAAGGACAAGGACCGCATCACCAAGGATTACCGCAAGATCCTGGAGTGCAAGGACGTCGACGTCGTGCTGGTCGCCTCGCCCGACCACTGGCACGCCAAGATGTGCGAAGACGCCATGCTCGCGGGCAAGGACGTCTACTGCGAGAAGCCGATGACCCACACCATCGACGAGGCCCGCAAGCTCGTCGAGACGGTGGGCCGGACCAAGCAGGTCTTCACCGTGGGCGTCCAGTCCACCGCCGACCCCCGCTGGCGCGAAGCCAACAAGATGATCACCGAGGGGAAGATCGGCAAGGTCCTCCAGGGCCAGACCTCGTACTACCGCAACAGCAGCGTCGGCCAGTGGCGGTACTACAAGCTGACCAAGGACATGAGCCCCAAGACGGTCGACTGGAAGATGTTCCTGGGGACCGAGTTCGGCCTCGCCCCGGACATGCCCTTCGACCGCGCCAAGTACGCCCAGTGGCGCTGCTACTGGGAGTTCGGCGGCGGCATGTACACCGACCTGTTCGTCCACCAGCTCACCCACCTGATCC
>ERZ778021.2141-NODE-2141-length-18987-cov-6.027572_pt1 | contig 18987 bp, 15 predicted proteins | sample MGYA00375751_ERZ778021 | MGnify/ENA primary metagenome ERZ778021 (study PRJEB29350, sample SAMN05389814) | bioreactor metagenome | isolation source: Thiocyanate stock bioreactor | place: South Africa: University of Cape Town | collected 2013-08-29 ... | reverse complement strand
CGATCCGCCTTAAATCCTTACCGGATCAGCCCTCGGACAGTCAACACGGCCTAGGTAGGGGGCGGGAAGGCGGATTGGTATGACCTCGGCGGCAGCTATAACGAGAATGCTCACATGTCTCCGTCGTACGCTTGCGGAACTACCAACAATACCATCAACTTGACGACGACAGTCACGGGATTGCCAACCGGGATTATTATGAATGGATTTAAATACAGGACGCTTGTCTATGCGAAACGGTGGGATCCGACTCTTCAGGCGAATGGAACTCCACTCGGGTGTGATGGTGATTATACAGGATCAAACTATCAAGAATACACGGTTCCCGATTCCTGATACTATGGCCAGTCCACCGTGGGAACTCGAAGGCGGAAGTCGTCGTCTCAACTTCGGATTCATCATGTCTCCCGATAGGAGCATCCTGTATGCGGCTCACGACTTTCGGTAAGTTCGGGGCTTTGGCGGTCCTGGGGATCGTCACGTCGGTCACGACCTCCAAGGTGATCTCGATCGCCAGGGGGTCGCAATTGCAAGCCGCCCCCGCAGTCCCCGGAGGCGGGTCCAGGACGGTCATAACTCGGCCGGGCGACCCGCCGCCGCCGGCCGTCGAGAACGTGGGGCGAATCCTCGGCGGCGGTTCGCTCGCCTGGGACGGACCGGTCGTCCAGGGGCGGACGGTCCTCCTGGACGCGAAAGCGACAATCTCGGACACCCGCCCGAATATGCAATTCGTGTGGGCCGTTCGCGTGTTCGTCCCCGGAGACATGACGTCCCCGTTGTACGAGAAGACCTACGAAGACCAGGTCTTCACGCTCGGAGACGAGCAGGAGCTGGAGACGACCTTCGTCGACCGACTGGAACTCCCGCTCCCCCCCGGCCAATACAGGCTGCAATTGACCTGGTTCGGCCTCCCGCCCGAGCAGGGGCTGGCCGGCTTGCACGATCCCGACACGCGTAAAGAGTTCAAGGGCGCGGACGTGATTGCGACCATCGTGATTCAGGACTGACGCCGGGGGGGGAGATCTCGCGGCGGCAGGATTGTGCCATCCGCGGCGACCCGAAGAAAACCAGGCCGGCGCGCCCCCGATGGGGCGGCCGGCCTTCGTCGTTCAACGCGGACGTGCTCAGGACGACTTCCGCAGCGCCTCGGCGCGTTCGGCGGCGACCTTCTTGGTGCAGTCGAGCGGGGAGGACTTGGCGAGGGCGTCGTACAGGCCGGCGGCGGCCTGGCACTGCTTCTGGGCGGCGAGGGATTCCGCGGCGCGGAACAGGCCCTCGACGACGGCGGCCTGGGCGAAGCCGGTCGCCTTGGGGAGGGCGTCCTGGAGCGCCTGGGCGGCGGCGGCGTTGCCGATGCAGCCCAGCGACTTCGCGGCGGCGATCGCCACCTGGGCGTCGGAGTCGCCCAGCTTCGCGGCCAGGGCGGGGACGGCCTTCGCGTCGCGGCGGACGCCCAGGCTGCCGATGGCCCCGACGAGCGGCCGGCCCGTCGCCTCGGCGACGACGGCGCGGAGGGCGTCGTCGACGGCCGGGTCGGGGATCGGCTCGATCGCGTAGCGGGCCATGTCGGCCAGATCCTCGTCCTTCAGCAGCGGGGCGACGACCTTCAGGCACTCGCCGTCGCCGACCTGCGCCAGCACGCGGAGGGCGTCGGCCTTGTCCTTGCGGGTGGCGTCGGGCTTCTGGAGGGCTTCGATCAGCTCGTCCTGGCTCTTCCGCTTGCGGCTGCCGGCCGACTGCGACGCCTTCTGGGCGAGCGCCGACGACGAGGCGGCCAGGAGCGCGGCCCCGGCGAGAACGGCGGTCTTCGTCTTCATGTTCGGGCTCCTCGTCGGGGTCTCAGATGATCCAGGGGGCGCGCTGGGCCCGGGTGAGGAAGCGGTTCGCCTCGGCGTCGCCGACGAACTCCTCGCGGACCGGGTCGAACTGGACGTCGCGGCGCAGCCACATGCAGACGTTGGCCGCGTGGACCGTCGACATCGTCCGGTGCATGACCTCGGGGTTGGCCACGGTCTCCTGGCGGGACTTCACGCAGTTGAAGAAGTCGCGGACGTGGTTCATCGGCTTGCCGGTCTTCTCGACGTACTCGGCCAGCAGCCTCTCGCCCTCGGCGGCCAGGGCGGGCGAGGAGACGTCGGGCTTCTCGTAGCCGTCGGCGCACGAGGCCGAGCCCTCGGTCCCCTCGAAGGTCATGCCGCAGGAGCCGCGCCAGCCCTCGCGCTGGAGGATCATCTTCACGCCGGAGGCGAAGGTGGTGACCATGCCGTCGCCGGAGACGTTCTTGACGTAGCCGTACTCGACGGCCGAGGTGTCCAGGGCGTCGATGCCGGCCTGGCCCTGGGCGAATGTGTGGGCGCCCCACTCGCCGATGCAGCTCGTGTGGAAGTCGTAGTGCCCGCGCCAGCCCCCCTTGGTGTAGCTGCTGTTGAACGGCCGCCAGGGGCAGCCGCCCAGCCAGGCGTCCCAGTTCAGCTCGTCCTTGGGCGGCAGCGGCTCCTCGGGGAGCCAGGCGTAGCTCAGGTCGGCGGAGTCCCACGGGGCGATGTGGGCGCGGACGGTGTGGATCTTGCCGAGCTTACCCTGCCGGGACAGCTCGATGATCTGGCGGAACGGGCCCTCGCTGAGGCGCTGGGTGCCGGTCTGGTAGACGCGGCCGTAGCGCTTCGCCGTCTCGACGACGGCGCGGCCCTCGGCGACGGTCATGCTGGACGGCTTCTCGGAGTAGACGTCCTTGCCCAGCCGCATGGCGCGGATGGCGGCCTGGGAGTGCCAGCGGTCGCCGGTGGCGATGAGGACGGCGTCGATGTCCGGCCGGGTGGCCAGCATCTCCTCGAAGTCGGCGTAGGTCTTGCAGTCCTGGTCGCCGTTGTGCTTGTCGATCTTCGCCTTGACCTCGTCGCGGCGCGACTTCTGGACGTCGGCGATGGCGACGAACCGGACGTCCTTCTCGGGGCTCATCCAGTCGAGGACGTACTGGCCGCGGGGGCCCAGGCCGATCCCGGCCATGACGATCTTCTCGCTGGGGGCGACGGTGCCGTCGCGTCCCAGGGCGGAGGCCGGCACGATCGTCGGCACGGCGAACGCCGCGCCGGCGAGGGCCGCCGTCTTCAGGCAGTCGCGCCGGGTCTGGCCGGTCTCGGCCCGGCCTTCGGCGTTGGAAACGGGTCCGGTCATCGGGGGGCTCCCTCGGTCTGGGGGACGTCCTCGCGCGAGGTTCGGGCGGGCGTCGCACGCGCCCGCCGTCGTGGGCGGGGATGGATCGGGCTCGCACGGGCAGGGTCGGCGAGGCCCGCCGTTGCCGCGGGCCTCGCGCCATCTTGCCCGTCCCCGGGGGCCGAAGCAAGGAGGAAGCCCCATCCGACCCGGGGGCTCATTCCGAAGGAGAGGGAAGGACGACTTCCACTCGGCCCTCGGCGTCCGGGGCCACCGCCACCCGGCTCGCCCGGCCATCCGTCATGACGTGGAGCTGGACTTCCTCGCCGGGGGGGACGGTCGCGGCCCCCGGCCGGAACCGGAACGAGCCGTCGCCTTTCGTCGGCGCGAAGACCGCCACGGACGACTCTGCGGGGGCGGGCCGCGTGGAGCCGCTCACGATCAGCGTCGCCCCCGCGACCGCCGCGCCGCGGGCGTCGACCACGCGGCCGTGGATCGTGACGGCCCGCTCCGCCTCGACGTCCGGCGCCTCGAAGGTCGCGGCCTCGGGGATCTCCAGCCGCCGCTCCGGCTGGACTTGCAGGCCCGCGAACTGTTCTGCGGGGCGATGGAACGAGAGGATCGCCGCCCCCGGCGGCAGCCGGAGGGCGTAGCGGCCGTCGGCGTCGGCGGTCGCCACGGTCGACGGACGGGCCGCCTCGCGGCCGGGAGTGATCGCGACCCCCACGCCCGGGGCCGGCTCGTCGGTCCCCCGCACCACGACCCGGCCGCGGACCTCCACCCCGCGCACGACCTCGACGACGACCGCCGCGGCCTTCCCCGATTCCAGCGCCCGGGGCGTCGGCCGGATCCACGTCCAGTCCCGCCCCTCGCCCGGCCCGCGGAGCCCGACGTGACATTCGCCCTCGTCCATCCCTTCCAGGACGAACCGGCCCTCGCCGTCGACCGGCGCAGAGACGACGTCGCCCCTCGGTCCCCGGGCCGTCGCCGTCAGGGTCGCCGGGTCGAGGCCGTCGACCTGCGAGACGACCCGCCCCTCGACGCGGCCTCCCGGGCCCACGACGATCTCCGGCCGCTCCCCCGCGTCCACGACGATCAGGCCGTTGAACACCCTCGCCTTCTGACGGGGCGGCGAGAGCGGCGCCAGCGGCCGGCCGTCGCGCGTCGCCCTGAGCTTCAACGCCATCCGGGGCGAATTCAGGGCCGAAGGGACGGCGAACGACCCGTCAGCGGCCGTCTCGACCTCGCTGGGGGGCGTGAAGGCGGAGAACGTGAACGAACTCTCGCCCTCCGTCGTGGACGATGAGAAGGTGCCCACGGCGACACCTTGGAACGTTGCGCCGTCCTTCCCCTCGCCCGTGAGGTGCGGAAAGGACTGTTCGATGCGCACCCGGGCGCCGGCGATCGGCCGGCCCTTGGGATCGACGAGCACCCCCCGGAATTCCCGCGGCGCCTCCAGGGTGATCTTGAGCGCGTCCGTCGGCACGCGGACGTCGCGCCGTTCCGCCTGAACGAATCCCGGCGCCGAGACGATGAGGGTCACGCGCCCGACGCCCTTCGCCCCCTCCCACGCGAATCCGCCGTCCTCCCCCGAGCGAGCCGACCACCAGCGCAGGGGCTCGAAGGTCTTGGGATCCTCGACGCGGATGAAGACATTCGCCCCGGCGACCGGCTTGCCGTCGGGATCCACGACGGCCCCCTTCAGCCCACCCGCAGCGTCGGGGGCGAACTTCACGACGTACTCGCCGGCGGCGTCCGGCGCAGCGTCGGCCTTGAACTTCCGCCCGTCCTTCAGCTCGATCCAGAGGGCGATCGGCTTGCCGGGCTCGCCCAGGCCGGGGACGGCCGGGAGGTGGAACGCCCCGCCGTCGTCGGTGCGCGAGGAAGGCCGTTCGTTCGCCGGGGGCGGGGCGATGGTCAGGAACTCCACCCTCGCCCCGGCGATCGGCCGACCGTCGGCGTCGAGGAGCCGGCCGGAGATCGGGCCGGAGTCCGACACCTGGAAGGTCGGGCCGTCGAACGTCGTCGCCCCTTCGGGGACGGAGAGCGACTGAGACCATTTCGAAGCCCGATAGCCCGCGGGGAGGGCCTGGAGCGACACGGGATAGGTCCGGCCGGCGAGGAGGCGGCATGAGTAGCGGCCCGCCGCGTCGGTCTGAAGGATGAGCGAGCGGGATCCATCCCCGCCCTCGGCGACGTCCTCGATCTGGATCATGGCCTCGGCGATCGGGCCGCCCGTCCTCTCGGAGACGACCTTGCCGACGACCTCGACGCCGGGGATCACCTCGACGGTCGCGGTGGCGGTCAGGCCATTGACCAGGTCGACGCGACGCGCGGGCCGACAGATCCACGATTTCCTCGCGCCGAACCCGGTCGCCTCGACGTCGACCAACCCCAAATCGAGCCCTTCGAGGGAGAATCGGCCCTCGGCGTCGATCCGGGCCCAAACCGGGCGTCGATCGAACGACTCGCGGAAATTCGGGGCGGATGCGCTCGGTCGAATTTGGACGCTGAGCTTGGATAGGTCGAGGCCCGGGACCCGCGAGACGACCCGGCCCTCGATCTTCGCCCCTTCGAGAGTAACGAGCCGACGCCGGACGCCGTCGCCGACCTTCACGAATCCCGACTGCTCCTTCGTCCCTCCCCGAGCCTGGCGCTCCGGCCGGCGGAGCAGGCGACGACGACCGCCGGCGTCGGTGATCTCGAACCGGATCCAGGCCCCGTCCTCGGCCGCCTCGGGGAGCACGAACGCCCCGTCGTCGTCGGTCGTCGCGGTCAGGAGCCGCTCGAACTCCGTCCCTTTCGTCCCCTCCGGCGGGAATCGGTAGCTGTGGCTCCGGTATTTCCAGGGGCCGGCGATCACCGCGGGGCTGGTCGAATCCGTCTGGTCGACGCGAACGGTCGCCCCCACGATCGGCCGATCCGCCTCGTCGACCAGGACGCCGGAGAACACCGCGGGCCGGACCAGCCTGATCGTGCGCCGCGACTCCTCGTCCCTGGCCGAGACGCCGAGGACCGAGGCCGGGGTGTAGCCCGGCTTCGAGGCGTAGAGCCTGACGTTGCCGACCTCGCCCGGGATGGAGTACCGCCCCGCGTCGTCCGTCGTCAGCGTGCGCCGCCCGGAGTCGGCGTCGACGAGGACCGTCGCGCCGGCGATCGGCTTGCCGTCGGCATCGACGATCGTGCCCTCGATGGGCTTCTGTTCGGAGGTCGGGGGCGAAGCGGCCGGTTCTTCCGAGCCGACGCCGACCATCAGGCGGCCGGCGGGGGCCTCGTCCAGCCGGGCGACGATGTCGGCGAAGCCCTTCAGCGGTGCCGATGCGTCCTGCGCGGAGGCCGGGCGGACGCGGGGCGTCCCCAGGGCCAGCAGGGCGGCGAGGGCCGTCGGGCCGAGGAGCAGGGTGCGGGCGAGGGACGGGCGCGAGAGGGTGCGCGGCATGTCGTCCTCCAGGAGTCGCCGGATCCGGACGGCCGTGGTCCGGCGGGTCAGGAACGGGAGTGAGGCGGACGGGAGGCGGCGGGGCGACGGGGATCGGGAGAGGTCCAGCAGCAGCCGGGCGAGGCCCTTCGGGTCGTCGCCGGCCGCCACGGCGGCCTCGTCGCACAGGAGTTCGCGCTCGCGGTCGAGCCTCGCCAGCAGCCAGGCGACGGCCGGGTGGAACCACATCGGGACGCGGACCAGCTCCTCCAGGAGCTTGCTCGCGTCGTCATATCGGCGGACGTGGGCCAGCTCATGGGCCAGGGCCGCGCGGCGGCGGTCGGCGGGCCAGGCGTCCCAGTCGGGCGGGATCATGATCGTCGGGCGTCTCCCGCCGACCATCACGGGCGCGGCGGCCTCGGGATGCCGCATCAGCCGGACCGGCCGCGAGGTCGGCAGGGCCGTGCGGCAGGCGTCGAGCCTCGCCAGGTCGTCGGCCGTCGCGGGGGTCGCCCGGCGGGCCCATCGTCGCATCGCCCGCACCCCGAGGCCGAGCCGGGCGAGCATCAGCAGCGTCCCCGCCAGCCACGCGGCGACGGCGGCCTTCGCGGCGACGCCCGGCCAATCGACCGGGGCGGCGGGCCTCGGCGGCGTGGATCGGGCCTCGGACGCGACGCGGGCCTCGATCGCCTCGACCTGGGCGGGCGTGAGCGGTCGCATCTGCGAGAAGTCCGGGGCGGGGATCGGCGCGAAATCCGCCGCGGCCGTCGGCCGGACGCCGTAGACGTAGGCGTCCCACCGTGGCGTCAGCATCAGCGCCGGGCCGACGAGCATCGCGGCGACGCAGAGCAGGTGCCGCGTCGCGGCCCGTCGCGGCGGGCGGATCGCGAACCAGGCGGCGAGGGCCAGGATGAGCAGGCCCCATCGGATCGAGACGTCGGCCAGGGGCCACAGCAAGAGGCCCGCGAGGCGGTCGCTCATGGCTTCTTCCTCCGCTTCGGGGTCGGCTTCGTTTCGGGTTCGGTCCCCTGCCCTTCCTCGGCCAGCTTGGCTTCGATCGCCCGCAGGTCGTCGGCCGCGATCTGCTCCGCGTCGACCAGGCCGAGGATCAGGCTCTCGGCCGAGCCGTGGAAGAACCGCGCGAGGAAGTCCGACAGCAGGCTCCCCGTCGCCTCGCGCCGCGAGACCGACGGCCGGTAGACGTGCGCCTGGCCGTCCTTCTCGTGGCCCACCAGCCCGGCCTTCTCCATCTGCTGGAGCAGCCCCAGGACCGTCGTGTACGGCTGCCGGTCCCCGCGCGGCAGGTGCTCCATCAGCCCCCGCACCGTCAGCGGCCCGCGCTCCCACAGCACCCGGAGTACGGCGAACTGCCGCTCCGTCATCGCCAGCACCTTCCGCCCCGCCATCGACGCCTCCCTCCGTGATCGGACCCCGGGACGAACCCTACGCGACATGAGGTACGGATTGTTGCGTAGGTCGGGCCTCGGCGTCAAGGGCCGGCGGCCGGGCGGGGATTTTTCGCGATCGGGGCGGAATCCTGAAATCGCGACGCCGGGGCCGCGGATCATGCCGGGGACCGTAGCCTTGCGCGCTCCTTGACAAGCCGACCGGATCGATGAAGAGGCCGAGGGCGAGCCCCCAGGCCAGGCTGCGCGGGGCGTGCGACGCGGGGGCGGCGGGCGTTCGGCGAGCCCCCCGTCGGGCGGTGCCGTCCGGAGGCCTCGGGCGGCGAAATGTCGGGGGAAAACGAGACTCCTCGCGGAACACCACCCGGGATCGACGTAAGTCTTTTGAAGGAACAGTGGCCCGGCCGGGCCACTGTTCCCGATCGATCCCGGTGGTGTTCGGCGAGGAGTGTCGGGGGGAAAACGATGACGATCTCGACGATCGGACCCACTGTGTTCGGCGGCAAGTCGTTGGTGTGAATTGATTTGTGTCCGATGGGTTCGGTCGTCGTCGCCGCGGACGGACCCAAGGCGTCGGGGGCGGCGTGCCGCGTCTCCCGGGCGGCAGGGCTCCGGACGGGGGGCGAGCCGCATGCATCGAGAGCGACGAACGATCGGATCGAGGACGAAGGCTTATGCAAGCACCCCGAAGGGGAGAAGGACGTCCGTGCGACGGCTCGCCGTCGACCCGACCGTCCACCGCCCCGGGGCGCGGCGAGGTGGAGGCGGCCCCGGGCCGGTCGGTCGTCCGGGACATGGCCCCCGATCTTGACGGTTCCGTCGTCCTGCGGTATCACTCCGTCCCGAGCTTGCAGGCCAGGCCGGCCGCGCCGGTCGACGAGGAGTTCGCGGAGGGGGATCCGGTCCCATTCATCCGGATCAAGCCCGACGCGGGGGTTCGCGGGGCGACGCTGGAGATGGCGCCGCCGTTCCGGGCCCCCTGAACGTCGCGTCAGCCCGGCGAGAGGAACATCATAGTCCGCGACGAAGCACGCCCAGCCTGCGGAATTCGTCCCGCGCGGCTTTCTCCAGGGAGGGAGTACGCTGTGCCCGAGATCGACGCCCGAGCCGAGGGCCGCGCCGCCGGACGCTCCACCAGCGCCTTCTTCTGGGGCCTGTGGGCGACCATCATCGTGATCGCCGCCGCCTTCTACTACCCCAAGGCGGCGGACTCTCGCAGCGCCTTCGTCCGTTGGCAGCCGCAGATCCTCCAGTTCTGGCAAGGGACGAACATCTACGATCGGATGTACTTCCCGAACCCGCCGATCATGCCGATCACCCTCTACCCGCTCATGACCCTGCCCCCCGTGGCGGCGGCCATGAGCTGGTTCCTCATCAAGGCCGCGCTGACGACGGTCACGCTGATGATCGGCTTCGGCGCGGTCCGGGTGCGGGGCGAACCCCTGCCGCCGTTCTTCCAGACGGGCGTGCTCCTGCTGGCGCTCCGGCCGATCCTGGGGGACCTGCACCACGGCAACATCAACCTGCTCATCCTCTTCTTCCTCGCCGTGATGTACCAGGCGTGGCGGAAGGGCCGGGACGACGCGGCCGGGCTGATGCTCGGGCTGGCCATCGCCTTCAAGGTGACGCCCGCCCTGTTCGTCCCGTACTTCATGTACAAGCGGTCGTGGCGGACGGTCGGGTGGACCTTCGCCGGGCTGGTCCTCTTCCTGCTGGTCGTCCCGAGCGCGGTGGTCGGGCCCCGGTTCAACGCCCTCTGCCTGTCGACCTGGTGCCAGCGGATCGTGACCCCGTTCATCGTCGAGGGGAACGCCAGCCCGCAGGAGGCGAACCAGTCGATGGTGGGCGTGATGACCCGGCTCCTCACCGAGATCCAACCCGGGACCGACCGCTACGACGTCCAGTTCGACCTGAACGTCGCGGCGCTGCCGCCGAACGTGGTCGCCGTGCTGGTGAAGGCGGTCAGCCTGGGGTTCATCGGGCTGCTGGCGTTCTTCTGCCGGGCCAAGGATCCCGACCGCACGAACGTCCGCTACATGGGCGAGGTCGCGCTGGTGGTCCTGACGATGCTGTTCCTCTCCGAGCGGAGCTGGAAGCACCACTTCGTCACGCTGGTCTTCCCGTTCATCTACCTGATGTCCGAGCTGTTCTCGCCGCGGACTTCGCCGAGGGCCCGGGGCGGGATCCTGGCGGCGCTGGCGGCCTCCTTCCTGTTCATGGCCAGCACGTCGAGCGAGTTCGGCGGGCTGTTCGCGCACGGCAAGGGGCACGAGATCGCCCAGGGCTACGGCATGTTCATGTGGGCGGCCCTCGTCCTGTTCGCCGCCGTCGCCTGGCGGCTGCGGGCCTCCGCGACCTCGCCCGTCGACGTCGAGGCCGTCCCCGTCTCGGCCTCCGCCTCCGCCTCCGTCATCCCCGCCCCGAAGCTCGGGGTTTCGCGCGGGAACCTGGCGGCGAAGTGAGCCGGATCTCGACTGACCCTCCGCCGAGCCGACCCCTTCGCCATGAGGGGGCCGGCCGTCGGCGTTTGCGGGGCTGTCTGGGGCGGTCTTGCGGATTCTCGCGGATTTCGCGATCAGGCTGAAGAGTCGGCTCCTGGCGGTCGATCTAAGAGGACCATGACGACTGCACCTCGCCTCGGAGGAGGGAGGAGCGGTCGCGGGTCTCAGTCCGATGCGATCTCGATCGACCGATCGACGGCGGGGTGGGCGGATCGCGATGCGAACGATCGCCCGCCGAACGCCGGTCCAGGAGGGCTTCCGAATATGTTCAAGTTTCAGGCGCAGCCGCGGAAGAGTCGCAAGCCCGGCCTGGCCGTCGACACGCTGGAGGACCGTCGCGTCCTCAGCGCGGGGATGGGGAGCACGTTCGCCATCGTCCCGGGGACGGTGGCCGAGGCGAACAAGGTCTCGACGGTCGACGTGAAGCTGGATTCCACCCACTTCACGGCCGGGAACCGCGGCCGGATCACGCTGGGGATCGACGTGGCGGCCGACCCCAGCTCGTCGGTGAAGCCGGTGGTCTCGGCGATCAAGTCGGCCAACGGCCGGAACGTCGCCTTCCAGCATTCGCGCTACTCGCAGGCGCTGGTGAAGGCCCAGGGCATGGGCACGCCGCTCAGCTCGGCCGTGACGACGACCGTGCAGCTCCCGAAGGCCGGCAAGGGCCCGGCGGCCTATCAGGTGCAGGTGAAGGGGGCGACCGCGGACACCGGCGGCTACCTGCTGGGCTTCTACCTGCCGGGCGACGTCGACGGCGACGGCGTGGTCTCGAAGGACGACGTGGCGGCGATCGCCTCGAAGTTCGGCCGCAGCTCGACCGACGACGGCTACTCGTTCGACGCCGACGCCAACCGCGACGGCAAGATCGACGCCAAGGACGTCCGGATGGCCGGGCAGAACATCGGGGCCAGGACGACCATCAGCCCGGTGACGAGCGTCAACCTCGACCCGGCCAGCGACACGGGGATCTCCGACCGCGTCACCGACCAGCGGAACGTGAAGTTCACGGGGGCCGCCTCGCCCGACGCGACCATCACGTTCACGGAGATCGACGGCAAGTCGCCCGGCGGGTCGACGACCGTGGGGGCCGACGGCCAGTACAGCATCGACGTCCCGCTCGGCGACGGGTCGAACACCTTCAAGGTGACCACCGCCGACGCCTTCGGCCAGTCGATCAGCGGCGGCATCGCCGCGGTCACCTACAGCACCAACCCGCCCAAGGTCGTCAACACGATCCCGACCAAGGCGACCTGATCGCCGGCGGGCCGCCGGGCGTCACCCCCGGGCGTGGGCGTCGAGAGCGGCCCGCGCCTCGGGGGCGTCGATGCGCCCGAGCGCCCAGGCCGCGGCGTGGCGGATCGTCGGGTCTTCCTTGGGGTCGGCCAGGCGGGCGGCCAGGGCGGGGACGGCGTCGACGCGGCCGGCGACGCCCAGCGTCAGCGCGGTGTTGCGGACCAGCCCGGACCGGCCGGCGCGGCGCAGGGCCGAGTTGGTGAGCAGCCGCTTCCATCGCCACTTCGACCGCGTGAGCCACTCGACCAGGTCGGGGGCCTCCCACTCCGGCCGCGGGGCGAATTCGGGGATGCGGGCCGCGGGCGCCTTGCGGTTCCACGGGCAGACGTCCTGGCAGACGTCGCAGCCGAAGGCCCAGCCGTGCAGCTCGCCGGCGGCGGCGTCGGGGATCGGGCCCTGGTGCTCGATGGTCCAGTAGCTGATGCAGCGGCGGGCGTCCAGCCGGTAGGGGCCGTCGAAGGCCCCGGTGGGGCAGGCGTCCAGGCATCGGGTGCAGGTGCCGCAGTGGGACGAGGCGTGCGGGGCGTCGGGCTCCAGGTCGGCGTCGACCAGCAGGGCCCCGAGGACCGTGAAGCTCCCCAGCTTCCGGTCGATCAGCATCGTGTTCTTGCCGATCCACCCCAGGCCGGCCAGGCGGGCGAAGTCGCGCTCCATCAGCGGGGCCGTGTCGACGACGGCCCGGGCCGAGACGCCCGGGGCCTCGTCGCGGAGCCATTCGGCGAGGAGTTCGAGCCGGCCCCGGAGGGCCGTGTGGTAGTCGGCGCCGCGGGCGTATCGCGCGACCTTGCCGACGGCCGGTTGGCCCGACCTCCCGCCGTAGACCAGGCTGGCCATGACCACCGAGCGGACGCCTTCGAGGATCGCGCCCGGGTGGGCGCGGGCCCCGGCGTGGTCGGCCAGGTAGCCCATGCCCGCCCCGCGGCCGGCGTCGAGCCAGGCGAGGAAGTGGGGGTAGCCCGGCGGGGCCTGCGCGGGGGCGATCCCCACTCGGTCGAAGCCCAGGGCCAGGGCCCGACCCTTGAGCCTTCGCGCGAGGTCGTCCATCCGGGGCGTCCCGTCGGGTCGGGTCAGGCGGGGCGACGGCCGGCGAGGGCCAGCGAGTCCTTCACGCCCAGGTTCTCGTAGATCCGCCGGGTCGCGTCGGAGCGGTTCAGGGTGTAGAAATGCAGGCCCCGCACCTGGTTGTCCAGCAGGTCGCGGCACTGCTCGGTGGCCCAGTGGACGCCGACCTTGGCGACGGACTCGTTGTCGGTGCAGCGGTCCACGGCCCGGAGGAGCTTGGCCGGCACGCGGGCGCCCAGGGCCAGCTCGTACATCCGCAGCATGGTCTCGCGCGAGGTGATCGGCATGATCCCGGCGAGGATCGGGACCTTGACCCCGGCGAGGTCGCAGCGCTCGCGGAAGTCGTAGAAGTCGTCGTTGCAGAAGAAGAGCTGGGTGCAGATGTAGTCGGCGCCGGCGTCGACCTTGCGCTTGAGGTTGTCCATCTCCTCGCGGCGATTGGGCGTGCCGGGGTGACCCTCCGGGAAGCCGGCGACGCCCACGCCGAAGCCGCGCGAGTCGGGCGAGGGCCGCGAGCGGACGAAGCGGACGAGCTGGTCGGCGTACTGGAAGGCGTCGGCGTCGCGGTCGTAGCCTTCGAGGTTCCGGGGCGGGTCGCCGCGGAGGGCCAGGATGTTCTCGATGCCCGAGGCGGCGTAGCGGTCGAGGATGCCCGCCAGCTCGTCCTCCTTGTGGCAGACGCAGGTCAGGTGCGAGACGGCCGTGAGGGCGGTCTGCTGCTGGATCCGGACGATCAGGTCGTGGGTGCGCTCGCGGGTCGAGCCGCCGGCCCCGTAGGTCACCGAGACGAACGACGGCTGCAACTCCTGGAGCCTGGCCATGTTCTCGAATAGATCGGCCGACGCCTTGTCGGTCTTCGGCGGGAAGAACTCGAAGCTGAAGGTGGTCGGGTTCGCGTCGAAAATGTCGAGTATGTGCATGATGTCGTCCGATCCTCGGCCGTCTCGCCGCCCCGGGTCCTTTCGGCTTCCGGACCATGATAGCGGCCGGGGCCGCGCGACGGTAGGGGGGCCGGCGGCTCAGGCGGAGGAGGTCACGCCGGCCCGAGGGCAGAACGCGGCCATGGTGCAGGTGGAGCAGCGGGGCTTGCGCGCCAGGCAGACGCGGCGGCCGAGCTGGATCAGGCGATGGCTCAGGTCGACCCACTCCTCGCGCGGGACGATGGCCATCAGGTCGCGCTCGACTTGCTCCGGGGCCCGACGTTTCGTCAGGCCGAGTCGGTAGGCCAGGCGCTTGACGTGGGTGTCGACGACCACGCCGGTCGCCAGGCCGAAGGCGGTCCCCAGGACGACGTTCGCCGTCTTCCGCCCCACGCCGGGGAGGGCCGTCAGGGCGTCCAGGTCCCGGGGGACTTCGCCGCCGTGGTCGGCCAGGAGCGCGACGGCCATCCCCTGGATGTTCTTCGCCTTGGCCCGGAAGAAGCCGGTCGACCGGATGACTTCCTCGACGTCGGCGCGGTCGGCCGCGGCGAGCGCCCTCGCGTCCGGGAAGCGGCGGAACAGCTCGGGCGTGACCATGTTCACCCGGGCGTCGGTGCATTGCGCCGAGAGGATCGTGGCGACGAGGAGCTGGAACGGCCCCTCATGCACCAGGGCGCAGGTCGCCTCGGGGTAGGCCTCCTTGAGCGCCTTGACGACGCGGCGGCCCTGGCCTTTCGGGTCGACCTCCTCCCGGGTCCTCTTCTTCGCCATGACGGCCGCCTCCGCCTCGCCCCTCAGCGTCGAGGGCGTTGAATGTGGCGTTGGGCGGCGGGGGCTGTCAAGATGGGGATATGGACGACATGGATCTCAAGGGGTTCTCGGGCCGGGTCAGGCTGTTCCCGCTGCCGGGGGTGGTGATGTTCCCCCACGTCGTCGCGCCGCTGCACATCTTCGAGCCGCGCTATCGCAGGATGACCGCGGATGCGCTGGAGGGCGACAGGCTGATCGCGACGGTCGGCCTGACGGGCGGCGACGGGCCGACGCCGCCGGTCGAGCCGGTGGGTTGCCTGGGGCGGATCATCCACCATGAGCGCCTGGCCGACGGCCGATACAACCTCCTCCTCCTGGGCCGCAAGCGGGTCCGGCTGGTCCGCGAGATCCTCGACCCCGACCGGCCCTACCGGGTCGCCGAGGCCGTCGTGATCGAGGACGAGCCCCGGTCCGCCCCCGACGGGCCCGAGGCCCGTCGGTCGCTGATCCAGAGCTTCCGCCAGGCGATCGGCGCGGCGGCCGAGATCGACGACGAGTTCTTCCGGCTCCTGGAGTCGGCCGAGTCGCTGGGGGCCCTCGCCGACATCATGGCGCACAGCCTGCCCATCCACGGCGCCCAGAAGCAGCGCCTCCTGGCCGAGCCCGACGTCCATGCCCGGGTGGGCCTGCTCCTCCGATGGATCGCCGAGATGACCCCCACCTTGCCCCTCGGGCGGACGTTCCCGCCCCCCTTCAGCTCGAACTGACGCCCGGCCGGGCGTCCTTGATTTCGGCCGGGTTCGAGCTTAGAATTTCGGCTGTGGCCCGGCTCAAGTTGTGACTGGATTGCGGTTTGCGCCCGAGCCCCGCGCCCTCCCTCCCCCGAGAAAGCCCGCCATCCATGTCCGAGCCCGAAACGACGCCCGACCGGCCCTTCGACCTCGACCGCATCCGCCGGGCCGTCCGCGAGATCCTCCTGGCGGTCGGCGAGGATCCCGACCGCGAGGGTTTGCTGGAGACGCCCGACCGCGTGGCCCGCATGTACGCCGAGGTCTTCCAGGGCCTCAACCAGGATCCTCGCGTCCACCTGAAGAAGCTGTTCACCCAGCGCTGCGACGAGATGGTCCTGATCCGCGACATCCGCCTCGTGAGCTTCTGCGAGCATCACCTGCTGCCGGTGATCGGCCAGGCCCACGTGGCGTACATCCCGAACGGGAAGGTCGTCGGGCTGTCGAAGATCCCCCGCGTCATCGACGTGCTGTCCAAGCGGCCCCAACTCCAGGAGCGGCTGACCGAGCAGGTGGCCGACCTGCTGATGAAGGAGCTGAACGCCCGCGGCGTGGCCGTCGTGATCGAGGCCAGCCACAGCTGCATGACCATCCGGGGCGTCCAGAAGCCGGACAGCTCCTTCGTCACCAGCGCCGTGCGCGGGGGCTTCAAGGAGAACTCGGCCACGCGATCCGAGGTCATGTCCCTCATCTTCGGGTCGCGTCGCTGAGCTTTTCGTGGCACGAACCCGTCACGCCCGGCCATCCCTCGGGTAACGTCCTTGGAGGGACGTCTCCTCCGGTCGACCTGGGATGGAGTGCATGCTGTCGGATTTCGCGATGCGGATGGTGTTCGGCCTGGCTCTCGCGACCGCGGTCGGCGGGCGGGGGTTCCCGAACTCCCTCCTCCGGACCATCGGCCTGGTCCTGCTGGGATTCTCGGCGCTCGCCGTGACGGCCTCCCGGACGGAGGCCGGTCGGGGTTGGGTGGCGGGGACGGGGCTCGCGGCGGCCCTGGGCTCCTATGCGGGGGTCGCGGCCTGGACGCTCGGCCGGGGGCGCGCCGGGCGGCTGGCGACGGCGACGGTCGCGGCCTCGTCGGCCGCCGGCCTGGCGGCGATCTCGGCGGCCGGGCCGGCTCCGATGATGGATGCGGTCGGCCGGGGGAGTTCGGGGTTCCTGATCGGGGCCGCGCTCGCCGCGATGTTGCTGGGGCATCGGTATCTGACCGAGCCGACGACGGCGATCGGGCCGCTGCGGCGGGCGATCGCCGTCATGGGCCTGGCGTTGGCCGTCCGGGCCGGCCTGGCGTGCTGGGGGCTGGGCGCCGGCTGGGTGCCGGCCGGCTGGTTGTTCGCGACGGTGCGCTGGGGGCTGGGGCTGGCGGGGCCGGCGGTGGCGACGCCGCTGGCGTGGAAGGCGGCCGGCATCCGATCGACCCAGTCGGCGACGGGGATCCTCTTCGTCGCGCTGGGGTTCGTGCTGGCCGGCGAGCTGGCCTCGATGGCGGCCTCGCGCGGGGCTCCGGCGATCGTCTGATCTGGGGGAGGCGTGGCCGTCCGATGGAATTGACGTTCGAATGCCCCGAATGCCGGATGATCGACCACACCGAAGACGTCGAGTCGGCCGGCCGGGCGATCTGCCGCCACTGCAACTCGGCGCGGGGACTGAGGGCGGACGCGTTCGACGCCTCGACGGGGCTGCGCGCCTGCCCGCTCTGCGGCGGGGCCGACCTGTACGTCCGCAAGGACTTCTCGACCGCGATGGGGCTGGCGATCGTGATCGCGGGATTCGCCGTCGCCACGGGCTTCTGGTATTATGAGAGGCCGTCGTCGGCCTACATGGTGCTGGGCGCGTCGGTGCTGATGGACATGGCGCTCTATCGCCGGGTCCCGGACGTCGTGGTCTGCTACCGCTGCTCCGGCCAGTTGAGGGGCCCGGGGATCAACCCCGGGGGGCGGTTCCGCACGTTCGACCTGGGCGTGAACGAGCGCTATCGCCAGGAACGCCTCCGCGCCGCCGCGTTGCGGGCCCGCGGGGCCTCGGCCGCTGCGGTCGAGCCCGGGGCGGAGGCCGACGCGGACGCGACGTAAGCCTCTCCCCGCCGTCCCCCTCCCCTTGAGGTCCGATCGCAGACGTGGACGAACGCCGAGCCCGCATCTACGACGACCTCCGCGGGATCGTCACGGGGGAACTGTACTTCGAGCCCCTGGACCGGGCCGCGTATGCGCTGGGGGCCGGGCCGTTCGAGGTCGACCCGCTGGGGGCTGTGGCACCCCGGACGGCCGAGGACGTGGCGACCCTCGCCCGCTACGCCTCGGAGAACAACCTGACGCTGCACCCCCGCGGGGCCGCGACCGACGTCGGCGGTGGGGCGATCGGCGAGGGCCTGGTGGTGGACTTCAGCCGCCACCTCCGGCGGATCGTCGCCATCGACGAGGACCGGGTGGAGGTCGAGGCCGGGGTGGTCGTCGACGCGGTCAACGCCCGGCTGGCCCCCCAGGGGCGTCGCCTGGAGCCGACGCCCGCCGTCTCCGAGGCCGCGACGATCGGCGGGGCGATCGGCGTCGACGCGAGGGGGGCGCGGTCGTGCCTGTTCGGCCCGACCAGCCGATGGGTCGACCGCCTCGGGGTCGTCTTCGCCCAGGGGGAGGCGGCCGAGGTCGGCTTCGAGCCCTGGCCCGCGTTCGAGGACGAGCCGGCCGACTACAAGGGCCTGGTCGTCCGCAAGCTCCACCGGATCTACAAGCGCCGGCTCGCGTCTCGGGAGCCCTGGCCCGGCGGCGACCGCGCCGGCTACGCGATGGCCGCGGCGACCGACGCGGGGGTGGACGTGGCCCGCCTCCTCTGCGGGGCCGAGGGGACGTTGGCGATGGTGGTCCGCGCGACGATGCGGACGGTCCCGCTCCCCGCCGCGACCGCGACGGTCGTCCTGCCGTTCGTGCGGCTGGTCGAGGCCGCCGGCTGCGTCCCGTTCCTGACCGGGGGCGACACCGCCCCCTCGGCCTGCGACCTGTACGACTGGCGGTCCGTGAGCCTGGCGAGGGACGCCGAGCCGCTGGTCCGCGAGCACGTCGGCGAGTCGATCGAGTCGCTGATGGTGGTCGAGTTCGAGGGGGATTCGCCGGCCGAGGTCGCCGCCCGGGCGCGACTCCTGATCGAGAAGGCCGGCCGCACCGGCCTGCTCTCGGCCGACCCCGTCGCGTTCCATCGCCGCGCCGACTGCGAGCGGCTGGCGGGCCTGCGGCGGCGGATCGAGCCGCTGTTCCTCCGCGGCCGGGGGCGGTCGGCCCCGTCGACGATCGTGGACGACGTGGCGGTCCCGGTCGAGCGCCTGGCGCCGACGATCCGCTCGCTCCAGGACGTCCTCCGCCGCCGCGACTTGACGTGGACGCTGGACGTCTTCGCGGCCGAGGGGCGGATTCGCATGCGGCCGTTCCTGGACCCGGGCGAGACCGACCCGGACGCCCTCGCACGGCTCGACGACCTGGCGTCGGAGTTCTTCGACGTGGTCCTCTCGGCGGGCGGGACGATCGCCGCCGCGCGCGGGCTCGGCTGGTCGCGGACCCCCCTCCTGCCCCGCCAGCTCGGCGAGGCCGCCCGCGCGTTCCGCGACGTCAAGGACGCCTTCGACCCCGCCCGCCTGCTCAACCCCGGCAAGGTCGTCGACGACCCCCACGCCGCCGCCCCCCCCCCCAAGGCGTCCCCCCCCCCCCC
>ERZ778021.2140-NODE-2140-length-18987-cov-6.236742_pt1 | contig 18987 bp, 14 predicted proteins | sample MGYA00375751_ERZ778021 | MGnify/ENA primary metagenome ERZ778021 (study PRJEB29350, sample SAMN05389814) | bioreactor metagenome | isolation source: Thiocyanate stock bioreactor | place: South Africa: University of Cape Town | collected 2013-08-29 ... | reverse complement strand
CATCTCCGTAGCTCCTGAGGCTCCTGGTGCGAAGCCCACAGGATACAGGACGGTTTTCTCCGTTCAAACCCCTAACGAGCCCGCCGACGGCGCCTGCCAAGAGCGCGATGGCGATCTCTGGGACTACGGTCGTACTACTCGCGTAATTGCTCTTGTCCGACTGCCAGTAGCCATGAACCACGAAAGCACTCATTGCACAGATTACGGCGACCATGAGGCTCACCACTCGGATCGAGATCCGAGACCGCATTTCCTCACGGAACGGCGCAATGACGTACGCCGACTGCATGCGGCCGAGCAGGTCGTCCAGGTCGGCTCGGATGTCGGCCTCTGCAGTATCCTTGTCGAGCGGATTCGGCGGACTGGTGGCTTCATAAGCTTGGTAGGACTCCGGGCTCACCAACTGGCGGAAACGCCAGCGCGTGTTTAGGCCGTGTTGACGTTCCGGAAACTGCCGCGGTAAGACTTTAAGGCGGATCGACGGCCAAGACGGAGCCGACCGCCATGCGATGCTTGATCACCGACGAGATCTGGGCGGTCCTGGGCCCGATGGTCGAGGACTGCCGCTCGAAGCTGGGCCCGGAACCCGAGCTGCCCGGCCGGATGTTCTTCGAGGCCGTCCTCTACCGGGCGAGGACCGGGATCCCCTGGCGCGACCTCCCGGCGGAGTTCGGGGCCTGGGACGCGGTCTACAACCGGCTCCGCCGCCGGATCCACTCGGGCCGGCTCGAGAAGCTGTTCGAGCGGATGGCCGAGCGGGCGGAATGCGAGGACGCCCGGCGGCTGATGATCGACTCGACGGTCGTCCGGGCCCATCAGCACGCGGCCGGGGTCGGCCGCGAAAGAGGGGGGCCGCGGCGCAGGCGCTCGGCCGGTCGCGCGGCGGCTTCTCCACGAAGGTGATCGCCGTGGCCTGCGACGAGGACGGGGTCGTGGCCCTGGACGTGGCCGAGGGCCAGAGGAACGACGCGCCGCTCGCGAAGTCCGTGCCGATCGAGGCCCGCGACGCGGTCGGCGGGGTCGCCGAGGTGCTCGGCGACGAGGGCTTCGACTCGGACGCGGTCCGCGACGTGGTCCTGGACGACCTCGACGCCCTGCCGGTGATCCCGAATCGGAAGGATCGCAAGGAGCCCTGGCCCTGGGACGACGAGATGCGCGAGATCTACAAGCGGCGGAACCGCGTCGAGCGGGCGTTCGCGAAGGCCAAGCAGTTCCGCCGCTTCGCCACGAGATATGAGAAACTGAAGGACGTCTACCTCGGGGTGGCCCGCCTCGTCTTCGGCTTCATCCACGTCCGCAAGCTCGCTGAAACCGTCAACACGGCCTAGTACTACAGTCGCGCTTTATTTTGAGGTAGGCTGGGGCTTCCATCAAGGAGGCGCCGAATGCCGACCGCCGACGCCCCGTCCGCCTGGCCGGAACGATTCGAAGAGTTGACTGAACGCCTCGCCCCGCGTTTCGGCCGCAAGGATCTCAGGCGGAGGGCCGAGGCATATCTCCGCGGCCTGCTGGGCCGCGTCGAGCGCAAGAACTCGTGGCGGCTGGCCGAGTCCCTCGGCGACGCCACGCCGCACGGCGTCCAGCGGCTCCTGGGCCGCGCGAGCTGGGACGCCGACGCCGTCCGCGACGACCTCCGCGGCTACGTCGTCGACCGCCTCGGCGAGCCCGACGGAGTCCTGATCGTGGACGAGACCGGCTTCCTCAAGAAGGGGACGAAGTCGGTCGGCGTGCAGCGGCAGTATCCCGGCACGGCCGGCCGGATCGAGAACTGCCAGGTCGGCGTCTTCCCGGCCTACCGCTCGGCCCGGGGTGCCGCCTTCCTCGACCGGGCCCTCTACATGCCGAAATCGTGGGCCGCCGACCCCGCCCGACGTCGCGAGGCCGGCGTCCCGGAGGGGGTCGCCTTCGCGACCAAGCCCGAGCTGGCCCGCGTCATGCTCCGTCGGGCGTTGAAGGCCGGAGCGCCGGCGGCCTGGGTCACGGCCGACGAGGTCTACGGCTCGGATTCCAAGTTCCGACGCCTCGTCGAGGAGTCGGGGCTCGGCTACGTCGTCGCCGTCTCCTCGGCGCAGCGGCTCTTCCTCGGCGGCTTCTACGGCCGGGCCGACGCCCTGGCCGCCGGGCTCCCGGCGGAAGCCTGGCGTCGCATCAGCTGCGGGGCCGGGACCAAGGGCCAGAGGCTCTACGACTGGGCCTTCGTCCCATTCGCCTTCCAGTCGGACGAGGTGACGACCAAGGGCCTGCTCGTCCGCCGCTCGATCTCCGACCCCGCCGAGCGGGCCTACCACTTGTGCCGGGCGCCGAGGGGGACGACCGTCGAGGGGCTCGCCCGCGTGGCGGGATGCCGCCGGGCGATCGAGTCGGCCTTCGAGCAGGCCGAGCAGGAGGTCGGCCTGGACGGCTACGAGGTCCGCAGCTGGGCCGGCTGGCACCGCCGCGTGACCCTGGCCCTGCCGGCCCACGCCTTCCTCGAGGCCCTCCGGGCCGAGGCGGCCCCGCCGCCCCCAAAAAGAGGACGAGGCGGCGCTTCGCCGAGCTGATCCCGCTGACGATCCCCGAGGTCCGCCGCCTGCCCACGCGGCTGGTCTGGCCGGTCGCCCGCGACGCCGGCCATCGGCTCGACTGGTCGCGGTGGCGTCGCCGCCAACAGGCCGAGGCCATGCGATGCCACTACAAGAGTCGCGGCCACTCGCCCTGAACGAAAGCGCGACTGTAGTACTAGAGGAGGCATGTGAGAACGGGGTTGGGCGGCGTGCCGACGAGTTCCCGGCTACGCATCAGTGCCATGACGTAAAGTTCGTAACACCCTCTAATGTGGGACGCGGGCCCGATTCGCAACCGGACGCGATGGGCCCTCCCTCCTCGCTTTCTGGCATTCGAGACGATGACCTCCGATCGGTCCCGTCACTCCGGGCCCTCCACAGCCAGGCAGTGGCCCGCGGCCCTGTTCGCCTACCTGGTGGGAGCCGGCAATTTCCCGGCCGCGCTCGAGGACGAAGACCGGGAGCTGTCCGCACTCCGGCGTGCGCGGGCGGCGAGGTCGAGGAACGCCGTTGGCTCGTGGGGATGCGGCCGGACTGAGAGGTCAATTCCAGCGCACGCCCCGCCTCAATCTCGTCCGGCAATGGGATCGCCCCATGCTGCTCGGCTTCAGGTCCAGGGTATGGAGAGATTCCAGGCCGGGTCCCAGAGGGTTTGGATCTTGAGTGAAGATGAGGTACGCCTTCGCTCGCCGCACCTGACAATACGGGGGGCCGTGTCCACGTCTGGACGACGGCGTGAGGACGAAGTGCCTGTTGTCGACGTACGCGTGCTCCGCCCGACTCTCGAGGGACAGGATGCCGTCGACGCGGGCTCCGCCCTCGCCGTGTCGACAGAGCGTCACGCCGCGACGCCGATCGATTGCCCCCAATTATCGAAATCGCTGTAAGAAGTCGCCGCATCGCGGATCATATCCTGCAGGAGGGTCCGCCTTGGCAGAGTTCCCGGAAACCAACCCGAGCCTGATCGCCCGACTTCGAGAACTCGGCGACGGGACGTCCTGGGCCGAGTTCCTGCGGCTCTACGAGCCCGTCGTCTACCGGATCGCCCGGCGGCGCGGCCTGCAGGAGGCCGACGCCCGGGACGTCGTCCAGCAGGTCTTCGTGTCGATCAGCCGGTCGATCGAGGACTGGCACGGGGGCTTGGATCGGTCCCCCTTCCGCGCGTGGCTCACCGCGATCGCCCGCAACGCCGCCTTGAAGGCGGTCACGAGGCGGCCGCGCGACCGGGCCGCGGGGACTTCCTCCGTCATGGAACTGCTGCACGAGGTCCCCGATCGCGACGAGGCGGCGTCCGAGTTCGAGATCGAGACGCAACGCGAGATCGTCCGCCGCGCCGCCGAGCGGATCCGCGCCGAGTTCACGGCCGAGACCTGGGCCGTCTTCTGGCAGACCGCGATCGAGGACGTGCCGATCGCGGACGTCGCGCAAGCGACGGGCCGCACGCCCGGCTCCATCTACGTCGCTCGTCATCGCGTCGTCGCCCGGCTCAAGGTCGTCGTCCAGGAGATGTCCCGGGATTGGGGATTACCGGAAGGAGGGTCGCCATGATGAAGCCGAGCCAGGCCTGTTTGACGCCGGAGATGCTCGACCAACTCTCCCGCGATCCGTCCGCCGCCGCGGGGCTGCAGTCCGTGGAGGAGCACCTGGACGTTTGCCCGCGATGCCGCGCGCTCCTCGACGAGGCGGAATCGGACCCCTTCTGGCGGCGGATCGCGCCCGTGTTGCAATCCTCCCCCGAACTCCGGGCGGGCGGCGCGATCGATTCCGAGCACGGCGGCGACCATTCGCTGGACGTCGCGCTGCGGCTGCTCGGCCCGACCGACGACCCTCGCATGCTGGGGCGGATCGGGTCCTACGAGGTCGTCGGGGTCGTCGGCCGGGGCGGGATGGGGGTCGTGTTCAAGGCGTTCGACGGGGCCCTGAATCGCTACGTCGCCATCAAGATGCTCTCGCCGAACCTGGCGGAATCCGGGGCGGCGCGCCGGCGGTTCGCGCGGGAAGGGCGGGCGGCCGCCGCGGTGATCGACGATTACGTGCTGCCGATCTACGGCGTCGCCGAGTGGCAGGGCGTGCCCTACCTGGTCATGCAGTACTCGCGCGGCTCGACCCTGCAGAAGCGGGTCGAGGATCAGGGGCCGTTGGATTTGAAGGAGATCCTCCGGATCGGCATGCAGGCCGCGCGCGGCCTGGCGGCGGCGCACGCCTCGGGGCTGGTCCATCGCGACGTGAAGCCGTCCAACATCCTGATCGACGGCACCGTCGAGCGGGCGTTGCTGACCGACTTCGGATTGGCCCGCGCCGTCGACGACGCCAGCATCACGCGGTCGGGGACGATCGCCGGCACGCCGCAGTACATGTCCCCCGAGCAGGCCCGAGGCGAGGGCGTGGAGGCGCGTTCGGACCTCTTCAGCCTGGGCGGCGTCCTCTATTTCATGTCCACCGGCCGGCCGCCGTTCCGCGCCGACAACAGCTACGCCGTCCTGCGCCTCATCGCCGATCAGGAGCCGAGGAACATGCGGGAAATCAACCCCGACCTGCCCGCCTGGCTGTGCACGCTGGTCTCCCATCTCATGGCCAAGGAACCCGGGAATCGCCCGGCGTCGGCCGAGGAAGTGGCCGAGGTCCTCCGGCGCTGCCTGGCGCACGTGCAGCAGCCGGCGTCGATCCCCTTGCCCGACGCCGCTTACTGGTCGATGAAAGAGTCGCCGAGCGGGCGGCGACATCGGTCGTCCTGGACTCGCTGGGCGTTCGTCTCGCCGGTTGCGCTGGTCGCCTTTGGTTTCTTCGCCAGGTACGGCGTCCCGCGCCACTTCGGACTCCAAACCGAGGAGTCGCGAGCGAACGCGGCGGCGGACGCCGTCGCCCAGCAGCCCCCGGATGTCTCGGGGCTGTGGGTCGCGCGAATCGGGAACGGCGAGCGATTCTCGATCCGAAGGCCGGCGGAGTCGTCGCGGGCCCTGGAGATCCACCCGCTCAACGGGCCGCCGGAACGGAAATGGGTCGTCGAATGGATGCCGGATCGACGGCAGTTCGTCGGCACGGCCGTCCTGCCGGGCGACATCGAGGGGAAGTTGACGCTCTCGACGGCGTCCGGCTCCGACGACGCGGCGCTCGACGTCGCCTTGACGTTCGACGAATTGCAGAAACGCCGGCTCCTCAAAAGGCTGAGCGAAGACGGCGTCGACGCCCCCAGCGCCGAGGTGAGGATGATCGAGCTGCTGGACCAGCTGCTCCATCAAACCTGGCTTCGGCACGAGTCCGAAATCTATTCGCGAACCGGACCCGCGGCCGGGACGAGGACCGAAGCGACGGCCTCGGGGCCGCACGAACGCGTCTCCGAGGAGTCGGCGTTCCGCGGCTTCGACAGCGGTTCGGTCGCCAAGGGCGCCGGCGACACTTGGCGGAAATACGTGCAGTGGTGGAACTCGACCAGGGGGATGCCGCTGCCGCCATCCGCCGAGATCCCGCGCCTCGCCTGGGCGACGCTGATCGTCCAACTCATGCCGCAATACATCTACACGCACGGTGCCAACGTCGTCATCGTGCGCTCGCGGGACGGCGACGGCGAGGAAGGGATCTACGTGGCGCTGGGCATCGCGTCCGGCCCCGGCCCGGACGACGCGCAATTCACCCGCACGCTGATCGCCCACGCGGCGGAGGGCGACGTCTCCACCTTCCGGCGCCGAGGACGCTTCGAGGCGAACTTGCTCGCCCCCGAAACGCGGAAGGCCATGGTCGCCGGCCTGGACTACCTGGCCAGCAGCCAAGGGACGGACGGTTCGTGGCCCACCGGCGATCAGCGGGGCAAGGTCGCCGTCACGGCGCTCGCGGGGCGGGCGCTCCTGGCGGCGGGCTGCCGGCCGGGCCAGGGACCGGACGGCGCACGGCTCGCGAAGGCCATCGAGTACGTCCTGCGGCACGAGGCCGGGGGCCTGCTGGCCGAGGGGAGTTCCGCCCCCATGTACGAGCACGGGTTCGCCGTCCGCTTCCTCGCCGAGGCGTACGGCAAGGTCGCCGACGGCGACCTGAAGGATCGGCTGAAGGCGACGCTGACCCGAGCCGTCGGGGTGATCGCGGACGGTCAGAACCGCGAAGGGGGCTGGCGCTATCAGCCGAACGCGAAGGACGCGGACATGCGCGTGACGTGTTGCCAGCTGCAGGCGCTCGCGGCCGCGAGGGTCGCCGGCATCGACGTGTCACGAGCGACCGTCGACAAGGGGGTCGAATACATCTTCGCCTGTCGGGTCAAGGACGGCAGGTTCCGTTATATGCCCAACGTTCCGAGCGACGACGCGGCGTCCTACACCTACACGGCCGCCGCGCTCTCGGCCCTGAACGCCGTGGGAGTCAAGGGCGACGAAGAGGTGATGGACAAGGGCGTGGAGTTCCTTCGCGGGTTCAAGTCGCCGGGCGTCTCGGACGCTTTGCTCTATAACGTCACGCTCTACGAGGCGCACGACTCCGCGGCCTCGGTCGTCAAGGCGGGGATCACGGATTGGAACTCGTGGTATTCGGGCGTCCGCGACGCCCTGCTCGACGGGCGGAACAAGGAGGGCGTGTGGGGCGATAAGGAGGGCTCGTCGCCGATCCTCACCGCCCTTGCACTGCTCATCCTGCACTCGGCGGAGTGACGCGGCGACCGCCGCAAGAAAGCTCGACTCTCCAAATCCCCGACATCCGAGGATCTGACCATGAAGACGTTGAAGACCTTGATCGCCGTCGCGCCCCTGCTGGCGGCGCAAGTCCCCGCGAATCGCGGGTTCGCCGCCGCGGACGATCGGCGGGATTCGGGCGCTCGCAACGCAACCGCCCCGGCGCCGACCCAGGCCCCCGAGTTCCAGGGTTTCGTCAACACCGACCCTCCGCGCGATCCGGCCACCGGCGACGACATGATGCGTTTGCAGGGCGCCTGGGAGATGCGACACGGGAACGAAAGCAAGGGCGATCCCACGATTCGCAGCGTGAAGATGATCATCGGAAATCGCGAGACGCTGCGTCGATACAGCATCGCGACGGGAGAATTGCTGGGCGAGAAGACGGTGGAGTTCCGGCTGAGCCAGAGCGGTCCCGTGCGCGTCTTCAGCTTCCGTCCTATCGGCGGCGAGGCGAGCGCCGAGTATTCGTTCGTGTACAGGATCGTCAATGACGAGTTCTACGACGTCACCGGGCTGTTGCATGGCACCGAGTACCGCGATTACTCGCAAACGCCCGCGATGTGGCGCTGGACCCGCGTGCGCGGACAGGCCGCCGATGGGGCGGCCGAGCCCGGGACAGTCAACGTCGACACGGGGAGAGCCTCGCCCCGCGACCAGGATTCGCAGGGAACAGTCCTCATCAAAAACGTGACCCTGACGAGCATTGATGAGGCGGGCGGCGTCATCTCGGGCACGATCAGGGACGAGGACAGGGCCGCCGAGCTCGTGAACGTGCGGCTCGCCGCGGGAGTCAGGCTGGTCGCCTCCCACGTCATACCGACCATCAACAATCATATGCCGTTCGAGTGGCAGAACCTGAGGCGGTTGAAGGGCAAAGTCGTCTCGATCCGCATCCGCACGTCCGAGCATGGGATCTCGGTGGTGTCGATCTCCGAGCGCAACGACTGAAGCCGGACTGCGCGACCCGGACGGCGGATTCCACGATGTCACGATCAACCCCGGGGGTGGCGATGACGCTCGCGTACGGCCCGGCCCGGGCGGTGATGATGCTCCTGGCCTTGTTCCTCGGCCGCCGGGGCCTCGGGCCAGGCGACGGGCACGGCGCGCGACCCGGCGCCGAGCCGGGGCGAGTACGTCTCCGCCGCGAGCTACTACTCGTGGGACACGGCGGCCGGCGCGGCACAGGGCCGGCGAGGCGCGAGTTGACCGTCCTCGACATCGCGTCTGCCGAGTCGACCACGGTCGGCGACACGCCGGTCGACGGCGACATTCTGAGCTTCTGCCGATCCCCGGACGGAAAACGGATCGCCCACGTCTGGCGCGAGATAACCCTCGACGCGTGTCAGGAGGGCGCGCCGAACAGGGAAGCGGAATCGCGCCTCGTGGTCTGCGACCCGGACGGTAAGAACGCCGGGACCATCGCCTCCGAGAAGGGAGCCGCCTTGCGGGCGATCACCCTCGGGCGGGTCGACTGGCGGTGATCCGATCCTGTGGCGAAGCCTTCGGATTTGCGCTCCTCGTTGACGGTCGACTTGAACGATTCCGGTTCCTGGGTATGGGTTCGTCGCCGGCCCTACGGCCTTTCGACAGCATGCCGGCGACGCTGCCCCCCCCAACCTTCGGAGACCCACGATGAAGATGCTCTCGCTGATCCTCACCGTCGCGACGGCGGGCCTGCTGGCGGCGCCGGCCCGCGCCCAAGACGAGGCGAACCCGCCGGGCAAGGGCCAGGGAGCGGCGGCCGCCCGAGTCAAGGAACTCCAGAAGGAGCGGATCGACTGCCTGAAGGCGCTGGCGGAGGTCGCCGACAAACTGGCTGTCGGCGCGCGTGGTTCGATTGAAGACGCCGTGGAAGCCAAGCTCCTGCTGCTCCAGGCGGAATTGGACGCGGCGCGAACGGAATCCGACCGCGTCGCGCTCTGCACGGCGTGCGTGAACGCCCTGAAGGGGTACGAGCAGCTCGCCGACGCCCGGAAACAGGCCGCGCTCGGAAGCGAGGCGACCAAGCTCAGGGTCAAGGCGCGGCGACTGGAAGTCGAGATCCGGCTGCAGCAAGCAACGGTCGAGACGGCCGATCGGGATCGCCCCGGGGTCGTGACCACCAGCCCGAACGTCAAGGACGTCGACGTCACCCAGCAGTATGCCTGCACGATCGACGCTCGACGCCACATCGAGGTCCGTTCGCTCCAGAACGGTTATCTCGAGGAAGTCCCGCTCAAGGAGGGCCAGTCGGTGAAGCAGGGAGATGTGCTGTTCAAGGTCGCGCCCGCCCTCTACCTGGCGAAGCTGGACGCCGAGCTGGCCGAGGCCAAGCTCGCGGAGCTGGAGTTCAGCGATGCCGAGAAGCTGCTCAATGACAAGGTGATCTCCAAGGTCGAGATGGAGCGTTCGCAGGCCAAGCGGGATGGGGCGCAAGCCAGGGCTAAGCTGGCGCAGGCCGAACTCAATTTCACCGTGGTCCGAGCCCCGTTCGACGGCCTCGTCGATCGCATGGGCAAGCAGCCGGGGAGTCTCATCACGGAGCGAGACGTCCTCACCACGCTGTCCGATAGCAGCGTGATGTGGGTCTACTTCAACATGCCCGAGTCCAAATACCTCGAATACATGGCGTCCCGGGACAAGGGCGAAGAGGCGGAACAAGTCGATCTCAAGCTCGCGGACGGCTCGATGTATCGGCACCCCGGCAAGGTCGCCGCGATCGAGGCCGAAGCGAACAGCGAGACCGGGACCATCGCCTTTCGCGCCGATTTCCCGAACCCGGACGGGCTGCTGCGTCACGGCCAGACCGGCACCGTGAAAATCCACCGCGTCCTGAAGGACGCCACCGTCATCCCCCGGCGGGCGGCCTTCGAACTCCTCGACAAGCAGTACGTCTACGTCGTCGACGAGGACGACGTGGCGCGTCGACGCGAGATCGTCGTCCAGAGCGAGCCGGGGGACTTCCTCGTCGTCGAGCGGGGGCTGAGCGTCGACGACCGGATCGTCCTCGACGGGGTCGGGCAGGTTCGCGACGGCGAGAAAGTGAGCGCCGAGTTCCGGAAGCCGGAAGAGGTCGTCGCGAGCCCGCATCGGCGGGCTCCGGCCGGAGGATTGTGAAGATGCGCCAGGGACGGATCGGCCTCCTGGCGGCGGCCCTCGGCACGGCCTACGTGCTCGCCGGAGCGGCGTCCAACCTGACGCCGCCCGGATCGCGCGCGCTCGTCTCTCTGTGCCTGATCACGATGCTTTCGATGGCGGTCGCGGCGTCCGTCAAGACTCGGCCACGCACGACGATCGCGGCGGTGGCGGCGGCGACGCTGCCGGCCATGGTCGCGATCCGTTGCTGGCGTCGGTGGTTCGACCCGATGGCGGCCGTCGGGCCGGTCCCCCCCTCGCTGGAAGCGGCGGCGTTGGTCGTGCTTGGGGTCGTCAACATCGCGGCGTCCGCCCTGGTCGCCGCGGTCATTTCGGCGGGGCGCCGGGGCTCCCGGTTCCGGTGGGCCGTGTTCGCCGCGACGGGGACGGTGCTGGTCGCCTTCTGCGCGCTCGTGGCGGGCCGGACCGCGGCCGTGAACTCACGTCAGGCGCTGCTGAGGCGCGTCGTCGCGCTGGAACGATCACCGGATCGAATCGGCTGGGGCGAACGCCAGGAATTGAGCACGGCCTTGGCGGTCCTCGGCCGTCAGCGCGAAGCCCGCGCCATCCCCCTCCTGCCCGAGGCCGGCGGTCAGGAACCGCCGGACGTCCCCGTCGCACGGGACCCAGATCCACCGCTAGCGATGATCCCGTGGCGCGACGCCGTCACGAAGATCGCGGCGGAACATCGGCTGGTCCTGATCATGGAGGCCCATACCGTCACCGAGGGCCGTGCGTGGATCGAGCAGACCCTTGAGCTGTTTCGCGCGGCCGGGTTCTCCCACTATTACGCCGAGGCGATCACCGAACCCGGCTCGACGCTGAAGTCCCGCGGATATCCCACCTCGAAGACGGGGTCGTACACGCTCGACCCGCGGTTCGGCAACCTGGTGCGGACCGCCCTGCGGCTCGGCTTCGAGGTCGGCGGCTACGACCTCGCGGACGGCGACTTCGACAGGCGTGAAGAGTACCAGGCGGCCGCGCTAGCCCGGCGGTTCGCCGCGCGGCCGGACACGCGGATGGTGGTGCACGCCGGCCACGGACACGTCTTCAAGCACGAGGTTCGTCGCGTCGGGCGATACATGGCCGCGAGGCTGTGGGCGATGACGGGCGTCGAGCCCTTCACGATATGGCAGATGTCCGAGGTGCGGCCGGACGACGGCTACGGCGACCTCGCCCGCCGGATCGGCCCGATCGCCGAGCCGGTGATGCTCGCCCCGCCGCCCCGGGGCGTGTCGGAACGGCTCTTCCTCGAGTCGTCGGCGCACCCCGCCGTCGACGCCGTCGTGATCCACCCGCCCCGTCTCGGGCGGGAGGCGGCGGATCGGCGCGGGGCCTTCGCCGACCGGCTGACGCGAGTCTCGGGCGAGTGGCGCGGCGAAAGATGGCCCGTCGTGATCGCCGCCCTCCCGGTCGGGGAGCCCGACGAGGCGATCGCCCTCGACCAGGTCATGCTGCGCCCCGGCGAGTCGGATTTCGAGCTGTGGCTCCCGCCCGCCGACTACGTCATCCGGGCCTGGGGCCTCGACGGGCCCCTCGACATCGGTGCGAACGCGGGACCCACCCAATCGAGAATCATGATCTCCCACTGAGTCGCCATCGGCTTCCGGCCGAGGGAGCGCCGGTTACCCTCCCCGCTGATTGCTCGCGAGGCCGTGTTGACATTCCGGAGGCTGTCTCGGCAAGGCTTTAAGGCGGATCGACGGCCGGGAGGGGGCCGACCGCCATGCGATATCTGATCACCGACGAGATCTGGGCCCGTCCTCGGCCCGATGGTCGAGCGCTGCCGCTCGAAGCTGGGCCCGGGGCCGGAGCCGCCCGATCGCACGTCCTTCGAGGCCCTCCTCTACTGGGCGAGGACCGGAATCCCCTGGCGCGACCTGCCGGCCGAGTTCGGGGCCTGGGACGCCGTCTACAACGTCGGCCGCGGACGTCAGGGCCGCCCAACCAGTCGTGACGAACCCCCGGACGCGACGGGGATCGCGCCAGATCTCGTCGTAGAGCGGCGGGGATCTGGACGCGGCGGGGCTTGGTCCTTGCACGCGTTTCGGGATCGGGGACAATGGACGTCCTGGAAGGACGGGCCTGGGGAACCGGCCTTCGAACCTTCCGCATCCTTCGATGTCTCGTCGATCGACGCCTCGTCCCGGACCTCGGGCGCGAACGGCCGGCCGACGCCTCGCCTTCCCGACGGGTTCCCCGATGCTGACAGGGGACGCGCGAGGGCCCCATCGATCACAGAAAGTTCGAGTCCCTGCGATGGCAAGAGCCTTCCCGACGCTCACCGCCGAAGGCGCGGCGGAGATGATCACCCATGGCTCGCTGGTGGGGGTCAGCGGCTTCACGCCCGCCGGCTCCCCGAAGGTCGTCCCCGCCGCCCTGGCGAAGCGGGCCCGGGCGCTCCACGAGGAGGGCGAGCCGTTCGAGATCCGCCTACTCTCCGGCGCCTCCACCGGCCCGATGTGCGACGACGCCCTGGCCGAGGCCCGCGCGATCAGCTGGCGCGCCCCCTACATGACCTCGGGCCCGTTCCGGAAGCTGGCCAACTCGGGCCAGGTCGACTTCATCGACATGCACCTCTCGCACGTCGCGCAGGTCACGGCGGGCGGGTTCCTCGGCAAGATGGACGTGGCGATCGTCGAGGCCGTGGACGTCACGGCCCAGGGCCGCGTCCACCTGACGACCGGCATCGGCAACGCCCCCACGTTCCTCCAGCAGGCGGACCTGAACTCGTACCACTCGCCGCGGATCTCCGAGCTGGCGGACATCTACACGCTGCCCCGGCCGCCCCACCGCGACCCGATCCCGATCTACGACCCGCTGGACCGCATCGGCACGCGGTACGCGGACGTCGACCCGCGCAAGATCGTGGGGATCGTCCCCTGCGACCAGGCCGACGGCGGGCGGGCGTTCGCGGCGGCGGACGCCGTCAGCCGGGCGATCGGCGAGCGGGTCTGCGCGTTCCTGCTGAACGAGATGGCCGCCGGCCGGATCCCGCCCGAGTTCCTGCCGCTCCAGAGCGGCGTCGGCAACGTCTGCAACGCGGTGATGGCGTCGTTCTCGTCGAACCCGGACTTCCCCCGGTTCAAGCTCTACACCGAAGTCCTCCAGGACACGGTGATCGACCTGATCGCGTCGGGCTCCGTGCTGGGAGCCAGCACCTGCTCGCTGAGCCTCACGGACGAGAAGCTCCGGCAGGTCTACGACGACTTCGACGAGTTCGCCGACCGGATCGTCCTGCGCCCGCAGGAGATCTCCAACAGCCCCGAGGTCGCGCGGAGGCTGGGGGTGATCGCGACCAACACGGCGATCGAGGTCGACGTCTACGGGCACGTCAACTCGTCGCATTTCTTCGGCACCCAGATCATGAACGGCCTGGGCGGCAGCGGCGACTTCGAGCGGAACGCCTACCTGTCGATCTTCATGTGCCCCTCGTTCGCCAAGGGGGGGAAGGTCTCGACGATCGTGCCGATGTGCTCGCACGTCGACCACAGCGAGCACTCGGTGCAGGTCGTCGTCACCGAGCAGGGCCTGGCCGACCTCCGCGGCCTCGCGCCGCTGGCGCGGGCGAGGGCCATCATCGACAACTGCGCGCACCCCGCCTATCGGGACTACCTCCACCGCTACCTCGAAGCCGCGCCGATGGGCCACCTGCGCCACGACATGAGGCGCTGCTTCGAGTTGCTGAACAACTTCCTGGAGGGGGGGGAGATGCTGCCGGGCCTGGACCTCAAGCAATTCGAGGCGTGATCGCGGGCCGGCGCGAGGGGGGGAGGACCCGTGGGTCGACCGACCGAGATCAGTCGACCCACATCGGCTCGTCGACGAGCAGCCCGTACTTCTTCATCTTCTTGTAGAGCGTGGTGCGGTTGATGTCGAGCATCCGGGCCGTCTCCTGGCGGTTCCAGTTGAGGGCCTGGAGCGCCTGGATGATGATCTGCTTCTCGGGCTCCTCCAGGGCCTCCTTGAGCGGCCGGACGGCCAGGGCGAGGTGGGGCCGGGAGGCGTTGGCGCGGGCCGAACGGGCGCCGCGGTGGGGGTTGAGGATCGGGCCGAGGTGGGTCGCGGTGATCCGAGGCCCGTGGCACAGGACGACGGCCCGCTGGACGACCCCCTGGAGCTCGCGGACGTTCCCCGGCCAGTCGTGACGGCGGAGGACGTCGAGGGCATCGCGGGTGAAGCCGACGACCGGCCGGTCGAATTCACGGGCGAACCGGGCCCGGAAGTGCTCGGCGAGCAGCTCGACGTCGTCGCCGCGGCGTCGCAGCGGCGGGGCCGTCAGGCAGACCGAGTTGATGCGGTGGAACAGGTCCTGGCGGAACCTCCCCTGCTCGACCAGCGAGGCGAGGTCCTCGCTCGTGGAGAGGACGAGCCGGGCCGGCCGGCGCTCGGACCCGTTCCGGCCCGACGCCGCCTCCATGTCCTGGAGCTGGATCTCCCGCAAGAGCTGGGTCTGGAGCGCCGCCCCCAGCGCGCCGACTTCCTTGATGTACAGCGTGCCGCCGGCGGCGCGGGCGAGGCAGGCCTGCCACTCCTGTCCGGGGTCGCGGCGAGGGGCCGAGGGGTCGTCGAGGCCCGCGACGTCGCCGAACTCGGCCGCGTGGATCGCGACGAACGGGCGGCCGTCGGCGTTCGCTCCCTGGTGCAGCCGCCGGGCGAGCTCGGACTTGCCGGTCCCGGGCTCGCCCTGGAGCAGGACCGCCGCCGAGGACGACGCCAGCGTGTTGGCCAGGCCGAGGATCTGGCGCAGCGCGGGGTCGGTCCCGATCGGGGCCGGCTCGCGGGACGCCGGGGGCGCGGGCGGGAGGGGGGCCGGCCGAGGCTCGTCGACGGGCGTCGGCGTCGCCGGTTCCGCGGCGAGGGCCGGGCGGTCGTCGTCCGTCGGCGCGGGCGACGGCCGGCGCGACGGGGCCATTTCCAGCGCCTGGAGGACGGCCGCGCGGAGCTCGGCCGCCGGGGCGGGATACCTCAGCACGGCCGCCGCCCCCTGGCGGATCGCCTCCTTCGAGCGCTCCGGGTGCAGTCGGGGGAACATCAGGACGGCGGCCGAGCCGGGATGCTTGCGCCGCAGGTAGGTCAGCAGCTCCAGGCAATCGGAATCGCCGGGGTCGACGCAGGCCAGCACCAGGTCCACGGGCTCCCGCTCGATCAGGCGAAGGGCCGCGCGATCGTTCGGGACCTCGTCGATGTCGTGCCCCAACGACTTCAGCATGGAAGTCAGCAGGGCCAGGCCGCTGGCGTCCGGGCAGACGATGAGGAGTCTTCGCTTGGACATTCGGGTGCCTTCTCGTGGGTGTCGCCGTCCGGGGACGGCCGCGCGACCGGGCGGCGGCCGTCCCCTGTCCGATCATCGCGCCGCAACATCGCTTCGCGTCTTCGGTTGCGATGCGGCGTCGGCTTGAGGGATCGACCGTCCCTCACAATCAACGTCTATGTCACCGATGCAGCGTCGTCAAAAAAACGTCCTCTCCGGGGCACGGCCGCCGGTCCAGGCCCTCAGGCGCGCGGATGGGCCTCTTGATAAACGTCCAGGAGCCGTTCCTGTGTCACATGCGTGTAAATCTGGGTGGTCGTGAGGTTGCGATGGCCCAGCAGCTCTTGCACGCTGCGGAGGTCGGCGCCGCGATCGAGGAGATGGGTCGCGAAGCTGTGCCGCAGGGTGTGGGGGCTGGCCTCGCTGCGGATGCCGGCGCGGGCGAGGTGCTCCTCCAGGAGCCGGCCGACGCTCCGGGCCGTCAGGCGGTCGCCGTAACGATTCAGGAAGATGGCCCGCTCCGACGCCGAGCGCGGCTCCCGCGTGGCCAGGTGCAACCGGATCCAGTGCACGGCCATCGAGCCGATGGGGCTCATCCGCTCGCGCCGGCCCTTGCCCCGCACCCGCACCAGCTCCTCGTCCAGGTCCAGGTCTTCGATATCCAGGCCGACCACCTCGCTGACCCGCAGCCCGCCGCCGTAGAGGGTCTCGAACATGGCCCGATCGCGGCGGCCCAGAGAGTCGGCGACGGGGATGGAGTCCAGCAGCTTCACCACCTCGTCGACCCGCAGCAGCTTCGGGAGCCGCTTGGGCTGCTTGGGATTCCGGAGCGAGGCCGCCGGGTCGGCGGCGACCTCCCCGTTGCGCCGCATGTAGCGGAAGAACGACCGCAGGCTCGCCAGGCGCCTCGCCACGGTCGAGGCCGCATACCCCCGGCCGCTCAGCCACGCCGAGTATCGTCGCAGCCGACGGGCGTCCGCCGACGCGGGCGACGGGTCGCCGCCGGCCGACCGCGTCTCCTCCAGGAAGCGTTCGAAGAGCGTAAGGTCGTCCTCGTACGACCGCAGCGTGTGTTCCGAGGACTGCCTCTCCACCCTCAGGTGATCCAGGAACGATCGGATCGAAGCGTCCACGTCCGCCCTCCTCCATCCGCTCCGCCCTCCCCCGGGCGTCGCCCGCTCCAGGTAGTTCTTTCGACCCGCGAGGCCCCTCCCCCACCGTCCTTTTCCGACATCCCGCACGGGACCCCTTCCAACCATCAAAGCGTGCCGCGACAGCCGGGTCAATCGGGCGATCGAGCGGCCGCGTCCGGGTCGAGGCCGGCGAAAATCCCCGCCGGGGGCTTCCCCTGGGGGGCATGGTCTTGTATTATCCAGGTGCGCCGTGGAGCAGCGGCTAGCTCGCCAGGCTCATAACCTGGAGGTCGTAGGTTCGATTCCTACCGGCGCAACTTCGATCGAATTCTGGGGCCGGCGTCAACTCATTGACGCCGGCCTTTTTCATTTCCGGAACGCGATCCTCTCCTCCGCCGTTCCGGGAGAATCGGCGAAGAAATTCGGTAGGGGCTTCCCCTGGGGGGCATGGTCTTGTATTATCCAGGTGCGCCGTGGAGCAGCGGCTAGCTCGCCAGGCTCATAACCTGGAGGTCGTAGGTTCGATTCCTGCCGGCGCAACTTGGGGATCTCCCCTCAAACACCAAGGGCCGACGTCATCGCGATGACGTCGGCCTTTTTCATTCCCGGACTCGCGACCGCGTCGGGCGTCGTCCTTGCGACGGCTGTGCCGCGTTGCAGCCCGGGGTGCGGCATGCTAGATTGTCGAGGCGGGCTTGCGGCCCCACATCTCGTACGTCGCGGCCGATCTTGGGGATGGGACGAGCATGGCAGCTTCGGACTCGCAACACGCCGAGACGCTCACCCACCGCCTCGTCCTCCCTCGCGACGCCAATCATCACGGCACCCTCTACGCCGGCACCCTGCTCTCGCTCGCCCTGGAGGCCGGGTATTCGACCGCGTATCGCGCCGCGGGGCTCGACGCCAACCTCGTCCTCAAGCGCGTCCTCGACCTCCGCTGCTACGTCCCGGTCCCCATCGGGCGCGTGATCCAGATCCGGGGTCGTCAGATCCATCGCGGCTCCGCGCAGATCGTGGTCGCCCTCTGGGGAACCCCACTCGGCGACCAGACGAGCCCCTGGATGGACGGCCTGATGCAGTTCGTCCACGTCGACCCCGACGGCTCGCCCGAGCCGCTCGCCGACGAGCCCGAAGAGGTCGCCGTGGACCTGGGCCCCCCCTGGTCCCGACTCCGCGACAGGACCCGGAAGCTCCTGCACCTCCGTCGCTGATCCGGTCGCCCGCTTTCCACACCCAAGCATCCATCACTGCCTTCGCTCGTCCTGCGAGCGTTCTCGCGATCGGGGACGGCGCGGGCGTCCATTTTCGGGACGATCCATGAATAGCCCGCCGCTCCCGCAGCCGATCGGCGCCCCCTTGACGCGCGCCGCGCTCTTCCTGGTGGCGACGATCCACCCCGGCGACGGGCCGCGCTCGAAGGTGCGATCCCTGTGCGGCGACCTGGCCTCGCTCATCCGGGCCGTGGGATTCCGGGCCGCGGAGCCCGAATTGTCCTGCGTGATGGGGGTCGGGAGCGATGCGTGGGATCGCCTCTTCGGCCGGCCGCGACCGAAGCAATTGCACCCGTTCCGAGAGATCCGCGCCCCGGGGCGTCACGCCGTCGCCACGCCGGGCGACCTGCTGTTCCATATCCGAGCCCAGCACTTCGACCTATGCTTCGAGTTGGCGTCGCAGATCGCGGAGCGTCTCGCGGGCGCGATCGCCGTCGTGGACGAGGTCCACGGGTTCCGATACTTCGACGCCCGTGACCTCCTGGGCTTCGTCGACGGGACCGAGAACCCGACGGGGGAGGTCGCGAAGGCCGCCACGCTCGTCGGCGATGAGGATGCGACGTTCGCCGGGGGGGGCTACGTCGTCGTGCAGAAGTATCTCCACGACCTGGCGGGTTGGAATGCCCTCTCCACGGAGGATCAGGAGCGCATCATCGGCCGGGCCAAGCTGTCGGACGTCGAGACCGAGGACTCGCGCAAGGCCCCGTACGCGCACAACGTCCTCACGTCGATCGAGGTGGACGGCGAGGAGGTGAAGATCCTGCGCGACAACATGCCCTTCGGGCGCGCGGGGGGCGAATCGGGCACCTACTTCATCGGCTACAGCCGGTCGCCCGGCACCATCGAGCAGATGCTCGAGAACATGTTCGTCGGCAAGCCGCCCGGCAACTACGACCGGCTGCTGGACTTCAGCCGGGCCGTCACGGGCAACCTGTTCTTCGCCCCGTCCGCCACGTTCCTGGAAGGCGTGACGGCCGACGAGGCCCGCGCCGAGACGCCGACCGGATAGCCCGATGA
>ERZ778021.2139-NODE-2139-length-18988-cov-4.828078_pt1 | contig 18988 bp, 20 predicted proteins | sample MGYA00375751_ERZ778021 | MGnify/ENA primary metagenome ERZ778021 (study PRJEB29350, sample SAMN05389814) | bioreactor metagenome | isolation source: Thiocyanate stock bioreactor | place: South Africa: University of Cape Town | collected 2013-08-29 ... | reverse complement strand
GCGTCCCGGGCGTCTCGCGGCGGTCCTGGCAGGTTGTGACCGCCGCGAGACGCCCAGGACGCAGGCCTTTCGGGGGAAGTGCGCGGGGTCGGGCGCAGGTCGGGGGACGCGGTCGACTTTCACCTTGCCAGGGCAGGGTGAAAGTCGAGAGCGCGTCCGGGACTCCTTAAGGAACGCGGAGTTCCGCACGCCTTCCCCGGAGATCGCGACGTCCCTGCGACGACTCCCCGCCGCGACCCACACGGGACGCGCGCCCTCGCACCTCTCCCCGAGGGACGGCCCTCTCGTAGGCGGTCACAGCCTGCCCGGACCGCCTACGAGAGGGCCGCGTCCCCTACCGCGTCCCTTGCCCGTCCCTCGCCCATCCGCCGAATCGGCCCGGCCCTTCAGTCGCCCGCCCCGTGGCAGACGGCCTCGACGTTGTTGCCATCGGGGTCCAGCACGAACGCTCCGTAGTAACCGGGGTGGTAGAGCGGGCGGGGGCTGGGGGCTCCGTTGTCGGTGCCGCCGGCGGCGAGGGCGGCGGCGTGGAAGGCGTCGACGGCGTCGTGGTCGTGCGCCTTGAAGGCGAGGTGGACGCCGCGGACGGCGGGGCGACCGCGGGACATCACCCAGAACCAGGGCTTGCCGTCGGAGCCGCCGAAGCCCGCCGCGGTCGGCATCGGCTCCATCACCACGGCGAGGCCGAGCGGCGCCAGCGCCGTCTCGTAGAAGGCGCGGGAGCGGTCGAAATCACCTACCTCGATACCGACGTGGTCGAGCACGCCGCCAGGCTATCCCGGCATTCCGGCGATGCCAAGCATCCGCGGTACGTAGAACTCGGCGATCTCGGCGGGGCTCATCTCGCCCTCCGACCGGTACCAGGCCCAGACGCTGTTGTGGATGCCGATCAGGGCGCGGGCGAGGAGGACCGGGTCCGTGCGCGGGATCACCTCCGCCTCCATCCCGCCGGCGAGGAAGTCGCGCCAGTTCGCCTCGTAGTCCTTCACCAGGGCGAAGGCGCGCAGCCGCGCCTCCTCCTCGCGCGGCTGCGGCCGCGGGTGGCGGACCAGGCCCTGCTCGGCGACCAGCACCCGGGCGCGGCAGACTTCGCGGTCGTCGCGTTCGAAGGTGCCCCAGAGGAGGTTTGGCAGGCCGACGGCGAACTCGCCCTCGGTCAGCCGCGCGAACTCCGCCTGCGCGTCCTCGATCGCTTCGACCAGGATCTCGAACAGGCACTGCTGCTTCGATTCGAAGTAGTGGTAGAGCGCCGTCGGCCCCAGCCCCACGGCCGTCGCGACGTCCGCCCACTTCGTGTCTTCGTACCCGTTCTCACCGAAGAGCTTGGTCGCCACGGCGACGATCTCGGCGCGCTTGCTGCGCGGCGAAGGCCGTGGTTCTGTTCGCTCGCCGTCGCCACTTCCCGGCATCTGCGCTGCCCCCTTCATGTCCGGTTGCCCGCCGTTGTCCACTACACCTGTCCCCTACTGGACGCGCGCAACCCTACACGGGAACCTGACGGGTTTCGCCGGTTATTGATCGGCGTCCGAAAAAGACGCCCCCGGTGACCGGACCTGCGAGAATCGCGCCGATGAGCACGGCCGAGCCTCCCGCCGCCTCGCCGGACCGCTTCCAGCAACCGGGCTGGTTCACCCGCAACGTCTTCAACAAGGTCGTGGCCGGGTTCACCGCGATGGGGATCAGCCTGATGGGCTCGCGCGTGCTGGAAGTCAAAGGCCGCAAATCGGGCCAGTGGCGGACCACCCCGGTCAACCTGCTCGAGGTCGATGGGCAGCAATACCTGGTGGCGCCGCGCGGCAACACCCAGTGGGTGCGCAACGTGCGCGCCGCGGGCGGCGGACGCCTGCGGCTGGGCCGCAAGACCGAGGAATTCAAGGCGACCGAGGTGCTCGACGACAGCCGGGCGACGCTCCTGCGCGCCTACCTGAAGAAGTGGAAGTGGGAGGTCGGTGCCTTCTTCGACGGCGTCGGTCCCGACTCGACCGACGAGCAGCTCCTAGCGGTCGCCCCGCAGCACCCGATCTTCAAAGTCGACGCCTGAGAGAGCTTTCGAGAGCGCGCCCGAGGAGGGGGTCAGGACTCCCTCCCCCGCCAAGCCGTCCCTACAACCCGCTCGTCGTCGCCGCGCGGACCGCGAGGAAGAAGATCACGATGCAGCTGACCGCCATGATCCCCATCTCGCGGCGGACGATCTGCAGGGCGATCTTCTCCTGCGCCTCGGGTGGGAACGATTCGATGTCGAGCTCCCCGAGCTCGCGCTGGGCGGCGCCGAGCCGCGCACCCTCGGCGATGAACGAGATCACCAGCGGCAGGATCCCGTAGAGGTAGTGGAGGTTTTCCTTCGCCGAGTGGTCGGTGACCAGCAGCAACCCCCCAAGCGTCGCCTGCACGAAGACCGCCAACTGGGCAAATCTGAGCAGGTACCAGAACGGAACCGACGGACGAATTTTGTACCAGGCCCAGCCGCCGATGGCGCCGGCAGCGAGGTTGAGCAGGATGACCAGCATCCCGACCGCGATATGCAGACCCAAAATCACGCTAATCCATCCCAAAAGGGTCGGAATTCGGCTTGCTGATGCGGAAAATCACTATGTAGCAAGTTGTCACAATGTGGTTGTATAAAGCACGGCTGAGGGTTGCCGAGGGGCCGTGAACGGGTCCGCTCGCGCCTCGAAACCCGGACATCACACCACTTCGTGCTCAAGACCTACTTCCCCATCCTCGTCTTTGCCTTCCTGGGCCTCACGGTCGGCGGCCTATTCGCGATGCTGAATCACCTGATCGGCCCGAAGAAGCCGAAGGTCGCGACCGCCGCCAGCCGCCGCCAGCAGGAGCCCTACGAGTCCGGCATCCCGGTCGAGCCGATGAAGAACTTCCGCTTCGGGGTCAGCTTCTACCTGATCGCGATGCTGTTCATCCTCTTCGACATCGAGGTCGTCTTCCTCTATCCGGTCGGGGTGATCATGAAGGGGGCCAACAGCTTCTTCGTCCTCGGCGAGCTGATCACCTTCGTGGTGCTGCTGATGCTCGCCTTCGTCTACGTCTGGAGGAAGGGGGCCCTCGATTGGAGGTAGAGCGCCGCAAATTCGAGGCCCGTCAGGCTTCCGCCCGCGACATGCTGCGCGGCGATCTCGAGGGCGCGGACCTGGAGAAATACGTCGAAGAGCGGGTCGTCACGACCACCTTCGAGAAAATGTTGAACCTGGCGCGGGCCAACTCGATCTTCCCGCTCACCTTCGGCCTCGCCTGCTGCGCGATCGAGGCGCCGATCTCAATCGTCACCGCTCGCTACGACCTCGCCCGCTTCGGCGCCGAGGCGCTGCGCGCGTCCCCCCGCCAGGCCGACCTGATCATCTTGTCGGGCCGGGTCTCGATCAAGATGGCGCCGGTGGTCCGCCGCCTCTACGACCAGATGCTGGAGCCGAAGTGGGCGATCTCGATGGGCGCCTGTTCCTCCTCCGGCGGCATGTTCGCGAACTACGCCGTGGTCCAGGGCGCCGACAAGTTCATGCCGATCGACCTGCACATCCCCGGCTGCCCGCCGCGCCCGGAGGCGGTCATGTACGGCTTCAACAAGCTGCAGCGAAAAGTCATCGGCAACCCCGATCAGGGCTGGCGCCAGCGCTACAACGCGGTCGGCACGGAGGAGTGGGCGCGCGGCGGCCCGGCGTCGCAGCCGAGCGTCGAGGCCGCCGAGGCTTACGAGCTGGCGCGGGAGCTGACCCTTGCCTGACGGGCCCGGACTCGAGCTGCTGCGCGGCGAAATCGACGGCGACGCTCCCGGCGCGGTACTCGCCACCTCCTACGAAAAGGAGCGCGCGGCACTGATCGTCGACCCCGATCGGATCGTCGAGGTCCTCACCTGGCTGCGCGACACCCCCGGCCAGGGCTACCGCTTCCTCTCCAGCCTCCACGTCGCCGACTACCTACCCGCCGAGCCGCGCTTCGGCGTCCACTACGAGCTGCTGAACCGCGAGCGGGTCGAGCGCCTCCGCGTCAAAGCGATGCTCCCCACCGAGTCGCCGCAGATCGACTCGGTCACCGATCTCTTCCCGACCGCCAACTTCCAGGAGCGCGAAGCCTTCGACTTCTTCGGCGTCGTCTTCCACGGCCACCCGGAACTGACCCGCATCCTCCTCCCCGAGGACTACGTCGGCTGGCCGCAGCGCCGCGACTTCCCGGTCGGCGGCGAGCCCGTCACCTTCACCTATTCGGAGGCCCGCTATGGCGCCTGAGCGCCAGTTCTCCCAGGCGCTGGTCGACGAGGACCCGGCCCTGCCGACCGTCGCCGACCTCTACGGCGACCTCGACGAGGACCGCACCACCGAGGTGATGACGGTCAACATCGGCCCGCACCACCCGGCCACCCACGGCGTGCTGCGCCTCGTCGTCGACCTCGAAGGCGAGGTGGTCCGCGACCTCAAGCCGGTGATCGGCTACGTCCATACCGGGATCGAAAAGTCCTGCGAGGACAAGAGCTACTGGAAGGTCATCCCCTTCGTCGAGCGGATGGACTACGTCTCCTACTTCTTCCAGATGGAGGCCTACTGCGGCGCGGTCGAGCGGTTGATCGGGTTGGAGCTGCCGCCGCGGGCCAAGTACCTGCGGACGATCATGCTGGAGCTGAACCGCATTCACAGCCACCTCGTCTGGCTGGGGACGACGGCGCTCGACCTCGGCGCGATCTCGATGCTCTGGTACTGCTTCCGCGAGCGCGACCGGATCCTCGACCTCTTCGAAATGGCGACCGGGCAGCGGATGCACACCCGTTACTTCCAGGTCGGCGGCGTGATCGAGGACCTGCCGCTCGGCTGGGAGGAGAAGTGCCGCTCCTTCGTCCATGACATGCCGATCCGGGTGGGCCAGTACGAAGCGCTGCTCGACCGCAACGAGGTCTTCCTGCAGCGCACCAAAGGGGTCGGAATCGTCAGCCGCGAGCGGCTGCTGGAGCTCGGCGTCACCGGGCCGCTGCTGCGCGCCGCGGGCGAGCCCTGGGACCTGCGCAAGGCCTTCGACTACCTCGCCTACCCGGAGATGGACTTCAAGATCCCGGTCGGCACGGTCGGCGACAACTACGACCGCTACCGCGTCCGCGTCGCCGAGATGGTCGAGTCGACGAAGATCATCGGCCAGGCGCTCGAAGCGCTCCCCGGCGGCCCCTTCATCGCCGAGGACCGCAAGTACGTGCTGCCGCCGCGCTCGGAGCTCTCGACCTCGATGGAGAGCCTGATCCACCACTTCAAGCTCGTCACCGAGGGCTTCCGCGTCGACCCCGGCGAGATCTACTACGCGATCGAGGGACCGCGCGGGGAGCTCGGCTGCTTCGTCCTCGCCGACGGCTCCTCGAAGCCGGCCCGCGTCCACTTCCGCGACCCGTCCTTCGTCAACCTGCAGAGCTTCCGCGACATGGCGAAGGACTCCTACGTCGCCGACATGATCTGCTCGCTCGGCATGCTCGACCCGATCCTCGGCGGGGTCGATCGATGAGCCCGGTCGACGGCGCGGGAGCCTCGAACCCGAACCTGCCGGTCGACCGCGCGGTCACCGTCGGGCGCGAGCCGAGCACCAACCCGGAGCAGATCCCGGAGCTCGCCGAAGTCGACTGCCCGGCCGAGCTGCAGGAGCGGATCGAGACCCTGATGGCCCGTTACCCGGACCGCAAATCGGCCTCGATCCCGGCCCTCTGGGCGGTCCAGGAGCGCTACGGCTGGTGCACCCCCGAGGGGATCCGCCAGGCCGCCGCGGTGATGCGGGTCACGCCCGCCTACCTCGAGTCGGTCGCCTCCTTCTACGACCTGCTGCACACGACCCGGGTGGGCGAGCACCGGATCGAGGTCTGCACCAACATCAGCTGCTGGATGCGCGGCGGCGACGAGCTGCTCGACGCCTTCCGCGCCGCCGCCGCAGGCGAGGACGTCTTCGTCACCGGCTTCGAGTGCCTGGGCGCCTGCGACATCGCCCCGATGGCCTCGATCGACCAGCGCTACTTCGGCCCGCTCCTGCCGGGCGAGGCGCAGACGGCGATCGACCAGCTGCTCAGCGGCGACGCGGTGCTGCCGGAGAAATCGCTGGAGAAGCGGCCACTGGCCGGCGACACCCCGACGCCGGGAGCTTCCGGCGGAGCCGGCGAACCGAACGGGAGCGCGATCTGATGCCGCACACGCTCGAGACCCGCGTCCTTCTCGAGGGCGCCGAGGATCCCCGCCTCGCCACCCTGCAGGGATACAGGGACATCGTCGGCGGCTACGCCACCCTGGAAAAGGCCTACAAGTCGATGGAGCAGGACGAAGTCCTCAAAGAGCTCGAAGAGTCCGGCCTGCGCGGCCGCGGCGGCGCCGGCTTCTCGATGGGCAAAAAGGCGAGCTTCCTGCCGCGCGGCGACATGGACAAGTACCTCTGCTGCAACGCCGACGAGTCCGAGCCGGGGGCGTTCAAGGACCGCGAGCTGATGCAGCGCAACCCGCACCAGCTGATCGAGGGGATCGCGATCGCGGCGCTCGCCGCCGACGCCGGCCACGCCTTCATCTTCATCCGCGGCGAGTACGACTCGCAGGCCGACGTGCTCGACGCCGCGGTCGCCGAAGCCTACGAGGCCGGCTACCTCGGGACCGACATCCTGGGGACGCGGCGGAACCTCGAGCTGGTCGTCCACCGCGGCGCCGGCGCCTACATCTGCGGCGAGGAGACCGCGCTCCTCGACGCGCTCGAGGGCAAGCGCGGCAACCCGCGCCTGAAGCCTCCGTTCCCGGCGGTCCAGGGCCTCTACGGCGGGCCGACGCTGATCAACAACGTGGAGACGCTCTCCAACGTGCCGCGGATCGTCGCCAAGGGCGCCGAGTGGTTCCGCCAGTTCGGCACCGAGCAGTCGCCGGGCACCAAGGTCGTCTCGATCTCCGGCCGCGTGCGCCGCCCCGGCAACTACGAGATCTCGCTCGGGCTGCCGACCCGAGACCTGATCTACGAGCTCGCCGGGGGGCCGCTCCCCGGGCGCACGGTGAAAGCGATCTACCCCGGCGGCTCCTCCTCCCCGGTGCTGACGGCCGAGGAAGCGATGGACCTCCCCTACAGCTTCGAGGCGATGGCGGAAGCGGGCTCGATGCTCGGCTCCGGCTCGGTGATCGTCGCCGACGACCAGGTCTCGATCCCGCTGATGGCGCTGCGCACGGCGCGCTTCTACCACCACGAGTCCTGCGGCAAGTGCACGCCCTGCCGCGAGGGGACGAACTGGACGGTGAAGATGCTGGAGCGGGTCGTCCGCGGCGAGGCGACGCCGATGGACCTCGACATCATCAGCTCGGTCCAGGAAAACATCATGGGCCACTGCCTCTGCGTCCTCGGCGACTCGATGGCGATGCCGGTGTCGGCGATGGTCCGCAAGTTCCGCGGTGAGTTCGAGCAGACGATGGCCGAAGCCGCCGAAGGCATCGACCCGCACGTCGTCGTCGACGCGGCGCCCGAGACCCTGGGAGCGGCGACGTGAGCCCCGAGCGCAAAGAGGTGACCCTCAACATCGACGGCCGCGAGGTGACGGCGCTCGAGGGGGAAATGCTGCACGACGCGGCCCGCAAGGGCGACGTCGAGATCCCGGTCTTCTGTTACGAGCCGAAACTCGGCGCCCCGGTCGGCGCCTGCCGGATGTGCCTGGTCGAGATCGAGGGGATCCCGAAACTGCAGACCTCCTGCTCCACCCCGGTCCGCGACGGGATGGTCGTCCACACCCGCACCGACCAGGTGAAGAAGGCCCAGAACGCGGTGGTCGAGTTCCTGCTGGTCAACCACCCGCTCGACTGTCCCGTCTGCGACAAGGGCGGCGAGTGCCCGCTGCAGGACATCACCCAGGGCTGGGGCCCGGGCAAATCGCGGGTGATCGACGAAAAGCGCCACTTCGAGAAGCCGATCGAACTCTCGCCGCTGGTCGCGATCGACCGCGAGCGCTGCATCCTCTGCTACCGCTGCGTGCGCTTCTCGCAGGAGGTCTCCGAGGACTCCCAGCTGCAGCTGCTGGAGCGCGGCGACCGCACCTACGTCGGCACCTTCGACGACCGACCCTACGTCTCGCCCTTCCACGGCAACATCACCGACCTCTGCCCGGTCGGCGCGCTGACCAACTACACCTACCGCTTCCGCGCCCGGCCCTGGGACATCGAGCAGGCGGGCTCGGTCTGCACGCTCTGCCCGAGCCAGTGCAACGTCAGCTTCACGGTCCGCGACGAGAAGGTGAAACGGGTGATCTCGCGCGAGAACCCGGGCGTCGACGACGGCTGGATCTGCGACCGCGGCCGCTACGGCTTCGAGATGTTCGGCGCCGAGGAGCGGGTGACGGAGCCGCGCACCAAAGGCGGCAACAAGGTCTCTTACGAGGACGCGGTGGCGCGGGCGGCGGCGGGCCTCGCGGCGCGCGACGGCAAGGTCGCGGCGATCGTCGGCGACGCCTCCAACGAGGAGGGCTTCCTGCTCCAGGAGATCGTCCGCGGCGCCCTCCACTCGCCGCACCTCGACTCGCGCCCGGCGGCCGGCCCGAAGATCGACACGATCCTCGACCTCGCCCGGCCGGAGCGCCAGGCGACCGTCGCCGACATCGACGAGGCCGACGTGATCCTCGTCCTCGGCACCGACCCGATGCAGACCTCGCCGATCCTCGACCTGCGGATCCGCAAGGCGATCCGGCGGGGCGGCGCCCGCCTCGCGGTGGCGACCGAGCGGCCGACGGCGCTCGACGGCGGCGCCGAGGCGATCGCCCGCTATGCCCCCGGCCAGGCCGCCTACTTCATCGGCGAGCTTGCCGCCGCGGTCGGCGGCGCCGACAACGTCGCCACCCCGCTGGCCGAGAGCCTCCGCGACGCCGGCAAGGTCGTCGTCGTCTGGGGCGAGCGCATCGGCGCCGCGGCCACGAGCGCCCTCGTCACCCTGGCCGACGCCCTCGCTGTTGACGGGCCGAAAAGCGCTGATATAGAGCGCAATTCGGCCCATCAACAAGGGGTGGGGCTGCTGGAAGTGCCGGACACGACGAATGCGCGGGGACTGCGCGAGGCCGGGGTGCTGCCGGACGCCGGGCCGGGTCTGGCGGCGCTGGCGATCAACGGGCACGGCACCGAGGAGATCCGGGCGGCGCTGATCGACGGTGACCTCGACGGCCTGATCCTGGTCGGCGTCGACCCGCTCCGCGACTTCGCCGACACCTCGGCCTGGGAGGAGGCGATCAACGCCGCCGGCTTCGTCGTCGCCTTCTCGACCTTCGACACCGCGACGGCGAAGAAGGCCGACGTCCTCTTCCCGCTCGAGACCCACGCCGAGAAAGACGGCACCGTCACCCACCCCGACGGCCGCCTGCAGCGAGTCCGCCCCGCCGCCGGCCGCCCCGGCGACATCCGCCCCGGCTGGCAGACCCTTTCCCAGCTTTCTCTGGCCCTGGGCCACGACACCGGCGTCACCTCTCAGCCTTCGGCCTTTTCCGCTCTCACCAGCGCGGTCCCGTTCTACAGCTCGATCACCGACAGCGACATCGGTGGCCGCGGCATCCGCTGGCAAGACACCGAGAGCGCTTCGACCCTTCCCGCGTCAGCCGGCGGCACCCCGGACTCAGCGCCGGGCACCACGCCCGCCTCGCCGGACTATCAGCGCGAAGTCGCGTCCGCCGAGGCGGGCGTGGTGCCCGGCGCCGGAACCCTCGCCCTGGGCACCTACCGCGACCTCTGGGCAGGCCCGATCACCGAGCTCAATCCGCCCCTCAAGTTCCTCAAGCCTTCGCAGCGCCTGGAACTCTCCCCCGAGGACGCCGCGCGCCTCTCGCTGGCCACCGGCGACAAGGCCCGCGTCACCCAGGGCGACCGCAGCGTCGAGGCCACGGTGGCGATCAAGGAACGGGTCCCGGCGGGCGTCTGCTTCCTCGCCGAGGGCGTCGCCGCGGGCAACGCCAACGGCCTGCTGAACGGGCACCAGGTGCGGGTCGAGATCGAGAAGCTCACCGAGGTCCCGGCGTGACCCACCTCGTCTTCGCCGATACGCAGTTCGCCGAATCGATCTGGATCATGATCGCCAAGTCGATCGTGATCTTCGCGATCATCTTCGGCATCCTGCCGATCCTCACCGTGGTCGAGCGCAAACTGATCGGCCGCTTCCAGCATCGGTACGGCCCCAACCGGGTCGGCCCCTACGGCCTTCTGCAGCCGCTCGCCGACGTCGGCAAGCTCATCTCCAAGGAGTCGTTCCGGCCGGAAAACGCGATCTCGACCTTGTTCATATTGGGGCCGCTGCTCCCCGTCCTCTCCGGCGTCCTCGCCCTCGCGATCATCCCCTGGGGCGACACCAAGAACGGCGTCGGCTTCTACGGCATCGACGTCCCGATCGGCATCCTCTACTTCTTCGCCGTCGGCTCGATCGCCTTCTACGGCCTTCTCCTCGGCGGCTGGTCCTCGGGCTCCAAATACAGCCTCCTCGGCGCGATGCGCTCGGCCGCCCAGCTGATCTCCTACGAGGTCTCGATGGGCCTGGCGCTGCTCGGCGTGATCATGATGAGCGGCTCGCTCTCGCTGGTCGACATCGTCCGCGCCCAGGGCGAGGTCTGGTACATCGCCCCGCAGATCGTCGGCTTCCTGATCTTCATGCTGGCCGGCTTCGCCGAGACCAATCGCACCCCGTTCGACATGCCCGAGGCCGACGCCGAGCTGGTCCAGGGCTTCATGACCGAGTACGGCGGCATGCGCTTCGGCTCCTTCCTGCTGGTCGAATACATGGAGATCCTGGTCGTCTCCGGGATCGCCGCGGCGATGTTCCTCGGCGGCTGGATGGGCCCCGGCCCGGGCTGGCTCGACCCGATCTGGATGCTGATCAAGATGCTCGCCTTGGTCTTCGTCTTCATCTGGGTGCGGGCGACCCTGCCGCGACTTCGATATGACCAACTGATGACTCTGGGGTGGAAAGTGCTGCTGCCTTTGGCGACCTTGAACGTCCTCGTCCCCGCGGTCCTGGTGGTGGCTACCTGATGGCCGACGACGTCTACGTGAAAGCGGCGGCCTACCTCGACTCGATCGACGTGGTCGAGGTGCAGCGCCGCCCCGAGCCGGGCGGCATCGGCGGTGCCTACCGCGCCTTCGGCGAGACCCTGCGGGGGCTGAAGACGACGATGTCGCGCCTGATCGAGGGCCCGCTCACGATCCAGTACCCGGAGGAGAAGACCCCCGTCTACCCGCGCTTCCGCGGCCGCCACAAACTGCACCGCTTCGAGGACACCGGCCTGGAGAAATGCGTCGGCTGCTCGCTCTGCGCCGCCGCCTGCCCGGCCGACTGCATCCGCGTCGTCGCCGCCGAGAACATCCCCGGCGAACGGGTCTCCTCCGGCGAGCGCTACGCCGCCGTCTACGAGATCAACCTCAGCCGCTGCATCTTCTGCGGCTACTGCGAGATCGCCTGCCCGTTCGACGCGATCACGATGGGCCACGACTACGAGATGGCCGACTACAAGCGCAGCGACCTGATCTTCACCAAGGAGATGCTGCTGGCCGAGGCGATCGAGCGCACCCCGTTGAAAAGCGAGGGCGAATAGCGATGGAAGCGGTGCTGTTCTTCCTTGCCGCGATCGGCGCGACCGCCGGCGCGATCGGCGTCGTCGCCCTGCGCAACCCCTTCTACGCGGTGCTGGCGCTGATCGCCCACCTGTTCTCGCTGGCGGTGCTGTTCCTGCTGCTGACCTCGGCCTTCGTCGCCGCCGCCCAGGTGGTCGTCTACGCGGGCGCGGTGATGGTGCTCTACGTCTTCGTCGTCGCCTACGTCGGGTCCGATCACGAGCCGCTGCTCGATCCGGTCCCCGGGCAACGGCTGTTCACCGGCCTGCTGGCCTTCTTCCTCTTCGTCGAGATCTCCGCCGCCGTCCTCTCCTCCGCCCTCAAGGCCCTCGGCACCCACGGCCCCGACGTCCCCGCCGGCTTCGGCGACCCCGCCGCGATCGGCACCCTGCTCCTCGAAAAGTTCCTGGTGCCGTTCGAGGCGTCGAGCATCCTCCTTCTTATTGCGGCGGTGGGCGCCATCGTGCTCGCCGGCCGCAAACGCCAACAGGCCGGGGGCGGGGCGGTGTCCTCCGGACACTCGGCGCCGAAGGCGCGTCCGGAGGGCGCTGCCCCGCCACCGGTCCCGCCTAGCCATCCCGTGGGGGCGCCGAAATGAACATCTCCTGGTACATCGTCCTCAGCGCGCTGCTCTTCACGATCGGCGCGATCGGCATCCTCGTGCGGCGCAGCCCGATGGTGATCCTGCTCTGCCTCGAGCTGATGCTCAACGCCGGCAACCTGGCGCTGGTCGCCTTCAGCCGCGAGGTCGGCAACGCCCAGGGCCAGGTCTTCGCCCTCGTGGTGATGGTGATCGCCGCCTGCGAGGTCGTCGTCGGCCTCGGCCTGATCGTCGCGATCTTCCGGCGCAAGCTGCCGCTCGACGTCGACGACCTGCGGGAGCTGCGCGGATGAGCGCCACCAGTTGGGCCTGGCTGGTCCTCCTCTTCCCGCTGCTCGGCTCGATCACGATCGCGCTCGGGTTCAAGAAGACCTCCTGGCGCTTCGCCGGGATCGTCGGCACCGGTGCGATCGCGCTCGCCTTCGCCTGCGGCATCGGCGCCCTGATCTGCCTGCTCGGCGAAGACCCCGAGGCGCGCCACCACGCCTCGTCGCTGTGGGAATACGCGAGCGTCGCCTCGCTGCAGATCAAACTCGGGATCTACGTCGACCCGCTCTCGATCTTCATGGTGCTGGTCGTCAGCGGCGTCTCCACCCTGATCCACGTCTACTCGTTCGGCTACATGCAGTCCGACGAGGGCTACCACCGCTTCTTCAGCTACCTCAACTTCTTCGTCTTCTCGATGCTGCTGCTGGTGCTGGCGGGGAACTTCGTCCTGCTGATCGTCGGCTGGGCTTTCGTCGGTTTCGCCTCCTACGCCTTGATCAGCTACTGGTACCGGCGCACGACGGCGACGCGGGCGGGGATGAAGGCCTTCGTGATCAACGTGGTCGGCGACATCGGGCTGGTGCTGGCCGCCTTCCTGATCTTCCAGCAGCTGGGGACCTTCGAATACACCGAAGTCTTCGCCAAGGCGCCCGAGGTCTTCCACACCAACGAGTGGACGGTGACCGCGATCTGCCTGCTGCTCCTCGTCGGCGCCTTCGCCAAGTCGGCGCAGCTGCCCTTCCACACCTGGCTGCCGGACGCGATGGAGGGCCCGACCCCGGTCTCCTCGCTGATCCACGCGGCGACCATGGTGACCGCGGGCGTCTACCTGATCGCCCGCACCCACATCCTCTTCGTGCTCGCCCCGACCGCCGCCGACATCGCCGCCTTCGTCGGCCTCGCGACGCTCCTCGTCGCCGCCACGATCGCCCTGGTGATGACCGACCTGAAGCGGGCGATCGCCTACTCGACCATGAGCCAGATCGGCTACATGGTGGTCGGCGTCTCGATCGGCGCCTACAGCGCCGGGATGTTCCACCTGATGACCCACGCCTTCTTCAAGGCGCTGCTCTTCATGGCGGCCGGCTCGATCATCGCCGCGATGGCGAACGAGCAGAACATCGACAAGATGAGCGGCTTCGGTAAGGCGATGCGGTTCACCTCGGTGACGATGCTCTGCGGCGGCCTGGCGCTGGCCGCGTTCCCGTTCACCTCGGGCTTCTTCTCCAAGGACGAGATCCTCGCCTACGCCTCGGCCCGCGGCGGGATGTACCTGATCTTCACCATCCTCGGCTACTTCGGCGCGCTCCTGACCGCGATCTACACCTTCCGGCTGATCTTCCGGGTGCTGGGCGGCGACCCATGCAAGGAGGCGCAGGAGTTGATCGACACCGGGCACGTCGCCCACGCCCACACGCCCTTCAACCCGGCGACGGGCGAAGAGGAGGACACCGACGTCGGCTTCCCCGGCGCCGACCACCACATCGCCGACCAGACCCCGTCGATGAAGTTCGCGATGGGCATCCTCGCCTTCCTGGCGCTCTTCGCCGGGTTCATCCAGGTGCCGGGCGTCGACGAGACCGTCACCCACTTCCTCGACCCGGTCTTCGCCGACTCGCCGCTGACGGCGATCGTGCCCTCGACCACGGCGTCCTGGATCGGGCTGGCGATCGGCGCCGCGATCTCGCTCGCCGGGATCGGCATCGCCTACTTCCTCTACGTCGCCAGCCCGGAGACGCCGCGCCGCCTGCAGGAGCGCTTCTCCGCGGTCCACACCTTCCTCTACAACAAGTGGTACTTCGACGAGGCGATCGACTTCCTGGTCGTCCGCCCGGCGCTGGCGATCGGTCGCTTCGCCAACCGGGTCTTCGAGCGCTACGTCATCGACGGGGCAATCACCGGCGGCACCGAGGAGACGGTCGGCCGCGCCGGGGCCATCGTCCGCACCTTCCAGAACGGCATCGTCCGCACCTACGGCCTCTTCCTGATCTTCGGCGCCGTCGGCCTCGCCCTCTACTTCCTCATCCAGCAGTCATGATCAACGCACTCCTCTGGACACCCCTGGCGTTCGGCGTCGTCGGCCTCTTCCTGCCGAAGAAGGTCGTCGGCTGGTGGGCGACCGCGGGCGCGGTGGCGACGCTGGCGATCGGCGTGATCATGGCCTTCGGCTTCCACAATGGTCAGGCGGGCCTGCAGGACACGGTCAACACGACCTGGATCTCCGGCCTCGGCGTCAACTACAGCCTCGGCATCGACGGCCTGAACCTCTTCCTCGTGCTGCTGACCGCGGTGCTCTGGGTCGGCGGGATCGCCTTCGCGGCGTTCCGCGAACAGGAGCGGCCGCAGGCGTTCTTCTTCCTGATGCTGGCGGCGGAGACGGCGACCATGGGCTCGTTCCTCTCCCAGGACCTGCTGCTCTTCGTCCTCTTCTTCGACCTGATGCTGGTGCCGTTCTACTTCCTCTTCGGCGCCTGGGGCGCGGACCGCTCGGCCGAAGGCGGGCCGACGGCGCCGCAGGCGACGCTGAAGATGATGATCTACACGCTGATCGGCTCGCTGCTGATGCTGGTCGGCGCGATCGCCACGGCGATCATCTCGGCCGACGGCGGGCACATCACCTTCTCGATCCAGGCACTCTCCGAACAGGGCCTGCCGCTCGGCAGCCAGCAGTGGATCTTCTGGTTCTTCGCCGCCGCCTTCCTGGTCAAGATGCCCGCCTTCCTCGTGCACGGCTGGATGCCGGACGCCTACCGGGCGGCGCCGCTGCCGGTGCTGGTCGTCTTCTCCGGGGTGCTGGCGAAGGTCGGCGCCTACGGGTTCCTGCGGGTGGTGCTGCCGCTCTTCCCGGAAGCCGTCTCCCAGTTCCAGACGATCATCCTGCTGGTCGCGCTGGCCTCGATCCTCTACGGCTCGGTGATGGCCTTCACCCAGACCAACTTGAGGCTGATCGCCGGGTACTCCTCGGTGGCGCAGCTCGGCTTCATCACCGCCGGGATCTTCGCCCTGCGGGCCGACGGCTCCGACGGGGCGATCCTGCAGATGGTGAACCACGGGCTGGTGGTCGCGCCGCTGTTCATCATCATCGCGATCCTGGTCGAGCGGACCGGCACCGAGGACCTGCGCTCGATGGGCGGGATGGCGATGCGGGCGCCGGTGTTCGCGGCCCTCTTCCTGATCGTCGCCCTGGCCACCCTGGCGATGCCCGGGTCGGCCAACTTCATCGGCGAGTTCTACATCCTCAACGGGCTCTTCCAGTCGAAGATCGTCTTCGCGATCATCGCCATCTCGGGCGTCGCGATGTCGGCGTACTACGCGCTGCGTCTCTACCAGGGGACGATGCACAACCGTAAGCCCGACGGGGTCGCCTCGCGTGAGATCAGCCTCCGCGACGGTGTGATCCTGGCGCCGCTGGTGCTCTGCATCCTCGCCCTGGCGCTCTACCCGCAGCTGATCCTCCACCGCGCCGACCCGAGCGTGCAGCAGTCGGTGAGCGCGGTGACCGGCGAAGGCTCCGAATCCTCCGACGCGAATCTGGCGGTGAACAAGTGATGGCCGGCGAATCTTTCAACGCTCCCCACATCGATTACGCGGGGATCGCCCCGCTCATCGCGCTGACCGTCGGGCTCGTCGTGATCCTGATGAGCGGCGTCTTCTCGACCACGAAGCGCTGGGCGCCCGGCCTTGCCGTGATCACCCTGGGCGCGACCGCGGGCCTGCTGCTCTGGCACTGGAACGACAACCTGAGCCTGGTCGCCGGGGCGCTGCGGGTGGACAACCTGGCGATCTCGATCTCGCTGATCGCGATCGCCTCGGCGTTCGCCGCGATCCTGCTCTCGATCCGCGAGCGGGCCGCCGAGGAAGCCGGGCACGGCGAGTACTACGCGCTGCTGATCGGCTCGGTGCTGGGCATGGTGCTGCTGGCCGAGGCCGAGAACCTGGTCACCTTCTTCGTCGCGATCGAGACCCTCTCGATCCCGCTCTACATCCTCTGCGCCACCAACCTGCGGCGCGAGGGCTCGCTCGAGTCGGGGCTGAAGTACCTGATCGTCGGCTCGCTCGGCTCGGCGACGCTGCTCTACGGGATGGCCTTCATCTACGGCGGCACCGGCTCGACCGACTTCGCCGGGATCGCCCACGGGATCGAAGCGAAAGGGATGCTGCACGACCCGCTGATCCTGATCGGGATCGCGCTGGCGACCGTCGGACTCGCCTTCAAGACCTCGATCGCCCCCTTCCACCAGTGGACGCCGGACGTCTACCAGGGGGCGCCGACCCCGATCACCAGCTTCATGGCGGTCGCCACCAAGGCCGCCGCGTTCGCCGTCTTCATCCGCTTCTTCGTCGTCGCCCTCGGCCCCGAGACCGGGGACTGGCAGATGGGCCTGGCGATCCTGGCCGCGATCTCGATCGTCGTCGGCAACGTCGGCGCGATCCGCCAGGACTCGCTGAAGCGGCTGCTCGGCTACTCCGGCGTCGCCCAGGCGGGCTACATGCTCGGCGGGCTCGTGGTCGCGACCGAAAAAGGCGTCAGCTCGCTGATCTTCTACCTCGCCGCCTACCTCTTCATGAACCTCGCCGCCTTCGCCGTGATCGTCGCGCGGGAGCGCGAGACGCCCTTCGGCGACGACATCCGCAGCGTCCGCGGGCTCGGCTCCGAGCGCGCGGTGCTGGCCTGGTCGCTGACGATCTCGATGCTGGCGTTGGCCGGGTTGCCCGCGACGGCAGGCTTCATCGGCAAGCTCTACCTGATCGAGGCGCTGGTCGAAGGCAGCTACACCTGGCTCGCGGTCTTCATCGCGGTCGGCACGATGATCTCGCTGGCCTACTACCTGCGGGTGGTGGCGGCGATGTGGATGCGGCCGGAGAACGAGGTCGCCGCCTCCGGCCCCGGCTCCACCCCGGCGATCGCCGGCGCCTCGCCGGAAGCCGACCCGGTCGACCCGGAGGCGGGACGCCGCTGGTACCTGGTCGGCCCCGCCGTCTTCGCCGCCGCCGCGACCGTCTTCTTCGGCGTCATCCCCCAGCCGCTGGTCGATTTCGCCACGCACGCCGGTTCCTCGCTCTTCTAAGCCGCCGACCGGTACGGACGGCTGAGCGCCGGACAGCGCCGGCCGCTATACACGGGGCTTCCGATGGGCGTCCTCCTCACCGCCGGGCTGATCGTCCTCGGCACCGCCGTCGGGGTCGGCGCCGAGCACCGCCACCCCACCGCCGCGATCGGGCTCGCCCGGCGCCTCCTGCGCGTGATCCTCTACGTGCTGGTCCCGTTCGTCATCTTCTTCAACCTGGCGAAGGCCGAAGTCAGCCTCGACAACGCGGTCGGCATCGGGCTCGGTTGGGTGAACCTGGCGCTCGTCACCACGATCGTCTGGTTCCTGGCGAGCCGCCTGCTGAAGCTGTCGCGGGCGCAGACCGGCGCGGTGATGGTCTGCGCGCTGACCTCCAACACCGCCTACCTCGGCTACCCGCTGACCGTGGCGCTGCTGGGCCACGACCACCTGTCGACCGGCGTCCTCTACGACGTCCTGGTCAGCGGCCCGGCCCTGCTGTTGGGGGCGTTCGCGGTCGGGGCCGCTTTCGGCGACCGGGCCGGCGAGGGGCTGAAAGATCGCGGCGTCGCGTTCCTGACCCGCAATCCGCCGCTCTACGCCGCGATCCTCGGCCTCCTGGCCCCGAAGGCCCTGGCGCCGACGTTCCTGGTCGACGCCTCCCAGGTGCTGGCGGTGGCGGTCCTGCCGATCGGCTTCTTCGCCGTCGGCGCCACCTTGGCCGAGGGCGCCGAACACGGTGAACTGCCGATCCCGCCGCCGTTCACCCGGCCCGTGGCGCTTGCCGTCGGCGCGCGACTGGCCCTCGCCCCGGCGCTCCTGATGCTGCTGGCCGCGCCGCTGATCGACCTGCCGTCGGCCTACCGGCTGATGTCGGCGATGCCGACCGGCCTCAACGCGATGGTCGTCTCCCATGCCTACGGCCTTGACAACCGGACCGTGGCCGAGTCAATTACCTGGTCGACGGCGATCGTGGTCGCCGCGGCATTAGTCTCACTCTTGTTCTAGGTCCCGTTCGCCGACCAAAACGCTGACGCTCCCCACCCACGCGCTGATGCTCCAACACGCCGGCATCGAGGTGAAACCCGCCGATCTCGATCGGACCCTCGAGTTCTTCGCGATCCTCGGCTTCACCGTCGTCCCCGATCCCTTCGACGGCGGCTTCACCTGGCTCGAGTGCGCCGGCACTCAGATCCACCTCATGCACGAGGACGACCCCGTCGTCCCACCCCGCGCCCACGTCGCCGTCGTCACCCCCCAGATCGACGCCGCCCTCGCCCGCCTCCAAGAGCACGGCTTCGAGGTCGAACGCCGCCGCGAGCACTGGGGCGAGCCCCGAGCCCTCGCCATCGCCCCCGGCGGCCACCGCATCGAGCTGATGAAGGCCCCGCCACCCCGCGCCGTCTAGGGACGCGGCGGCTGGGCGAGGGGCGGGGAAAGGTGGGAAAGGGACGAACAAGGGACGCGGCCCTCTCGTAGGCGGCCCGGGCAGGCTGTGACCGCCTACGAGA
>ERZ778021.2138-NODE-2138-length-18996-cov-4.387255_pt1 | contig 18996 bp, 18 predicted proteins | sample MGYA00375751_ERZ778021 | MGnify/ENA primary metagenome ERZ778021 (study PRJEB29350, sample SAMN05389814) | bioreactor metagenome | isolation source: Thiocyanate stock bioreactor | place: South Africa: University of Cape Town | collected 2013-08-29 ... | reverse complement strand
GACGGAGACCACCTCGCCCGGCTTCACTCCCTGCTCCCGGAGGAAGGAAGCGAACCGCCAGACCAGGGCGGCGAATTCGCCATAGCTCCACTTCCTGTCCCGCCACGCCACCGCAGGACGATCGGGATGAACCTCGACGGCCCGTTCGAGAAATTCCAGCGGCGTAAGCGGGCGGAAATTCGCCGATCTGGGCGCAAGATGGGGTTCGGCCTGCATCATCCAAATATGTCCTTCAGTAGCGGAGCCGCCGCCGCGCGCGCCTCCGGCCGGGCGTCATGCGCCGGCTGCTGCCCGGCTGCCGGCCTCCAGCGCGCGCTCGAGCCGGTCGAACAGCATGTCGATCTGCTCCTGCGTGATGATGAGGGGAGGGCAGATGGCGACCACGTCGTTGGGCAGGGCGCGCAAGATGAGGCCCTCGTCGATCGCAGCTTTCACAACTGCGGCCGCGATTTTCCGGGACGGATGGAATTTCTGCAGCGGCCGGCGCTGTTCCACCAGCTCCACCGCGCCGATCAGCCCGATGCCGCGGGCGTTGCCGACGATCTCATGGTTCTTTTCCAAGCCCGCGAGCCGCTCCAGGAAGCGGCGGCCCACCGTGCGCACATGGTCCAGAATGCCGCGCTCTTCGTAGATCCGGATCGCCTCCAGGGCCACCGCCGCCGCCACCGGGTGCCCGCCATTGGTGAAACCGTTGGCGAAATAGCCGGTCGCCCGGCTGCCGTCGGCGAGGGTGTCGTAGACCCGGTCGCTCAGCAGCACGGCGCCGATGGGCTGATATGCGGACGACAATCCCTTGGCCACGCTCATCAGGTCGGGCTGCAGGCCGTAGAGGTCGGACCCGAACCATTCGCCGGTGCGGCCGAAGCCGGTGATCACCTCATCCACGACAAAGAGAATGTCGTGCTTGTGCAGGATCGCCTGCACCTTCTCGAAATAGGTCCTGGGCGGCAGGAACACGCCGCCCGCGCCCATGATGGGTTCGGCAAAAAAGGCGGCGACGGTGCCCGGCCCTTCGGCGAGGATGAGGTCCTCCAGCTCCGCCGCCAGCCGGTCGGCATATTGCTCCTCGGTCTCGCCCTCGCGGCCGTTGCCGTAGAAGTGCGGCGCATCCACATGCAGGATGCGATCGACCGGCAGGTCGTAGAGCCTGTGCATGCCGGGCATGCCGGAAAGGCTGGACGCCACGATGGTCGAGCCGTGATAGGCCCAGCGCCGCGCGATGATCTTCTTCTTCGCGGGCCGGCCCAGCACGTTGTTGTAGTGCCACAGGATCTTGACGATCGTCTCGTTGGCTTCGGAGCCGGACCCGACGAAGAACGCCCTGGTCAGCGCCGCCGGCGCCAGCCCCACCAGCTTTTCGGCAAGGTCGATGAGAACCGGGGACGACCTGTGCGCGAAGTTGTGGTTGTAGCTCAGCGTCTCGAACTGGCGGCATGCCGCATCGATCAGGCGCCGCTCGCCGAAGCCGAGCGAGGCGCACCACAGGCCGGACATGCCCTCTATCAGGGTCCTGCCGGCGGAATCCTGCACGAAGATGCCTTCGCCCGCCGTGATGATATGCGGCCCCAGGGTTTCGTGCGCCGACAGGTCGGTGTTGGGGTGCAGATGATAGGCGATGTCGCGTTGTTCCGGCCGACGATCCGATGCTGCCACTTGCCGTCCCTCCCACATCCAAGTCGCGCAACGGCCCGGCGCAGCGCTTTCGGCCGCGCTGCCCCGCCATTGCCTAAGATGGTGACGGCGGCACGGATGCAACGGCCGCCGTCCTGTCGCCCTCGCGCCTTCAGGCCGCGGGCTTTTCCTTCCGCGCCACGCTCTCGGCGAGCAGGCACAGGATCTCGAAGCTGAGGTTGGCCGCGACGAGCGCGGTATTGCCCGTCGGATCGATGGGCGGCGAAACCTCGACCATGTCGGCGCCGGCCAGTTCGAGCCCGCGCAGGCCGCGCAGCATGCGCTGCGCCTCGTAGGTCGTGACGCCGGCGATCTCCGGCACGCCGGTGCCGGGCGCGTAGGACGGATCGATGCAGTCGATATCGAAGGTCAGGTAGGTCGGCTGGTCGCCCACGATGCGCCGGGCCTCGGCGATCACGGCGTCGACGCCCCGCTCCCGGATGAAGTCCATGCCGATATGGGTGATGCCCTGCTGCATGCACCATTCATATTCGTCCTCGGCGAACATGGTGCCGCGGATGCCGATCTGCACGACGCGCTTGGGATCGAGCAGCCCTTCCTCGATGGCGCGGCGGAACGGCGTGCCATGCGTGAAGCGCGAGTTCTCGTAATAGAAGTCGTACATGTCGGTATGGGCGTCGAAATGGATCATGCCGAGCGGCCTGTCCTTGCCGACCACGCGCAGGACCGGCAGCGAGATCAGATGATCGCCGCCGAACGCCAGCGGCCGCGCGCCCTTGTCGAATGCCTCCTGCACGAAGTCCTCGAGCATCTTCAGCGAGAGCATCGGATCCACCGGGTTGGTCGGCGCATCGCCGATATCGGCGCAGCGGACGAGCTTGTAGGGGTCGATGCCCGTGGCCGGATGCACGCTGCGCAGCAGCGTCGACATCTCGCGGATCTGGCGCGGCCCGTAGCGCGACCCGTTGCGCGTGGTGGTGCCGCCGTCCCAGGAAAGCCCCATCAGGGCGACGTCGATGTCCTTCATCTCGCTTGCCGGAACGTAGGGCAGGCGCATGAAGGTCGACAGGCCGGAATAGCGCGGCAGGACCATGCCGGAGACCGGATACGGATTTGTCATGAAGGTTACTCCCGATATGAAGAAAGCGAGGTCTCAGGCCCCGAACTCGGAACGGACGAAGCGGCGGCACGCCTCCGTCTGGGGGTCGTCGAAAATCTGCGCCGGCGGACCCATCTCGCCCACCACGCCGCGATGGAGGAACACCACCGTGGAGGACACCTCGCGCGCGAAGCGCATCTCATGGGTGACCAGGATCATCGTGGTGCCGGCGACCGCCAGATCCTTGATGACCTGCAGCACTTCGGCGACCAGCTCTGGGTCGAGCGCCGAGGTCGGCTCGTCGAGCAACAGGGCCTTGGGCTCGATCGCCATCGCCCGGGCGATCGCCGCCCGCTGCTGCTGCCCGCCCGACAATTGCGCCGGAAAGAAATCATGCTTTTCGGCGATGCCGACACGCTTCAGCAGGTCGTGAGCGCGCTCCACCGCCTGGCTTCGCGGTTGGCCCAGCACATGCACCGGCGCCGCGATGACGTTTTCCAGGATGGTCATGTGGCTCCAGAGATTGAAGCTCTGGAACACCATGCCCAGCGAGGAGCGGATGCGGCGGATCTGCCGCGGCTGAACGCCGCCGGACGGCTTGGCCGGATCGAAGTGGAGCGTCTCGCCGTCGATCTGGATATCGCCGCTGTCGGGCACCTCGAGCAGGTTGATGCAGCGCAGCAGCGTGCTCTTGCCCGAGCCCGACGATCCGACCAGCGAAATGACGCTGCCCTGCGGGGCGCTCAGCGACACCCCGTGGAGGACCGGCAGCCGGCCGAACGATTTCTTCAGGTTCTGGACGGCGATGCGCGGGGTTTCGGTAGAGGCCGCCGCCCGGGCGAGGGGAGCCGTGCTCATTGGCTTTGCTCCTTCGCCCTGCCCAGCCAGCCGCGCCGGGCGCTGCGCTCGACAGTCCAATCGAACTGATGTTCGGCCCTGCTCTGGATCAAGGTAAGCAATCCGACGATGATGAGGTAGTAGAGCGCCGCGACGGCGTAATATTCCTGGAACTGGAACGACGACGCGACCGCCTGGTTGGTGACCGTCATCAACTCCTGAAGCGAGATGACGGAGGCGAGGGACGTCGCCTTGAGCAGGGTGATGAACTCGTTCACCGTGGGCGGCAGCGCAACGCGCGCTGCCTGAGGCAGGGTGACGAGGCGGAAGACCTGCCAGGGCGTGAAGCCGAAGGCCGTGGCCGCAGATGTCTGTCCCTTGTCGACCGAATTGAGGGCCGCCCGGTTGATCTCCACCTGGTAGGCCGCCTCGTTCACCGTCAGCGCGATCCACGCCGCGATGAACGGAGTGTACCAGTTTTCCCGGAACACAGGGCTGAACTGAGGCAGAGCATTCCAGAAGAAGAGGAGCCAAAGCAGCGTCGGTATCGCCCTGAACACTCCCACATAGAGGCGGATCGCGATCCGCACCGCCTTTCTGCGCGAGTCCAGCCCGAGCGCCAGCGGCATCGAGATGGCAATCGCGGAGGCATGGGAGAGCAAGGCAAGCGCCAGCGAAATCAGCGCCGCCTCGAAAAATACCCAGGACGTCAACGCAGCCCAGAATACGTCGAAATTGAAAGTCATCTGAGCGATCCGGCCGGAGAGCTACTACCTGATATCCAGCTTCTTGGTGTCGAGCCGCCAACGTTCCGCGATCTTGTCGAGCGCGCCGCTTTCCTTGAGGGCGGAGACCGCCGACATGACCGCAGCGGCATCACCGCCTTCGCGGCGGACGAAGATGCCGAAAGTCTGCGGATCCTCGAACTCGTAGATCGAGGCCAGCGAGCCGGGCACCTGCAGATCGCGGAAGGCCAGCTCGGTGTCCTGCGTCGTGGCCGCATAGGCGCGCCCGATGAGAACCTGCTGGATGGCATCCGAGGCCTTGGGGTAGAGTTGGACCTTCACCGGCTCCAGCCCCTTGGCGGCAAACTCCTTGTTCACCTCCTCGAACTGCTTGACGAAGCTCGTTCCCGTCTGCACCGCGATGGTCTTGCCCGCAAGATCCTCCAGCGAAGCGGCGTGCGGAGTGCCGGCCTTGCCCGCAAGAACCGAAACCGTGTCGAGATATGAAACGGCATCGAACTTCTGCTTGCGCTCTTCGGTGACGAAGATGCCGCTGATCACGGCGTCGCAGCGCTTGGCCTCCAGCGAAGGCAACAGGCCGGAAAAGTCCATGGGCAGGATTTCGAGCGACACGCCCCAGCCGGCCGCGATCTCGTTCATGAAATCGACGTCGAAGCCGACGGGCAGCTTGTCGCCGCTCTTCTCGAAATATTCCATCGGAGGAAAGGACGCGTCGGTGCACACGGCGAACTTGCCGCCCGAGACGAAGGCCGGCTTGTCGGCAGCGCTTGCGGCGCCTGCCATGGCCGCGAGGCCGCCCGCCAATGCCAGAGCGAGCGATATCCGGGTCGATACAGTCATATTCCCCTCCCTTTCGGAGCGCTCAGGCTCCGCTTTGAAAGCCGAAATCGTCCGTTTTGCCGGGCAAGCGAGACCCCTCCCGCGCCGCATACGGCACAGGCCTCGCAATGCTGCCTCCGATTACCCGGCAAATTCATCCGCAGCCTGCCGCAGCAAGGCGTGCGTTTCCTTTTGCTTTGTGCCCCGCCGGATGCGATCCAGCATGCGGCACACGAGCTTCTTACCATGATTTCCGTTATTGGCAACATTTTTCTGTTCGTGACGTACAAATTTCGATGACTCTGCTATAATGGCGGGACGAAAAGGAGGCGGATTTCAGAATGGACATTTCGGAAGACAGCCGGAACGAGCGGATCCCGCCCGAAGCGGCGTTCGGACGCAAGGTTCGCGCCCGACGCAAGGAACTGGGCATGACGCTTGCCGAGGTGGCGGAAAAAAGCGGGCTTGGCCGCAGCTTCGTCAGCGAGATCGAGCGGGACATGGTGTCGCCCTCGATCGCATCCCTGCTCAAGCTTTGCCGCGCGCTCGGCCTCGGCCTGCGCGACCTGTTCGACGAGAAGCCTTCGGCGCTGATCCGCCGCGAGGAGCGCCGGCAGGTCGATCTCGGCGGGCACGGCTTCATCGACTATGCGCTGACGCCGCGCAACTCGAAGCACATGCTGGCCACATGGACAGAGCTTGCGCCCGGGGCCAGCGCGGGAGACGACTTCTACTCGCTTGATGCCGACGAGGAACTGATCCTCGTCCTCAGGGGATCGATCACCGTTCATTTCGAGGACGGCAGCATCGAGATGCTCGAAGGCGACGCGCTGACCCTCGACCCGCGCCGCAAGCGGCTGCTGGTGAACCCCCTGCAGGACCAGACCACCATCGCGCTGATGGTCTATGTGCCGCCGCCGCTTTGACGGGACGGCCCGGCCGCGCATTCCGGTATCCGGCCTGTCGTTTCGATGCCCGGTATCCAGGAACCGCGGGGCGTGCCATCCTGCCCCGTCGTCTCCCCGGCGGGGACGTGGGTAGAAACCGGCCGGAGGACAATCTCGAATGCCATTAGGCACGAGCCGCTTCGCGCATGGGTCGAAGCCGTACCGCACCCCGTCGGCAGCGAAGGCTACGTGGCTCCGGTCGCTGCAGCGCCCCGACGGGTCAGACGATCAGCGTGCCGCCAAGGTCGGCGGCGGGCTTGGCGCCGACATGCTCGACCCGCCGCGTCCAGTTCGACCCCAGATAATAGTAGCGCAGGCTGTCGAATTCCGGCGCGATGATGCCTTCCAGCCGCGCCTTCAGCTTCGTCCATTGCGCGGGGTCGACCTCGATCTCGAACACCGAATACTGAACCCGCTGGCCGAAATCGCGGCACGCCTTGGCCACGGTGCGCAGCCTCCTGGCGCCGTTGCCCTCGGTGACGTTCACGTCATAAGTGACCAGAACGAGCAGCGGCCGCCTCCTATTTCCAGAACCAGGGCGGATAGGCGTCGAGGTCGCCGCGCAGGTGCCGGGCCAACATCTGCGCCTGCAGATAGGGCACCAGGCCGAGCGGCGCCTTTTCCTCCAGGAAAGGATGCCGGCGCTCTTCCTTCTTGCGTTCCTGCCAGGCGCTCAGCACCGTGCGGCGGGCGTCGTCCGACATCAGCACCGCGCCGCCGTCGCGCGTCTCGAAATCGCCGGCGCGAAGCTGCCTGCGGTTGATCAGCGACAGCGCCAGCCTGTCGCACAGCACGGGCCGCAACTCCTCCATCAGGTCCAGCGCCAGGCTCGGCCGGCCCGGCCGGTCGCGATGCAGGAAGCCGACCGCCGGATCGAGGCCGACGCTCTCGCAGGCGCTGCGGCAATCATGGGTGAGAAGCGTGTAGAGGAAGGAAAGAAGCGCATTGACCGGGTCGAGCGGCGGCCGGCGGGAGCGGCCGCTCCAGCGCAGTTCCGCATCCGGCGGGCGGATCAGGTGGTCGAAGACGGAGAAATAGATGTTCGCCGCCTCGCCCTCCGAGCCGCGCAGGACATCCAGCGTCGAATCGGCCAGTTCGATGCGCCGCAGGATGTAGGCCAGCCTTTCCGCTGCCTCCGCCAGAGCCTCCCGGTCGGCGGGATCGACCGCCTCGCCATGGTCGCGCAGTGCGCGCATCAGCACGGAGCGCTGGTTGGCGACCTTGCCCAGAAGCATGGAGCGCACGATCTCCTCCGGCACATCGGACGCACGATATTGCGCGCGCCGCAGCAGCACGTTGCCGGTCACCGGCCCTTCCACGCGCGCCTGGAAGCGACCGTTGCGCTCCAGCAGCACCAGCGTGATGCCGGCGCCTGCGCAGGCCGCCATCAGCGCCGGCGAGATGTAGACGGCACCGAACACCACGACAGAGGCGAGCATGTGGAACGGCACGCGGGCCCGCTCCGCCCCGTCCACCTCGGCCACGAGATTTTCGCCGTCCTTGCGCAGCGAGGCGCCTTCCGAAGTGACGTAGACTGTGTTGAGGAGCTTCTTCACGGCACCTCCGCCAGCAGTCCGGCAAGCGCGCGGCTGCGCCAGGCCCTTGCGGGCCTCGCCACGGCGTCCGGCCGGCACAGTTCGGCCAGCGAGCAGGCCCGGCAGCGCTGGCGGTGCGGGGTGGGCGGCGGCGTCACGCCGGCGGCGAAAACTTCCGCCAGAGCCGCGGCCGCCTCCTCGGTCAACCGGCGCAGCTCGGCATCGAACGGCACGGCAACCCGCCGCCGGGTTTGAGCATAGAACAGCGCCCCCTGCGGCACTGCCGTGCCCGTCATCTCCTCGAGGCACAGCGCCTGCGCACACAACTGCACCTCGTCGGCGCGATGGAGCTTGGGCTTGCCGCGCTTGTACTCCACGGGAAAGGGCACTTCCCCGCCGCTGCCGGCCGGATGGAATTCGACGAGGTCGGCGACACCCGAAAGGTTGAGGCGCCGCGAGGCCAGCGGCAGCGCCATCACCCGCCGCACCCCGCGCCCCTTGCGCATGCCGCCCTTGTCCGCGACGGCGTGCAGCACGTCGCCTTCGGCCGTGAAGCGGTTTTCCGCCCACAGCCGCTCGAGATGGATCAGCGCGGCCTGGCGCAGGCAATAGACCGCGTGCTGAAGCGCGGAGAGCGGGATTGGCTCGGCGTCGAGCGCGCTCATGCGTCGGTCCCCTGCGGAGGCGAACCTCGCCTCCTCGAATGCCGCTCCGTCTCCCGGCCGCTCAGAAGGTCAGCGGCTCCACGATCTCGATCCCGGCCGGCAGGTCGTCGCGGTCGATCTCCACGATGTAATCCTCGAACCTGCGGGCCGGCGGCAGGTTGTCGAGGCCCCTGTCGATCTCGTGGAACTCGCCGTCTACGTTGCGGCCGATCCTGACGCGCGAGAACAGCCTGTCGGCATGGGCGTTGCCCAACGCGTTCTCATGCTTGAAGACGATCAGCCTGCGCGTCGCCATTTCGCCGCGCGCGGCCGAGCGGTCATGCTCGAACATGCTGCCCAGCGCCTCGAACAGGAGCTGCAGATCCGTCTCGGCAAAGCCGGTGCGCTCGGCGAATTTGGCCGAGATGAAGCCGTGCGCGCGATAGAGGCCGTAAGGCACGATATGCTTGCGGCCCATGGTGCGGTTGTCGGTGCGGTCGCTGGAATCGTCGCCTTCCGCCCTTTGCTTCTTCTCCGCCTCGTTGGTCGCGGCCATGCGGGTGATGGAGATTTCCAGCGGCATGATCGGCTCCACCGAGCTGGCGAAGGTCATCTGCACCGGCCCCTTGACCTGGCCGCAATTGACGCCGGTGGACATGACCGCGCCGAAGGTGCGCACGTCGAAGAAATTGCGGCACATGAAATCGCGCAGTTGCACGGCCTCGGCATCGTCCTTGGGATTCAGCTTCGCGTCCTTGTCCACCTTGGGGTCGCCGGGCCGCAGTGCCTTGTAGGCCTGGCGATGCTTCTCGTTGAGGATGGCGCCTTCCTGCACGTAGATGTGGAAGCCGTCCTCGCCCGTCCTGGCCAGCTCCACATAGTTGCGGACCTTGCGCTTGAGGCTGACATCCGTGACCAGTCCCTTGGTGGTTTCCGGGTCGAGCCGCGGCAGGTTGCCCGCATCCGGGTCGCCGTTCGGATTTCCGTTGGCGACGTCGAAGATGAGCACAAAGTCATATCGGTTCGCGATCGCCGTCATTGCGTGGTCCCCCCGGTGTTCGTGTCGTCCGCAGGCTTGCGGAAGAATTCATTGCGCTGGTGATAGTAGCCCAGGCCGAATAGCGCCTGGTCCTCGGCCGGAAGCGAGGCGGGGAACGGGTCGTCCCCCGGAGACATGGCCTCCATGATGGAGCCGATCGTCCTTTCCAGCACGATCCTGTAGCCGGGCTTCTGCTTACCGAGCTTGGACAGATGGTTGGCCGAGCCGCTTTCCAGCATGGCGAAGACCTTGCGCGGCTGGGCCGAGGCCGAGCCGTAGAACTTGTCCTTCACCGTCGCGTTCACCTTGGGGCCGAGCGCGGCCGATTGCACCTGCTCGTAGGCGGCGAAGAGCCTGCCGAGCAGGTAGCCCCTGTTCCTGTTTTCCGGATCGAACCCCACGGGCGCCTCCCTTGTCTTGTCGCCTTTTCCCGCGCCCATTCCATGGTTTCGCACGAGCACCGCCTTCAGGATGCCGACACGCAGGGCGTTCACCTCGCCATCGGCGCGGATGCGCGTGAGAACGCTGGACAGGAGCGTGCGCGGATAGTCGTTGCCGGTCAGGATCGCGCGCATCCATTCGCCGGCCAGGTTCGGCGGCACGTTCTCGCGCTTGCCCAGCACGGCGAGCTCGTAGAGATACCGGTAAAGCGGCGGATAGCCGCCGCGCGGGCCGGGCTCCAGGCGCATGCCCTCCACGAAGCGCTGATAGTTTTTCGTCAGCACCCCGAAATCGTCCTCGAAATAATACCGGATCGAGAGGCGGGCGGCATTGGGCGCGAGGCCGAGCACGGTGAAGCGCACGCCGTGGGCGAGCTTCGGCTCGATTTCGGCCAATGGCCTGCCGGCGCGGATCTGCGCCAGCTTCACGCCGACCTTCGTGGCCGCGGCTTTGTCGTCCTCCGAGGAATCGAGGCTCTGCAGGAAAAGGCTTTCGGCCTCTTCTGCCAGGCCGGCCTCCGAAGCGTCTGCCCAGAACACGGTGGAGGCGTCGCCGATCTGGACGCGGTGGCCGCTGTCGCGCTCGAGGAAGCGGTTGAGCGCGGTGGTGTAGGCGAAGGCGGCGGCCTCGGAGACAGGGGCGTTGTCCCCCTGCGAATGGCCATAGGATTCGAACGCGTTAAGGTTGAACGAGACTATGGAGCCGCCTGCTACCTGACCACCCCAGACTCCTTTAATCGCATTGTGAAGTCTAGCAATCGGCGCCTTTTCTCCAGTTACAAGGCAAATAGCTTGTTTCTCCCCTGCTGCTGCCGAGAGTTTAGCCCACAGCACCTTTGCAGCAGATCGTTGATGAAGGAAACGATCAAATCTTTCAGATTCAAGAGAAAAAACGATGTTTTGATTCTTGAGCTCTTGCGGCCATTCCGGACGCAAGAAATTATCTGGATGCCAGCCTTCCAAAAACTTGCGAAACGTCCTGAGACCTTCATCGTCCGTACTGGCCAGAACGGCCAAATGAAAATCTCGAAAGGCGAGACGACGTGCTTCACAGTCCTTCCCGTCGTCAGCGCTTACCCCAAGCACGTAGGCAGAATTATCCCACAAGAAAAAAGGCCGTGGAGTGGTCCCTGGACGCTTGAACGACGCAGGCACATCCATCATCCGCGGCTGCTTCCTTTTGCCGTCGCCGTGGCGCAGGTCGGTGACGCTGGCGACGGAACCGTCGGCCTGGAGCGAGATCAGGAAGCCGATCTTTTCCGACGAGAAGCCGAACGGCGGCGCGTCCGGCAGCCGCTCATACGCCCTGGCAAGCGACGCCAGAATGCTCATCGCAGCACCTGCGGCGAACCGGGCGGCGGCACCTTCATCACGCCTTCCCTCAGACTGGCGCGAAAGAACAGCGACGGGCGGCCAGGGGCCTGATGGTCGATGTCCCACAACATGAAGCCGAGATCGCGCGCCTCTCCGTAGCCGAGGTCGGACGTCCTGTGCTGCGGCAGCGGCTGCGGCGCGGGATCGTCCGCCGCGATCAGCTCGAAGCTCGCCGCGAATTCGCGCGTGCCGAGGCAGGGCTGGTGGAAGCACTGCCCGCGCGCCGCCCGGCGGTTGAACGTGTCGAGGTGCTTGCCCTCGTTATCGTCGGTGCCGGCCCGGCTTGTCAGCTCGAAATGCGCGGCGATCACATAGGCCGGGCGGACCAACACGGTGGCGGCGCGCTGCTGGCGGTCCTCGTCAACCAGAAGCTGCAGGTCCTGCAGGTCGCCGCGCTTCATCGCGCTCTTGATCTTGCCCGCAGGCGCCTTGTGGCCGACCTCGTTGCGGCGGATGGACTGAAAGCGGATCGGCTCCAGAACGTGGATCGCATCGATCACCCAGCGGAGCGCCGGCTTCCAGTGAATGGCTTCGAGAATGCCTCGCGCCGCCGAGGGCGTCATCACATCATAGGAAAAACGCTCGACCTTCATCTCGGGCCGCGTGAAGCACGCGTGGTCGCCCCACACCTTCAACCGGATTCCGAATGCCAATTCCCCCGCTCCCGTACAGCCCGCTTCCCAAGCCCGACCGCCTCAGATGAGGATCGATTCCTCCCTCAGATAGTCAGCATCCTCCCAAAGCAACCCCACGTCTTTTCTGTAAAGGCTTTCGTTCCTGAGCACCACGAACTGGTCGCCCCGCAGTTCCTTGCAAACAAATTCCGCATGGCCGTTTTCGATCAGCAACCGCCTTGCCTTCGGCGGTACTTGCACGACATAGCTTTGCAACTTTCTGGTGATTGCGCCAGAAGAAATATTGGGAATCGTCAACTTTCCGACAGCTTCCCTCGCGTCGTCGTCCAGCGCCACCACCACGGGCGCCATTCCGCTTTCTATCATGCGGAAATTCTCGGCCACCGAGCGGAACGCGAAGTCCGTGCCGGCCAGCCGGCTAAGCCTGAAGCTGCCGACGACGTTCTTGCCGTCCAGCCTGTCGCCGAGGCGCCAATACACCTCGCCGAAGTAGCTTTCCATCGCCTCCAGCGACAGCAGATCGAGCCCTTCACGCGCCATGCGGCCCATGTCGCCGATCAGGCCCCTGATCTCCGCGGGCGGAGGATAGTCCGCCGCCACGAAGACGGTGACGATGCTTTCGGCCAGCGGCCGTTTCCCTTCCCGGTTGCAGCGCCCCGCGGCCTGGACGATCTGGTCGAGGCCAGCCTGGGCGCGCCACACTTTCGGAAAGTCGATGTCCACGCCGGCCTCGACCAGGCTGGTGGCGATGACGCGGCAGGGCGTGAGGTCGTGCGGATGGCTGCGGTTGCGGGCAAGGCGGCCGCGCACCTCATCCAGAACGATGCGCCGGTGCGCGGCATACTGGCGGGTGGTGAGGTGGACGAGCCCGTCGAGCCCCGCGGCCTCCGCCTCGCGGAAAAGGTCCAGCGCGTGCTTGCGGCTGTTGACGATCACCAGCGCCTCCGGCGTGTCGCGCAGCGCCGCCACGAGGTCCTCGTTGCGCATCTCGCCGGCCTGCCTGATCTCGGCGCGGCGCAGCTTCCGTGACAGGCCAGCGGGATCGGGCGCCAGCTCGCGTCCCTCCAGCGGCAGACCGCCCCGCAACCTGCGCGCGTCCAGCGCCGGCTGCGTGGCCGTGCACAGCACGATGCTGCAGCCATAGTTCAGCGCCAGCTCCTCCAGCATGCGCATGCACGGCATCAGCAGCGGGCGCGGCAGGGTCTGCGCCTCGTCGAGGATGATGACGCTACCGGCGATATTGTGGACCTTGCGTGCCCGCGACGTCCGGGCCGCGAACAGGCTTTCGAAGAGCTGCACATTGGTCGTCACCACCACGGGTGCGGCCCAGTCCTCCATGGCCAGCCTGATGCGATCGCGGCTGGCCCAGTCGCGATCCGGCTCCGCGCCTTCCTGCTCGATGGCCGAATGATGCTCCAGCACATGTTCCTCGCCCAGCACCTCACGCAGGATGGCGGCCGTCTGTTCGGTGATGGAGGTGAACGGGATGGAGTAGATGATGCGGCAAAGCCCCCTGGCCCGGGCATGGTCGAGCGCGAAGCCGAGGGAGGCCAGCGTCTTGCCGCCGCCGGTTGGAACCGTCAGCGTGAACAGGCCGCCCGCGGCGCCGGCCTTGCCGCGCACATGGGCCAGGATTTCGCCTCGCAGCCTGTTCAGCTCGGAATCGGCGTTGGCCTTCGCACCCATATAGGCGTCGAAACGCGCGGTGAACTCGGGCAGCAGGCTGGCAAGCGTGGGCCACTCGCGGTCCGGCTCGATCTCGCCCAAGCCGCAATAGTAGCGCTCGGTGTCCTTGAAGTCGGCATCGACCAGGCAGGAGAACAGCATCCGCGCCATGACGGAAAGCTGGAACGCGGGATGCGCGCCGCGCCGTAAGGCGGCAGGCACGAGGCCGGACGCGTCGAGCGGAAGCTCCGTTTTCCAGATCGGGTCCGGCTGGAGGCCGGCCTCGCCGGCGAACCGCTGCAGCCGTGCGTCGAAGCAGGCATCCGTTTCGTTCTGCCGGTCCGGCAGGCCGGCATGATGACCCAGGATGCAATAGGCGACCAGCTCCGCCACCAGCGCGTCGTCGCCCTTCAGGCCGAGAGCCGTCACCACGGCCGCGCCGGCGGTGGAATGGTCGACCGCCGGGCCGCCGGCAAGGCGCCTCTGGAACGGAAGCGTGTACTTGCCCAGGTCGTGCAGCAGGCCGGCAAGGCGTGCCGCCTTTTCCAGCCCGAACCGGGCGGCCATCGCCGCCGCCAGTTCCCCGACCGCGCGCAGGTGATCGCTCTGCCGCTGCCAGTCGCTCTTGTCCGCACTTCTTCCCGAATGTGCGTAGTAGTTTCCCGTCATCACCCTGACTCCCCCCGAGCCTGGACAGGACCACCATCGCCCATCGCCGCCTTCGGGGGCAAGCCCGTAATTCGCCCGGAGACCGCCGGAGCCGCAGCACGTTGAACATCGACGGTTAAGCCGCCTGCGGGCGCCGGGAAAAGAAAGAGCCGGGCGCTTGGCCCGGCCAGTCGCGAAGGTCAGCGCCTTCGATGGGAGGAACGGATGCCACGGGAGGACACATCCGGCATTCCTGATATGGCGCCCCTGCGGCGCAGTTCAATCCGCCGGCTTGTGCCAGACCGTGCCGGCGAATCGGGCCACTGCGCAAATGCAGGCAGGATCGCGCTCTAATAATCAGGACGTCTACCTCTCTGGACAGCCTTCCCCTTGCACGCTTCGCTATAAAAAGATATATTGTAGGTGTATCTTTTAGGAGCTTGGCAGCCGGATGGTCGGCGGGCGATCCATTTTCGTGACGCTGGCAGTGTGCGCCTTCGGTGCCTCGTCGGAGAGCCGGCCGCTCGTCCGGCTGTCCCGCCAGGAACGGCTTGCCCTGTTCCTCAACGCAGTGGACGGCTGCGCCGGCCAATGCCCGGCCTGCGCGCTCTGGGCGCTGGAATGGGACGAGGCCGGCGACGCATCCGCCGCGGCGCCAACGCAAAGGAGATCGCCATGCTGAGCAACAGCCATGATTTCATCCGCCCCGCCGACGAGGCCGAGCGCGTCTTTCTGGAATCCCTGATCCGGGCGGACTATGACAGGTGCCATTCCGGCGAGGACTTCGACGACATGAAGCGCCGCGTGCCCTATTCCCGCGAGGACCAGGGCATCTATCGCGACTGGATGGTGATCGCCGCCGCCCGTGCCGAGGCCCTGCGCGCCGTCGAGCCGATACGGGCCGCGGCCTGAGGCTCCTGCGCCGTGGTCAATGCGACAGCAGAACCGGCATCAGCAGGTCGCCCAGCACGCCCTTCGTGGCGCCGCCCAGCACGAAATCGCGGATGCGCGAGTGCCCGTAGCCGCCCATCACCAGCAGGTTGCAGCCTCTCTCGATCGCGCGCTGCTGGAGCGTCTCGCTGATCGGGCAATCCTCCGTTCGCAGCGCCGCGGTCTCGGCGGGCAGGCCCCTGCGACGCAGCCCCTCGGCGAGCCGCTCTCCCGGGTCCTTCTCCTGCAGTGGCTTCTCGTCCGTCACCGTGAGCACGGAGATGCGGGCGGCGTGCGCCAGCAAGGGCTGCGCGTCGGCGACGGCGCGCGCGGCGGCGCGGCCGCCGTCCCAGGCGATGGCGACATGGTCGATTGCAGCGATGTCCCACAGTTCCGGCAGCAGCACCACCGGCCGGCCGGAACCGAAGATGACCGCCTCGGCGATCATCTGCGAAGCGGCATTGCCGGATTCCCACCCGACGAGGCCGAAATCGTGATAGCGCGCCTGCGCCGCCGCGGCGTCCCCGATCGCCGCCAGAGGCGCCGTGATCTCGCCGGCAGTCGCCTCGACGCCTGCGGCAGCAGCGGATTTCCTGACCTCCGCAAGCAGGTTCGCACCGCGCTCGTGGCTGGCGGCTTCCGTATCCTCGATCACCCTCGGCAGGTCGAGCAGCAGACGCGACAGCGTATTCGACACGGGCGGAAAGTCCGGGATCAGCGCACGCGCATGCAGCACCGCGTCCAGCCGGGACGCCACCGCGACGGCATGGGCCACGACAGCCTCGGCGTTCGGATCGGGATAGGTGACGAGCGGAAGAAACGCCTGGAACTTCATCAACCGTGCTCCTGTCGATCGGGATTCGTTTATTTGCACCTTACAGGTTTTTCGCCGCGCGGGCCTTGATCCGCATCAACGCCGCGCGGCCGTCTCGCCTAAGGCCCGGCTTTGATCCCCGTCAATGTTGCCACCGTGGAAACGCCCTTTAGTTAATCCAATGCCGAACCGGGCAGGCCCGGAAAACAGCGCGCCGCAGCCGCATGGATGGGCGCTCGCTGCAGGGGGATCGGGTCCGGCCATGATGTCCGGCAGGCAGGCCCGCCGTTTCCGGCCGGCCGCTTGGCAATAGCTGACATCATCCAAGGAGAACAGCCATGGCTGAACCTGCTACCAAACTCCCCGTCAAGGAAGACAAGGCATCCGCACCCGCCCGCACCGGCGAATGGGCGCCGTTCGATAGCCTGCGCCGCGAGATCGACCGCCTGTTCGACGATTTCCATCCGTTCGGCTGGTCCTTGCCTTCGTCGCGCTCGCTGCTCGGTTTCCAGACACCGCGCGAGACACGCGAAAGCTGGCAGATCGCGCCGGCCATGGACGTTGCGGAAAAGGACGACGAATACGAGATCAGCGCCGAGCTTCCCGGCCTCGACGAGAAGGAGGTCGAGGTCAAGGTCGCCAACCGCACGCTGACGATCAAGGGCGAGAAGAAGGAGGAGAAGGAAGAGCGCCAGAAGGACTATTACCTGTCGGAGCGGCGCTTCGGCTCCTTCCAGCGTTCCTTCCAGTTGCCGGAGGGCATCGATGCCGGCAGGATCGAGGCGAACTTCGCCAAGGGCGTGCTGACGGTGAAGCTGCCGAAGACCACCGAGGCCAAGCAGGCCGAGAGGAAAATTTCCGTTCAGGCCAAATAGCAACCGAAAGACGGAAGACCCGGCGCGCCTCGCGGTGCGCCGGGATAATTGTCTAAAGCGTGTCGCGATCTTTCAGAATCGCTCCCTACGCTTCAGGCTCCTGATTTTACGCATGTCTTTATCCCGAAACCGGTTCCCACTTTCGGGAGACATGCTTTAATTTGCCGCGGCCGCGAAGTTGCGCGCAGCCTGCGATTCCAGCCTGTCACCGACCTTCAGGCCATGGGCGTGCGCAAGATCGGCAGCCGAAAGCTTGCGGCCGGACTCCGTGCGGACCTTGGCGATCTCGATCGCTCCGCCCTGCACGCTGACGCGGATGCTCTCCTGCCCGACCGCCACGATCTCGCCCGGCTTGCCGGCGACATCGCCGAAGCGGCGCACCGGGTGCTTCTTCGCCTCGAACAGCCGGAGCTTCTCGCCCTGCACGAGCGTCCAGGCGCCCGGCGCGGGGTCGCAGCCGCGGATCAGATTGTGGATCTGGTCGATATGTGCGGCCCAGTTGATGCGGGCCTCGGCGTCCCTGCACCAGCCCTCGTAGGAAGCTTCGTCCTCGTCCTGCACGGTCTCGGTATGACGCCCGGCGACGACCAGGTCGGCGGCCTCCAGCATCGCCTCCACCCCGAGCGGGAACAGCCGGTCGAAATAGACGGTGCCGAGCGTGTCGGCGGCCCCGATGGGCGCGCGCTTCTGCAGGATCACCGGCCCCTCGTCCAGCCCGTCGGTCGGGCGGAAGATGGTGAGGCCGGTCTCCGCGTCGCCCTTGATGATCGGCCAGTTGATCGAGCTGGGACCGCGATATTTCGGCAGCAGCGAAGGATGGTACTGGATGGTGCCGTGCCTGGGGATGTTGACGAAGGACTGCGGCGCGAATTGCAGCACATAGGCCATCACGCCGAGATCGGCGTCGAGCGCGCGCAGGGCGTCTTCCGCGTCCTCGCCCTTGAGATTGGGAAGCTGGAACAGCTTCAGCCCATGCTCCTCCGCCGCCAGCCTGAGCGGATCGGGCCGCGCGCCGGGCTTTTCCGGCGCACAGAACACGCCCGCGACTTCGTCGCCGCGGGCCAGGAACGCCTCCAGCACGCTCTTGCCGAACGCCTGCTGGCCGATGATTGCGATGCGCATGCTGCCTCCTCGATTTCGGGCAAAACCGTCCGCCTCCCGCGCGCCGCAGGCGGCGGGCCGGCCGGTGATGGTTGGTCGGAAGCGCCGGAAGCCGGGTTGGCGGACGGCCGGCGCGGGGTGTCAGCGTCCCGTGTTGATCCAGACGGCCTTGGGCTCGGTGAAATTCTCGATGGCGGCGTCGCCATGCTCGCGGCCGAAGCCGGAATCGCGCGCGCCGCCCCATGGCAGGCGGATGTCGGTCGGGCCGTAGGTGTTGACCCAGACCGTGCCCGCCTTCAGCCGCCGGGTGAAGCGGTGCGCGCGGCCGATGTCGCCGGTCCACACGCCGGCCGCCAGGCTGTAGGCGGTGCCATTGGCGATGCGCAGGGCGTCCTCCTCGTCCTGGAAGGGAATGACCGCTGCGACCGGACCGAAGATCTCCTCCTGGGAGATGCGCATCTCGTGGCGCACCCCGGCAAAGACGGTGGGCTCGACGAAATAGCCGGCCTCGCCGCGCCGCGAACCGCCGGTAACCAGCGTGGCGCCCTCATTGCGACCGATCTCGATATAGTCGAGAACACGCTTCATCTGCACCTCGGAGACCAACGGCCCCATGGCGGTCGAGGCTTCGAGCGGATCGCCGATGCGGGTCGACTGCGCCCGCGCCGCCAGCCGCTCCACCACCTCGTCATGTACGCTGTGATGCACCAGGATGCGCGAGCCGGCCGAGCAGACCTGCCCGGTGTTGAAGAAGATGCCCGCGCCGGCCGCCTTCACGGCCGCATCGATGTCGGCATCGGGGAAGACGATGTTGGCCGACTTGCCGCCCAGTTCCAGCGTCACGCGCTTGAGGTTGCCCGCGGCACCCTGCAGGATCTGGCGGCCGACCGCCGGCGAGCCGGTGAAGGTGACCTTGTCGACGTCCGGATGGTCGACCAGCGCCTGTCCGGCGACCTTGCCGAAGCCCGGCACCACATTGAGCACCCCCTCCGGGAAGCCTGCCTCCAGCGCCAGTTCGCCGATCCTGAGCGCGGTGAGCGGGGTGATTTCCGCCGGCTTCAGCACCACGGTGCAGCCGGCGGCGAGCGCCGGCGCGATCTTCCACATGCCGATCATCAGCGGAAAATTCCACGGGATGATGGCCCCGACCACGCCGAGCGGCTCGCGCACCGTATAGGTCAGCGCGTCCGGACGCGCAGGGATGACCTGGCCGTTG
>ERZ778021.2135-NODE-2135-length-19023-cov-5.053986_pt1 | contig 19023 bp, 19 predicted proteins | sample MGYA00375751_ERZ778021 | MGnify/ENA primary metagenome ERZ778021 (study PRJEB29350, sample SAMN05389814) | bioreactor metagenome | isolation source: Thiocyanate stock bioreactor | place: South Africa: University of Cape Town | collected 2013-08-29 ... | reverse complement strand
CACCCCAGGCCGAGCTCCACGAGTGCCCAGACGATTGCCGTCCCCAGCAGCCAGAGCAGCCCCGGGAAGCTGTAGACGTAGATCGTGCCCATCGCGATCAGGGCCGCCGGGACGAAGCGGAGCTGCGACGCGGTCGGCTCGCGCCAACCCTCGCGCAGGCAGAGGACGAAGCCGAGCAGCAGGAACGCCTCGATCGTCTCCTTGAAGGCGCCCTGGGCGAAGTAGCTCGCGACGACGTAGGCCAGGCCGACGACCAGCGCGGCGGCGGTGCGCGGCAGCGGGCGCAGCTCACGGAAGGCGCCGAGCGCGGTCAGCGGCGCCAGCACCGCGATCGCCACGCTGAGGCCGCTGAACCCCTTCACCAGGCCGATGTCGAGCCCCTTGTTCAGGGCGACGACGATCGAGTGCGGGCCGAGCGGATAACCCTGGTTGATCAGCTGGCCGGAGTGGCCGTGGGCGAGCTGGTCGGCGGCCAGCAGGTGCTGGGACATGTCGGGGTTGAAGCTGGTGCCGAGGATCCCGAAATGGCCTTCGACGATGAACGGCAGCCAGGCCCCGAGCGTGGCGAGGACGGCGACCAGCCACCGCCGCTCCCCTGCAGGTAGACCAGCGAGGCGGCGAGGAGCGCCAGGACGACGATCGCCGAAATCGAGCCGTGGCCGGGCAGGCGCACCGTCGCCCAGCAGACCGCGCAGAGGATCGCCAGGCCGACCGGGCCGGAAGCCCAGGACCAGCGGCGGCGGCCGCAGAGGGTGATGACCGCCTGGCCGATCGCCAGGGCGGCGACGCAGATGGCGAGGGCGGCTGCATAGGTGCCGATCACGAGGGGCGAGCCTAGACTCTGAAGATGATGGCGTTCGCCCCGCCCGCCCGTCACCTGCTGCGCGCCAAGGCCCTTGCCGACTCCCGCTACGCGGAACCGCTCGGGGTCGAGGAGATGGCGGCCGCGGCGGGGCTCTCGCGCGCCCACTTCAGCCGCGAGTTCCGACGCGCCTTCGGCGAGTCCCCGCACGGGTACCTGCTGACCCGCCGGCTCGAGCGGGCGGCGACGCTGCTGCGCAACACCGATCGCTCGGTCGCCGAGATCTGCTTCGACGTCGGGCTGACCAGCGTCGGCTCCTTCACCACGAGCTTCAAACGGACGTTCGGCAAGACGCCTACCGAGTACCGCGCCTCCTTCCTGCCGGCCGCCGCCTTCGCGATGGTCCCCGGCTGCGTGGTGCGCGCCTACGGGCGCCCGCAGAAGCGCACGTTTCGAGAAGACAGACCGGCGGACGGTTCCTAGAGTCGATCCATCGCTGCTGAACGAAACGAACGGAGAACAAGATGAAGATCTCAGTCGCGCAGTTGTGGGTGCAGGACCAGGAGGAGGCACTGGCCTTCTGGACGGAGAAGGTCGGCTTCGAGGTGCGCAAAGACGTGACGATGCCGGAGCTGGGCAACTTCCGCTGGCTGACCGTCGGCCCGCCCGAGCAGGAGGACATCGCCGTGGTGCTGATGGCGATCCCGGGCGAGCCGATCATCGACAAGGCGACGCAGGCGCAGATCCGCGACCTCGCCGCCAAGGGGTTCGCCGGCACGGTGTTCCTGACCACCGAGGACTGCCGCGCCGACTACGAGCGGCTGGTCGCCCGCGGGGTCGAGTTCACCGAAGCGCCGGAAGAGCGGCCCTACGGGATCGACGCCGGCTTCCGCGACCCGTCAGGGAACGCGATCCGGCTCACCCAGGTGACCTGGGCACTGAGCGCCTGAGGGAAGCGCCCGGCGGAGCGGGTCAGCTGCCTTCTCCGCCGGGCGATTTCTTCTGCTTCGCCTTGTCTGACTTGCCCTTCGCGGACTTGCCGCCCTTGGACGACTTGGCGCCCTTCGCCTGCTTTTCCAGAGTCTTCAGTTGCTTTTCGAGCGACTTCTTCTCGGCCTTCGGCAAGTTCTTGTTCTTCAGCTGCTTCTTCAGCGCCTTGATCTCCTGCCGCGTGACGGCGGCCTGGCCGGCGGCCGGGTTCGTCCCGGCGGGCTGAGCGGCGTTGCCGTTTTCGTCGGAGCCGCCGGAGACGAGGATCGCGACGACGACGATCGCCAGCACCAGGCCGCCGAGCACGAGGCCGACGCCTTTGGCGCCGCGCCGGCGGATCGATTCGCGCAGCTTCACCAGCTCCGGGGGCGGCGCTTCGCGCTCACCTTCGCCCTCGCCGGCGCCGCTCGCGGCAGCCGCGGACTCGGCGGTGTGGACGTGTTCGGTCCACTGCTCGCCATCCCACCAACGGAGGCCCTGGCCGCTTGGATCGTCGTACCAGCCGGCCGGGATGCCCGACCCGCCCGGCGTTCCGGTCGAGTTCACGCGGCGATTATGGCGATTTGCGGAGACGAAGTTGTGAACTGTCGTTACAACTTCTTTGCAAGCGCATAAACAAGGTCAAGATCTACGAGAGAGAGCGCGGCGCCGGTTTTCAAGATCGACCGAGGGCGAGGGCCTCGATTTCCCTGATCACCCCTTCCTTGCCCGCCATGTAGGCGACGCGATCCTCCGGGTGCAGGCGGGCCGACTCTCGCTTCACCGCCTCGTAGCGCGCCGCCGCGGCCGGATCTGCGCGCAGCAGGTCGCGAAAGGCGAGATGGCGATGCTCCTCGAAGCTGCCCGCGACGCAGACGTGCAGGTGGTGAGTGCGCGGCCGCTCCGACGGTCTGCCGAAGAAGAGGTATTCGGGCGAGGTGGCGAAGGGGACGAAGAGGTAGCCCAGCGCCTCCAACGGCTCGACGTAGGAACTCTGCGGCTGGAGCGCCGCGACCGAGACCTGGAGGTCGACGATCGGCTTCGCCGCCAGACCGGGCACCGCGGTCGAGCCGACGTGGTCGAGCCGCACGGCGACGTCCTCGAGCACCGCCCCCACCCGCTCCAGCTCCCGCGCCGCCTCCGCGGGCCAGCCGGGCTCGTACTCGACGATCCGGATCGCCGGATCCCGCTCGACCGGCGCCTGCCCGGCTCCCTGCTCCTCTCCCATACCTTGACCATAAGCCCCCTGCTAGATTGCTCCGCCCCGGGCGTTTAGCTCAGTTGGGAGAGCGCCAGCTCGACAAGCTGGAGGTCACTGGTTCGAGCCCAGTAACGCCCACTTTCCGTCCTCACCGGGAAATCCTAGTTTTCTCGATAGTGGTGGCGGCCGTCCCGTGCAAGGTTCCCGAAGTCTTCGTCCCCCTCCCGGAAGGAACCGAATGCACCGCATCCGCAGCAGTCTCACCTACTCCAATGTCATGGTCACGGTCTTGGCTCTGGTCGTCCTCGGCGGGGGCACCGCCTATGCCGCCGCACACCTGGGCAAAGAAAGCGTCGGCGCCCGGCAGTTGAAGAAAGGCGCGGTGACGCCCGCGAAACTCAGCCAAGCCTCGGTGGCGACGCTGTCCGGACCGAAGGGCGCCACCGGGCCGCAGGGACCGAAGGGCGAGGCGGGGTCGCAAGGACCGGCCGGGATCGTGCGTGCCTTCCGCGTCAGCAACTCGATCTCCCCGGCGTCGAAACTCGGGACCTCCCTCTTCGGCACCTCGGTGCTCAGCCTCGCGGTGCCGCCCGGCCGGTACTTCGTCACCACGGACCTCGAGCTTCGTTCCGGCGCCGCCGACACCGTGAACTGCCGGTTGATCAACGGGCACGGCGGGCCGGAATCGGAAGGTCCGCAGCGGACCCAGACGGTGCCGGCGAACGGGTTCGAAAACCTGACGATGTCTGACCTCTTCGTCGTCCGCTCCGGCCAGGAACTGAACGTCGAGTGTTCGCACAGCGCGGTGACGACCGCCACGGTCGACGACGTCGACATCGTCGCCGTTCAGGTCCAGGAAACCGTCGGCACCTTCGAGTGAGCGATCGGCGCGGCGGCCTCGGTCGCCGCGCCCGACGCGCGGTTGACGCGGAGCTCGCCGCCGACGTAGGTTTGCGAAGGCGCCTCGATCCAAACGGAGGGAGAGACATGAAGTTCGTCGTCATCTACCGGCCCCAGGAACCCGCGCCTCGCGATCAACAGCCGCAGTTGCTCTCCGAAATGGGAGCGTGGATGGAGAAATTCGGCGACCGGGTGACCGGGGTCGAGTTCTTCGTCGACGGCGGTGGCCTCGGCTTCGTCGAGACCGACGACGCGGAGGACCTGACCAGGTTGGTGGCCGAGAATCCGTTCAGCCCCTACTCGGAGATCGAGATCAAGCCCGTCGTCGCCCCCGAGCGGGCGATGGCGATCCTCGCCGAGTCGCTGGGCTGAGCATGAGCGGAGCCGGGCTCCCGCTCGGCTCCGCCTCGTAGGCGGGCGGCGCCGGTGACTCTGCCTCAGATGTGGTCGCTGGGCAGGTGCCAGCGACGCGGCGCGATCAGCTCGTCGATCTCCCGCGGGCCCCAACTACCGGGCTCGTAGGGGATCGCGGGCGGCGGATCGTCCAGCACCGGCTGCGAGATCGCCCAGAGGCGCTCGATCGCGTCGGAGCTGGTGAAGAGGGTGCGGTCGCCGTTCATCACGTCGTGGATCAGGCGCTCGTAGGGATCGAGCGCCGCCTGGTTGCTGTCGAAGGCGTCGGCGTAGGTGAATTGCATGTGGGCTTCGCCGAGGCGCATCGTCGGCCCCGGCACCTTGGCCAGGAAGGAGGCCGAGATGCTGCCCGGATCACCGAGCTCGAAGGTGAGGTGGTCCCGTCCGAAGCCCTCCGGGATCAGTTCGGCGTCGAGCGGGAACATGCGCCGCGGCGGCGGCTTGAAGGCGACGGTGAGGACGTGGTGGCTCTCCGCCATCCGCTTGCCCGAGCGCAGGTAGAACGGCACCCCCTCCCAGCGCCAGTTGTCGACGTAGGTCCTCACCGCGACGAAGGTCTCGGTATCGGAGTTGGGGTCCACCCCGTCCTCTTCACGGTAGCCGACGTACTGGCCGCGGACGACGTCCTCGGGGCGCAGCGGCAGCATCGAGTCGAAGACCTTCTCGCGCTCCAGCCCGAGCGGCTTCGGCTCCAGGGTGGTCGGCGGCTCCATCGCGACGAAGCCGAGCAACTGGAACAGATGCGTAACGAGCATGTCGCGGAATGCGCCCGTGCCCTCGTAGAAGCTCCCCCGCATTTCGATCGAGAGCGTCTCCGGGATGTCGATCTGGACGTGGTCGATGTGGTTGCGGTTCCAGACCGGCTCGAACATGCCGTTGGCGAAGCGGAGGGCGAGCAGGTTCTGCACCGCCTCGCGGCCGAGGTAGTGGTCGATGCGGTAGATCCGGTCCTCCTGGAAGACCGAGTGGAGGCGTTCGTTCAGCTCGTGGGCGGAGGCGAGGTCGGTGCCGAAGGGCTTCTCGGTGATCACCCGGGCCTCGCCGCAAAGCCCCAGCTTGCCGATCTCCCCGACCGTGCCCTCGGCCGCCTTCGGCGGCAGCGAGAGGTAGATCAGGGTGTCGGCGTCGCCGCCCAATTCGGCGCGGGCGGCTTCGATCGCCTCGCCGAGCGGGCCGAATCCGTCGCCGACGCCGACGAAGCTGAGCGACCTGCCGAACTCCTCCCAGGCGTCGTCGACGCGCGACTTCCGTCCCGAACCGGCGACCGATTCGCGCGCCAGCGTGCGGAATTCGTCGGTCGAGATCGGATGGCGGGCGGCGCCGATGATCCGGAACCCGTCCGGCATCAGCCCCACCTGGGCGAGGTGGAACATCCCCGGCAGCAGCTTGCGCTTGGCGAGGTCCCCGGTGGCGCCGAAGAGGACGATGACCTGGTTCTTCGTCACCGGTTCGGCGGCGCGATCCAGCTGGGCGCTTGCGGTGGTGACGCTCACCCCCGCCAGGCTACAGCGCGGGGTGTGCCGCGCCGGCGGGTGCGCCTCCGCGGCCCATATCCTGGCCGGATGGCGCCGGCGACCAAAGGGGGAGCGAAGTTCGATCCGGTCGCGGTCGAGCAGGTCGAGTGGCGCGCCCAGCGCGACCTGGGCGCCCGCGTCCCGGCCGCCGAGCCGACGGACGCCGACGGAGCGCGGGCGAGCGACGGCGAGCCATCGGGCGGCGAGGCGGCCTGGGGGCTGGGTGGTTTCGATCCCCCCGGCCGTTGGCGCCGCTGGCTCCGCGACGGCCATCCACCGCGCTTTCGCGTGCCGGGGGACGTCGCGATCACCGTGGTCGAGGCCGGCGACACCGGGTCCTTCGCCGCCACGGCGGCCTTCGGCCTCCATCTTCCGGCGCGCGCCGAGGCCGGCTTCGCGACGCTTCCCGGCAAGCCCGGCTGGCGCTGCTACCTGACCAGCGTCGGGGAGTCCCCGGCCGCGCTCGCCACCTTCGCCGACGGGCCGATCGTCCTCATCGCGCTCGACGCGACCGCCGAGGCCGGCCGCCGCTCCCCCGCCCACATGGCCCTCCTGCACCGCGCGATCAGCGACGCGACCCGGGGCGGGGCAGGCGTGATCGGCGCACGGCTCGACGAGGAGAGCGGCGAGCGTGAGGCCGCCGCGCCCCTCCTCCTCGCCGGCTTCGAGAAGGCCTACCGCTGTCCGAGCTGGGTCGATGCGGGACTTCCTGCGAGCTGAAGCGGCGGGCGGCCTCGCCCTCTTGCTCGGCAGCGTCGCCGCCCTGCTCTGGGTGAACGTCGTCGACCCGAGCTCCTACGTCTCCTTCTGGGGGACTCACGTGAACATCGGCATCGGCGATGCCTCGGTCGACGAGAGCCTCGGCCACTGGGTCAACGACGGCCTGATGACGCTCTTCTTCTTCCTCATCTCGCTGGAGATCAAGCGCGAGCTGGTCACCGGGGAGCTCCGCCACCCGAAACGGGCGGCGCTGCCGATCATCGCCGCGCTCGGCGGCATCGTCGTGCCGATCGCGATCTTCCTCGCCGTCACGGGCGGCCACGACGCGAGCGGCTGGGGGATCCCGATGGCGACCGACGCGGCCTTCGCGATCGGCGTGCTGGCGCTGCTCGGCGACCGGGTGAGCGAAGGGGTGAAGCTGTTGCTGCTGACGATCGCCGTGGTCGACGACGTCGCCGCGATCGCCGTGATCGCGGTCGCCTACACCGATCACCTCAGCATCGGCTGGCTGGAGATCGCGATCGCGGGCCTGCTCGGCGTGGTCGCGATCCGGGCACTTGGCGTCCGGCGGATCCTCGTCTACGTCCCGCTCGGCATCTTCGTCTGGGTGGCGACCCTCGAGTCGGGGGTCCACGCCACGCTGGCCGGGGTCATGCTGGCCCTGATCACGCCCGCGAAACCGGTCGGCAGCCGCGACGTCCTCGGCGAGCTCGAGCACCGCCTCCATCCCTGGGTCAACCTCGGGATCCTGCCCCTCTTCGCGCTCGCCAATGCCGGGGTGAAGCTGGGCGGCGGCGAGCTTTCCGATGCCGACGGGCGACGGATCGCCCTCGCGGTGGCGCTCGGCCTGGTGGTCGGCAAGTTCCTCGGCATCGCCGGAGCGACGCTGGCCGCCCTGCGCCTGCGCCTCGGCGCCCTTCCCTCCGGGGTCGACCGCCGCAGCCTGCTCGGCGCCGCCGCCCTCGGCGGGATCGGCTTTACCGTCTCCCTCTTCATCACCCCCCTCGCCTACGACGACCCGCTGCTGATCGGCGCCGCCAAGCTCGGCATCCTCGGCGGCTCGATCGTCAGCGCCGCGATCGGCACGACGATCTTCTTCACCGCACAGCGGCGCTAGTTCGGCGTCTTTGCTTCGGCAAAGAAGTAGCCCGCGCAGCCCGCCCGATCGGCGCCGCCGAGATCCTTGGCGGCCTGGGCCAGCGGCAAGGTACGTTCGAGCGCTTCAGTGGCCGCGCTGCCGCTCCCGTGCAGGACGATGTCCTCACGACCGATCGTGAAGGCGAAGGCGTTCTCGATCACCGGCACGGTCCGCCCGGCCGCCCCGCCGAGCTTCACGACCCTCATCGTGGTGATGCCGTCGGGAACGAGGCCGATGACCCGGAAGTGCCGCGGCGGCCCCTTGCCGCAGGAGCTGATGTCGAGGATCCCGAATTCGCGTGCCGCGGCAGGGGTGGTGCAGGAGCTGCCGCCGTCGAGTTCGTCGCTCCTTGCCTCGCCCACGCAGACCCAGCGATGGTTTCCGCCGACGTAGACCGTCCCCTTCGGTCGCTGCACTTCGCCGAACCAGACCGGACCGTGGCCGTGGTGGGGGAATCCGGCGCCCTTGACGCCCGGGACGCCGCCGAAGCTGAACCGGAGGGTTTCCGGCAGGTCCTTGATCGCGACCTTGCGGTCGGCGACGCTGAACCCTGGGAGGTGCCCCCTCCCGGACGCCGCCGACGCCCCGGACGCACCGAGCACCGCCAGGACCAGTCCCGCGATCGCCGCCCGTCGCCAACTCCGCTTGTTCGATCCTCCGCTCAAGATTCTCCGTGTCGAGTTTCGGTTGCTGAGCAACCGAAACTCGACACACACCATTTTGAACGGTGGGAGCGGTGCGTCAGCACGCCCGGCGGCGATCAGTAGGCGCGGGCGACTATCGCCTGGAGGTCGGGCTCGTCCTCGGCGGCGGGGACGGTGCCGTCGGCGCGCTGGATGCAGCGGACGCTGACGCCGTCGGCGAGGAGCGCACGCTCGCCCTCGGCGCCGAGCTTCGCCCACTCGATCCGACCGACGCCCTCGCGACCGGCCTCGAGGGCCTCCTCGACCGTCGAGACGTCGGTGGTCGCGGCGTCGCGGAAGGCGGTCGCCTCGGTGAGCATCGCCGCCTGGATGTCGTCGAGGAGGTCGCCCACCTGGTGCTCGACCCCCGCCAGCGGCAGCTGGGACTTCTCGCCGCTGTCGCGGCGCAGCAGGGTGACCTGGCCCTCGGCGAGGTCGCGCGGGCCGAGGTCGATCCGCAGCGGCACTCCTTTCAGCTCCCAGTCGACGGCGCGGCGGCCGAAACCGGTGTGGACGTCGGCGTCGACCTTCACGCGGAAGCCGGCGGCGGCGATCGCGTCGCCCAACTCGCGCGCCTTCTCCACCGCCCCGTCCTCGTCGCGGACGACCACGATCGCCACCTGGGTCGGGGCGATCCGCGGCGGCAGCCGCAGCCCGCCGGCGTCCCCATGTCCCATGATCAGCCCGCCGACGAGCCGGGTCGAGGCGCCCCAGGAGGTGGTCCAGGCGGTCTGTACCTCTCCGCCCTCGTCGGTGTAGGTGATGTCGAAGGCGCGGGCGAAGTTCTGGCCGAGCTCGTGGCTGGTCGCCAGCTGCAGCGCTTTGCGGTCGCGGGTGATGCCCTCGCAGGTCATCGTGTTGATCGCCCCGGCGAAGCGCTCCTCGGCGGTCTTGCGGCCGAGCAGCACCGGCAGCGCCAGCGTCTCGACGAGGAAGTCGCGGTAGACGTCGTGGTGGATGCGGAGGGCGTAGGCGGCGGCGTCGGCGGCGCTCGCGTGGACGGTGTGGCCCTCCTGCCAGAGGAACTCGCTGGTGCGCAGGAAGAGGCGCGGGCGCAGCTCCCAGCGGACCACGTTCGCCCACTGGTTCAGCAGCAGCGGCAGGTCACGGTAGGAGTTCACCCATTTCGCCATCTGCTCGCCGAACACCGTCTCCGAGGTCGGCCGCACGACCACCGGTTCGGTCAGCTCCTTGCCCCCCGCGATCGTCACCACCGCGAGCTCGGGGCTGAAGCCCTCGACGTGCTCGGCCTCGCGGTGCAGGTAGCTCTCCGGGATGAAGAGCGGGAAGTAGACGTTGTCGGCGCCCGCCGCCTTGATCCGCCGGTCGACCTCCGCCTGGATCCGCTCCCAGATCGCGTAGCCGTAGGGCCGGATCACCATCGTCCCGCGCACCGCGCCGTTCTCCGCCAGCCCCGCTTTCGCGATCACGTCCTGGTACCAGCGCGGGTAGTCCTCGTTCGGGTCGGCGATCGGCGATTTCGGCATCGCCGCATCCTAGGGGCGCGAGAAATTGCAAGAGCTCCCCTCCCCTTGCCGTACCCAATTTATAGCGCATGTGGCCCTTGTAACAAGGCCCCGTCGTGCCCCATACTGCCGCCCGCAAACGAGCAGGAGGGTGTGCATGACAGAGCATTCGGTGGTGATCGCGGGCGGCGGCCCGACCGGGTTGATGCTGGCGGCGGAGCTGGCGCTGGCGCAGGTGGACTGCGTGGTGCTGGAGCGGCGGCCGAGCCAGGAGCTGGCCGGGTCGCGGGCGGGCGGCCTGCACGCGCGGACGATCGAGATCCTCGACCAGCGCGGCGTCGCCGAGCGCTTCCTCGCCGCGGGCGAGACGGCGCAGGCGGCGGGCTTCGCGCTGAACATCCTTGACCTCAGCGACTTTCCCACCCGCCACCCTTACGCGCTGGGGCTCTTCCAGAACAAGATCGAGCGGATCCTCGCCGACTGGGTGCTCGAGCTGGGCGTGCCGATCCGCTACGGCGCCGAGGCCGTCGACTTCTCCCAGGACGAGGGCGGCGTCGAGGTCGAGCTGGCCGACGGGGAGCGCCTGCGCGCGGGCCGGCTGGTCGGCTGCGACGGCGGCCGCAGCCGCGTCCGCAGGGCGGTCGGGATCGACTTCCCCGGCTGGGACGCCACCACCAGCGCCCTGATCGCCGAAGTCGAGATGAGCGAGGAGCCGCAGGTCGGCAGCATCAACGACGAGCTCGGGGTGCGGGGGATGAACGTGCTCGAGGACGGCAAGACGGTGCGGGTGATCGTCACCGAGCAGCAGCTCGGCGCGGCGGGCGACGTCTCCCTCGAAGAGCTGCGCGCGGCGCTCCGCGTCGGCTACGACACCGACTTCGGCGTCCACGACCCGATCTGGGTCTCGCGCTTCACCGACTCGACCCGCCAGGCCGCCGCCTACCGCGAGGGCCGCGTCCTGCTTGCGGGGGACTCCGCCCACATCCACTATCCGACCGGCGGCCAGGGGATCCAGAACGGCATCCAGGACGCGGTCAACCTCGGCTGGAAGCTCGCCCAGGTCGTCCACGGCACCGCGCCAGACGGGCTCCTCGACACCTACGAGGAGGAGCGCCATCCGGTCACCGCGCGCATCCTCAGGCAGACGATGGCGCAGACCGCCCTGATGCGCCCCGACTCCAGCGGCCGGCTCGAGGCCCTGCGCGAGGCGATCGCCGAAACCCTGCTCATGGACGAACCGCGCAAGCACTTCGCCGGGCTCCTCTCCCAGCTCGACATCCAGTACGGCGACGGCGAGGGCCACCCGCTGCGCGGCCGCCGCATGCCCGACCTCGACCTCACCACCCCCGACGGTCCCCTGCGCGTCTACTCCCTGCTCCACGAGGCGCGGCCCACCCTGATCAACCTCGGCGAACCGCGTGCGCTCGACATCAGCCTCTGGTCCGACCGGGTGCAGTCGGTCGACGCCACCTATGGCGGCCCCTGGGAGCTGCCGGTGATCGGCGAGGTGGACGCCCCGTCGGCCGTCCTCGTCCGCCCCGACGGCCACGTCGCCTGGGTCGGCAGCGGCACCGACGAGGGCCTCCCCACCGCCCTAGCCACCTGGTTCGGCGAGCCGGTCGCGGCCTGACGCGAACCGCACGTCGATCCGCGAGCGCCCTCGGCGGGCGCGGCGCGGTCAGGGGACGAGGGCGAAGCCGGAATAGCCCGCTGCCGCGGAGTCGTTCATGCGCTCGAAGTAGGCAGGGCCGCCGCCCGTGTAGGCGAGGAACGACTTCGCCTTGCCTTCGCCGTTCGCCCCCGTGTACCAGGACTCGACCCTGGTGAACATCGTCGTCGCCGCGACCTCGTCGACGTGTCGGGCCCACCCCCGGTCCGCCTCGTCCGTCGACTCGATCGAGTCGTAGCCGTTCGTCCTCACGTGCGCGATCGCGTCCGCGATCCAGTCGACGTTCTGTTCGATCGAAGCGACCATGTTGTAGAGCACGGAGACGCTGCCGGGGCCGTTCACCATGAACATGTTGGGGAATCCGGAGCTCATCACGCCGAAGACGGCGGCGGGCCCGTCGGCCCACTTTTCGCTCAGCGAGAGGCCGCCGCGGCCCTGCGGGTCGATTGCAAGGAGCGCTCCGGTCAGCGCATCGAAGCCGGTCGCGAGCACCAGTACGTCGAGCTCGACCAGCCCGGACGCGGTTTCGACCCCGGTCTCGACGATCCGTTCGATCGGCTCCTCACGCAGGTCCACCAAGGTGACGTTGGGACGATTGAAGGTCTCGAAGTATTCGGTGTCGACGCAGAGGCGCTTGGCGCCGAAGGGGTAGCTCGGCATCAGCCTCTCCGCCACCGCCGGGTCGTCGATGCGCTCGCGGATCCGCCGCTTGACCCACTCGCCGACGATCTCGCTGGTCTCGTCGTTGGTGAGGATGTCGGGGTAGGAAAGGATCATCGGATAGCCGCCGCGCGCCCAGGTCTGCTCCAGCCAGCCGTCGACCACGTGGGCGGGCGCCGTCGGCGCATCGTGATCGGGTTCCTCGTAGGGGACGCCGCCGATCGCCGCCGCCGCCTCCCGCCTCAGGTCCGCATACCCCGCCCGGATCTGCTCGTACTCATCGTCGCCGAGCGGGCGGTTCCAGGCCGGGATCGAGAATTGGGGGGTTCGCTGGAAGACGTGAAGATGCTCGGCTTCGGCGGCGATCAACGGCGCTGCTTGGATGCCTGAGGAGCCGGTACCGATGATGCCGACGCGTTTGCCGCGCAGGTCGACCCCCTCCTCGGGCCAGTCGCTGGTGTGGAAGATGGCGCCCCCGAAATCCTCGACGCCCTCGATCCCGGGCAACACGGCCCGCGAAAGGCACCCGCTCGCCATCACCAGGTGGCGGCCCCAGACCTTCTCGCCCGCCACCGTCACCTCCCAGCGTCCCGACGCCTCGTCGAATCGCGCGGCTTCGACGGTCGAATTCAGCTGGATGTCGCGCCGCAGGTCGAACTTGTCGGCAACCCGCTCCAGGTAGGCCTGGATCTCGCCCGCCCCGGCGTAGCGGCTCGACCACCGCCACTCCTGCTGCAGCTCTTCGGAGAACTTGTAGGAATAAAGGACGCTCTCCACGTCGCACCGGCAGCCCGGGTAGCGGTTCCAGTACCAGGTCCCGCCGACCTTGGGACCACGCTCGAACGCCCTCACCGAGAGACCGTCCTCGCGTAGGCGATGGACCGCGTAGAGCCCGGCCATGCCGGCCCCGACGACCACTGCGTCGAACTGCGGAGCGCGCGAACGCGAATCGACCTTCAACTTTCTTCCTCCTTCTCTTTTGACCCGAGCGAGACCTGGAGCCGGTCGAAGTAGGTGTGCAGAGAGGTGATGTGGACGCCGTCACCGGTCATCACGTTGACGCCGTCGAACCGATGGCGGCCACCGTCGGGATCGACCAGCACACCCCTCCACTGCAGCGCCGCCGAGCGCTCGTCGCCGAACACTCCGATCACCTCCAGCTCGAGCCCGGGAAAGGCACGCGCGGCCTCCTCGTAGAAACCGCCGATCTCCTCGCGACCGTGCAACTCCAAGGCTCCCGGGCCGCGCCAGACGGCGTCCGCGGCGAAGTGCTCGACGATCGCCGCGATATCGCGCCTCTGCTCGGCCTCCCAATAGGAGCGGGCGAGCTCGTCGACGCTCGTCATCTTCGCGTCCGTCTCCCCGCCGTGGGTCTCCGTCGATCCCACCGCGCTCAGCCGCCCGACACCGCTGCCGCCGCCGAGGAGAGCTCGAAGCCCGACAAGCCGTTGCCCAGGCTGGACCGCAGCTCGTCCCGGTAAGCCTCGACTCCGCTGAAGTAGAAGAGGACGTTGGTCCGTCCGTCCGGAAGCCTGGAGAGGAACCACGGTCGATCGTCGAGCCCGCCTGGGATCACCGTCGCCTCGAGGCCGGCGCGACACTCCGCACTCCAGGCCTCGACCGCATCGGCCGTCGCCTCGATCCGCGCCGCCCCCTCGTCGCGCATCCGCCGGATCGCGCCGCCGATGAACTCCACCTGGCGCTCGATCATCGGCGGCATGTTGGAGAACGGGCTCTGCGGCCCGAGGATCGCGAACAGGTTGGGGAACCCGTCGGTGGCAAGCCCCAGGTAGGCGGCGGCGCCGTCAGCCCACCGGTCGGAAAGGTCGCGGCCGCCTCGTCCCCGGATGTCGATCGCGGCCAGCGCCCCGGTGACCGCCTCGAACCCGATCGCGAAGACGATCACGTCGACCTCGTGCTCGCTCCCGTCGTGGAGCCGGATCCCGCCCGGCGTGACCGCCTCGATCGGGTTGTCGCGCACGCCCACCAGCTCGACGTTCTCGCGATTGTAGGTCTCGTAGTAGAAGTGACCGAGCGGCACCCGCTTGCCGCCCAGCGGGTGGGTGGTCGGACAGAGGAGCTCGGCCGTCTCCGGATCCTTGACGATCGTGCGGATCTTGTCCCGCACGAACTCCGCGGCCTCCTCGTTGATCGCCTCGTCGACGAACAGATCGTCGAAGGTTTCGAACACGTAGCGGAAACCGCCCGCCTCCCAGCCGGCCTCGAACACGCGACGCCGCTCGGCGGGGTCCGTGATCTCGGTCGAGACCCGGCCGGCGGAGTCCATCGGGAAGGCGAACGCCTGCGTGCCGACCTGCTCCCAGATCTCACCGTAGGTTCGCTTGATCTCCTCCATCTGGGCCGGACGCAGCGGATGGTTGCGGGCCGGCATCACGAAATTGGGAGTGCGTTGGAATACGGTCAGGTGCTTCGCCTGACAGGCGACCTCCGGGATGACCTGGACCGCGGTGGCGCCCGTGCCGACCACGGCGACCCGCTTGCCGCCGAAGTCGACCGGCTCCTGTGGCCAGAGCGAGGTCTGGTACCACTCGCCGGCGAATTCCTCGATCCCCGGGAAGGGCGGATCGCTGGTGATCGAGAGCACGCCTGCAGCGCTGATCAGAAACCGACAGCCGAGCGTCTCACCGGCATCGGTGAAGACCCGCCAGGCGTCGGCGTCCTCGTCGAACGCCGCCTCGGTGACGCGGGTCCCGAACTGGATGTCCTTGCGCAGGTCGAAGCGGTCGCTGAGCGCCTGGAAGTACTGCTCCATCTCCGGCTGAGTGGTGAACCGCTCGCTCCAGTTCCACTCGTCGAGCAGTTCCTCGTCGAAGGAGAGGCAGTAGGCCCAGCTCTCCGTGTCGGTGCGGGCCCCGGGATAGCGGTTCCAGTACCAGGTGCCACCGACGTCCTCGCCTGCCTCCAACACCTTCACCGACAGCCCGCTCTTGTCGCGAAGCTCCAGCAACGTACGCAGGCCGCCGAAGCCGGCTCCGATCACGATCGCGTCGAAGTCCAGGCTGGACCCGCCGCCGGTGGTGTGTTTGTCGGCCGCTTGGGCCATCTCCGGTCCTCCTGGATTTCGGGGTTGATTCTTTTTCGAGCGTCGAAGCGTTGGGACTGCCGGCCTAGGTCAGACTCGCGAAGCCGGCGTCGACCCCGCCGTCGACGATCAGTTCGGAGCCGGTGATGTAGCTGGACTCGTCGGAGGCGAGGAAGAGGGCAGCCGCCGCCACGTCCTCGGGCTCGCCGATCCGGCCAAGCGGATAGACGGCACCCAGCTCCTCCACGCTGGCCCCGGCTGCCGCCGCGCCGTATCTGGCCATCGCGGTGTTGACGAAGCTCGGGTGGATCGAGTTGACCCGCACCTTCGCCGCCGCGAGCTCGAGCGCCACGTCTTTGGTCATCACGCAGACGGCACCCTTCGAGGCGCCATAAAGGGTGTGGTCGGGGGCGCCCATGCGGGCGGCGATCGACGACATGTTGATGATCGAGCCGCCCCCCGCGGCGACCATCGGCGCCGAGCCGTGCTTCATCCCCAGGAAGACCCCGGTGACATTGACCGCCATCAACCGATTCCAGTCGTCGAGCGTGGTCTCGGACAGGGCCGAGATGATGTAGATGCCGGCGTTGTTCACCAGCACGTCGAGCTTCCCGTGCGCGGAGAGCGCCGTCTCGACCGCGTCTTCCCATCCCGGCTCGGAGGTGACGTCCTGGGCGATCGCCGTGGCGGTTCCCCCGCTCGCCTCGATCAGCGCCGCGGTCGCCGTGGCAGCGGTGCCATCGATGTCGGTCGTGACGACCGTCGCCCCCTCCGCGGCGAGCGCGATCGAGATCGCCCGCCCGATTCCCGAGCCGCCGCCCGTCACCAACGCGACTTTGCCTTCGACCCTTCCCGGCATCCCGTTTCCTCTCCTCGGAGCCTCCCCCGAGGCACCATCCGCAGATCGACCCATTTCGACAGTTCGTCTGACGATCTGTTAGCCAGGCCGTAAGATAACAAAAGCCGACGGCGATGCCGTTCCGAACGGCGACGCGTCGCCCGGCCCCTCAGAGGTCAGGACGGCGCGGGTGAGAACGCGTCGCGGTCTCCAGGGGCGAGGAATGCGTCAGCAAACCAGTTGCATCGCGACTCGCAGTTGATCCGGATCCCTGCCGGACGAAAAGGCGCCTACCGGAATCGAACCGGTGTAAACGGCTTTGCAGGCCGCTGCGTAGCCACTCCGCCAAGGCGCCAGGCGTGGCTTATAGAGCCGAATCCTCCGCGCCCTCAACCTCACTCGCTACCGCCTCCGCGTCGTCTGTGCCCATTTGTGCCCAAACGTTGCCTTTCGAGGTCGGCAGCTTCGCCCAGTCGAGTGCCCGGTCGAACTCTGTCCGATAAGCGTCGGACAGCTTAGAGCGTCTCTTGACGGCGCGGCTGTAGACGTTGAGCGTGAACCGCACGTCTTTGTGGCCCATCTGTTCGGAGACATAGAGCGGGTCATCGCCGAGGGCCGCCCGGATGCTCGCGTAGGTGCGCCTGCAGCTATAGGGCGTCACCTTGTCGCTGATCGGGTCGATACCCCGCTCGCCCAGCTTCACGTTTGCCCGTTTGATCGACGTCTTCAGCCTGCGACTGACGTTCGCCTCCGTCTGCCGGCGTAGCTGCCCGGAATAGCGACCGCCTTCGACCTTCGTCAGGAACAGAGGTTCCTCTCCCCCGTGCTCCCGCTTCCACTCCGCCCGGATCTGCTCGCTCTTTCCCCACCACTCGCCAAGAATCTCGACGACTCCCGCCGGTAGGTCGATCTCCCGGTAGCTGCCGGTGTCCGTCTTGGCCCTGCCGACCGTGATCGTCGCCGAGCCGAGGCTGACATCGCCCCAGTCGAGCGCGACCAACTCGCCCGGGCGCAGGCCGGTGCCGAGCAGGACCGCAACCACCGGTTTGATGAACGGCTTCGACTCCTCGATCAGGGTCATCACCTGCTCGGGCTCAATCCACGTCTTGCGGACCGCAGGCTCCTTCGCCTTGCGTTTCTTCCCCCGTGCCACATTGCGCGGGACGATGTCGTATTCCTCCGCGACGCCAAGGATCTGCGAGACCCTCTTAATGCACTTATTGATCTGCGCCGCCGCCAACTTCTTTTCGCTCAGCTTCTTCGTGCGGAACCGGTCGACGGTTTCGATCGTGATCTCACCGAGGCGCATCTCGCCAAAGAACGGGAGGACGTGCAACTCCAGCGTCTGCTGGTAATCGCGGATCGTCCGCTCCGACCATTCCTGCCGGCCCGCCTCGAACCAGGATTCCGCGAACTCGTGAAAGGTCTGTTCGTCGGTCGGTAGCTCGATAGCCGACGCTGCCTTTGGCGGTTTCCAGAGCCCCAGCCGGACAGCCGCTAGTTCTTCCTCAAGCTGATGCTCGGCTTTGCGCCGGGTCCAGCCGTCCTCGCTCCGGCCGAGCGTGATGTTCTGCCGAACTCCGTTGACCCGAAACCTGATCGCCCAGCTCTTGCGGGGGCCCCTCGGTTCGACGACGGAGCCGGTTGCGGGCCTACCCACGACTGACCTCCTCTTGCTCCGTCACAGGTCCGGTGTAGGGCATCATCTCCTCGGTCGCGAAGCGGACCTTGTCTCCAAGGACGTGTCGGCAATAGTGCGCCCACCCGGGGTGAAAGGTCAGTGGATTTGCGATCTCGCCATCGGCGTCGACTGGGACGTAGCCGACCCACACATACTCGTCGTCGAGGATCTCGATCATCGGCTTCATCCCGGCGACCTCGCAGGTCTCTTCGAGCGCCTCGACGTTCTCCGGTCGAATAAATCCCTTGTGACGGAGCCAATAACGCTCGAAGGGAGTCATTGCGTCGTGCAATTTCTGACGCAGGGCATCTACCGCCTCCGCGTAGTCGAAAAGCTCGGCTGGATCCTTCGCTTCGAGCGTCGCCCGATTCACCGGACCATCCAGGCCTAGTTTGATCGCCTCTTTGACAACGGCCTCAACCACCGGGTCGATGCCACTCTTGATTTCCGCTTTCGGAGGAGGAGCAAGTTGTTTCAGCGCGCCCCGAACTGAAACCGCGCTTTCAATTTGGGCAGCCGGTGCCTTGGCCACCCGCATCAGGCTCGCCGCCCACTGTTGGGAGAAGTCGACGTTCTCCGACAGCCAAGAACCCCACTCGCCGTGAGCGACCGCGGCTTTGGCCTCGATCAACAGCTCACCGGCGCGGCGGGCGTGGGCTACGGCTGAAAGCGCATCCCTTTCGGCGGCTGAATTCTCGTCGCGGATCTCTTTCGCGAGCGACGAAAGCTCTCGTCCCTCCCGGCTATTCTGCGGCAACGGCATCGGAGTACACCCTCCTTTGTCCAGGCCCTCGGTCGGCGCGACAACGCCACCGGGGGCCGCTTTGTATTCGGGCAGCATACGTCTCCTAACCTCGGGCTTTCAATAGCTGGCCACTTCCTGCTCGCCGCGGTGCTCGCCGCCGCTCGATCCGGCGAATCACCGGATCGGTCTCTTCCGGTGATTTACCGGAAGAGATCAACGTCGCCGGGTCGAACACCCAGCGCGCTTTCGGCGAGTCGGTGAGTTTGCGGCCACCGAGCGCCGCCGCGTGCTGTCGGCAGAAGTCCTCGCTTTTCCCGAGCAGCGCCGCCGCCTCCGAGGTCGAGAGCAGGCGGTGACCGTCTGTCACCGCTTCGACGCTCAGTTGCTCGCGCAGATCGTCGACCTCCTCTGGGGCCAGGTCGAAGACGCCTCCTCGCACCGAGATCCTCATCGCGGCACCGCCGATCCGAACCCGAGCACCGAGAGGGCGGCGACCTTGTCATCGACGACGATCGCGGCACCAAGCTCCTCCTCGACCTGCTCGAAAGCCCGACCGTCCAAATTGGACAGTCCGTAGGCG
>ERZ778021.2134-NODE-2134-length-19026-cov-5.470982_pt1 | contig 19026 bp, 15 predicted proteins | sample MGYA00375751_ERZ778021 | MGnify/ENA primary metagenome ERZ778021 (study PRJEB29350, sample SAMN05389814) | bioreactor metagenome | isolation source: Thiocyanate stock bioreactor | place: South Africa: University of Cape Town | collected 2013-08-29 ... | reverse complement strand
CGAGCCGATGTCGTCGAAGAACTCGACGTTGGCGGTGTAGTAGTCCTGCCACTCGGCCGGCAGGTCGTCTTCGTAGTAGATCGCCTCGACGGGGCACACCGGCTCACACGCGCCGCAGTCCACGCACTCGTCCGGGTGGATGTAGAGCGAGCGCTCGCCCTCGTAGATGCAGTCGACGGGGCATTCGTCGATGCAGGCACGATCCTTCACATCCACGCAGGGCAACGCGATCACATATGTCACGTGTCGAGTCTAGTTCGTGCTCGCACCGTGGTCGTGAAAAGCCGACCCCGACGGGGTCGTTGCGCGGGGGGACAGGCGCGGCCAGGCCACGACGACGGCCACCATCACGGGCACGGCCACCGTCCAGATCACTCCCGTGGAGAGTTGGCCGTCGGCGGGCGCCGGAACCACGACCGATCCGCCCGGGCCGCGTCCGGACAGCACGAGCGTCGTCAGCATGACGCCCAGACCTGTTGCCAATGCCGCCCAGCGGTCACCGGTCAGCACCCGCACCGCCAGCAGCAGTGCGCCGGTGCCGATCACGGCGACGATGAGCCCCAGAGGCACCGGGCCCCACAGCGCGGACTGACCGATGGTCCCGGCGGCCCCGTAGAAGAGGCCGATCACCGCGGCGACGGCCCAGCTCCCGATCCGTGCGATTCTCACGCCGCGATTCTACGTGGCCCACCCCAGCGCCCGGAGCACCGCAGCCACGAGCGCCGCCGCGATGACGACGATCAGGAAGGGGGCGCGCAGCATGAGCAGCCCGGCGGCGGCGACGATCGCCGGCACCCGCGCATCGGCGACGATCTGCGGGCCGGCCCCCAGGGTCTGCACGGCGACGAGCGCAGCCAGCAGCGCCACCGTCAGCAGGTCGATCGAACGCTCGGCGCGGGCCGAGCCGAACCATCGCGCAGGAATCGCGTACCCCAACACCTTCAGCGCCAGGCAGGCGAAGGATGCCGCGAGCACTGCCGTCCACGTCGTCATGATGCGCGACCCGCGAACGCATTGGTCCAGCCGACGGCGATGGCGACCACGGCGGCGACCAGCACGGGAAGGCCGGGCATGAGCACGGGTGTGAGCGCGGTGGCCACAACCGCTGCGGCGACGCCGACCGCGACCGCTTGGCGGCGACGCAGACGTGGCCACAGCAGCGCCAGGAAGGCCGCAGCCGCAGCCGCGTCCAGCCCGTAGGTGCGAGGATCACCGAGGACGTCGCCGAGCAGCGCACCGCCGAGTGTCGAGATGTTCCACCCGACGTAGATGCCGACGCCCGTGATCCAGAAGCCCGTTCGGCGCGCCGCGGGGTCTCCGTGAGCCAGAGCGACCGCCGTGGACTCGTCGATCGTGACCTGGGGCGCCACGAGGCGGCGCCAGCCGTGCCCGACCACCGGGGCCATGCGCAGTCCATAGGCGACGTTGCGCACGCCGAGCAGCGCGGCCGAAGCGATCGCCGCGGGCGCGGCGGCGAGCCCTCCCGCGCCGAGAACGCCCGCGAACGCGAACTGCGATCCCCCGGTGAACATCAGCAGGCTCAGCACGCACGTCTGCCACACGTCAAGACCGGAGGCGACGGCCAGAGCGCCGAACGAGACACCGTAGGCGCTCGTCGCGACGGCGACGCCCACAGCCTCGCGCCGCGCGCGACGCACCGCGTCAGCGGGCTCAGCGGCGGCATCCATGCTCACCATCCTCCCGACCGTCCACCTGTTCGTCAAACCGAACGAACGTTTGTCATACTGAACGCCATGGAAGAACTGGGACGACGCATTTCCCGCGTGCTGCGCCGTGAGCGTGAACGCGCCGGACTCACCGCCGCTGAGCTCGCGCGGCGGGCGGGCGTGAGCAAGGCGACGGTGTCACAGCTCGAGTCGGGCACGGCCAATCCCAGCGTCGAAACGCTGTGGGCCGTTGCGACGGCGCTCGGCGTGCCGTTCTCCGTCTTCGTCGACGAGCCCGACGACACGCCAACGCTGATCCGCAGCGGAGCTGCCGACGGCATCCGTGCGGCCGATGCGACCTACGAGGCGGTGCTCCTCGCCGCCGGAGCTCCGCACGCACGCAGCGACCTCTACCTCCTGCGCGTCGAGCCGGATGAGCCCCGATCCTCGCTGCCGCACACGGTGGGCACGGTCGAGCACGTCGTACTGATCAGTGGGTCGGCGCTGGTGGGGCCCGCCGATGCGCCGATCGAGCTGGCGCCGGGCGACTACCTGCGCTACCGCGGGGACGCGCCGCACGTCTTCGCCGCGCTCAGCGCCGGCACTCGCGCCGTCCTCGTCTCCGAGGTGCGCTGATCGCGCCCACCACTATCTCGAACCCGAGCCCGCAGACGACGAACCGCCACGGCCCCGCCCTGCGCGCGGATGCGGCTTGGGCTAAGCGTGGCGGCTCGACGAACCGTGGGAGGGTGTCGGTCAGTTGCCGTCCTGGCGCTTTGCCCGGGACGCCGCACGGCCGCGCTCGGTCGCGTCGAGCACCACCTTGCGGATGCGCACCTTCTCGGGCGTGACCTCGACGCATTCGTCGTCGCGGGCGAACTCCAGCGACTCCTCCAGCGTGAGGACGCGCGGAGGCGTCATCGACTCGAAGGAGTCCGAGGTCGACGAACGCATGTTCGTGAGCTTCTTCTCCTTCGTGATGTTCACGTCCATGTCATCGGCGCGCGAGTTCTCGCCGATGACCATGCCCTCGTAGACCTCTTCGGTCGGCTGCACGAAGAAGCTCATGCGCTCCTGGAGCGCGATCATCGCGAACGGGGTCACGACACCCATCCGGTCGGCGACGATCGAGCCGTTCTGGCGCGTCGTGATCTGGCCCGCCCAGTCGTCGTAGCCGTGCGAGATCGCGTTGGCGATGCCGGTGCCGCGGGTGATCGTGAGGAACTCGCTGCGGAAGCCGATCAGGCCGCGCGAGGGCACCACGAACTCCATGCGCACCCAACCGGTGCCGTGGTTCGTCATGTTGTCCATGCGGCCCTTGCGCGCCGCCATGAGCTGCGTGATCGCGCCGAGGTGCTCCTCCGGGGCGTCGATCGTGAGGTGCTCGAAGGGCTCCTTCAGCTTGCCGTCCTCACCGCGCTTGGTGACGACCTGGGGCTTGCCGACGGTCAGCTCGAAGCCCTCACGGCGCATGTTCTCGACGAGGATCGCGAGAGCCAGCTCACCGCGACCCTGCACCTCCCACGCATCGGGGCGACCGATGTCGACGACCTTGAGCGAGACATTGCCGATGAGCTCGCGGTCGAGGCGATCCTTGACCATGCGCGCGGTCAGCTTGTGACCCTTCACCTTGCCCATGAGGGGCGAGGTGTTGGTGCCGATCGTCATCGAGATGGCCGGGTCGTCGACGGTGATGGCCGGCAGTGGACGCACATCCTCGGGATCGGCGATCGTCTCCCCGATCGTGATGTCGGGGAAGCCGGCGATGGCCACGATGTCTCCGGGACCGGCGTCCTCGGCGGGGTAGCGCTCCAGCGCGCGGGTCTTCAGCAGCTCGGTGACCCGGGCGTTGCTGGTGGTGCCGTCGGAGCGCACCCAGGCGACGGTCTGACCCTTCTTCAGCGTCCCGTTGAACACGCGCAGGAGCGCGAGACGTCCCAGGAAGGGGCTCGAGTCGAGGTTGGTGACCCACGCCTGCAAGGGCGCGTCGTCGTCGTAGGCCGGAGCCGGGACGTGCTCGAGGATGGCCTCGAACAGCGGCTCGAGGTCGTCGTTGTCCGGCAGCTCGCCGTTCGCGGGCCGGTTGCGCGAGGCGGCGCCGGCACGACCGGACGCGTACACGACCGGGACGTCCAGCAGCGCATCGATGTCGAGGTCGGGCACGTCGTCAACGAGGTCGCCAGCGAGCCCCAGCAGCAGGTCGTGGGCCTCCTCCTCGACCTCCGCGATGCGCGCGTCGGGGCGGTCGGTCTTGTTGACCAGCAGGATGACCGGAAGCTTCGCCTCGAGCGCCTTGCGGAGGACGAAGCGCGTCTGCGGCAGGGGGCCCTCCGAGGCATCCACCAGCAGGACGACGCCGTCGACCATCGAAAGCCCGCGCTCGACCTCGCCGCCGAAGTCGGCGTGACCGGGGGTGTCGATGACGTTGATCGTGACCGGCACCTCGGTGTGCAGACCGTTGTAGGTGATCGCCGTGTTCTTCGCGAGGATCGTGATGCCCTTCTCGCGCTCAAGATCGTTCGAGTCCATCGCCCGCTCCTCCATGTGCTCGTGGGAGCCGAAGGAGCCGGTCTGACGGAGCATCGCGTCCACGAGCGTGGTCTTGCCGTGGTCGACGTGCGCGACGATCGCGACGTTACGGAGATCCGGACGGAGGGCGTGCGCCATGAAATGACCTAACGAGAAAGGGAGACGCTCCGAGCAGAGCGCCTCCCATTCTACAAGCCGGATGCCGCGGCGTCCTCCTCCGCGCTCCGCGCACCTCTCTCAGGCGTGCGCGGCGGCATCCCCCGGTGTCTCATCGGCGTCCACACCGGCGGCGAGATCAGCCAGACGCTTGTCACGGCGCTCACGCTGGATGTCGGGGTCGGGCACCGGCACGGCTGCCAGAAGACGCTTGGTGTAGGCCTGCTGCGGGCGACGCATGATCTGGTCGCGGGTGCCGACCTCGACGAGAGCGCCGTGGCGCATGACCGCGATCCGGTCGGCCAGCTCATCGATGACGGCGAGGTCGTGGCTGATGAACAGGCAGGCGAACCCGCGCTCACGCTGCAGATCCTTCAACAGCTCCAGAACCGTGGCCTGCACGGAGACGTCGAGGGCGCTCGTGGGCTCATCGGCGACCAGGACCTTCGGGTTGAGAGCGAGGGCGCGGGCGATGCCCACGCGCTGCTTCTGCCCACCGGAGAGCTCGTGCGGGTAACGAGATGCATAATCGCGCGGCAGTCGCACGGAGTCCAACAGCGCTCGCACGCGCTTGTCGAGGGGCGCGCCCTTGATCTTCTCGGACAGCTTGATCGGCTCGGCGATCGAATCGCCGATGGTCATCCGAGGGTTCAGCGAGCTCGACGGATCCTGGAAGACGATGCCCACCTCGTGGTGGAGGGCGTGCAGCTGCTCGCGGTTCGCTTTCGAGATATCCATTCCGGCCACGGTCAGGCGTCCGGAGTGGATGGGCAGCAGACCGATCGTGGCGCGACCGATCGTCGTCTTGCCCGAGCCGGACTCGCCGACCAGGCCCAGCACCTCACCCTGGTAGATCTTCAGGTCGATGTGGTCGGCCGCACGGAAAGCCGGCACCCGACCGCGCTTCGGATACTCGATCGCGACGTCGTCGAACGACACCACCACGGGAGTGGACGGGGTGGCAGCATCGGGAGCCTGCAGATCCTCGGTGGTGATGCGCGGCACCGCCGACAGCAGCGCCTTCGTATACGGATGCTGCGGGTCGGCGAAGACGCTCGCGACCGTGCCGGTCTCGACGATGTCGCCCTGACGCATCACGACGATGCGGTCGGCCATGTCGGCGACGACGCCCATGTCGTGCGTAATCAGCAGGATGGCCGAGCCGAGACGGTCCTGGAGCTTTCGCATGAGCTCGAGGATCTCCGCCTGAACGGTCACATCGAGCGCGGTCGTCGGCTCGTCCGCGACCAGCAGCAGCGGGTCGCACGACAGCGACTGCGCGATCATCGCGCGCTGACGCTGGCCGCCGGACAGCTGGTGCGGGTACGAGTCGAAGGCTTTCTGCGGGTCGGGAAGCTCGACCAGCGTCAGAAGCTCGACGGCCCGCGCCTTGGCCTCCGCCGGAGACACGCCGAAGTGCTGGCGCAACGTCTCCACGATCTGGAACCCGACCGTCAGGACCGGGTTCAACGCCGTCATGGGCTCCTGGAAGATCATCGAGATCTGGTTGCCGCGGATCTCCTGCATCTCCCGAGGCTTCATGCCGATGAGCTCGCGGCCAGCCAGCTTCGCACTGCCGCTCACGCGGGAGTTCTTCGGCAGCAGGCCCAGCAGCGACATCGACGAGACGCTCTTTCCCGACCCGGACTCACCCACGATGGCGAGCACTTCGCCGGCAGCGATCGAGTAGGAGACGTGACGTGCGGCGGGCACCCAGTACCCGTCGACGCCGAAGTCGACGTTGAGGTCGGTGACCTCGAGCACCGGGCCGCGCTCGGGCTGGTGCGCCTCGGTGGTGGGCAGCATGCCGCGGGAGGTTCTCATCGGCGGGTTCCTTCTGTTGTGCGTGCGAACGGACTCGTGATCCGAGATGCGACGATGGGGTGATGACGGATGACGTGCGCCTGTACCGATCGACCACGGACACCGTGATCGCGATCGGCGCATGGGTGGCTGTGACCGCCGGCGCGGCGCTGGTGGTTCTGCTCGGCGCGACCCGGTCGACGCAGCAGCTGTGGGCTTTGGTGCCGCTGGCGCTGATCGCGCTGCTGGTGGGCGAGCTGTTCTGGCGTCCGCGCATCATCTGGGACGAGAAGTCCATCACGCTCGTGAACCCCTACGCGACCACGACCGTCCCGTGGACGATGGTCGTCGACATCGACACCCGCTTCGCGCTGACCGTGGTGACGCCCTCGCGTCGATATCGATCGTCCGCGGCGCCCGCAGCCGGCGCACTCACCATGCCGCGCGGAGGGCGTGACAGCCTCGGACCCGACCAGAAGGGCGGCGTCCTGCGCAAGTCCGACGCCCTCGGCACCGATTCCGGTGACGCCGCGTACATCATCCGGGGAGCATGGCATCGGCTCGTGGAGAGCGAGGCCATCCCCCTGGGCCGCGCGGGAAGCGACCGCGCGCGCGTGCACGTGCACGTCACCGCCCTCGCGCTGAGCCTGCTGCTGGCCGCGGCGACCGTTCCGGCGCTGCTGAACCTCTGACGGCATCCGGTCTTACTCCGGATCCTGCAGGGTCGGCGTGCCGGTGCGCGGGTTCTGCGCCGCGGCATCCATCAGGCTCGTCGGAGCGGCGACATCGGGCTCGATACCGTCGGCGCGCTCCTTCGTGCGACGACGGGAGAACCGACGGCTGCGCGGGTCGAAGGCCTCGCGGAGGGCATCGCCGAAGATGTTCGCCGACAGTGCCAGCGTGACGATGAACAGCGCCGGCCACCAGAACAGCCACGGCCGCACGGTGAAGGCCGACTGGTTGACACCGATGAGCAGACCCAGCGAGACGTCAGGAGAGCGGATGCCGTAGCCGAGAAGCGAGATCGCCGCCTCGAGCAGGATGGCACCGGCTGCCAGGAGCGATCCCGACACGATGATCACACCGGTAGCGTTCGGGAGGATGTGCCGGAAGATGATGCGGGCATCGGAGGCGCCGGCCACGCGGGCAGCCTCGACGAACTCACGTTCGCGCAGCGAGAGGAACTCACCGCGGACGAGACGCGCGATCACCATCCAGCTGAAGAACCCGAGCATGGAGCCCAAGACCCATACGCCGACCGCGCCGGCCCAGTTACCGACGACGGCGGCGATCACGATGGCGGGGATCACGATGAAGACGTCGGTCAGGCGCATGAGCACCGCGTCGACCCAGCCGCGGAAGTAGCCCGCGATCGCGCCCACCGTGACACCCACGATCAGCGCGATGCCCGTGATCAGCACCATGGCCACGAACGAGTTCTGGATGCCGCGCATGGTCATCGCGAAATAGTCGCGCCCGATGCGGTCCTGACCGAAGGGGTGGTCGCCGAGCGAGAACGGGAACAGGCTCAGAGTCGGCTCTCCGCCGTTGACGCTGTTCGACAGGTCGTACCAGTTGTACTTCCACCAGCCGGGAATCGGGCCGAGCCCGACGGCGCTCGTGGCGAAGGCCACGACCGCCAGCAGGACGATGGCGGCGATGAGGCCGACCTTCTGGGAGAGGAAACGGCGCCAGATGATCCGGCTCTGACTGATCGAGCGCTCTTCGACGTCGCCGGGGGTTTCGGAGATGGTGCTGGACATCAGCGCACCCTCACTCTCGGGTCGAGTGCCGCGTACGCGAGATCGGCAAGGAAGTTGAACAGAATGGCCATGAAGGCGATGACGATGAAGTAGCCCATCACCGGGTACAGGTCACCGGGACCCAGCGAGCGCTGGAAGAGCGCACCCATACCGGGGATCGCGAAGATGAACTCCGTGATGATGGCTCCACCGAGCAGCCCGCCGAGGTCGGTCGCCACGAGCGTCGTGATCGGGATCAGCACGTTGCGGAATGCGTGGCGGACGACCACCACCCGCTCGGGCATGCCCTTGGCTCGGGCGGTGCGCACGTAGTCCTGGCTGAGCACCTCGATCATGCCGGCGCGGGCATAACGCGTGTACCCCGCGAACGAGATCGTCAGCAGCGAGATCGTCGGAAGCAGCAGGTGGAAGAAGACGTCCAGACCGACGCGCCACATGTTGTCGGGAGCGTATCCCGGCGTCGAGGAGCCGACCGTGGCGATCGGGCGTCCGTTCATGTCCTCCATGTAGCCGGGGAAGGACTGCATGAACCGGTCGATGAGGATGATGACGCTGATGATGACAGCGACGAGCACGCCGATGCGCATGTTCTGCGCGCGATCGTCGCCGCCGACGAAGAAGCCGGCGGCGAAGCCGACGGCCAGTGCCACGACGAAGAGGATGCCGATGGTGGCGAACGTCGAGACGTCGAACAGGCCCTGCAGCGCGAAGTAGCTGATGATGCCGGCGACGGCGACGATGCCGGCGGTCAGCAGCGCACGGCGCTGATGGATGCCGGCGATCAGCACGGTGACGCCCAGAGCAGCGCCGGCGCTCAGCACGATGATCCCGACGGGACCGAACCCGGGTGTCAGGAACCAGCCGGTGACGCTCATGTAGAGCAGAAGACCCGTGGTGAGCACGAAGCTCGTCCCGCCGGAGGTGATGCGACGGCGGGCATCGCCGCCGACGACCGCCTGCACGATCAATGCCACGACGATACCGACGATCACGGCGACGACGATCGGGATCACTGGGTCTTGCAGGAAGTCGTTGAAGCCGATGGCGACGAAGTTCTTGAGAAGCGCGGCGGCCAGGAACGAGGGCAGCGAGTACAGGAACAGGCTCAGGACGGTGAACGACACGTCGAAGCCGCTGTTCTCGCGCAGAGCCGACAGGATTCCGGTGGAGATGCCGAAGAGGATGGCCAGCAGCAGCGCCGCCGTGACCATCTGGATGGTGGACACCATCGCGATCGGCAGGACGTCGGTGACGGGGGCGCCCTGGAAGGTGGTGCCCAGGTCGCAGGCGTTCGCGAAGGGGATGAGGCACTTGGCGGCGCCGCCGACCCACATCGCCCAGCGAAGCGGAGGCGCGACGTCCAGGTTGGCGAGCTGAATTCGCGCTTCGATCAGCTGCTGCTTGTTCGGGTTGTTGGAAGAGCGGAGGTCCTCGAGGGGATCCGTCGACAGAGCGACGAGATTGAACATCACGAAGGATGCCGCGAGGAGGATGAGGATCGACACACCGACCCTACGGAGAATGAAACCGACCAAAGGTCACTCACTTCGACGTGCGACGGGCGGGCGGCATCGGGTTGCGATCGCCTCGCCCATCGGTTGACAGACAGGGGCCAGGGTGGCGCCTTCGGGATCTACCGTAGACGCCACCCTGGCGTGGGTACTACTTGGTGTTGGTGCTCTGCTTGACGGACCACTCCCAGTTGTTCCAGATCGGACCGGTCTGGTTGCCCATGTACTTCACGCCGTCCAGCTTGCTGGAGACGCCGTAGATGCCGGGCGCCTGGAAGAGGGGCAGGCCGTAGCCCTCGGTGAACGCCGTCTTGTCGATGCTCAGCATGAGCTGCGTCAGCTTGTCCTTGTCGAGCGTCGTCTGCGTGGCGATCGCATCGTCGTTCGCGGCGGTGAACTTGTTGTAGTTTCCACCACCGTCGGTCGAGAACAGCTGCGGGATCTGCGCCGTGCCGATACCCGGGGAGATCCACCCGAACAGCGACGCGTCGTAGTTGCCCGCCGACAGCAGGGTCGACCACTTGGGGTCGCCACCGTCGACGACCTGGAAGCCGGCCTTGGCTGCGGAGGACTGGATCGCCTGGAATTCGTCCACGCGGTTCGGGTTCTTCGTGTTGTAGAGGATCTTCACGGTCGGCGTCTTGCCGGCGAGGAGCTCCTTGGCCTTGGCGACGTTCGCGTCGAGCTTGGACGGGTCGTACTTGTCCGAGCCGTTCTGGGCGACGGTGGTCGCGTACTCCGACTGGCTCGGCAGCCACAGCTGCGAGTCGAGGACCTTGGCGTCGGGGTTGACCGGCGTGACGATCGCGTCGAGGATCTGCTGACGCGGGATCGTGAGGAGGAAGGCCTCGCGGACGGTCGGGTCCTTGAACACCTCGGAGCCGAAGTTCAGGTCGAGGTGGTCGTAGGAGACCTGGTCACCGGTCATGACCTGGGCGCCGGAGACGGCCTCGAGGGACTTCTTCGTGTCGGCGGACGCCTGCGGGTAGACGAGGTCGACCTCGCCGTTCTGCAGGGCGGTGACCTGCGCGGCGGCGTCACCGATGACACGCATGACGAGCTTGTCGATCTTCGGGGCGAGAGCGCCCTTGTAGTTCGGGTTGTGCTCGAAGGTGAGCGACTGACCCGGAGTCCACGCCGACAGCACCCAGGGACCCGAGGAGACGAGAAGGTCCTTGTCGGTCGGGAACGACGTGATGTCGTAGCCCGTGTTGACGAAGTCCGCAGCCTTCTTCAGGGTGTCGTTCGCAGCCGCCGGAGCGGACTTGTCGCCGTGCGGCAGGCTCTTCAGCAGCGCCGTCAGGTCGGCCGCCGACGCGAGGCCGGCCTTCTTGGCGACGACGTGAGCCGGCGTCGTGAGGCCGCCCTGACCGACACCGAACAGGATGTCCCAGTCCACGTACGGCTTCGCATAGGTCAGCGTGATGGAACGGTTGTCGTCACCGACGACCGGGAACGACGTGGAGTCCAGACCTGCCGTCGAGCCCGCGAGCTGGAAATACTGCGTACCCGAGGTGACGTTCCCGTCCGCGTCCGTGGTGGCAGAGTCGTAGTAGCCCGAGCCGATGGCCCAGCCCAAGACCATGTCATCGGCGGTGATGGGCTCGCCGTCCGACCACTTCAGGTCCTTGTTGAGGGTGTACTTGACCGTCAGGGGGTCGTCCGAGGTCTTCTCGAACGTGCCGAACGACTCGTCCTTGACGATGTTGAAGCTGTTGTCCGGGTACAGGAAACCGCCGGCCGTCAGGTACTGGTACTGACCGTTGGTGTCCAGGTTGCCCTGCGGCGTGTTGCTGTTCAGCGACGTCAGGTCGTTCACGATGGCCATCGTGACGGTGCCACCGGTCGGCGCAGCGTTGGTGGCGTTGCCGCCGCCGCTGGCCGTGCAGCCCGTCAGGGCGAGGGCGCCGGCCGCGGTGACCGCGGCAAGTGCTCCCCAGCGTGACTTCTTCAATTTTCCTCCTGGGTAAGGGATGGGTGCGCAGGCGGGTGAAACACCCACGGCGCGGATACCGAAACCATAAGTTCTGATCAGCGTTGATCAAAACCGTTAGGGAAAACGTTACAGACCCTTAACTCAGTTCAGGGCGGATATGGCAATCTGACAAGGTGAGTGATTCCGGGGCCGCCGAACTGCCAAGGCTGAGGGGGAAGCGCGCCCGGTTGTGGTGGGAGATCAGCATTGTGCTCGCTCTTTCGGTGGGGCGCTCGGCGGTCTCCTCGGTGCTCGCACTCGTCCAGGCGCTGACGCGCGACCAGGCCCTGGCAGACCAGTCGACCTCCTTGAACCCGGGCGCGAACGCGGCCCAGTTCTGGGACGTCCTCAACCAGTGCCTGGCCCAGTTCTTCGCGTTCGCCCCCATCGCCCTGGCGATCTACCTGCTCTGGGAGCCCGGCCTCTCGGCCTTCCGCCGGATCGGCTTGGACTTTCGCCTCTTCGGACGGGACCTCGGTGCAGGCGCACTGCTCGTCGCCGTCATCGGCATCCCGGGGCTCGGCCTCTACGTCGCCGGGCGTGCACTGGGGATCACCGTGCAGGTCGATGCCGCGCCGCTCGACTCCTCGTGGTGGACGATTCCGCTCCTGCTGCTGGCAGCCGTGCGTGCCGGCCTGACCGAAGAGGTCATCTTCATCGGCTACCTGTTCGACCGTCTGCGGCGGCTCGGATGGGGGACGTGGACGATCATCCTGTCGACAGCTGCGCTGCGCGGCGCATATCACGCCTACCAAGGGTGGGGACCGATCGCCGGCAACATCGCGATGGGCATCGTGTTCGGGTGGGTCTATCAGCGCTGGGGCCGCGTGATGCCCCTGGTGATCGCGCACACCCTCATCGACGTCATCGCCTTCGTGGGCTATCCCCTGGCCGCCGCCTGGTGGCCCGGCGTCTTCGCCTGACCCACCGGCCCTATGCTCCCGCGCCGGCCACCGCCCGGCCCGCACCGACCACCGCCCGGTCCGCGAGACACGCGCGGCGCACCGAGACACGCGCTGCACACCGGTGTTTCGGTGCACGGACCGTGTCTCGCGGGACGAGCGGGGGTTCCTCCCCACATCGAGAGACGGGCGCGGCTCCTACGGAAAGCGGTGAGCAGCGGAGGCGGCGACTCATCGCCGGGTGCAATGGCGACATGCCAACCGCGATCGCTACGCCAGATGTCCGAGAGTGCCCGGTGCCGTTGATCACGCGAGGCGGCGAGCCGCACGTCGATCGCGCGGTGCGGCGCGGGGAACTCATTCGCGTGATGCGCGGGGTGTACGCCCCGGCGCAACTGTGGCGGGATCTGCCGCCTTGGGATCGCTACCTCGCTCGCGTCCATGCGGCCGTGCGGGTCTACCCCGACGTCGTCTTCGTACGGGAGGCCGCGGCCGCGCTCCGCGGGCTCCCCGTCTTCGGCGAACCGCCGCACGTCCATGCCGTCGCCCTCGGCTCACGAGCGACGCACGCCGTCGGGGAGGTCCGGCTGCATGCCGCCGAACGCCCGCCGCAGTTCGACGACGTGAGCGGTGTGCTCGTCGCGACAGGTGCCGAAGTCGCCGTGGATGCCGCACGACTACGGCATCCCGCTGTCGCCCGTGCGACGGCCGATGCCGCACTCCGGGCCGATCCGCACCTCACCACCGGCTGCATGCGGGCGATGAGCGAGACCCACCCGTCCTCGCGAGGCCGCCGTCGCGCACGCGACGTGTTCGACCGCGCGTCGGCGGTTGCCGAGTCACCGCTGGAGTCCGTGAGCGCGACGGTTATCGAGGCGCTCGGTTTTCCTGTTCCGGAGATGCAGCGATGGGTGCGAGGTCCAGAGCCGGGAGAGGACGACCGCGTCGACTTCGCATGGCTGCGCAACGGCCATCTCGTGGCGGGAGAGGCCGACGGAGACCTCAAGTACGGCGGCGCTTTGGGCGACGCTCGTGTCGCACTCCGCGAACGGCGTGCTCGGGACGCGCGGCTGATGCGACGCGGCGTCCACACGGTCCATCACTGGACGTGGGCCGACGTGATCGCCCCGAGCCAACTCCGCGCGATCCTGTTGTCGGCGGGGCTGCCTCTCGTTCGACAGCCCGATCTCGGGCTGCTGGGTTCGCTCGACCGCGCGCTCCGCGGCCTGCCGTGACCGCACCCGCTCCGTCCGCTCCGTCCGCTCCGTCCGCGAGACACCGCCCCGTTCGCTCCGTCCGCGAGACACCGCCCCCGCACCGAGACACCGGGTGTACATCGGTGTCTCGGTGCGGAACGCGTGTCTCGCGGGCCACACGGACCGCGAGACCGCGCGGGCCGCTCGGGGCTAGGCGAAGGCCTCCACGGGCGGGCAGGCGCAGACGAGGTTGCGGTCGCCGTACGCGTTGTCGATCCGGCGCACCGGCGGCCAGTACTTCGTGCGCACCAGACTGTGCACGGGGTAGGCGGCGAGCTCGCGCGGATACGGATGCGACCACTGCCCCGCGATGACCGACTCCGCCGTATGCGGGGCGTTCACCAGCGGATTGTCATCGGCCGGCCAGGTGCCGGATGCCACGGCATCCGCCTCGGCCCGGATGGCGATCATGGCCTCGATGAACCGCTCGAGCTCTCCGAGGTCCTCGGATTCGGTCGGCTCGACCATCAGCGTTCCCGCCACCGGGAACGACATCGTCGGCGCGTGGAAGCCGTAGTCGATCAGCCGCTTCGCGACGTCGTCCACGCTCACACCGGTCGCTTCCTTCAGTGGCCGCAGATCGAGGATGCACTCGTGGGCGACGAGCCCGCCCTCCCCCGCGTACAGCACCGGATAGTGGTCGCGCAGGCGCACGGCGATGTAGTTCGCCGCGAGCACCGCCGCCCCGGTCGCCTCCCGCAGCCCCTCGGCGCCCATCATGCGGATGTACGCCCACGAGATCGGCAGGATGGATGCCGAGCCATACGGCGCCGCCGAGATCGGTCCGCCGTCGAAGACGAACCCGCCCGCGTGCTCGGCGCGCTGCGCCAGCGGGTGCGACGGCAGGAACGGCGCGAGGTGCGCCTTCGCGGCCACCGGGCCGACGCCCGGTCCGCCGCCGCCGTGCGGGATGGCGAACGTCTTGTGCAGGTTCAGGTGCGAGACGTCTCCGCCCAGGTCGCCGAACCGGGCGAAGCCGACCAGCGCGTTCATGTTGGCACCGTCGACGTACACCTGACCGCCGGCGTCGTGCACGGCGGCGGTGATGTCGACGACGTCCTGCTCGTACACGCCGTGCGTCGACGGGTACGTGATCATCAGTGCGGCGAGCGCGTCGGCGTGCGCGGCGATCTTGGCCCGCAGGTCGGCGAGGTCGACGTTGCCGGCCTCGTCGCACGCGACGACGACGACCCGCATGCCGGCGAGCACGGCGGATGCCGCGTTGGTGCCGTGGGCCGACGACGGAATGAGGCACACATCGCGCTGCTCATCGCCGCGGGAGTGGTGGTAGCCGCGGATCGCGAGCAGCCCCGCCAGCTCGCCCTGCGAACCCGCGTTGGGTTGGAGGGAGACCGCGTCGTACCCGGTGATCTCCGCCAGCCACGACTCGAGCTGCTCGATGAGCACCAGGTAGCCCGCGACATCCTCGATCGGTGCGAACGGGTGCACGCGGGAGAACTCGGGCCACGACACCGCCGCCATCTCGGTCGCCGCGTTCAGCTTCATCGTGCAGGACCCGAGCGGGATCATGCCGCGATCGAGCGCATAGTCCCGGTCGGCCAGCTGCTTGAGGTAGCGCATCATGGCGGTCTCGGAGTGGTGAGCGTGGAAGACGGGATGCGTCAGGAACTCGTCGGTGCGCCGCAGCGACTCCGGCAGCGACGCGGCACCGCTTCCGGTGGCCCACCCGAAGGCGCGCTGTGCGCGTCCTCCGAAAACCTGGGCGAGCGCATGGAGCTCGCTGACCGTCGTGGCCTCGTCGACCGAGATGCCGACCGTGTCGCTGTCGCGGAACCACAGCTGGAACCCGCGCTCGCGCGCCGCACCCACGACCTCACCGGCCCGGCCCGGAACCGCCACCACGAGCGTGTCGAAGAAGTCCTCGTGCAGCACCTCGTTGCCGGCCTCCACGAGCCAGTCACGCAGCAGGTGCGCCTTGCCGGTGACCTCGTCGGCGATGCGACGCAGTCCGTGCGGACCGTGGTAGACGGCGTACATCGAGGCCATCACGGCCAGCAGCACCTGCGCCGTGCAGATGTTGGAGGTCGCCTTCTCGCGACGGATGTGCTGTTCGCGCGTCTGCAGCGAGAGGCGGTAGGCCGGGCGGCCCTCGGCATCCACCGAGACGCCGACGAGGCGGCCCGGCAGCTGGCGTTCGAGTCCGGAGCGGACCGCCATGTACCCGGCGTGCGGGCCGCCGAAGCCCATCGGCACGCCGAAGCGCTGCGTGGTGCCCACGGCGATGTCGGCGCCGAGCGAGCCCGGCGAGCGCAGCAACGTCAGCGCCAACAGGTCGGCCGCGACCACGACGAGGCCGCCCTGCGCCTGCACGGCGCCGATCACGGCGGACGGGTCCCACACGCGTCCGGAGGCTCCGGGGTACTGCACGAAGGCGCCGAACGCGCCTGCCGCGTCGAGGGGCACACCATCGGCGGCAAGGTCGGCCTCGACGATCTCGATGCCGAGAGCCGCCGCACGATGAACGAGCAGGGCCTTCGTCTGGGGCAGGGCGTCGGCATCCACGAGGAACACGGGGCTCTGCGCCTTCGAGGCGCGGCGGGCGACGAGCATCCCCTCCACGACGGCGGTCGCCTCGTCGAGCATCGAGGCGTTGGCCGTGGCGAGACCGGTGAGGTCGGTGACCATCGTCTGGAAGTTGATGAGGGCCTCGAGCCGACCCTGCGAGATCTCCGGCTGGTAAGGGGTGTAGGCCGTGTACCAGGAGGGGTTCTCGAAGACGTTGCGCGCGATGACGGACGGCGTGAGCGTGTCGTAGTAGCCGAGCCCGATCATGGCGCGCGCGGGCCGGTTCTGCGAGGCGAGCTCGCGCAGTTCTGCGAGCGCCTCGGCCTCAGTGGCAGCGAAAGGGATCGCACCGTCCACGACGGGCGCGGCGTGGATGGATGCCGGGACCGCCCGCTCGACGAGGGCATTCACGCTCTCGTAGCCGAGCACGTTGAGCATCTGCGCCTGGGCGGAGGCGTCCGTGCCGATGTGCCGATCGCGGAAGGGGGCCGTGTTCACTCCTCGCCGCCCGTGAGTGCGACGTAGGCGGTCCGATCCAGGAGGCCGTCGACATCGGCCGGGTCGACCTGGATCTTCACGAGCCATCCTCCCTCGAACGCGCCGCTGTTGACGAGAGACGGGTCGTCCACGACGGCGTCGTTGACGGCGACGATCTCGCCGGACAGCGGCGCGTAGAGCTCACCGACCGACTTCGTGGACTCGATCTCGCCGCACACCGTGTTCGCGGTGACGGTGGAGCCCACCGCGGGCAGGTCGACATAGACGACGTCGCCGAGCTTTTCGGCGGCGTAGTCCGTGATCCCGACGGTGGCGACGTCGCCCGCGAGGGCGACCCACTCGTGTTCTTCGGTGTACTTGAGAGCGGTCAGGTCGGTCATGCGGTCCTCCGGTAGAAAGGCAGGGCGGTCACTGTCGCGGGGATGAGAGTGCCCCGCACGTCGATGAAGAGCGAGGTGCCGGGCTCGGCGAGAGCCGGCGGGACAAAGGCCATGGCGATGGGGTGTCCGAGCGTCGGGCTCAGTGCCCCGCTCGTGATCTCACCGACCGAGGTGCCGTCGGCATCCATGACGGCGTACCCCGCGCGGCCGGCGCGACGCCCCTCGGCGACGAGACCGACGAGCACGGGCAGATCAGTGGATGCCGTGACGACGGCCTCCTTGCCGACGAACTCGCCCTTGTCGGCGGAGACGACGCGTCCGAGCCCCGCCTGAGCGGGTCGGATCGCGGTCGACAGTTCGTGGCCGTGCAGCGGCATGCCCGCCTCCAACCGGAGCGTGTCGCGGGCGGCGAGTCCCGCGGGGACGAGCCCGAGCGGCTCCCCCGCCGCGAGCAAGGCGTCCCAGAGTGCGGGGGCGAGCGCGTTCGGCACCATCAGTTCGAAGCCGTCCTCGCCCGTGTACCCGGTGCGGGCGATGAAGAGCTTCTCGTCTTGGAACCGGCCCTGCGACCAGGCGTAGTAGCCGAGGTCGGCGAGGGCGGGCGCCACGTCCGTGACACCGACCGTCGCCTCCACGATCTCTCGCGCGCGCGGACCCTGCACGGCGATGAGGGACATCTGGTCGGAGATGTCCTCGACGACGGCGGGCGTGTATGCGGCCCGTGCAACGAACGCCTCCGCGACGAGCGCACGGTTGCCGGCGTTGGAGATCACCAGGAAGTCATCGTCGCCGGTGCGGTAGACGATGACGTCGTCGATCACCCCGCCGGTCTCATCCAGCAGCAGCGAGTACTTCGCCTTGCCGATCTTCATGGTCGAGATCCGTCCGGCGAGCGCATAGTCGAGGAAGGCCGCGGCTCCCGAACCCGTCACAAGAAACTCCGCCATGTGCGAGATGTCGAACAGGCCGGCGGCGGTGCGCACAGCGTGATGCTCGGCGAGATCCGAGGTGTAGCGCACCGGCATGTTCCAGCCGCCGAAGTCGGTGAACGAGGCGCCGAGGGCAGCATGGCGATCGGCGAGGGCGGTGGTGCGAAGATCTGGCATGAGTTCTCCCCGGGACATCGGGCGGGCGGATGCCGGGACCGGCAGCCGGGAACTCCCCCTCTGTCATCGGCCTGAGAGTTTCGCCGGACCCGCATGCGCGGAACCGGCTTTCACCGTCGGCGGATCCCCAACTGCGGGATCACTTTCCAGAGCGGCCGGACGCGAGCGGTACGCGGACCTGAGAGATTGGCGGGGAGGCTTGCTCCTTCGGTGCCCGGATCCTCGTAAAACACTGGATGCCGGGGCTCTCCCGCACACGTCATGCGGCCTGTCTTCAGTTGCCCTGTCAGCATAGCGCCTGGCTCGACGGGCACGAGCGACTATCGGGTGCAGCGCCCCGACGCGACGGTCGGCGAGTCGGTCGTTACCCGTTCGAGCTCCGGGCGCAGCACGTTCGTCGTGGTCGCGTAGCCACGCCCGTCGCCGTCGGCGCCGCGGGCGAAGACCACGCCGACGACGTCGCCAGCGGCATCCAGCAGCGGGCCACCGGAGTTGCCCGGCTGCACGTCCGCCTGCAAGGCGTAGATCTCCCTCGGACTCACCGACGAGTCGTAGATATCGGGCACGGGTACCGACGACACCGACAGAATCCCCGCCGACACGTTCGTGAACGGACCGCCGTCCGGGTAGCCCTGCACGGCGGCCTGCGTTCCGGCCGGGGCCGGATCGGCGACGGTGAGGGGCGTCGCCGGCAGGCCGCCGATGGAGATCACCGCGAGGTCGGTCACCGGGTCGAACAACACGATGCGCCCCTCCCCTGCGCGACCGCCGGGCAGTTCCACCACGGGCGTGTCCACCCCTGCGACGACATGAGCGTTCGTCACGACAAGTCCTGGCGCTGCCACGAAACCCGACCCGGTCATCGAAACCCCGCAGGCATAGGCCGTGCCGCTCACGCGGGCGACGGAGGCGGCGGCGTTCTGCAGTGCGGGATCGTCGAGCGTGATCGGCGGG
>ERZ778021.2131-NODE-2131-length-19039-cov-6.120048_pt1 | contig 19039 bp, 13 predicted proteins | sample MGYA00375751_ERZ778021 | MGnify/ENA primary metagenome ERZ778021 (study PRJEB29350, sample SAMN05389814) | bioreactor metagenome | isolation source: Thiocyanate stock bioreactor | place: South Africa: University of Cape Town | collected 2013-08-29 ... | reverse complement strand
GAAGTACGAGGGGGATGCCGGGCGGCGGCCGCGCTGGTCGGCGCGCGAGGCGTAGGCGAGGTGGACGGCCACGATCTTGCCGGGGCGGGCGCCGAGGGCGGCGAACCGGCTGTCGGTGTCAGTCATGGATGCTCCCTTGCGTCGTATCCGAAATCGTATATGATCGTCGTCATCGGGGCAAGCACCGCTTCGCCGCCTGACAGAGACGCCACCCTGACACTGGAGTCACCTCATGAGCGCATCAACGAACCACCCCGTCGGGTTCACGGCGACCGGGACGATCGCGACGTCGACGGACCGCCGCCGCGTCATCTTCGCCACGATCGTCGGCACGACGGTCGAGTGGTACGACTTCTTCATCTATGCATCCGCGGCCGGCCTGGTCTTCGGCAGTCTGTTCTTCGCTCCCGCCGGGGAGGGGTTTGCTCAGGTCCTGTCCTTCATCACCGTGGGCATCAGCTTCCTGTTCCGGCCCTTCGGTGCCTTCCTCGCCGGCCACTTCGGCGACAAGTACGGGCGCCGGCTGGTCCTCATGGTGACCCTGATCCTGATGGGCGTGGCGACCACGCTCGTCGGTCTCCTTCCGACGTATGCCGCGATCGGCATGGCCGCTCCCATCCTGCTCGTGCTGCTGCGCATCCTGCAGGGCATCTCTGCCGGTGGAGAGTGGGGCGGTGCGGTGCTGATGGCCGTGGAGCATGCCCCCAAGACGCGGCGCGGCGTCTTCGGCGCCTCTCCCCAGATGGGCGTGCCCCTGGGTCTGCTCCTCGCATCGGGGATGCTCGCACTGATGGCCACGATCGCACCGGGGGAGGCCTTCGTGCAGTGGGGGTGGCGCGTGCCGTTCCTGCTCTCGTTCGTGCTGATCGTCATCGGCTCCTACATCCGTCGCCGGGTGGAGGAGAGTCCGGTGTTCGCCGAGCTCGCCGAGCGCAAGGAGGAGACGCGGATGCCGATCGTCGCACTGTTCCGCAAGCACACGCTGCTCGTGGTCATCGCGGCTCTCGTCTTCGCCGGCAACAACGCCGTGGGATACATGACCACCGGCGGCTACATCCAGCGGTACGCGACCGACCCGAAGGGACCGATCGGCCTCGCGACGGCCGACGTCCTGGGCGCGGTCACCCTCTCGGCGATCACCTGGCTGGTGTTCACCTTCCTCTCCGGCTGGATCTCGGATCGCATCGGACGGCGCACGACCTACATCATCGGCTGGCTGGCCCAGCTGGCCGGCGTCTTCCTGCTCTTTCCGCTCGTCAACACCGGCTCGATCGTCCTGCTGACGCTGGGCCTGGTGGTCCTCACGGTCGGGCTCGGTTTCACGTACGGTCCTCAAGCCGCCCTCTACGCCGAGCTGTTCCCGGCATCCATCCGGTTCTCCGGTGTCTCCATCTCGTACGCGATCGGTGCGATCCTCGGCGGGGCCTTCGCCCCGACGATCGCGCAGGCGATCGTGCAGGCGACGGGTTCCACGACGGGCGTCACCTGGTACCTCGCGGGCATGACCGCGCTGGGACTGATCGCCACGCTGCTGCTGCGTGACCGCAGCGGCATCCCGCTCGGGCCCGACCATGAGGCCGAGCAGACGGTCAGCCCCATCCGAGGGCTCTCGCGGGCCTGAGTCGGAAGGACGACGACGATGCAGTTCCATCACCACGGGTATGTCTCCGCCGACCCCCGCGTGCAACCGGCCGCGGGGACGGGAATCGACCGCCCGGCGGAGCTGCCCGACGAGGTCGACGTCCTGATCGTCGGCTCCGGGCCGGCCGGCATGCTCCTGGCCGCGCAGCTGTCGCAGTACCCCGGGGTGCTCACCCGCATCGTCGAGCGGCGTGAGGGGCGTCTCGCTCTCGGGCAGGCCGACGGCATCCAGCCGCGCAGCGTCGAGACCTTCCAGGCGTTCGGCTTCGCGGAGCGGATCATCGCCGAGGCGTACAACATCGGGTGGATGAACTTCTGGGGCCCCGATCCCGAGAACCCCGCGCGCATCGTGCGCCGCTCCCGCACCGCCGACTATGCGTACGACATCAGCGAGTTCCCGCACCTCATCGTCAACCAGGCGCGCGTGCTCGACTACTTCGCCGAAGCGGCCGCACACGGCCCGGCGCGCATCGCACCCGACTACGGGATCGAGTTCGTCGGGCTCACCGTGCACGAGGGCGAGGACCGTCCGGTCGAGGTGCGCGTACGCCACGTCGGCGGAGAGCGCGCCGGCGAGGAGCGCGCCGTGCGTGCGGCGTACGTCGTCGGGTGCGACGGGGCGCGAAGCGGCGTACGGGCGGCGATCGGCCGGGTGCACGTCGGCGACATCTCGCAGCACGCCTGGGGCGTGATGGACGTGCTCGTCGAGACGGACTTCCCCGACTGGCGCATCAAGTGCGCGATCAACGCCGAGGCCGGCAACATCCTGCACATTCCGCGCGAGGGCGGGTACCTCAGCCGCATCTACGTCGACCTGGGCGCCGTGGCGGACGACGACGACCACCGCGTGCGTCAGACGCCCGTCGAGGAGATCATCCGGCGGGCCAACGAGATCCTGCACCCGTACACGCTCGAGGTGAAGAGCGTCGCCTGGCACAGCGTGTACGAGGTCGGCCACCGGGTCACCGACGGCTTCGACGATGCGCTCGACGGCGGACGGGAGCCGCGCGTGTTCCTCACCGGCGACGCCTGCCACACGCACAGCGCGAAGGCGGGGCAGGGCATGAACGTCTCGATGCAGGACGGCTTCAACCTGGGGTGGAAGCTCGGCTCCGTGCTGAGCGGGCTGAGCCCGGCCTCCCTTCTGTCGACCTACACCGCCGAGCGCCGGCCGGTCGCTCAGCAGCTCATCGAGTTCGACAAGGAGTGGTCGACGCTGATGGCGCGAAAGCCCGAGGAGATCTCCGATCCTGCCGACCTCGCGACCTACTATCTCGCCACGGCCGAGTTCCCCTCGGGCTTCATGACCACCTACGCCGAGGGGACGGGAGTCGTCGCCGGCACTGCCCACCAGCATCTGGCAACCGGCTTCCCGGTGGGCAAGCGCTTCAAGAGTGCGCCCGTCACCCTGGCGGCCGACGGCAACGTCGTGCATCTCGGTCATCATGCGAAGGCCGACGGGCGTTGGCGTCTGTACGCCTTCGCCGACCGCGACGGGCTTGCAGACGACTCACCCCTGGCGCGCTTCGCGGCCTGGCTCCTCCAAGACCCCGGATCGCCGGTGCGCCGTCACACCCCGACGGATGCCGACATCGACGCCGTCTTCGACGCGAAGGTGATCTACCAGCAGGGTTTCGACGCCATCGACGTCACGCGTGCGCCCGCGATCTTCCGCCCGCGCTCGGGCGCGCTGGCGCTCACCGACTGGGAGAAGGTGTTCGCCGCGGCGCCCAGCCGGTGGAACGCGGTCGACATCTTCGACGCCCGGGGACTGTCGCGTGACGGCGTGGTCGTCGTCGTGCGCCCCGATCAGTACGTCGCGGCGGTGCTGCCGCTGGAAGCGACCGACGAGTTGGCGGACTTCTTCGCCCGGTGGATGCTGCCCGCCGCGTGACGGCTCGGGGAGATTCAACGCGCTGCGCACGCTCTCGCCGGTCGTTGAGCGAGACCCGGAGGGTCGAGTCGAAACGCAGAACCGCGCCTCAGTCGAGGTCGTCGTACCCGCTGAGGCGCAGCTCCTCGGCATCCAGGTGCGCCTCCAGCCGTCGGGCGAGAAGATCGTCGACCGTGCCCTCACGCCGAAGGCGCAGCAGCACTTCGCGCTTGCGGTCCAGCAGAGCCAGCTTCAGTCGGGTCATCTCCTCGAAGCGCACGAGCGGCGATCGCTGGGTGAGGTCGATTCCGGTCGAGGCGGCGAGCATCGTCAGCGAGGTCGCGCCATCGGCGCCCGCCACGGCCGGGTCGATCCCCACGCTGGGCGCAGAGCCGTTCACGACGCTCTGCGCACCGGTGTCGGGGGCCGACGGCGCCGCCACCATGCCCTCGAGCTGTGCGATCTGGTGGGCATCCGCGGTGGCCTGGGCGCGGGCGAAGGCGCGCGCGTTGGCGAGCTCGAGCATGTCGTACCTATCCTGACGAGCCCGCTCGCGGACCTCGTCGCTGATGCCGTGCTCGGCGGCGATGTCGTCCAGAGCGGCGATCGCCGCGCCGGTGATGGTCCGCTGCGCCAGCTCGATCTCGTCGGCGGCCCACTCGTCGCTGGGAAGCTTCGCCCACCGGACGATGGCGGGAAGGAGCGGTCCCTGCACGAGAAGACTCAGCACGATCACCCCGGCCGTCACGAAGACCACGGCGTCGCGGCCGACGAGCGGCTGACCGGACGACGTCGTCAGCGGAACCGAGAGCGCGATCGCGAGCGACACGGCACCGCGGAACCCGGCCATCGTGCTCACGATGCGCGCGCGGTTCAGCGATCCCGGGCCGGAACGTGCGGTCAGCGCCGGCGTACGCGGGCGCGAGAAGGGGGCCATCAACAGCTGGAACACATAGCGCACCACCAGCAGCGCCGCCCACGCGGCCACGGTCAGCAGCACGAGGCCCCACACCTCGGTCGGGGAGATCTCGTGCAGGACGAGCTGCACTTCCAACCCGATCAGCACGAACAGCGCTCCGTTGAGCAGGTAGACGCCGAACGGCCACGCCGCCATCGCGGTGCGGCGGGAGGCGGCGGTGGTGAGGCGCGGCGAGGCCCAGGCGATGATCAGGCCCGCGAACACCACGGCGAGAACGCCCGAGGCGTTGACCAGTTCGGCGAGCAGGAACGCCGTGAACGGAACCAGCAGCAGCGTCACGTTGATCGAGAGGGCATTGCGCATGCGCCGCAGCGCGAGGTACGCGAGAGCCGCGATGACGATGCCGGCGATCGCTCCGCCGAGGTAGGAGACGAGCACGGTGGCGGTGATCGACCAGCCCGTGACGGTGTCGCCGAGTGCGACGGAGATCGCGATGGCGTAGAGAACGAGCGCGGTGCCGTCGTTGGTCAGGCTCTCCGCCTTCAGCTTCATGAACGTGCGCTGGGGAAGCAGCCGTCCGAGGGCGGCGACAGCCGTGGCGTCGGGCGGGGCGACGGCGGCGCCGAGGATCATGGCGGCCGGCCAGGGCAGACCGAACAGCGTGGCGACCCACGCGACGGCGAACGCCGAGGCGACCACGAGCAGGGTGCTCATCGGGATGATGTAGCGCAGCGACCGGCGAACGCCTTGCAGCGATGTCGTCAGGCTCTCCCAGAAGAGCATCACGGGCAGGAACAGCAGCAGCACCGTCTCGGGCGGCAGCTCGATGTGCCGCAGCGCCGGCACGAATCCCAGCACCAAACCGATGACCAGCAGCACCAGCGGCGTCGCTACGCGCAGGCGCGGCGCGAGGATCGTTCCCGCCAGCACCGACAGCCCGAGCAGGACGGTGACTTCCAGACCTTCCATGGCCCCCCGATTCCGCGCGCACGTCCCGACGGATATCCGTCGCAGCCCAGTGTGCGCCACAGACACAGCGTTCCAACAGGTCCGCGCATTCCCACCCGGCGCGGAGGGCCCGCCGCGGCGCGGCAGATCGGCGGGTGACGCCGGCCTACCGCCCGGAGTTCACGCGGATGATCTCCTCCTGGTAGGGGGCGATGACGTCGCCGGAGATCCGGCAGTCCAGCAGCAGGAAGGGCCGATCGGATGCCGGGACCCGCACCCACCGCGCGAGCTCGTCGAGGTCGTCGAGCGTGCGCACCACGATCCCGCGGGCACCGACCGCGGAGGCGAGACCTGCGAAGTCGACCTCGGGGATGAGCATCGGCTCGCGGGCGAGGCCCTGCAGTCCGTACAGGTTGATCTCGGCGCCGTACGCGGCGTCGTTCCACACGACGGCCAGTCCGCGCCCGGCCGCCACCCGCACCGCGGACTCGAGGTCGGCCAGCGCCATCAGCCCGCCGCCGTCGCCGGTGGACAGCACTATGGTCGCCTCGGGCCGAGCCCGTGCCGCGCCGGGAACCGAGGGGAAGCCCAGACCGATCGACTGGTACGCGGTGCCGACCATCATCATGCGGTCGGGCGAGGCCACCGGCCAGTACATGTTCGCCCAGCCGAGGAAGTGGCCGCCGTCCGTGACGACGACGCGGTCGCGGGTGGAGGGCGCGCTCTCGAGCAGCTCACCGATCCGCTCCGCGACCGAACGCGGGTCGAGGCGGCCGTCGGACGCCAGCGGGTCGCCGCTGTCGCGGGCGCGCAGCGCCGCGATGTCCACCCGTTCGCGCCAGCCGCTGGGCGCGGCATCCCTCCGGGCCAGCTCGTCGCACAGCGCTTCGGCGACGAGGCGTGCATCGCCGCGGATGAAGCCGCCGACGTGCGGGTGCGTCGCGGCGGGGGAGATGTCGACCTGGACGACGCGGGTGCCCGGAGCGAACAGGTCACCGAAGCGCATCGTGAACTGGTTGAGTCCTGCGCCGAAGACCACCGCCACGTCCGCCGTCGAAATCAGCTCCATGGCGCCGTCGGCGCCGAACCCGCCGGTGACTCCGAGGTCGAACTCCGACCGCGGGAACGTCCCGCGACCCAGCGCCGTCGTGGCCGTGACGGCGCCCGTCGCATCCGCCACGCGCCCGAGAGCGTCTGCGGCGCCCGAGATCCATGCGCCGCGACCGGCGATCAGCACCGGGCGCTGGGCTGCGGCCAGCGCGTCGGCCAGATCGGCGATCGCCGCACGCGCGAACGGCGACGGGGTGATCGGCGCGGGAAGCGTCGGCTGCGGCGTGGGCGGCACCGGGCCTGCCTCGAGCCTGGCGACGTCGTAGGGGATGGCGAGCACCGTCGGCACACGATAGGCCAGCGCGTGCTCGATCGCGATGACCGTGGTGGCCGCGGCATCCGCCCGTCCGACCGTGTACGTGCGCGCACCCACCGCCGAGGCCAGGGCGATCTGGTCGACGTCCCACGGACGGGGGCCCGACGTCGGCTCGTCCCCGACGACGAGCACGAGCGGCACGTGGGCCTGCACCGACTCCGCCAGAGCGGTCAGCGTGTTGGTGAAGCCGGCGCCGTAGGTGGCGGTCGCGGCGGCGAGGCGTCCGCTCGCCCGATGGTAGGCGTCCGCAGCGACGACCCCGCCCGCCTCGTGGCGCACGGCCGTGTACTGCACGTCCGTGGAGCGCTCCAGGGCGTCGAGGAAGTAGGCGTTGCCGTTTCCCATCACGCCGAAGACGTGGTCGATGTGGGCGGCGAGGGTCTGGGCGACGTGCGCAGAGACGGTGGGCATGGGGCCTCCGGAAGACGAAACGGTGAATGGATGCCGTATATGTCTCGCGTGCCCCTTTTTCGAGCACCGGATGCCGCGTCGCGTCCGGACCCGTCGATTATAGAAGGACGGATGTCGGCGGTGGCCACCAGGATGGGCACCGCGCGACGATCGGACCGACCCTCAACGGGATGGTCCCTCCCGTGCTCGTCGCCGGGGGAGAGGCGGTCGGCACCTGGCGACACTCGACCGCGGCCGGTCTCAGGCGAACAGGCCCGCCCCGACGTAAGACCCCTCTTGCGCTCCGGGGGGAATCGCCCACAACCCCGAGCCGATGTGGCGGATGTACTCGTTCAGCAGGTCCCTGGACAGCGCGCGCTGGAGGGTGACGAACTGCTCGGGAGAGCGCTGGTACGCGAGGAAGAAGAGCCCCGCGTCCAGGCGCCCCAGCTCGGTGTTGCCGTCGACGTAGTTGTAGCCGCGGCGAAGGATCCGAATGCCCTTGTTGAGATCGGGATGGGCAAGGCGCACATGACTGCGCGCATCGATCGCGGGCTGTCCCGTGGCCCCGGCGGCGGAGAAGTCCGGCGCCGTCTGCTCCTGTCCGCCCGAGAGCGGCGCGCCGTGCGCCTTGTCGCGTCCCGTGATGCGCTCCTGCTCGCTCAGACGCACGCGATCCCACGTCTCGATGAGCATCGCGATCTTACGGGCCACGAGGTAGGAGCCTCCGACGAGCCAGGCCGGTTCGTCGCCGTCGCCGACCCAGACGTGCTGATCCAGCGCCGCCTGATCATCGGCGAGGATGTTGGCCGTGCCGTCCTTGAACCCGAAGAGGTTGCGGGGCGTCGCCTGATCGGCGGTGGTCTTCGAGGTCTTGCCGAATCCGAGCTGCGACCAGCTCAGCCGCGCCCGGCCGAAGGCGATGCGGCTCAGGTTGCGGATCGCGTGCACGGCGACCTGCGGATCGTCGGCGCACGCCTGGATGCAGAGGTCGCCGCCCGTGTGATCGGGTGCCAGGTCGTCGCCGAGGAACGCCGGCAGCGCGGTGAGTAGTGCGGGGCGGCGATCGGCGAGACCGTAGCGGTCGGTGCCGTCGGCGGCCGTGAACAGCGTCGGGCCGAACCCGAACGTGACCGTCAAGCCGTTCGCGGCCAGCCCCAGCGCTTCGCCGGTGTCGTCCGGCGGCGCCTCGGGCGATCCTCCGACCGCGCCGCTGGCCGAGACATCGAGGCCCTGTGTCATCCGCGACGCCGCGTAGGACCAGTCCTGGAGAAGCTCGATCAGGTCCTCGCGTGTCGTCCCCGCCATCATGTCGAACGACGCGAAGTGCAGGTGGTCCTGCACGGGCGTGGTGATGCCGGCCTGATGCGCGCCGTAGAACGCGTACGGCGAGGCCCCGGCGGCGGCCCCACGCGCGCGACCCACGGCGACACCCGCCGCGGCTCCCGCGCCGGCGCCGACGGCGAGACCTGCGGCGCCGACGCCGGCCGCAAGGCCGAGCAGACCCCGGCGGCTGAGGCCCGCGCGCGGCGACGGGTCGACGCGCTCGTCGCCCGCAGGCGCTTCGTCGGTGCTCATTGCAGGATCGTGGAGGTCAGCTTGGACAGCGGCTCGGCCAGCGCGTTGATCAGATCGGTGAGCTCACGCTTGTCCGCCTCGCTCAGCTGCCGGTAGTTCACGAAGCCGGCGCTCAGCGACCCGTGGCGGGCCAGTGCGGCTTCCAGGGCCGCGTAGCCGCTGTCGATCCGGCCGGCGAGCTCGGTTCCGGTCGCCCCGGAGGAGACGGCGAAGTCCTTGACCAGCGAGAACGCCATCTTCGACCCCTCGACGTTGGCCGCGAAGTCGTAGAGGTCGGTGCCGCTCCACCAGTCCTCTTCGCCGCTGATCTTTCCGGTGGCGACCTCGTCCAGCAGGGCGATCGCACCGTTGGAGATGCCGCCGATGCCCTGCGCGTCGAGTGCCTTCTGGAATGCGTCGCCGTGGACGTAGTCGTTCAGCTCGCCCACGTCGGCGATCAGCTTCGCCCCGTATGTCGCGCGCTCGGCGGCCGTCGAGGGCGCCCAGTCCTTCCACGCGGGAGTGGAGCCGTCGGAGTTCAGAGCGTCCTGAGCGGGCACCCAGAGATCCTTCTCGATGCGGTGGAAACCGGTCCAGTCGAGACCTTCCGCGACGGCATCCACCTCGCGGTAGTCGATGCGCGGGTCGAGGTCGCCCAGCGACTCCGCGACGGGCTCGATCCGCTCGTAGAACGCGCGCGTGGTGGGGAAGAGGGTCCGCGCCTTCTCGTCGTCGCCGGCCTCGTAGGCGCTCACGAAGCTCGCCACGGCCGGGACGAGCTGTTCCACCTGGTCCTTGACGAACGACGCGTACAGATCGACCGCCTTCTGCTTCTGGGCGGCGTCGTCGCCGGAGGCCGTGACGGCATCGCCGGTGACCGTGAAACCGGTGCGGCCGACGCCGTCACCGACCATGCCGGGCTTGCACAGCGTGAAGTAGTCGCCGGGCTGCGCGACGACGGTGAGCGTGCGCGAGGCGCCGGGGGCGATGTTCTCGACCTCGCCGACGATGCGCAGGCCGTCCGAGGCCAGGAGGTAGAACTCCGTCACCTGCGAGCTGGCGTTGGTCACCGCGAACGCGAGCGTGCCGCTGGTGGCGGTCGCGGTCGAGACGGTGCACGCCGTGTCGGTGGAGGTGACGGTCAGGGCGTCGGAGGCGGCGACGTCGGTCTTGGCGACGCAGCCGGCCAGCACGAGGGCGGTCGCGCCGAGCGCGGCGACGGCTCCCCAGGTGCGTGTGCGGGTCATGATGCTCCTTGGTGGTGGGAGGGCTCCGCGTGGTGCGGGACGGATGAGAGGGGCGCGGATGTCGAGGGCCGGGCGGGCCGGCTGCCCAGCCCCCGGACGAACAGCGTGCCGACGATGGCGAGATACAGGGCCCAGGCGACGACCTGCAGCCAGGACATCTGCGGCATGAAGCCGACGGTGGCCTGCAGGATCGCAGCGAGAGGGCTTCCCGGCGGGATCGCCGCCGAGAGATCGAACGCCCAGCCGAACGGGAAGCCCGCCGCCCCCACGGCGACGGTGCCGCCCACGATGGGCGCCAGGGCGGAGAACGGGCCGGGGAGGGCGCCGGCCTCCTGCAGGTCGTGGATCGCGTACGCCAGAACGCCGGCGGCGACGATCACGAGGAAGCCGCCGGTCCAGGCGAAGAAGACGCGGAGGTCGAGGCGCACCATTCCGCGGGCGAGGAGCCACCCGAGGATGACGGCGGCGGCGAGGCCGAGCAGCGCGCCGAGAAGGGCGGACGGCGTGTCGCCGAAGGACTGCACCATCGACCAGAGCAGGAGCGTCGTCTCGATGCCTTCGCGGGCGACGGAGATGAATCCGATGAGGACGATTCCCCAGAGGCCACCCGTCGCGAGCGCCCGGTCGACACCGCCCTCGAGGGTCTTCTTCATCGTACGGGCGGTCTTCTGCATCCAGAAGATCATCCAGGTCACCATGCCGACGGTGACCAGTGAGAGCAGGCCTCCGATCAGCTCCTGCGCTTCGAACGTCAGGGCGTAGGCACCAAAGGTGAGGATCGCGCCGATGCCGACGGCCAGGGCGACGGCGAGGCCCACTCCGGCCCACAGGCGCGGGAGCACATCGCGGCGATCGATGCGGCGCAGGTAGGCGACGAGGATGCCGACGACGAGAGCGGCTTCGAGGCCTTCGCGGAGGCCGATCAGGAAGGTGGCAAGCACGAGCGTTTCGTCGGGGAGGGGAAGTGAGGTTAGGCGAACCTCACAAACAGCGAGAGTACACCTCGACGCCTCACCGCACCACGCTCACCGGGCGAGGCGCGGGTCGTTCGAGGGGTCGGCGTACGTCGGCGGACACCTGTGAGCACCGGCATCCGGTCGCAGTTCGACGTGCCACGGCTCGTTGTCGTACACCAGACACAAACCGAACGCCGGGCCGTGCCGGGAGATCCAGTCCTGCGTGCCGCTGCCGTCGACGTCGGCGGCAGCGCCCTGCACGTGCAGAGAGGTCGCGGGGGTCGCCACCCAGCGTGCCGCGCGCTCGCGTGAGCCGTACTGGCTCACCGCCTGCGACAGCAGCGACTCCTGCAGAGCTTCGGTGTGCGGCCGGCATGGCGTCGGTCTCCGTCACATCCGCGGAGCGCCCGTCAGCCCTGGGCGTGCCGGTCGAGGAAGGCGTAGACCTCGCCGTCGTCGACGCCGGGGAAGGCGCCGCGCGGCAGCGGTGAGAACATCTGCATGTGCACGCGGGCACTCGGCCACGCGCGACCCTCCCAGCGCGCCGTGAGATCGGCATCCGGCCGTCGGCAACACGACTCATCGGGGCACGTCGAGATCGCGCGCTTCTGCGTCTCGCGGCCGCGGAACCAGCGCGCGTCGTCGAAAGGCACCCCGACGGTGATCGAGAACTCGCCGTCCGAGGTGCGTCCGGTCTGCGACGAGCACCAGAAGGTACCGGCGGGGGTGTCGGTGTACTGGTAGTGCTCGACCGTGCGGTTCTGCTCCGAGAAGGCGGCGCGCGCGGCGAAATGCCGGCACACGACTTGTCCCTCGACCGATCCGGTGACGTCCATCGGCAGCGGCAGGTCATCGTTCTCGTAGGCGCGGGTGATGGCGCCCGAGCCGTCGACCCGCAGGAAGTGCAGGCGGATGCCGATGTGCTGCGTCAGGAGGTTCGTCAGCCGCATGCCGGCGGCCTCGTGGGTCACGCCGAACGCATCGCGGAAGTCCTCGACGGCCAGGTTGCGATCCTTCTTCGCCTGGGTCAGGAAGGCGACCGAGGCGGTCTCGGGCATGAGACAGCAGGCCGCGAAGTAGTTGATCTCGAGCCGCTGCTGGAGGAAGTCGGCGTAGTCACTGGGCGGTGTGTGTCCGAGCAGCCGGTGGGCCATGGCCTGCAGGGCCATCGAGCGCAGGCCGTGGCCGCCGGGGATCGATGCCGGCGGCAGGTAGATCCTGCCGTTCTCCAGGTCGGTGACCGAGCGGGCCGAGTGGGGGAGATCATCGACGTAGATCAGTTCGAAACCGAGCTGGGACGCCATGATGCTGACCGTGCGGTGGGTGAGGGCGCCCGAGACGTGGCCGGCGGCCTTCAGCTGCTTCTCCGCGAGTTTTTCGATCTCGGGGAGGTAGTTGTCCTTGGCGCGCATGCGCAGGCGCAACTCGGTGTTGGCGCGTCGGGCCTCCTCCGGCGTAGCGATCGCCGCGCGTTCGCGCCGCTGCAGCTCACGGTGCAGCCCCAGCACAGACTCGATCGTCTCGTCGGAGGTCGCCTTGGTCACCCGCAGAGCCGGGATGCCGAGGCTGCGGAAGACGGGGGACTGCTGCGCACGTTCGAGTTCGAGCTCGAGGGCGGCCCGGCGGTTGGGCGGCTCGGTGGAGAGCAGATCGGTGACGTCGGTGCCGGTGGCGGCGGCGATCGCCTGCAACAGCGAAAGCTTCGGCTCGCGCTTGCCGTTCTCGATCAGGCTCAGCTGGCTGCCGGCGACGCCGACGATCGCGCCGAGCTCGTCGAGGGTGAGCCCGTGCGACACCCGTTGATGGCGGATGCGATGACCGAGCGTCGACAGCTCTAGGGACGTGGCTGGCATTCCTTGAGCATAGCGAAAGAATCACGTTTCTTGACGACGTCAGGGCATGCAAATCCGTCGTGAGGAGCTCAATCTGGAAGAGACCCCTCCGGATCGCCCCACCGACGCCACGCTGAAGGAGCCCGACATGGCCATCGCCGACATGTTCACCCGCCCGACCGCCATTCGCACCGCCACGGGGGCCGACGCGGCCGACGAGCCCCGCGGCGGGTTCGGGATGCGACCGGTCCTGGCCGGCGCAGGCTTGGAGGCGCTGCTCGCCTGGGTCGACGAGGTCGCCGCCCTGACGCAGCCCGCGCGCATCCACTGGGTCGACGGTTCCCGCGCCGAGAACGAGGCTCTTCTTCGCCAGCAGGTCGACGAAGGCAAGCTCATCAAGCTCAACCCCGAGTGGCGACCGGGCTCCTACCTCGCCCGCTCGCACCCGAGTGACGTCGCTCGCACGGAGGCGCGCACCTTCATCGCCTCGGCGCGACAGGAGGATGCCGGCCCCACCAACAACTGGGCACAGCCCGATCAGATCCGGGCGACCATCACCCCCCTGTTCGAGGGGTCGATGCGGGGGCGCACGATGTACGTCGTGCCCTTCTCGATGGGCGCCGTCGGCGGTCCGCTCTCGCACATCGGCGTACAGATCACCGACAGCGCGTACGCGGTGACCTCGATCGGCATCATGACGCGCGTCGGCACTGCGGTGCTGGAGCAGATCGCCGCCGGCAAGCCCTGGGTCAAGACGGTGCACTCGGTCGGCGCGCCCCTGGCCCCCGGCCAGGAAGACGTCGCCTGGCCCTGCAACGACGAGAAGTACATCGTGCACTTTCCCGACACGCTCGAGGTGTGGTCGTTCGGATCGGGCTACGGCGGCAACGCGATCCTCGCGAAGAAGTGCTTCGCACTGCGCATCGCCTCGGTCATCGGACGTGAGGAGGGGTGGCTCGCCGAGCACATGCTGCTGATCCGCGTTATCAGCCCGGAGGGCAAGCGCTTCCACCTCGCCGCCGCCTTCCCCTCGGCGTGCGGCAAGACCAATCTCGCAATGCTGCGTCCCACGATCCCGGGATGGCGGGTCGAGACCCTCGGCGACGACATCGCGTGGCTTCGCCCCGGCGAAGACGGTCGGCTGTGGGCCATCAATCCCGAGGCCGGATTCTTCGGGGTGGCGCCGGGAACGGGCGCGTCGACCAACGTGGCCGCCGTCGAAACGCTCTGGGGCAACACGATCTTCACGAACGTGGCTCTGCGTCCCGACGGAGACGTGTGGTGGGAGGGTCTCACCGACGACGTGCCGCAGGAGCTGATCGACTGGGAGGGCAAGCCCTGGACCCCGGCCATGGGCCGCCCGGCCGCCCACCCCAACTCGCGCTTCACCGTCAGCGCGGGACAGTGCCCGCAGATCGCCCCCGACTGGGAGACGCCCGAGGGCGTGCCGCTGGACGGCATCCTGTTCGGCGGGCGCCGCGCTACGAACGTCCCGCTCGTGCTGGAGGCCACCGATTGGACCCACGGTGTGTTCCTCGGCTCGAACATCTCCTCCGAGCGCACCGCCGCTGCCGAAGGGACCGTCGGCGAGCTGCGCCGCGACCCCTTCGCGATGCTGCCGTTCTGCGGCTACAACATGGCGGACTACTTCGGCCACTGGCTCAAGGTCGGCCAGCGTCTGCGCTTCGACCGCGCCCCGCGCATCTTCCAGGTCAACTGGTTCCGCAAGGGCGAGGACGGCCGCTTCCTCTGGCCGGGATTCGGCGACAACGCACGCGTGATCGACTGGATCATCCGCCGCATCGAGGGAGTGGTCCCCGCCATCGACAGCCCGATCGGACGGCTGCCGCGCACGGAGGATCTGAACCTCGACGGCATCGAGGTGCCCGATGCCGACCTCGACGCCCTGTTCGCGATCGACCGCGACCTGTGGCTGCAGGAGGCCGAGCTCACGGAGGAGTTCTACCGCACGTTCGAGGGGCGGGTGCCGCCGGCCCTGTACGCCGAACTCGCCGCTCTTCGCTACCGCCTCAAGCTCGCGGCGGTGGGGTGATACGGCTGACGCGCACGCGTGTGTCGTGATCGCGGCTCAGACGAGCAGCTGGTGCTTCGCGAGGTCGCGGTACAGCGGGACGGTCTCGACGAGTTCGGAGTGGGTGCCCTGCCCGACGACCCTGCCGTGGTCCATCACGACGATCAGATCGCTGTCCACGACGGTCGACAACCGGTGCGCGATCACGACGAGCGTCCGCCCCGAGGCGACGGCGTCGATCGCCTCGCGCATGCGCTGCTCGTTGAGGCCATCGAGCGATGACGTCGACTCGTCCAGCAGCAGAATCGGGGGAGCAGCCAGCAGCGCTCGGGCGATCGCGAGCCGCTGCCGTTCGCCGCCCGACAGCATGACACCGGCCTCACCCACCGGTGCGTCCAGGCCCAGATGCGAGCGCTCCAGCACCTCGCCGAGGTTCACGGCGCGCAGCACGCGCACGCACTCCTCGTCGGATGCCGACGGCGACGCCAACCGCAGGTTGTCGGCGATCGTCCCGGCGAGGGTCGGTGCATCCTGCTCGACATAGCCGAGCTGGGCGCGCAGCCGCGTGCGGTCGATGCCGCGGAGATCGACGCCGTCGAGCAGGATCGAGCCGGCCGTCGGGTCGTAGAACCGCTCGATCAGTGCGAGGGTGGTGGACTTGCCCGCACCCGACGGCCCGACCAGGGCGACGCGCGCCCCGCGCGGGACGCGGAACGACACGCCGCGCAGCACCTCGCCGGCCGCTTCCGAGACCGCCACCGTCGCGTCGGCGTGGGCCTCGGCGAGCAGGGCCGCCGCCTCGGTCTCCGAGCGACGGCGCGCGCTGACCACGGCATCCGGATACGCGAAATGCACGTCGCGGAACTCGATCGCCGACGTCGTCTCGTGGTTCTCGTGCGCGGCGGCCGTCGAGATCGGGGAGGTGCCGACGGCGACGGATGCCGCGACCTCCGCATCGCACGCCGTCTCGGTGCGCAGGTCCAGCATCTCCTGGATGCGTCCCAGTGCGCCCAGGGCCTGCCCGACCGAGGTGATCGCTCCGAAGAACGAGCCGAGGGGCTGCACGAGGAAGAGCAGGAACATCACGAACGTCACCAGCCCGGCGATCGTGATCGCGCCGGAGGCGACGCGGAGGCCGCCGACGCCGAGGACGACGAGCAGCGACAGCTGGAGGGCGACGCCGGCGACCGGCACTACGAACGCCGATGCCTTCGCGACCTGCACGCCGGCCTCGTACGCACCGCGGGCCGTGTGCTCGATGCTCTCGCGTTCACGTTCGGACGCACCCGAGGCGCGGATCGTGCGGATCGATCCGACGGCGCGCTCCACCCCCGAGGCCAGCTCGCCCACCTTCTCCTGCTGCACGGCGGTCGCCCGGCGGATCCGCCCGCTGAGCGCCACCACGACGGCGACCGATGCGCCGACGACGACCAGGATGAGCACCAGCAGCACCGGATCGATGATGAACATCGCCACGATCGCCCCGACGAAGATGAGCGCATTGCCGATCGAGTCCGCCAGCCCCTGGGTGAGCACCGCGTACAGCAGGGTCGTGTCGGTGCCGACGCGCGAGACGAGGTCGCCCGTGCGCCGCGCGTCGTACTCCTGCACGGGAAGGTGCAGCAGCTGTGCGATGAGACGGCGCCGACTCGAGTAGACGACCGCCGTGCCCGTGCGCTGCAGGAGGAAGTGCTGGATGCCGCTGATCACCGAGGAGGCGACGACGAGACCCACCAGCACCCATACCAGCAGACCCAGCGGGTTCTGCTTCTGCACCCGGTCGATGACCTGGCCGACCACCAGCGGCTGGGCGAGGGTCGCGACGGCGGCGAGCACGCTCAGCACCGCGACGACGACGAGGACGCCCTTCTGCTCGAAGACGAAGGGGAGCAGCTGTCGCAGACTCGCGCGAGGACCGTCATCGGGGGCGCGGCGGCGGGAGCGGGAAGGGCGGGTGGTGCTGGCAGAGGACATGAGGCGCTTTCCTGCGGTGTTCGGGTACTTCTATCTTCCCTCTCGGCGACGGCTGCCGGTGCCGCACGGTGTCGCAGGCCCTGGGTAGGGTGGATCGGTGCCTGCTCCTGTCATCTCCGCGCATCAGCTCGTGAAGTCCTACAAGGTCAAGGGCAAGCCCGACTTCGTCGCCGTCGACGGGCTCAGCTTCGAGGTCGCGCCCGGTGAGTCGTTCGGTCTTCTCGGTCCCAACGGCGCCGGCAAGTCGACGACGATGAAGATGATCGGTGCGGTCTCCACCCGCTCCGGCGGCGACCTGCAGATTCTCGGCCTCGACCCGGACCGCTACGGTCCCGAGATCCGCTCGCGGCTCGGCGTCGTGCCGCAGCAGGACAACCTCGACGGCGAGCTCAACGCCCGCGAGAACCTGTACATCTACGGCCGGTACTTCGGTCTTTCGAGCAAGGTGTGCCATGAGAAGGCCGATGAGCTGCTCGCCTTCGCGCAGCTCGAGGACAAGGCGAAGAACAAGGTCGACCAGCTCTCCGGCGGCATGAAGCGGCGCCTCACCATTGCGCGCGGCCTCATCAACGACCCGCGCATCCTGCTGCTCGACGAGCCGACCACCGGCCTCGACCCGCAGGCACGCCACGTCCTCTGGGATCGCCTGTTCCGCCTCAAGGAGCGGGGCACGACCCTGGTTCTCACGACCCACTACATGGACGAGGCCGAACAGCTCTGCGATCGACTCATCGTCGTCGACAAGGGCCGCATCATGGCGGAGGGCACCCCGGCATCCCTCATCCGCGAGCACTCCAGCCGGGAAGTGCTCGAAGTGCGCTTCGGCTCCGACCGCAACGCCCAGGTCGCGGGCAGCCTCGGCGGCATCGGCGAGCGGGTCGAGGTGCTTCCCGACCGCATTCTCATCTACGCGGACAACGGCGAGGCCGCTCTCGAACGCATCACCGGACAGGGGCTCGAGCCGATCACCTCGCTGGTGCGGCGCTCGTCGCTGGAAGACGTGTTCCTGCGCCTCACGGGAAGGTCGCTGATCGAATGAGCGCCGCCCAGACGGATGCCGGGACGCACCCCAGCCTGGACGAACTGCGTGCCGAAGCGATGCAGTGGGGGCGCAAGCCCCGCCGCCGCGGCGGGTGGTACGTCACCGAGCACATGGTCCGCGCGATGCGCGCCTACGGGTGGACGATCATCGTCGGCGCGGTCGGTCAGCCCATCCTGTACCTGCTGGGGCTCGCCGTGGGCCTGGCGGCCCTCATCCGCGTGCCGATCGTCGATCACGGCCAGGAGGTGAGCTACCTCATATTCGTCGCTCCGGCGCTGCTGGCGACCGCGACGATCTCGGTGGCCAGCGAGGAGCTCACCTACCCGGTCATGGCGGGCTTCAAATGGCGCCGCTACTTCTACGGCTTCAACGCCTCGCCGCTGTCGAGCCCGCAGATCGCCAACGGCGTCGTCGCCGGAGCGACGGCGCGGATGGTCGTCGCCTCGGCTGCCTACTACCTCATCGTGTGGCTGCTGCCCTTCGGCGCGGTGCCTCACCCCGCGACGGGATGGCTCGCGGTGTTCGCCGGTGTGCTGGCCGGGCTCGCCTTCGGCATCCCGCTCATGGCCTATGCGGGCTCGATCGAAGACGACAAGGGACAGTTCGCTCTCGTGCAGCGCTTCCTCTTCATGCCGATGTTCCTCTTCTCCGGAACGTTCTATCCGCTGGACTCGCTGCCGCTGTGGTTGCAGTGGATCGGGTGGGTCTCACCGCTCTGGCACGGCGCCGAACTCGGACGCGTCGCCACATACGGCGCGGCGGTGGACCCGGTGATGGTCACGGTCCACCTCGTCTATCTGCTCGCCCTCGCGGTGGTCGGCTACCTGTTCGCCCGCCGCGTCTTCACCGAGAGGCTCGCGAAGTGAGCGCCGTCGTCGAGGTGTCCTCCACCGTGGCCCGTCGCGGGGGCGTGCGCGCGCTGTGGGCGGGCAACCCCGGTGCCGTCGTCCAGCGCGGCCTCATCGCCGCGCGGTCTTCCAGCTGGGCGGTCGTGCTCTCGGGCTTCTTCGAGCCGGTGTTCTACCTCGCCTCGATGGGCATCGGTCTCGGCGCGCTGATCGGCGACGTCGAGACCGCCCAGGGCGCGAGCGTCAGCTACGCCGCCTTCATCGCGCCGGCGCTGCTGGCCGTCTCGGCGATGAACGGGGCGATCTACGACTCGACGTGGAACGTCTTCTTCAAGCTCAACTACGGCAAGCTCT
>ERZ778021.2128-NODE-2128-length-19079-cov-5.581213_pt1 | contig 19079 bp, 20 predicted proteins | sample MGYA00375751_ERZ778021 | MGnify/ENA primary metagenome ERZ778021 (study PRJEB29350, sample SAMN05389814) | bioreactor metagenome | isolation source: Thiocyanate stock bioreactor | place: South Africa: University of Cape Town | collected 2013-08-29 ... | reverse complement strand
GGACGCCTGCACGATGAACTACCAGGGGATCCAGGTGGTGACCGGGGGGACGGGGACCATCGGGACGCCCCCGTACCTCGACCCCTTCAATCGCGACGACAACCTGCCCTTCTACTGGACGACGAACGAGGCCAACACGGCGGGCGTCGGCAAGGCCAACGGCGTGGCCGGCACCCAGTTCATCGACATCCCCAGCCAGTCGAGCGCGAACAAGGGGAACTCGATCACCTTCGAAGCGGCCCTGGTGTCGTACAGCGGCATGCAGGTCCACTGGCTGGCGGGCTTCACCTGGGGCTACTCGATCGACAACAACGGCGCGACGGTGCTGGGCGCCTTCGCGTGGACGAACGGGATTTCGAATGTGATGACGAACCTGATCGAGAGCTGGGCCAGCACCCCGACCAAGCCGTACCTGCCCGCCCCGGGGCAGGGCCCCGACGGTTGGAAGGTCGTCGACGACTGCCTGTGCATCCCCGAGCCGTCGTCCCTCGCGATGGCCTGCATCGGCCTGGGCGTCGCCGGCCTGGGCGCGATCCGTCGCGCGCGGGCCGCCGCCTGACCTCGCCGCGGCCGGCGGCCCCCCCTCGGCGGCCCGCCGGCCATTTTTTTTCTATGGGGATCGCGGTTCGATCGTAGTCCATTCTGCGACGAGTGCCGACTCGTCTCCTACATCGTCGTCGAGTCGTCGGGAGGTCCGCCATGGATGTACGAGAGATCGGGACCGAGGTGATCCTGTTCCTCCTGGGTTGGGCCCTGGCGCTGGGCTGCGCCCCGAGGGGGGCGGCCGACCCGACCTGGGGCGAGCCGTCCGGCGGCTTCCGGTCGCGGATCTGGACCGAACAGCCCCCCGCCCGGCCCGGCGACCCGGTGGTCGTGCATTACGAGATCCAGAACGTGGGCCCGAAGAAGGCCACGGTCTGGCACAGCGGATTCTGGCCCAACCACCGCATCGACGCGACCACTCTCGAAGGCGAGGCGGTCGAGTCCACCCCCGCCGGCGCGTCGCTCCGCGCGGCGTTCGATCCGGAGGGGCCCCGCGACAAGCACGCCGGCCGCAACCTGGAGCCGGGCGAGATCGACTCCGCCTGGGAGCCGGTCGACGTCGGCGGGCTGTTCGTCCTGCCGGCGGGCGGATTCCGGATTCAAATCGTCTATCAGCAGGGCCGCATGCGGCCCGTTCAGAGCAACGTCCTGGTCGTCGCCGCCCCCGCCCCCTGAAGCCCCCGCCGGACGGTCGTCCCTTGATTCGGGAAGCCCGGTCTGATCGAATGTTTATGGCGATCGACCGCGCCGGGGGGCGCGACGCGAAGCCCCGGGCGACGCCCGACGGCGGAGGGGTTCAGGCCGATGATCGTGGGGGTTCCGAAGGAGATCAAGGCGGACGAGTACCGCGTCTCCATGCTGCCGGTGGGCGTCGAGGAGCTGACGCACGCCGGCCATCGCGTCCTGGTCGAGGCCGGGGCCGGGCAGGGCAGCGGGCTCGCCGACGCCCAGTACGAGGCCGCCGGCGCGACGATCGTCGCCGACGCGGCCGACATCTGGGCCCAGGCCGACATGATCGTGAAGGTGAAGGAGCCGTTGCCCGCGGAATGGCCCCGCATGCGCCCGGGCCAGACGCTCTTCACCTACTTCCACTTCGCGGCCGACGAGGCGCTGACGAGGGCCGTGATCGACTCCGGCGCGACGGCCATCGCGTACGAGACGCTGCGCGACGCCCGCGGGGCCCTGCCGCTGCTGACCCCCATGAGCGAGGTCGCCGGCCGGATGAGCATCCAGCAGGGGGCGAAGTTCCTGGAGCGGCCCCAGGAAGGGCGCGGGATCCTCCTGGCGGGCGTCCCGGGCGTCGCCCCGGCCGAGGTGGCCGTGCTGGGCGGCGGGGTCGTGGGCGCCAACGCGGCGAAGGTCGCGGCGGGGATGGGCGCGAACGTCAAGCTGCTGGACGTCAACCTGGACCGGCTCCGCTATCTCGACGACGTCATGCCCCCCAACGTCACCACCCTCTACTCGGACCGCCACACGATCCGAGAGGCCGTCGAGGCGGCCGACCTGGTGATCGGGGCCGTGCTGGTCGTCGGCGCCCGGGCCCCCCGGCTGGTGCGGCGGGCCGACCTGGCGCGGATGAAGAACGGCGCGGTGATCGTCGACGTGGCCATCGACCAGGGGGGCTGCGTCGAGACCAGCCGGCCGACCACCCACCACGCGCCGACCTATGTCGTCGACGGCGTCGTGCATTACTGCGTCGCCAACATGCCGGGCGCGGTGGGCCGCACCAGCACCTACGCCCTGTGCAACGTCACGCTCCCTTACGCGCTCCGGCTCGCGAACGAGGGCTGGCGCGCGGTCGCGGCGGCCGATCCCGGCGTGGCGGCGGGGGTGAACGTCTGCGAGGGCCGCGTGACCAATCAGGCCGTCGCGGCCACCTACGGCCTCCCGTTCGAGGACTGGCGCGATCGCGCCGCGGGCTGAACCGGGCCCTACCGAACCAACGTCCGCCGGGCCCGACGCCGCCGCAAGGTCGGCGACGGCCCGGCATCCTTTTCCGAGATCGGCAGCCGAGGAGATTTCCCGCCGATGAGCCACGACGAGCATGACCACGAAGGCGAGCACGAGCACGACGTCGAGGAGGCCCTGGAAGAGGCCCTGGAGCTGGACACCCAGAGCCAGATCTTCCTGGAGATGCGGCGTCAGAACCTGGACCTGCTGAAGATCGCCTCCGAGGTCGCCGGCTACTCCGGCCAGCATCCCGCGCTCAAGCCGGGGGACGTCCGCAACGCCCTTCGCAACATCTGGGACGTCTACGCCGAATTCTACTCCTGGATCGACCCCGAGGAGTCCGAGGAAGGCGACGACGACGAGGACATCGACGAGGACGACGAATGACGTCCGTCCCCCCGGCCGGCCCCCGCGAGGGGGCCGGCCAGCCCTTCCGGACCGTCCACTGGGTCGGCGACGCCGCCGGCGGCAGGCTCCGGATGATCGACCAGACGCTCCTCCCCACCGAGTTCGTCGAGATCGACTGCGACGACGTCGAGTCGGTCTGGTGGGCGATCAAGCGGCTGAGCGTGCGCGGGGCGCCGGCCATCGGCGTCGCGGCGGCCTACGGGTCGGTCATCGGCGCGCGCTCGCGCGGCACGGCCGACGCGGCGACCGTCCGCGAGGCGCTGCGCACGGCGGCGTCCCGCCTGCGCACCAGCCGGCCCACGGCCGTCAACCTGTTCTGGGCGCTCGACCGGATGGAGGCCGTCGCCGATGCCGCCCCCCCCGGCGACGGCCCCGCGCTGCTAGATCGCCTGCTCGCCGAGGCCGACGCCATCGCCGAGGAGGACCGCGCCATGTGCCGGGCCATCGGCCGCCACGGCGCCGGGCTGATCGCCGCCGGCGACGGCGTCCTGACCCACTGCAACGCCGGCGGCCTGGCCACGGCCGACTACGGCACGGCGCTGGCCGTGATCTTCTCGGCCCACGAGCAGGGGAAGAAGCTGCACGTCTTCGCCGACGAGACCCGCCCGCTGCTCCAGGGGGCCCGGCTCACGGCCTGGGAGCTGGCCGGCCGGGGGATCGACGTGACCGTCATCTGCGACAACATGGCCGCGCAGGTCATGAAGGAGGGCCGGGTCCAGGCCGTGGTGGTCGGGGCCGACCGGATCGCCGCCAACGGCGACTCCGCGAACAAGATCGGCACCTACGGCGTGGCCGTGCTGGCGAAGCATCACGGCATCCCGTTCTACGTCGCCGCCCCCTCCAGCACGTTCGACCTGTCGATGCCCGACGGCTCCGGGATCCCCATCGAGGAGCGCGACCCCCGCGAGGTGACGGAGGGCTTCGGCCGCCGCACCGCGCCGGAGGGGGTCGGCGTCTACAACCCCGCCTTCGACGTCACCCCGGCCGCGCTCATCACCGGCATCGTCACTGAACGCGGCGTCATCGGCCCGGTCTCGACGGAGACCGTTCGGGCCGTCCTCGCCGCGCCGCCGGCCTCATCCTGAACCCATCGGATCACCCGCCATGCTCGCGCACAGCGTCTTCTTCTCGCTCCACGACCCGTCGGCCGCGTCGATCGACGCCCTCGTCGGGGCCTGCCGCAAGTACCTGGACGGCCATCCGGGCGTCGCCTTCTTCGGCGTCGGCACCTTGAACCGGGAATTGGACCGCCCGGTCAACGATCGGGCTTTCGACGTGGCGCTCCACGTCGTGTTCGATTCGAAGGCGTCGCACGACGCCTACCAGGTCGCCCCTCGGCACCTGCAATTCATCGAGGAGAACAAGCCGAACTGGAAGCAGGTCCGCGTCTTCGACGCCGACCTTTGATCCGGGCGACGGCCGTCGGGCCGACCGGGAGGGTTCGAAACGGAAAGGGCCCCCGACATCGTCGGGGGCCCTTTCGCGTGAAGCTTCGGCTCACTCCTTCGGGGCGTCGGCCGGGGGGGCCTCGGCCGGCTTGGCCGAGGCGTCGGCCTTCATCTTGCCGCTCTTATTGGTGGCGCGGAACTTCTCCATCGCGGCCTTCTGGCTCTCGACGTTGGCGGCCTGCTGCTCGGGCGTCGGGGGCGTGGCGGAGTCTTCGCAGCCCGCGACGCCGAACAGGGCCAGGGAGGTCAGCACGGCGGGGACGATCTTCGAAGTCGGACGCATGGCGAAAATCCTTGGAACGTGAGGCGGATCAGTACGAGTCGCTGCTGACGACCTCGCCGTTGTCGCGGGTGCCCAGCGCCATCCAGGTCGGGCGGCTGATCGAGTCCTTGATGAACCGGACGCTGCCGTCGCCGAACAGGGCGTTGATGCCGCCGCTGTGGTTGCTGCTGGCGCCGATGTAGTTGGACGAATCCAGCCCGCATCCGCCGCAGCCCCACCGGCAGGCGCCGAACTTGTACTGGCTGTCGTTCGGCGTCTGGATCGTGTTGAACATCGAGTAGGCCGTGGCGCCGAACGCCCAGTACTGGCCGACGTCGGAGCTGATGTTCGACCCGGACCGGAACGCCGTCGCGCAGGCCTGGAGGTCGCTCAGCGTGGCCGGCATGTTGGTGGAGTTGTCATAGATCGCCAGCTGGAGGTTGGCCCCGGTGACGGCGTTGCCGCGGTAGGCGTTGCCCACGTTGGCCTTGCCGGCCAGCTTCTCGGCGAACGCGATCGTGTTGGCGGTCCCGTCGGGGATGTCCGACATGCCGTAGCTGATGTACATGCCGAACAGCCCGGTCACGCCGAGGCCCTTGCACTGGGCGTTGACGCCGTTGCAGTTCTCTTCCCAGTTCCGGGTCGTCGTCCCCATGGAGCCGTAATAGCTGTTCAGCGACGGCTTGAGGATGTTGGAGTCCGACGGACAGGTGAACGTGGCGATGACCGTGTTGCGGACGGTGGTGTTCGCGGCCGGAAGCGCGTTCCAGCCCGGGTCCAGGCCGATGGAGAAATTGGCGGCCGAGTACAGGGCCGTCTGCTCGACGAACGGCAGGAGTTGGGCGTGGGCGCTCCAGGCCGACCAGGTGCCGTAGTACATGTCGGCACCCATCGGCGACTTCGTGGCACCCATCGGGAAGATGTTGTTGGTGCTGTGGTAGTTGTGCAGCCCCAGGCCGATCTGCTTCAGATTATTGACGCACTGCGACCGCCGGGCGGCCTCGCGGGCGGCCTGGACGGCCGGCAGCAGCAGCGCGATCAAGACCGCGATGATGGCGATGACGACGAGCAGTTCGATCAGCGTGAAGCCGGCGCGGCGCGCGGCGCGGGCGGGTGACATGGGCACTCCTTCGTGATTCTAGCACGATCGATGCGGAAGACGGGATGGGATGGCGACGCCGTCATCGATTTCGGTCTCGCACGACGGCGTCGCCTATTGTATTCGACCGGCAAGGAGCACCGAACGCAAGGAGTGACGGTGAAGTATATTTGTTTAATTTTAAACGAGCATTTCGATGGTTCCGCGACGGTCGAACATTTCGAAAGGATCGGGGCCGGCGTCGGCGATCCCAGCCGTCTTCGGCAGGGGGAAGGATGGGATGCGCACGAAGCGTATACGCCCCTTCGTCGGGATCAATGCCGCTCGCGGCCTTGAGGCGGGATGTAGCCCAGGGCCAGGAGCTTCGCGACGATGACGTCGACGCACTCGGCGACGCCGACCCTGGAGGTGTCGAGCGTGACCTCGGCCGCTTCGGGGGCCTCGTAGGGGTCGTCGACGCCGGTGAAGCCCATGGGGCGGCCGGCTTCCACGGCGGCGCGCGCCTTGGCGTAGAAGCCCTTCACGTCGCGCGCCTCGCAGACCTCGACGGGGGTGGAGCAGTAGACCTCGACGAAGTTCCCGCCGGACGCCGCGCGGGCCTCGTCGCGGACGGACTTGTAGGGGCTGATGACCGAGCAGAGCGTGGTGCCGCCGTGTCGGGCGACGAGTCCGGCGACGTAGCCGACCCGGCGGATGTTCACGTCCCGGTCCTCGCGGCTGAAGCCGAGGCCCTTCGAGAGGTGGGTGCGGATCTCGTCGCCGTCGAGGAACGAGGCGTTCCGCCCGTACTCGGCGAGGCGCTCCAGGAGGGCCTGGGCGACGGTGCTCTTGCCCGACCCGGAGAGGCCGGTGAACCAGACGGTCAGGCCCTGGCGGGGCCTGGGAGGATGGGCCTCGCCGAGGATGTCGGCGACGGCCGGGCGGGCGAACCAATCGGGGAGCCGCCGGCCCGCGGCGAGATAGTCCTCGCTCGCCCGGCCGTCGGAGAGTTCGAGAGTCCGCACGCCGGGCGGGACGGCGTCGACGGCTTCGTATCGGCCCTCGTCGGGGAGGTAGGCCATCGGTTCCGCGGGCAGGATTCCGACGCCGATCGCGTCCGCCTCCTCCTTCGAAACGTCCCGGGCGCGATCGCGGTCGACGATGAGGTCGGAGCAGCCGTAGTTGCGGGCGACGATCGCGCGCAGCAGGGTCTCGCGCGGGCCGGCCGGCCGTGTCGCCAGCGGTAGGAGGCCGAGGACGACGGATTTAGGGTCGAAGTGGCCGTCGACCAGGGCGCGGAGGCAGCGGACGCGGGTGTAGCGGTCGAGGTCGCCGGGCTCGGTCGTCCCCACGGGCGCGTGGATCAGGAGGCTGACGCCGGCTTGCTCGGCCGCCCGTCGGATCGACTCTTCAACGGCGCGATGGATCGGGCCGCGGGCGTGGAACGCGGCGACCCGAGCCAGGCCCATCGTCCGGAAACGCTCGCGCATCCCGGCGGGGGTGAGGCGCAGGTCGACGAAGTCGTAATGCGGCGGGATGCGGACGACTTCCAACCGGCCGGCGGCGTGGAGGTCGGCGGCCGATCCGTCGGGGCGGTAAAGCCCCTCGACGTGCAGGAAGGCCAGGAGGTTGCCGAAGACGTCGCGCAGGGCCAGGGCCTTCCCCTCGGCCACGCCTTCGCCCGGCTCGACCGGCAGGACGACGGGGATGGGCCAGGGGGTGCCGTCGGCCAGGCGGCCTTCGGCGACGACGCTTTCATGGTCGGCCCGGCCGAGGAAGCCCCTCAGCGGAGAGAACCCGCCAACGGCCAGCAGTTCCAGGTCGCAGACGCCGCGTTCGTCGAGCGTGACGGTGGCGAGGTCCATGGCCTCGGCCTTCATCTCGGCCGCACGGTCGGCGTGGACGACGAGATCGACGAGTTCGCCGCCGTAAGGGGAGGGGAGGTTCCCGTCCGTCGTGTTCCCGGCGCTGATGGCTCGACTCCTGCGAAACCGCCCCCGCGGTCGAGGCGGGGTTCAGATGGTCCATTCGTGCGGCGTGGCCTGGGCGGCGAGGGCGGCGACGGTGGTCCGGTCGAGGACGGCGCGCTCGGCCTCGCGGACGCGGTCCCAGAGCCGGTTGAGGATCCGGGAGGCGTGGCGATCGGCCGTGGGGGCGGCGTCGCGGGGGGCGTCGTCCGGGCCGTCGACGGCCGAGAGGACCTCGCGGACGGAGATCGTCTCGGGATGCCGCGCGAGCTGATAGCCGCCCGCGGCCCCCCGGGTGCTCACGACCAGGCCCGCCCCCTTCAGGTGGAGGAGGATCTGGACGAGGTAGCGCTCGGGGATGCCGTGCGACTCCGAGATCTCGCGGATCCTCAGGGGGGGGGCGTTGGGCCCCTGGCGGGCGAGGGCCATGACGGCCAGGCAGGCGTACTCGGCTTTGGCGGATACCTTCATCGGATCGGGCCCATGACCTCGTCGCCGCCGTCCGCCGCGCGGAATCAGAGCTGGCTGCTGTCGAGCGAGTGCAGGCCGCACTCGGTCTTCGCCTGGCCGGCCCAGCGGCCGGCCCGCTCGTCCTCGCCCGCGCCCACGGCCTTGGTGCAGGGGTAGCAGCCGACCGAAGGATAGCCGCGGTCGTGGAGCGGATTATAAGGGATCTTGTTCGACACGATGAAGGCCCAGACGTCGCGCCGCGTCCACTTGAGGAGCGGATTGACCTTCACCAGGCCGAACTTGGCGTCCCAGCCGATCGTCTTCGCCTGCGCCCGGGCCGCCGACTGCTCGGCGCGGATGGCCGTGATCCAGGCGTCGTACCCGACCAGGGCGCGTCGCAGCGGGACGATCTTGCGATCGTGGCAGCAGCGGTCCGAGTTGGCGACGTACAGCGGGCCGCCGTGCTCGGCCTCGTACTCGGCCGTGGTCTGCTCGGCCGAGACCAGGTCGATCTCGACGCCGTACTTCTCCATCAGCCGATCGCGGACTTCCAGCGTCTCGGGGAACTGGTAGCCGGTGTCGAGGTTGAAGATCCGCACCGGGGCCTGGATCTCGGCCAGCATGTGGATCAGGATACATCCCTCGGGCCCGAAGGCCGTGGCCATCGTCAGCCGCGACCCGAACCGCTCCACGCCCCACCGCAGGATCTCCGTCGGCGCGGCCCCGGTGAGGAGGCCGTTCGCTTCCGCAATTTCTTCCGCTGAGAAGAGTTCCGCCACGGTCGCCATGACTCGTCTGGACTCCAGGAGGGCTCCGAACCGCCTCAATGCTAAGTAACTTCGGTTGCAAAGTCAACTTTCGACTTCGGTCCCTTGATGTCGGTTCGTCGCGGGCGTTTCCGGCGCGCCGCACGCTTGAAACCGGCCCGTCGCCGCTAGAATGAGACGTGTGCGAGGCGATGGCGGCCTCGCCTTTCCCCACTCCGGGTGCGGGTCATCTTCCCGAGGGTCTCGATTCATGGCTCACGCGAACGCGTCGGGCGGGACGATCACGCCGGCTGAATTGTTCGAAATTTCCCGACAGGATCGGAGCGTCGATCTGATCGATGTCCGGACGCCGGCCGAATTCCGGACGGTGCATGCGATCCCGGCGCGGTCCGTGCCGCTGGATCGGCTCGACCCGGCCGCGGTGATGGCGGCCCGGGGACGGCCGGGGGAGCCCTTGTACGTCATCTGCGCGAGCGGGGCGCGGGGGCGGAAGGCGTGCGAGGCGTTCGCCGCGGCGGGCTTCCCGGGCGTCGTGAACGTCGAGGGGGGGACGAAGGCGTGGGAGGCCGCCGGGCTGCCGGTGGTGCGCGGCGAGGCGACGATCTCGCTGGAGCGCCAGATCCGGATTATCGCCGGATCGCTGGTGGTGCTGGGCGTGGCCCTGGGGGCGGCCGTGAGCCCCTGGTTCACGGGGCTGTCGGCGTTCGTCGGCGCGGGGCTGGTCTTCGCGGGCGTGACCGACATCTGCCCGATGGCGATGGGCCTGGCGCGCATGCCCTGGAATCAGGCGGGGGGCGAGTCCGCGAGCTGCTCGCGGTAGTCCCTCGGTTACGGACCCGGAACGGACCTCGATCGACGCGAACACCATGACGAACTTGCTGGCCGCTCGCCTCCAGATGGCGATGTCCCTCGGCTTCCACATCATTTTCGCCGCCATCGGCATCGCCCTGCCGCTGATGATGTGCGTCGCGGAGGCGTGCTGGCTGAGGACGGGCGATCCCATCTACCGGACCCTGGCGAAGCGCTGGGCGAAGGGGGCGGCGATCCTCTTCGCGGTCGGGGCCGTCTCGGGGACGGTGCTCTCGTTCGAACTGGGGCTGCTCTGGCCGACGTTCATGAAGTTCGCCGGGCCGATCATCGGCCTGGGCTTCGGGCTGGAGGGGTTCGCGTTCTTCACCGAGGCCATCTTCCTGGGCGTCTACCTCTACGCCTGGGACCGCATCCCCCCCCCGGCCCACTGGGCGGCCGGGGCGATCGTGGCGGCCAGCGGGGCGTTGTCGGGCGTCCTGGTCGTCTCGGTCAACGGCTGGATGAACACGCCGACGGGATTCACGCTGATCGACGGCGTGGCGACGGACATCAACCCGCCGGCCGCCCTGATGAACCCGGCGTTCGTCTCCGAGGCGCTGCACATGACCCTCGCGGCCTACGCGGCGACGGGGCTGCTGGTGGCCGGGGTCCACGCGCTCATGCTCCGCAAGGACCGCGAGAACCCGTTCCACCGCCGTGCGCTGGGGATCGCGCTGGCGGTGGGCGGCGTCGCGTCGGTCCTCCAGCCGATGAGCGGGCACTACGCCGCGCAAGTGGTGGCGGAGACGCAGCCGCCGAAGCTGGCGGCGATGGAGGGGCAATTCCAGACCGAGCGTCGAGCCCCGTTGCGGATCGGCGGCCTGCCGGACGCGAAGGCCCGCACGACGTCGTACGCCCTGGAGATCCCCGCGGGGCTGTCGATCCTGGCGTACAACGACCCGGACGCCGAGGTCCGCGGCCTGGACGCCTTCCCGGCCGACGAGCAGCCGCCGGTGGCGGTCGTCCACCTGGCGTTCCAGGTGATGGTGGCCTGCGGGATGGCGATGATGGCGGTCTCGCTGTGGGCGGTGGTGTCGTGGTGGCGCACGAAACGGCTGCCGACCGGCCGGGCCTTCCTGGCGGCCGTCGCGCTGGCGAGCCCGCTGGGGATGATCGCGATCGAGGCCGGATGGACCGTGACGGAGGTCGGCCGGCAGCCGTGGATCATCCAGGGCGTAATGCGGACGACCGAGGCCGTGACGACCGTGCCGGGCCTGTGGTGGTCGTTCGCGGCCTACACCGCACTTTACGCGGGGCTGGGCGTGGTGGTGGTCATGCTGCTGTTGCACCAGTTCCGGAGCAGCCCGCGGGCCGACGCTCCGGCGGGGGAGGCTCGCCGATGGACTTCCTGACATCGATGACGCCGGCCGGGGGCGTCGCGGCGGCGATGCTGGTCGCGCTGATCGCCTACGCCCTGCTGGGCGGCGCCGACTACGGCGCCGGCGTGTGGGACCTGCTGGCCCGCGGCCCGCGCGCCGAGGCCCAGCGCGAGCTGATCGCGCACGCGATCGGGCCGGTGTGGGAGGCGAACCACGTCTGGCTGATCGTGGTGGTCGTGCTCCTGTTCACGTCGTTCCCGGAGGCGTTCACGGTCGTCATGACGACGCTGCACGTGCCGCTGTCGCTGATGTTGATCGGCGTCGTGCTGCGGGGCTCGGCGTTCACGTTCCGGAGCTACGACGCGACCGAGCTGGCGCGCCGGCGCTGGAACCGCGTGTTCTCGATTCCGAGCGTCGTCACGCCGGTCCTCCTCGGGGCGGTCAGCGGGGCCATCGCGACGGGCGAGCCGGGGCGGGTCGCCGAGGCGGGCGGGCCCGTGCCGCTGTTCTCGACCTGGCTGCGGCCGTTCCCGATCGCCGTCGGGCTGTTCGCGCTGAACATCTTCGCCTACGTCGCCGCGGTCTACCTGACGCTGGAGACCGACGACCCGGCCTTGCGGGACGACTTCCGGCGCAAGGCGTTGATCTCCGCGGCGACTCTCGGCGCGGTGGCCTGGGCCGTCCACCTGCTGGCGAAGGACTCGGCCCCGCTGGTGTACGAGGGACTGGATCGGGCGTCGTGGGGCGCGCCGCTGCGGTACGCGACCGGCGCGATGGCGGTCGCGGCGATCGTCGCGCTGGCGCTGCGGTGGTTCGCCATGGCGCGGCTGGCGGCGGCGGCCCAGGTGGCGTTGATCCTGTGGGGGGCCGCCGCGGCTCAGTACCCCTACCTGGTGCCGCCCCACCTGGACTTGACGCGCGGGGCCGCGCCGGCGATCGTGCACAAGTTGATGCTGATCGCGCTGGGGTTGGGGTCGCTGATCCTCGTCCCGTCGCTGGTCTACCTGTTCCGCGTGTTCAAGGGGCACACGTTCCGGGCGGGGCGGCGGGACGAGGACGAATCGGTCAGGCCGACGCCGGCTTGATCCAGGCCGGGGCGGCCTGCTCGTAGCGGTCGATGTCGGATTCGAGCAGGAGGGTCTCGGAGATCGCGTCGAGGCCCTTGAGCAGGCGCTCGCGGCGGGTGTCGGGGATCTGGAACGGGACCTCGACGGTGGCCGGGCCGTTCTGGACGGTGATGACCTGCTTGACGAGGTCGATGACGGCCTCGGCACCGCCGGGGCCGGCGATTTCGGCGATGCGGTCCCAGTCGGCCTGGGGGACCTCGACGGCGAGCAGGCCGTTGTTCAGGGCGTTCCCTTCGAAGATGTCGGCGAATCCCTCGTCCTTGCCGGGGGCGATGACGACGGAGTAGCCCCCCTGGGCGACGGCCCAGACGGCGTGCTCGCGGCTGGAGCCGCAGCCGAAGTTCTTGCCGACCACGAGGACCGACGCCCCCTGGTTCTCCGGCCGGTTGAGCGGGAACGCCGGGTCGAGCGGCCCGTGCTTCTCGGGCTCGTCGATCGGCGGCGCCCCGCCGGCGATGTAGCGCTTGTCGGCGAAGAGCAGGGGGCCGTAGCCGACGCGCTCGATCCGCTTGAGGTAGCGGGCGGGGATGATGAGGTCGGTGTTCACGTCGGTCCAGTCCAGGACCGCGACCTTGCCGCGATGGACGATGAACGGCTTCATGGGATCTCGATTCGGGGGCGTGGGGTCGGTTGTAGGTCCGTCGGAACGTCCTGGGGAATCCATCCCCTCTCCCCGTCGGGAGAGGGCGGCCCGCAGGGCCGGGTGAGGGTCGTCGGATTTCGAGGTCGCCGGTGCAATCAACGACTTCTCCCCTTGAGGGAGAAGGTGGCCCGAAGGGCCGGATGAGGGGTGGAGAACCCGGACGGTTCGGATTGCAAGGTCATCACAGGCCGCGGGAAGCGACGGCGATCGACCCCTCATCCGGCCTTCGGCCACCTTCTCCCTCAAGGGGAGAAGGATGATCGGCGTCGGCCTGCTGAGGTTTCTGCGACCGTCTCCGCCTCCGCGCCTCCGGCGACCCTCACCCGCCGCTGCGCGGCCCCCTCTCGTGGGGGGAGGGGGGATCGATTCGCGCCTTGCGGCCGTTCGTCTCAGACTTCGAGCAGTCGGCGGACGTCGGTGAAGCGGCCGGTGACGGCGGCGGCGGCGGCCATGGAGGGGCTGACGAGGTGCGTCCGCCCGCCGGGGCCCTGGCGGCCTTCGAAGTTGCGGTTGCTGGTGCTGGCGGCCCGCTGGCCGGGCTGGAGCTTGTCCGGGTTCATCGCCAGGCACATGCTGCAACCGGCCTCGCGCCACTCGGCTCCGGCCTCCTCGAACACGCGGTCGAGGCCCTCGGCGTGGGCCTGGCTGCGCACCTGCTCGCTGCCGGGGACGACCAGGGCCCGCACGCCTTCGGCGACCTTGCGGCCCTTCATCACCTGGGCGGCGGCGCGGAGATCCTCGATGCGGCCGTTCGTGCACGAGCCGATGAAGACGACGTCGACGGGGATCTGGTCCAGCGGGGTGCCCGGGGTCAGGCCCATGTACTGGAAGGCGCGATCGGCCTCGGCCCGGAGCGAACTGGGCAGCTCGTCGAGGGTCGGGATGTGGCCGTCGGCGTCGATCGTCATCGCCGGGTTCGTGCCCCAGGTCACCTGGGGGACGAGCTTGGAAGCGTCGATCGTGATGTGCTGGTCGAACTTCGCCCCGTCGTCGGTCTTCAGGGTCCGCCAGTCGGCGATGGCGGCTTCGAGGTCTCGGCCCTTGGGGGCGTAGGGGCGGTCGACCTTGGTGAAGTACTCGAAGGTCACGTCGTCCGGGGCGATCAGGCCGGCGCGGGCGCCCCCCTCGATCGACATGTTGCAGATGGTCAGGCGGCCTTCCATCGAGAGGGCCCGGATGGCGGGGCCGTAATACTCGATGACCGTCCCGGTGCCGCCGGCGGTGCCGATGGCCCGGATGACGGCCAGGATGATGTCCTTGGGCTCCAGGCCGGGGCCGAGCGTCCCCGTCACCTCGACGCCCAGGGCGGCCGGGCGCTTGCCCTGCCAGAGCGTCTGGGTGGCCATGACGTGCTCGACCTCGCTGGTGCCGATGCCGAACGCCAGCGCCCCGAACGCGCCGTGGGTGCTGGTGTGGCTGTCGCCGCAGACGATCGTCGTGCCGGGGAGGGTGATCCCCATCTCGGGCCCGATGACGTGGACGATCCCCTGCCGGCCGCTCTTGATGTCGTAGAAGTTCAGGCCGAACTCCGCGCAGTTGGCGCGCAGGGTCTCGACCTGGCGCTTCGAGAGCGGGTCCCGGATGTTGAGCTGGTCCTCGGTCGGGACGTTGTGGTCGATCGTCGCGAACGTGAGGTCGGGGCGGCGGACCTTGCGGCCGGCGAGCCGGAGGCCGTCGAAGGCCTGCGGGCTGGTCACTTCGTGGACCAGGTGGCGGTCGATGTAGAGGAGCGTCGCCTCGTTGGTGACGGAGAGGACGTGACGGTCCCAGACCTTCTGAAACAATGTCGCTGGCATGCCCGATCCACCTCGGAAGATCGTTCGGAGAGACAAGGGGAGACAAGGGAGAGAGGCCGAGCCGTCGGCCGGGGTTCGGGCCTTGCGGTCAGGCCCGGGCCATCTCGTCGGCGTGGTAGCTGGAGCGGACGAACGGGCCGCTGGCGACTTCGAGGAAGCCCATCGAGCGGGCCAGGCGGCCCAACTCGTCGAATTCGGCCGGCGGCAGGTAGCGGGAGGGCGGCAGGTGCCGCGGCGACGGCTGGAGGTACTGGCCCAGCGTCAGCAGGTCGCAGCCGATCGAGCGCAGGTCGGCCAGGGCGTCCATCAGCTCGTCGGTCGTCTCGCCCAGGCCGAGCATGAAGCCGGTCTTGGTCCTCGTCTCCGGGCGGATCTTCTTGGCCTGCTCCAGCACGCGGAGGCTGACCTCGTACTGGCTCTTGCGGCGGACGTACTGCTGGAGCCGGGCGACGGTCTCCATGTTGTGGTTGAAGACCTCGGGGGCGGCGTCGAGGACGGTCGCGACCTGGTCTTCGCGGCCGTTGAAGTCAGGGGTGAGGACCTCGATGGTCGCGCCGGTGCGCTCGCGGACGGCCAGGATGCAGCGGCGGAAGTGGTCGGCGCCGCCGTCGGGGAGGTCGTCGCGGGTGACGGACGTGATGACGACGTGGCGGAGCTTCAGCCGGGCGCACGCCTCGGCGACGCGCTCGGGCTCGTCGGCCTCGACGGCCTCGGGGCGGCCGCGCTTCACGGCGCAGAAGCCGCAGGGGCGGGTGCAGGTCTCGCCCAGGATCATGAATGTGGCGGTGCGCCGGGACCAGCACTCCGAGCGGTTCGGGCACTTCCCCGACTCGCAGATGGTCTCCAGGCCCAGCTCCGCGATGAGGCTCTGCGCGAAGTACATCCCGCCGCCGGACGGGACCGGTCGCTTGAGCCATTCGGGGAGCCGGCGGGCCTTGCGGCCGATCTCGACCACCTGGGCGCCGCCGCCGCCGCAGGAGGGGGTTCCCCGGTCGTCCGGATTCTCATCCAGGACTGGGAGCGTAAGCATGGGTCAGGACCTTCCGCTTCAGCCGCGGATGATGCGTGTAGAGGTGGTGGCGGTCCAGCTCGAACGCCAGCTCCGTCCGGCGGACGATCGCCTCCCGCACCCTGGACATCGGGGTCGCCCGCTGCCGGCGCGACTCCATCGAGGTCTGCCGGAGGATGGACCCCTCGGGCCCGGGCTCGACGAGCACGCCGAACAGGTCGAGGAAGGGCCCCACGTTGAGCGTAAATCCATGGTAGGCGATCCCTCGGCTGACCGCCACCCCGATCGTCGCCACCCGCCCCCGGCCCAGGAAGATCCCCGGCGGGTCGTGGCGCACCTCGCCCGACAGCTCGAACTCGTCGAGGACGCCGAGGAGGACGTCCTGGATGCGCCGGACGTGCCCCATGGCCGTCGCCGCCTCGGCGCCGATCGGCGCGATCAGGTAGCCGGCGAGCTGGCCGGGGAGGTGGAGGATGCAGCCGCCGCCGCGGTTGACCCAGTGCGTGCGGATCCCCCGCCCCGCCAGCGCCGAGTCGTCCGGGCCGATGTGGGCCCGGCTCCCCGCCCGGCCGACGCTGAGGGTGGGCGGGTGCTCGCACAGGATGAGCGTGGCCCCGTCGCGCTCGCCGTGCTCGAAGACGAGCCGGCGCTGGAGCATCTGCACCTCGGCGAAGTCGACCGCCCCCAGGAGGTAGACCTCCAGCGGCGGCTTGGCGGGCTCCGGCATCGCGTCGCGGCCCCTCCCGGAAAACGAAGCCGCCCCCGGGGATCGGGGGCGGCGCACGGGACACGCCCCTATTCTACCCCGCGGCGGCCCCCTATCAACCGGACTCAGGGGCGTCTCTCGGCCGGAGGCCCCTCAAGCGGCATCCGGACGACGCGGTGATGCTCGGAATCCGCGACGACGAACGAGCGGCCGTCGGGGGCGAAGGCGACGCCGTGGGGGCGGGCGAGGCCCGCGGCGGCCGTCGTGACGGTGCCGTTGGGGGCGATGCGGCGGATCGCGCGATTCTCGGTGTCGACGACGAGGACGTCGCCGCCCGGCCCGACGTCGAGTTCCTTGGGGCCGTCGAAGGCTGCGTCCCGGGCCGGGCCGCCGTCGCCGCGATAGCCCTTGGAGCCGCCGGCCACGGTGGAGACCAGGCCGTCGGGGCCGACCTTGCGGAGCGCATGCCCGTTGCGCTCGACGATCAGGACCGAGCCGTCGGCCAGGGCGTGGACGGCGCGGGGGCCGGAGAACGAGGCCGAGGCGGACGGGCCGCCGTCGCCGGCCCGCCGGGGCGAGCCGTCGCCCGCGAAGGTCGAGATCCGGCCCGAGGCCAGGTCGACCGCGCGCACCCGATGGCCGGAGACGTCGGCGATGAAAAGTCGGCCGCGGCCGTCCAGGGCGACGCCGTTGGGCTCGACGATCCCGGCCTCGACGCCGGGGCCGCCGTCCCCGGAACTCGCCTTCGACCCGTCGCCGGCGACCGTCGTGATGATCCCGGTCCGGCCGTCGACGCGACGCACGCGGCGGTTGAGCCGGTCGGCGAAGTAGAGGTCGCCGCTCGGGGCGATCGCGAGGCCGTAGGGCTCGTTCAGCCGCGCGGAGGTCGCCGGGCCCCCGTCGCCCGAGAACCCGGCCTCGCCGGTGCCGGCGACGGTGGATATCAAGCCCGTCCGCGCGTCCACGCGCCGGATGCGATGGTCCGGGGCGTCGGAGATGAACAGGTCCCCGAGGCGGTCGTAGGCGACGTCGAACGGCTGTCGCAGCTCGGCTTTTTCCGCGGGGCCCCCGTCGCCGGAGGAGCCGGGACGGCCGACGCCGGCGACGGTCGCGGGGGGCTCGGCGGTCATGACGGCGAGGCCGAGGACGGCGACCACGGCGGCGAGCATGGGCCGTCCTCAGTAGCTCGAAGAGTCGACGACCTCGCCGCCGCTCTTGGTCCCCAGCGACCGCCAGACCGGGGCGGCGATGGTGGTCTGGACGAAGCGGACGGACCCGTCGCCGAAGAGGGAATGGACGCCCCCCTTGTGGGCGCTGCGGGAGATGACGGCGGCGTAGGTGGGGCCGCCGAGCCACTCGCGGACGCTGATGATGTCCGTCTCCGCGCCCCGGGAGAAGACCGACGTGGCGGAGGCGTTGGGGGGCAGGGCGGTCGTGAACCCGGTCTGGTCCACGCCCCCGGCGGCCCAGACGGAATGCCCGGCCGACCAGAAGGAGCAGGCGCTCTCGTCGCGGACGATCCCCTTCCGCTCGGGGGGGACGTCGGAGCCGGGGACTTCGGCCTGGTTCATGGCCACGAGCTGGCCGCCGCATTCGGTGACCTGGGCCTGCTGCATCCGGACCTCGGACATCAGGAGCGTCGCGCTCAGGCCGTCGCCGAATTCGGAGATCCGCCGGCTCTGGTTCGGCGAGAACGCCGACCGGCTCGCGTTGAGCCCGAAGCCGCCCCAGACGAACCAATCCCCCGTGCTCACGGCGTAACTCGTCCCGGCGGTCGTGGGGAGCGAGGCGAACGCGGACAGGCCCGTCTGGGCCGCCCGGCTCGCGTCCGACGGGCACGCGAAGACCGAGATGTAGGTCCCGGAGGCCGTGATGTTGGCCGCGTTTTCGAAGGGGAAGGCGAAATTCACCGAATCGTACAGGTTGTTCTGCTCCAGGACCGGGAGCAGCCGCGCGTGGGCGCTCCACCCCCTGGCCGCCTGAAGGTTGCGCCCCACCGCGAGCAGCACCGGCGGCGGCAGGACCCCCCATGAAGATTCATAGTTGTGGAGGGCGGCGCCGAGCTGCTTGAGATTCGACGAGCAGGAGATCCGCCGGGCCGACTCCCGCGCCGCCTGGACGGCGGGGAGGAGCAGGGCGACCAGGAGCGCGATGATGAAGATCACCACCAGCAGCTCGATCAGGGTGTAAGCGGCCCGATTCCGATCGTTCATCGCAGGCCCGCCTCCACGCACTCGTGAACGATGACCGTCCCTTCGACCTCCCGGATTCGCAACCGACGTGCGACCGACCTCCAGGCCAAGGGGCGGCACCGAGCGGGCCCGTGGAACGAATCGGCCCGGGCGGTGCGACGCATCTCGGCGGATTTTGAATATACACACCTGAGAATTCGACGCAACAGGTGTTCGTACCTTTCCTTCCAATAGGTGCGTGGGCGGCGGGGCCCGCTCTCGCACGCATGGCGTCGACTCGCCATCGTCCGGCTCGACCGCGGCCCTTCCCAGTATACCGCGATCCGTCCCTCCTGCGAGGGACGAAACCTCCAGGCGTTATGAATGCGCGTGCCCCCGTGGATGCGAAGGAGCTTCGATGGGAGTCAGGGGGCGGCGATGCGGGGGGCGTCCTGGAGCAGGCGGCGTCCCTGGTGTTCGTCCATACCGAGGCGGCCCAGCAGTCGGCGGCGGACTTCCGTCAGGGCCTGCTCGGCCGCGGCCTCGCCGGGGTCGGCCAGGGTGATGAGCCCCCCGGCGCGTTTGT
>ERZ778021.2127-NODE-2127-length-19080-cov-4.652615_pt1 | contig 19080 bp, 22 predicted proteins | sample MGYA00375751_ERZ778021 | MGnify/ENA primary metagenome ERZ778021 (study PRJEB29350, sample SAMN05389814) | bioreactor metagenome | isolation source: Thiocyanate stock bioreactor | place: South Africa: University of Cape Town | collected 2013-08-29 ... | reverse complement strand
TCGAGATACTGGAACAGGCGCTGGCCGGGCACCTCCTGCACGCGGCGGATGATTGCGGCGATGCGGCGGTCGGCGAGCCTGAGCTGCCATTGCCTGCCGGACTTGCCGGTGAAGGCGAAGCGGATGCGCGAGCCCTCGATGGCGACGTGGCGGGTGCGCAGCGTGGTGGCGCCGAAGCTGCGGTTGCTGCGGGCGTAGATCTCGTTGCCGACGCGCAGCATGGCGTTGTCGAGCAGCCAGACGATCGAGGCGACGATGCAGTCGCGCGACAGGTCGCGGCGGGAAAGGTCGGCCTCGACGCGGGCGCGCAGCTTCGGCAGCGCGGCGGCGAAGTCGACGAGGCTGCCGAACTTGGCGTCGTCGCGGCAGGCGGTCCAGTCGGGATGGTAGCGATACTGCTTGCGGCCGCGGGCGTCGCGGCCGGTCGCCTGGATGTGGCCGCTGTCGGAGGGGCAGATCCAGACGTCGGTCCAGGCCGGCGGGATGGCGAGCGCGCGGATGCGCGCCAGCGTCGTCCTGTTGGCGACCGCGCCGCCGCCGGGCGCGAGGTAGCGGAAGCCCTTGCCGGATTTCCTGCGGCGCAGGCCCGGCGCGGCGTCGCTGACATAGGTCAGGTCCGCCTGCCGCGCGGCCGCCGGGCCGGCGGCGAAACCGTGCTCGGCCATGACGCGCAGGTCAGTAGCCTCCGACGATCGGCAGGATCTCGCCGGTGATGTAGCTGGAGCAGTGCGGCGAGGCGAGGAAGACGTAGGCGGGCGCGATCTCCTCCGGCTGGGCCGGGCGCTTCATCGGCACCTGCGCGCCGAACTGCGCGACCGCTTCGGCCGGCTTCTCGGACGGGTTGAGCGGCGTCCACACCGGGCCGGGCGCCACCGCGTTGACGCGGATGCCGCGTGGAACGAGCTGCGCGGCGAGCGCGCGGGTGAAGGCGTGGATGCCGCCCTTGGTCATCGAATAGTCGAGCAGGTGCTTGCTGCCGTCGATGCCGGTGACCGAGCCGGTGTTGACGATGGCCGAGCCCGGCTTCATGTGCCGGACCGCCTCGCGGGCCATGTGGAAATAGCCGTAGAGGTTGGTCCGGATCGTGGTGTCGAAATGCTCCGGGCTCAGGTCCTCGATGTCGAGGGCGTGGTACTGGAAGGCGGCGTTGTTGACGAGCACGTCGAGGCGGCCGAACTCGTCGACCACGCGCTCGACGATCTGGCGGCAATGGTCCGGCTGGCTGACGTCGCCCTTGATGCGCAGGCAGCGGCGGCCCTCGGCCTCAACGGCGCGCTCGGTCTCCTTCGCGTCAGTCTCCTCGGCGCCGAGATAGGCGATCGCCACGTCGGCGCCCTCGCGGGCGAACAGGATGGCGACGGCGCGGCCGATGCCGGAATCGCCGCCGGTGATCAGCGCGACCTTGCCCTCAAGTTTCCGGGAACCGACGTAGTGGGGGGCGTCGTACATCGGGCGCGGGTCGAGCGCGGCCTCCTTGCCGGGCTTGGCCTGGTGCTGCTTCGGGAAGGGCGGCACGGGATATTCGCGCGCGCCGGCCTGCATGGCCTTCTCCCTGCCGCCCTTGGCCGCCTTGGAAGCGGCCTTCGCGCCCTTGCGGCGGGCGTCGTCGCGGTCAACCTTCTTCTGCACGCGGCGCTGCCTGTCGACCGCCGGTTGCGTCTTCCTGCCGGTGCTGGTGGCCATCGGTATCTCCGGAAAGAAACGAGTGCTTGCGAACAGCACAACAAAGCGGCAGGAGCGGTTGTTGTTCCCTGTGGCGGCGGCGAGGATCATGGAGCTGGCGGAACTGGAGGAATTCTGCGACCGGCCGGCCGAACTGGTGGCGCCGGACCTGCTCGGCGCGGCGCTGCTGGTCGACGGCGTCGGCGGGCTGGTGGTGGAGACCGAGGCCTACGCGCCGGACGATCCGGCCTCGCACAGCTTCGGCGGGCCGACGGCGCGCAACGCGGCGATGTTCGGACCGCCGGCGCGCGCCTATGTCTACCGCTCCTACGGCATCCACTGGTGCTTCAACGTGGTGTGCCGGCGCGGCTCGGCCGTGCTGGTCAGGGCGCTGGAGCCGAAATGGGGGCTGGAGACGATGATCGAGCGGCGCGGCACGCGGGCGGCGGCGCTGCTCGCCTCGGGCCCCGGCCGGCTGACGCAGGCGCTGGCGATCACGCGGGCGCATGACGGAATGCCGCTCGCCGGCGGCGACGGGATCGAGCTCGACCCCCGGCCCGGCGTGCATCCGGTCGTGACCGGGCCGCGAATCGGCATCACCAGGGCGGTCGAGCAGCCGTGGCGATTCGGCCTCGCCGGCTCCGCCCATCTCAGCCGGCCGTTCCGCAACGCCTGATCCGGGAGCGAAATCGTGGCGCGCGCGGGCGCGGATGCCTCATTTGATAGGCATCCATGCAACACCACCGGGCGAAACCGCCCCGTGCGGCGCGCCGCAGGGTTGAAAAAGCTCGAGGCTCCGACACTATTGCCCGCAAGGGACGTTCATTCGACAGGGGCATGCCATGGCTGGCGACAAGCCGAGCAAGGCGGCGGAAGCCGGCTTCGCGATCGCGCCGGGAGAACTGGGGGATCTGCTGGAGCAGATCGAGGCCGAGCCGGTTCCCGAGCGGCTGCTGGCGCTCGCGCAGGAATTGCAGAAGGCGCTCGCCGCGCGGCGCCTCGCGGCGGAGGCGGGAGCGGGCGAAAAGGTCACCAAGCGGCGCACGGAAGCGCGGGTCTGAGCGAACCGCCGCGGCGGCCGCTGCGCGGTCAGTCCTCGACCTCGGTGTCGGGGCGGTCCATGCCCGACACCTCCTCGTCGTGCCAGACGCCGTCCTCGTCCTCGTATTCGACATGCTCGTCGGCGCCGGCCCGCTCCTGCTCGGACGCGGCGATCTCGGCGGCCTCGCGCGCCGCTTCCTCGGTGGCGAAGGTCTCCGACCATACGTCGCCGACCCTGTAGGCCCAGCCGTCCTCGTGGCGGGCGGTCCATCGCGGCAGTCTCCCTGATTCCCGGAACCCGGCGAGAAACGCCCGCCGCGGGCGCACGTTCCGGCGCGCGCCTGCCGCTGGAACCCGATCGCCCGCCGCGGGTTGAATCGGTTCGCGAAGGAGGATCCCGCATTGGCGCCGCGCGCTCTCTGGAAAGGCCATTTGAAGATCGACGAGCTGGCCTGCGCGGTGGCGCTCTATGCCGCCGCCTCGACGGCCGAGCGCGTCTCGCTGCACATGCTCAACCGCAAGACGGGCAACCGGCTCAACCGCGAATATGTCGACGCCGAGACCGGCAAGCCGGTGGAGCGCGAGGACCAGGTGAAGGGCTACGAGACCGGCAAGGACCAGTTCATCGTGCTGGAGCCCGACGAGGTGGCCGCGGCCGTGCCCGAGAGCGACAAGACGCTGACGGTCGAGGACTTCATCGCCTGCCGCGAGGTCGACACGCTCTATTTCGACAAGCCCTACTTCCTCGCCCCGGCCGACAGGGCCGCGCAGAGCGTGTTCGCGCTGGTGCACGAGGGCATGAGGGGCAAGAAGGTCGCGGCGCTCGCCCGCGCGGTGCTGTTCCGGCGGGTGCGCACGCTGCTGATCCGGCCGCAGGGGCCGGGCTTCGTCGCCAACACGCTGAAATTCGACTATGAAGTGAGGCCGGCGGCGGAGGCCTTCTCGGAGCTGCCGAAGACGAAGATCAAGGGCGAGATGCTGGAGCTTGCCGAGCACATCATCGACACCAAGGCCGGCGCGTTCGACCCCGCGAGCTTCGACGACCGCTACGAGGCCGCGCTCGCCGACCTGGTGAAGGCCAAGATGGAGGGCCGCAGGATCGAGGCGCCGAAGCGCGAGACCGGCGGCAAGGTGGTGAGCCTGCTCGACGCGCTGCGCGCGAGCGCGAAGGCGGCGGGCGGCGCGAAGGGAAGCAAGGCCAAGGCAACCGCGAGGCCGAAGGCCGCGCCGCGGCGGAAGGCTGCGCCGCAGCGCAAGGCGGGCTGAGGCATGGCGCTCGAGACCTATCGCGCCAAGCGCGACTTCACCCATACGCCCGAGCCGAAGGGCGCGCGGGCGCGTATGAAATCGGGCCACAGCTTCGTCATCCAGAAGCACGATGCGCGGCGGCTGCACTACGATTTCCGGCTGGAGGTCGACGGCGTGCTGCGGAGCTGGGCGGTGACGCGCGGCCCGAGCCTCGTGCCCGGCGAGAAGCGGCTGGCCGTGCATGTCGAGGACCACCCGCTCGAATATGGCGGCTTCGAGGGCACGATCCCCAAGGGCGAATATGGCGGCGGCACCGTCATCGTGTGGGATCGCGGCACGTGGAAGCCGGTGGGCGACGCCGACGCGGGCTACCGCAAGGGCCACATGGAGTTCGAGCTCGACGGCGAGAAGCTGCACGGGCGCTGGCACCTGATCCGCATGCACGGCCGGCCGCGCGAGAAGCGCGAGAACTGGCTGCTGATCAAGGGCGACGACGAATACGCGCGGACGCCCGATGCCCCCGACATCCTCGAGGAGCGGCCGGAATCGGTGAAGACGGGCCGCGTGATCGCCGACGTCGAGGACGAGGCGCCAGGCTGGTCGTCGAAGACCGGCCGCATCCCGAAGAAACGCGCCAAGGCGGCGGCGAGCGCGAACGGCAAGGCGGATGCGGCGGCGGTCGATCCCTCCGCGATCAAGGGCGCCAAGAAGGCGAAGATGCCGGACTTCGTCGAGCCTATGCTGGCGACGCTGGCGCGCCACCCGCCGGCCGGCGGCAAATGGCTGCACGAGATCAAGTTCGACGGCTACCGGCTGCAGGCGCACGTCTCAGGCGGCAAATGCCGGCTCCTGACGCGCGGCGGGCTCGACTGGACGGGAAAGTTCGGCAAGGCGGTGCCGGCCGCGCTCGCGGCGCTACCGGCGCGCGAGGCGGTTCTCGACGGCGAGCTGGTGGTGGAGAGCGCCGGCGGCGCCTCCGACTTCTCGGCGTTGCAGTCGGATCTCAGCGAAGGCCGCTTCGACCGCTTCGTCTTCTACGTCTTCGACCTCATCCATCTCGACGGCCAGGACCTGACCGGCGCCGCGCTGACCGACCGCAAGGCGGCGCTGAAGGCGCTCGTCGCCGGCGCGCCGGCCGTACTGCGCTACAGCGAGCATTTCGACGAGAACGGCGACCTGATCCTGCGCCATGCCTGCCGGCTGAGCCTCGAAGGCGTGGTCTCCAAGCTCGCCGGCGGCAAGTACCGTTCGGGCCGCAGCCGCGACTGGATCAAGTCGAAATGCTCCGAGCGGCAGGAGTTCGTGGTGGCCGGCTACGTGCCCTCGACCACGGCGCGCGACATGATCGGCTCGCTGGTGCTCGGCTATTACGAGGACGGCAAGCTGCGCCATGCGGGCCGCGTCGGCACCGGCTTCAGCAACGCGGTGGCGCGCGACCTGTTCAAGCGGCTGAAGAGGATGCGGGCCGACGCCTCGCCCTTCGCCGAGCGGCTGCCGGCCGAGGCGCGGCGCAACGTCGAGTTCGTAGAGCCGAAGCTCGCGGCCGAGGTCGAGTTCCGCGCATGGACGGCCGACGGCATATTGAGGCATGCTTCCTTCCACGGCCTGCGCGAGGACAAGCCGGCGCGCGAGATCGTGCGCGAGGGCCGCGAGGCAAGCGAGGTGCCGGCGACGGCGGGCTACAAGGTGAAGCTGACGCATCCCGACCGCGTCTACTGGCCGGACGCCGGCGTGACCAAGGAAGGCCTGGCCGACTACTACCAGCAGGTCTGGCGCCTGATGGCGCCCTATGTCGTGTCGCGGCCGCTGGCGCTGGTGCGCTGCCCCGACGGGCAGACCGGGCAATGCTTCTTCCAGAAGCACGAATGGCGCGGCATGAGCGCCGAGATCCTGCGGGCGCGCGACCCGCTCGACAAGTCGGGCGAGGCGATCATTGCGATCGACAGCCTCGACGGGCTGATCGGGCTGGTGCAGGGCGGGACGCTGGAGATCCATCCCTGGCAGTCGAGCCTCGCCGACATCGAGCGGCCCGACCAGATCGTCATGGACCTCGACCCCGGCGAAGGGGTGGCCTGGGAGACGGTGATCGCGGCGGCGCGCGAGGTGCGCGAGCGCGTCGAGGCGGCCGGGCTCGCCGCCTTCGTCAAGACGACCGGCGGCAAGGGCCTGCACGTCGTCTCGCCGCTGAAGCCGAAGGCCGGCTGGGACGAGGTCAAGGATTTCGCGAAATCGGTGGCGGAGGCGATGGCCGCCGACAGCCCGGACCGCTTCGTCTCGGTGGTGAGCAAGGCGCAGCGTAAGGGGCGCATCCTCGTCGACTACCTGCGCAACGGGCGCGGCGCGACCGGGGTGGCGCCCTATTCGACACGGGCGCGGGCCGGCGCCACGGTGGCCATGCCGCTCGGCTGGGACGAACTCTCGCTGGCGGTGGGCTCGGGCTATTTCACCGTGGTCAACGCCCCGGCGCGCATCCAGTCGCTGAAGAGCGACCCCTGGGCGGACTTCCACGCCGCCGCCGTGCCGCTCGGGGGGAAGGGGAAGAAGCGATAGGATCACATTTCGGATTTTCAGCCGCATTGCCTACCGGAGTACCCCCACCCCCTACCCCTCCCCACAAGGGGGAGGGGAAGCTTGGGATTTCTGCGCCCAGCATCAACGAACGTCTCATGGAAGACTCGATTTAGCCGCCCCCTCCCCCTTGTGGGGAGGGGTAAGGGGTGGGGGTGAGCGAGGCGCAGGCCGGACCGATCAACGCCGGCCGCGCTTGCCGCCCTTCTCGGCCTCGACGCTCTTGCGCAGCGCATCTAGGATGGAGACGACGTTGCCGGGGGTATCCTGCGGCTCCTCCCTGCGGGCGGGACGGGCCGGCTTCTGCTTCTTGCGGCGGGCCTCGATGATGTCGAGCAGCTTGTCCTGCACCGGGTCCTGGACCATCGCCGGATCCCATTTCGTCGTGCGCCTGTCGATCAGCCGGGTGACAAGCGCGAGCGCCTTGGCATCGGGCTTCTCCCTGTCGATGCCGGCGAAATGGTCGGCCGGGTCGCGCACCTCGTCGCCGTAGCGCAGCGTCCACACGACGATGCCGCGGTCGCGCGGCTCCAGCATCACCGCGCGCTCGCGGCGATAGAGCACCAGCCGGGCGATGCCGGCCGTGCCGGTCTCGTCCATCGCGTCGCGGATGACGGCGAAGGCCTCCTCGGCGATCTCGTCGTCGGGCAGGAGATAATGCGGGCTGTCGAGCCAGATCCAGCCGATGGAATGGCGCGGCACGAACATCTCGATGTCGATGGTGCGGGTCGATTCCAGTGCCACCGCCTCGAGCTCGTCCTCCTCGAGGATGACGTACTTGTCCTCGCCGGTCGGGTAGCCGCGCGCCTCGTCGGCGTCCTTCACCGGCTTGCCGGTGACGGCGTCGACGTAGCGGCTCTCGATGCGGTTGCCGGTGGCGCGGTTGAGCGTGTGGAAGCGCACCTTCTCGCGCTCGGTGGTGGCCGGTGTCATGGCGACGCGGCAGGTGACCAGCGACAGCTTGAGATAGCCTTTCCAGAAACTGCGCTGCGCCATGGGCTTCCCCGAAAGCACGGGAAACGCGGCGATGCCGGCCGCGGTTCCTGCCGGCGCGCGCGGGAACCAATCCGGGCAGCGGCGGGTTGCTGCCGCAAGGGATGCGCGGGGCGCGCACGGACAGATGCAGGAGACCGCCATGACGATCGCTGGAAAATACCGCACGGGCCTGCTCGTTCCGCTCGTCGTGTCGGCCTGCCTTGGCCTCTCCGCCTGTCAGAAGCAGGAGCGGGCGTCGGGCGACGTCGGCCGCCAGGATCAGGAGCAGACCGGCAGCGTGAAACAGGCGACGCCGCCCGCCGACGTCGAGACGGACCGCAGCCCGAACCCGCAGACGGGTACGGGCGGCGACATCCCGAAGCAGGCGGACTGAGCGCCGGCCGCAAGCGAATCCGGGCCTCCGCCGGGGCGGGCGAAAACCGGCCCGCCCGGCCGGAACCATTGATCCGGCTCGCTCATTAAGGAGCGTGGGTTCGCAGCATCAACCTATGCAAGCGTGAGGAGATCCCCCCGATGCCGCCGGTTCCGGGAGACACGCGACGTGAGTCGTCGTCGGCGCGTCAGGAGATCGTCGACCTCATCCCGGCCCTGCGCGCCTTCGCCCGCACCTTCTACCGCAACGTCACCGACGCCGACGACCTCGTGCAGGAGACGCTGACCAAGGGGCTGGCGAGCATCCACCAGTTCGAGCCCGGCACCAGCATGAAGTCGTGGCTGTTCACGATCATGCGCAACACCTTCTACACGAAGATCAAGGTGGCGGCGCGCGAGGCGCCGGGCGCGGCCGAATGCGCCTCGGCGCGGCCGGCGGCCGACCCCACGCAGGAATGGTCCGCCCGCGGGCGTGAGATCGCCGAGGCGATCCAGCGCCTGCCGACCCAGCAGCGCGAGGTGCTGATGCTGATCGGCGTGCTGGGCACCAGCTACGAGGACGCGGCGGAGATCTGCGGCTGCGCGATCGGCACGATCAAGAGCCGGCTCAACCGGGCGCGGCTGAAGCTGCTGGAGGAGCTGGGCGAGACGTCGGCGCGCTCCTCGGTCGAGCGGGCCGAGAGCCACCCGGTCGATTCCTTCGGCAAGCATTCCGTCTTCGGCTGAGCCGGGCGCCGCTCAGGGCTCCGAATAGCCGGTGATCGCGATCCGCAGCTCGCCCTGCCGGGGGTCGCGCTTGAAGACCAGCGTGCCGCGCCGCGTCGAGCCGGCGGGCAGGTAGTCGATGCGGAACCCGCCCGTCTCCTCGTCGCCACCGGCCGACAGCATGCCGGCGACCGCGACGTCGGCGGCGGTCCCGTCGCCGGTGTTGGCGACCGCGACCAGCGCGTGGAAGCCGTCGTCGACGGCTGCGACGCGCTCGACCGTGGTGCGGAAGCGGGGCGGGGCGTCGCCGGCCGCGAAGGCGGACCATGCGAGATAGGCGAGGAGGACCAGGACCAGCACGCCCGAGAGCGCGCCGACCGCCCATTCGACCGGATGGCGGCCGCCGGAGACGGCGTTCGCGTCGCCCTGCTTCTTCCCGCCCTGCGCGGCCTTTCTCGCCGGCGCCCGCTTCGTCGCCATCATGCCTCCTACAGGATCAACCGCGCCGCGGCGGCGCCGACGGAAGACGGAAGGGCCAGAACGATGGTCGCCATGACGATCTCCATCAGCGAGGTGTCGTAAGTGCGGCCGAACATCCACAGCACGGCGAGGCTGATCGTAAGCGCGACCGCATAGCCCGGCAGAGTGAAGCGGACGAAGGCGGCCCACCACGGCGTGTCGGGCTCGAGCTCGGAGCCGCCCTTGAAGCCGACGGCGAAGACGAAGCCATGCATGATGGCGAGCGACAGCAGCACCGTCGCCACGCCGTGCCAGGGCGACATGCGGAAGGAGATGAGGATCGTCTCCTCCGTCGGCGCGATGTTGAAGCCGAGGAACAGCGCGCCGACCGCCATGAGGAACTATTCGCCGGCATAGGTCTCCTTGCGGTCGCCGATCCTGTCCCCGGCCGACGAGCCCATCTGGCTGCGCGCCAGGAGCGCGCCGATCGCCGCCGGCACGGCCTGCAGCGCAACCTTGCCGACGATCTCCCGCAGCGACATCGTGGCGTCGAGCACGCCGAAGCAGACGAGGATCGCAGCGCTGACGGCGGCACCGACGGCGCAGGCATAGAGCGCCTCCAGCAGGTTCTGCCGCCAGTCGGAGGAATGCTGCAGGCCGAGCTGCCGCGACAGCTCCATCAGCAGCGGCAGGATCAGCGCGACGAGGACGAGCAGGCGGACGTCCGGCATCGTGTAGCCGAGCTGCCACATCTCCTGCGTCATCATCATCGGCAGCGAGAACAGCAGCGCGCCGCCGGCCGCGCGGCCGGTGTCCTTCAGGAGCTGGCGCCGGGTCGCGGGCGAATCGCCGCCTGCCCCTGCCGGCCTGGCCCTTGCCGCACTCATCGATTCACGGGGTCGTCGTCCGTCCATGCGGGAAAGATCGGCTCCTCCTCCGGCCCGGCCGAATGCGCCCAGTCGCCGTCGGCGGGCGCTGTGGCCGGGGCGTCATCGACGACGGCGCGGGCCAGCCGGCGGGCGGCCTCCACCACCTCGTCGCGCGCGGCCGGGCCCTCGACGCCCGGGGCGTCGCACTCGACCGAGACGCTCTCGCCGGTGTCGCCGATGAAATCGACGCGGTAGCGGGGCGTGGGCGTATCGCTGTGGCGCGTCACGCGGCTCTCGAAGCGTGCCATGTCGGAGACCTCCATCTCGTCTGACCCCACAACGGCGGCCCCGCGCGCCCGGTTCCGTCCCCGCGGCGAGGGCATGCGGCCGCCCGGCGAGGGGAACCGATCGGCGGGGGGTGCGTTTCCGACCGAGCCATGGTGACCACGGAACAATCGAGCGCGCGCCTGCCCGCGACGGCGTCGCGGGAGCCCCCGCGCGACGTCGATCCCGCCGCCACGGCCTTCTTCCTCGATTTCGACGGAACGCTCGCCGGCATCGCCCACGAGCCCGGCGCCGTGCGGGTGAAGCCGCGCGTCACCGAGGCGCTGGGCCGGCTCGCCGCGGCCGCAAACGGGGCGCTCGCCATCGTCTCGGGCCGCGACATAGCGCAGGTCGACGCGCTGCTTGCGCCGCTGCGGCTGCCGGTGGGGGGCGTGCACGGGCTGGAGCGGCGCGACGCCGCCGGCCGCCTGCAGCGCGTCGCGGTGGACGCGGCGCTGGCCGAGCGGGTCGGGTCGCGGGTCGCGGCGCTGGTGGCGCGCAATCCGGGCCTGCTGCGCGAGGTCAAGCCGGGCTCCGTCGCGCTGCACTACCGCAAGCGGCCGGAGCTCGCCGGAACCTGCATGGAGCTCGCCCGGCGGCTCGCCGACGAGGACGGGCGCATCGAGCTCCTGCGCGGCCGCAAGGTGGTCGAGCTGAAATTCGCCCGCCGCAGCAAGGCGGACGCCATCGCCGGCTTCATGGCCGAGCCGCCCTTCGCCGGGCGCAAACCGCTGTTCGCCGGCGACGACGTCACCGACGAGGACGGCTTCGCCGAAGTCGTGCGGCGCGGCGGCATGGCGATCAAGATCGGCGACGGCGAGACGGCGGCCGCCTTCCGCTTCGCCGGCATCGACGCATTCCACGACTGGCTGGCCGCGATGGCCGGCCTGGACGATGCAGAAGGGACCCAATGACCAGCAACGTCACGACAATCCGATCCAGAGGACGCACGGCGCGCGAGGGCCGCGCGCGATGAGCCGGCTCGTCATCGTCTCGAACCGGGTGGCGGACCTGCGCCAGTCGCAGCAGTCGGGCGGGCTCGCGGTCGGGCTCGCCGACGCGCTCAAGGAGCGCGGCGGCGTCTGGTTCGGCTGGAGCGGCGAGACGGTCGACAAGCCGACCGAAGAGCCGGTGGTCGAGCAGCTCGGCAAGGTCGAGACGGTGTCGCTGCCGGTCACCCAGCGCGACTTCTCAGACTACTATGTCGGCTATGCCAACAGCGTGCTGTGGCCGCTGTTCCACTACCGGCTCGACCTCGTCGACTACCGCCCGGCCTATTTCAAGGGCTATCTGCGGGTGAACCGGCTGTTCGCGAAGGTGCTGTCGCGCTTCCTCGAGCCGGGAGACGTCATCTGGGCGCACGACTACCATCTGATCCCGCTCGCCGCGCAGTTGCGCAAGCATGGCTGCCGCCAGCGGATCGGCTTCTTCCTGCACATCCCGTTCCCGCCGCCGGAGCTGCTGGCGGCCTCGCCCAACCATGCCGAGCTGGTCGACGCGCTGCTGCAATACGACCTGATCGGCTTCCAGACGCAGACCGACGCCAACAATTTCCGCCGCTATGTCGAGCAGCACACCGACGCGGCGCCAGCGCCGGACGGCAGCTTCGTGGTCGACGGCCGCAGCGTGCGGGCCGACCGCTTCCCGATCGGCATCGACGTCGAGGCGTTCCGCAAGATGGCCGAAACCCCGCAGGAGGACGTGCGCATCGACACGATGCGGCGCCATATCCTCGGCCGCCGGCAGATCATCGGCGTCGACCGGCTCGACTATTCCAAGGGCCTGCCGGAGCGGATGAAGGCGTTCGCGCGGCTCCTGGCGCTGAAGCCGGAGCTGGAAGGCAAGGTGAGCTTCCTGCAGATCGCGCCGCCGACGCGCGAGGACGTCACCGCCTATGCGCAGATCCGCGAGGAGCTGGAGCACCTGACCGGCTCGATCAACGGCCGGCTGGCCGACTTCAACTGGACGCCGATCCGCTACATCCACCGCAGCGTGCCGCGCGAGACGCTTGCCGCGCTGTTCCGCGCCAGCCAGGTCGGCTTCGTCACGCCGCTGCGCGACGGCATGAACCTCGTCGCCAAGGAATATGTCGCCGCGCAGGATCCCGAAGACCCCGGCGTGCTGGTGCTGTCGCAGTTCGCCGGCGCGGCCGAGGAGATGCGCGAGGCGCTGATCGTCAACCCCTACGACACCGACGAGATGGCGCGCAGCCTCGCGCAGGCGCTGGAGATGCCGCTGGCCGAGCGGCAGGAGCGCCACCGGGCGCTGCTCGCCTCGATCTCGCGTCAGGACGCGCAGGCGTGGATGCGCTCCTTCCTCGCCGAGCTGGAGCGACCGGCCGTGGCGCCGCTGCCGTCGAACGGCGGCGGCCGCGTCGCGGCGATGCGCTAGGACTCAGGCTGCGGGTACCGGCTCCAGCATGGCTTGCGCGGCGTCCCGCTCGACCTCGGCGTCGATCTCGGCGCCGACAATCAGGGTGACCACCGACAGCCAGGTCCAGACCATGAAGCCGATGACGGCGCCGAGCGAGCCGTAGGTCGCCTCGTAGTGGGCGAAGCGCGTCAGGTAGACCGAGAAGCCGATCGACACGGCGAGCCAGGCGACCGTCGCGAAGACGCCGCCGAAGCTCACCCAGCGCCAGCGCGCCCGCTCGCGGGAGGGGCCGTAGCGATAGAGCAGCGAGATGCCGCAGGCGAGCAGCGCCAGCAGGACCGGCCAGCGCAGCAGCGTCACGAGAAGCTGCGAATGCGCGTCGAGCCGCAGCAGGTGGAAGGCGAGCGGCACGACCGCGACGGCCGCGACCAAGACCGCGGCGGCCAGCATGGCGGCGAGCGTGAAGCCGAAGGCGAGCAGGTTGAGCCCGACGAAGGAGCGTTTCTCCTGTTCGCCGAAGGCGACGTTCATCGCCTCGAACAGCGCCTTGACGCCGCTGTTGGCGCTCCACAGCGCGACCGCGGAGGCGAGCAGGAAACGCAGGCCGAGCGCCTGCTGGTCCTGCGCGAGCAGGATCTCCAGCCGCTCGCGGATCAGGTCGAGGCCGACCTGCGGCACGACGGCCGACAGGCCCTCTATGTCGTCGGCGATCGCGGCGGGGTCGGCGACCAGGCCGTAGAGCGAGACGAAGGCGCTGATGGTGGGGAAAAGGGCGAGCAGGAGATAGAAGGTGGTGCCTGCGGCGACGAGGAGGACGCGGTCGCGGCCTATCTCTGTCCAGACGCGCCGCGCGATCCGCTGCCAGGCGCCGGCGGAGAGGGGGGCCGGGCCGGCATCGGGCGCGCCCGGCGCGCGCGGCAGGTGGGTCATGCGCAGCTTCCGCGTCTTCGGCGTCGGCGAGAATCAGCCGCCGCGAACTCGGCGGAAGTGTAGGTCAAGCGTAGCGCGGGGACAAAGGCCCCGCGCCCAGCCGGAACGGCCGTTCAGAACGCCCACCACGCGCCGCAGCCGGGAGCAGGCTGGGCCTTGCGCGGGGAGGCCTGGCTCGCCGCCGCCACGGCGCTCTCGCGGGCCAGCCGCGCCTGCTCGCGGGCGAGCATGTTGCGGGCCTTGCCGATCACCTCGCGGCGGTCGACCGGCCGCGCGGCGGGTATGGACAGCATGACCTGCACGGCGCGGGAACGCCGCACGATCTCCACGCCGCCGGGCTTGGGCACGCCATGCTTGGGCACGCCGGGATTGCGTTCGTCGGGTCGCATCTGTTGTCCCTTATTCCGGCCGGCGAGCCCGGTTTCGGGGCCGGCCGGCGCGCTCGAGCGGCAATGCCCGGCAAGTCACGAACACACGAAGGGACGGAAAGTTCCATCACTGTTTCGCGACCGGGAAGGCCGCGCGGCGCGGCGGCAAAAACATGCAGCGAGGGGGAACATTCCGCGCCAGGTGCGGTTGGGCTTTCGACCTGCCCCGAGGCAGGACCCCAGGACGCCAGACACGAGGTATCGAAATGACCCGCAAGATCATCGCCGCCACCGTCATCACGCTCGGCATGGCCACCGCCGCGCTTGCCCAGACCAGCACGCAGGGCGGTGAGTCGCCGGCATATCCGGAGGCGTGGAAGGGCGACATCGCCTCGGCGCTCTATGCCGACCAGCACACGCTGCGCACCCAGGACGAGGTGAAGACCAACTGGGCGAAGCTCAACGCCGACCAGCAGGCTCAGGTGAAGAAGGACTGCTCGGCCACGGCGCAGGCCGCCGCGACGAAATCCGGCGAGAGCTCGGCAACCGCGAATGCGAATCCCGCCACGATGACCGAGCTTTGCGGCTGGATCGGCGCCATGTAAGCCAGATTGGCCGCCATCGGTCGGCGCCTGTCGCCGTCGAGGCTGAAAAAGAAAAAGGCCCGGAGCGCCGTCACGGCGTTCCGGGCCTTTTCCGTTGAGCCGGCGGCTATCGCCGGCCGGGTGCGAACGGATCAGGCGAGGTACTGGCCGCCATTGGCCGTCAGCGTCGAGCCGGTAATAAAACCGGCCTCGTCGGAGGCGAGGAAGACGACGCAGCGCGCGATCTCTGCCGCCTCGCCGAGCCGGCCGACGGGGATCTGCGCGACGATCTTGGCGCGCACGTCCTCGGCGACGGCCATCACCATGTCGGTGGCGATGTAGCCCGGGCAGATGGCGTTGACGGTGATGCCGGCTCGCGCCCCTTCCTGGGCGAGCGCCTTGGTGAAGCCGAGGTCGCCGGCCTTGGCGGCCGAATAGTTGGCCTGGCCGGCCTGGCCCTTCTGGCCGTTGATCGACGAGATGTTGACGATGCGGCCGAACTTGCGGTCGCGCATGCCCGACCAGACCGGATGCGTCATGTTGAACAGGCCGGAGAGGTTGGTGTCGATCACCTCGCGCCACTGTTCGCGCGTCATGCGGTGGAACATGGCGTCGCGGGTGATGCCGGCATTGTTGACCAGCACGCCGATCGGGCCGAGGTCGGCCTCGACCTTCCTGATGCCTTCGACGCAGGCGTCGTAGTCGGCGACCGACCATTTGTAGACGGCGACGCCGGTCTCGGCCTTGAACTTCTGCGCCGCCTCGTCGTTGCCGGCGTAGTTGGCCGCGACCTTGTACCCAGCGTCCCTCAGCGCCACCGATATGGCGGCGCCGATGCCGCGGGTGCCGCCGGTGACGAGTGCCGTTCGTGACATTGAATGCTCCTCCCCTCTTTTGTGGCAGTCGGCAGTCGGCAGTTGGCAGTCGGAAGAACCCGATTGCCGACTGCCTACTCCCGATTGCCCTAGTTCATCGCCTCGACGCACATGGCGACGCCCATGCCGCCGCCGATGCACAGCGTGGCCAGACCCTTCTTGGCGCCGCGGCGCTTCATCTCGAACAGCAGCGTGTTGAAGACGCGCGCGCCCGAGGCGCCGATCGGATGGCCGATGGCGATGGCGCCGCCGTTGACGTTGACGATCTCGGGGTTCCAGCCCATGTCCTTGTTGACCGCGCAGGCCTGCGCGGCGAAGGCCTCGTTGGCCTCGACGAGGTCGAGGTCCTCGACCTTCCAGCCGGCCTTCCTGAGCGCCTTGCGCGAGGACGGGATCGGACCGGTGCCCATGACCTGCGGGTCGACGCCGGCGGTGGCCCAGGAGACGATGCGGGCGAGCGGGGCGATGCCGCGCTTGGCGGCTTCCGCCTCCGTCATCAGCACCACGGCGGCGGCGCCGTCATTGATGCCGGACGCGTTGGCGGCGGTCACCGTGCCTTCCTTGTCGAAGGCGGGCCTGAGCTTCTGCATCGCCTCCAGCGTGGCGCCGTGGCGGATGTATTCGTCGGCATCGACGACCACGTCGCCCTTGCGGGTCTTGATCGTGACCGGGACGATCTCGTCCTTGAAGCGGCCGGCCTTCTGGGCGGCCTCGGCCTTGTTCTGCGAGGCGACGGCGAAGCGGTCCTGCTCGTCGCGGGTCAACTGCCACTGGCGGGCGACGTTCTCGGCGGTGTTGCCCATGTGGTAGCCGTAGAAGGCGTCGGTCAGGCCGTCCTTGATCATCGTGTCGATGAGCTTGAGGTCGCCCATCTTGACGCCGGCGCGCAGGTGCTGCGCGTGCGGGGCCATGGACATGGATTCCTGGCCGCCGGCGACGATGATCGAGGCGTCTCCGGTCTGGATCTGCTGCATGCCGACGGCGACGGCGCGCAGGCCGGAGCCGCAGAGCTGGTTCAGGCCCCAGGCGGTGGTCTCCTGCGGGATGCCGGCGGCCATCGCGGCCTGGCGGGCGGGGTTCTGGCCCTGGGCGGCGGTCAGGATCTGGCCCATGATGACCTCGTCAACCTCCTTCGGGTCGACGCCGGCGCGGGCGAGCGCCTCGCGGATGGCGGTCGCGCCCAGCACGTGGGCGGGGGTGTCGGCGAAGGCGCCGTTGAAGGAGCCGACGGGCGTGCGGGCCGCGGCGGCGATGACGATGGACTGGGCCATGAATGTCTCCCGGAATGGGCGTATGTGCGTGGAATAGGTCCGTTCTTGCCCGTTCCGAGACCCGAGTCAAACTAGAATTGCGGCACTGCGGCAAAATCGGCCGCCCCGCGAGGCCCGGCGCGTCCGGCGATGCTGCGCTGCCGCTGCCGCGCTGCACAAAGGGCTTTCTTTTCGCCGGCCAATGGGCATATCCTTCGCTCGGCCGTTGGGGAGCGGCCCGCCGCGCCAGACGGCCGCTGCGCAGTTCCGGGAGGTAGGAATGCCCGCAAAGGACGATCCGGTGGTGATCAAGAAGTACGCCAACCGGCGCCTCTACAACACCGGCACCTCGACCTATGTGACGCTCGAAGACTTGGCCGAGATGGTCAAGAAGGGCGAGGAGTTCACCGTCCAGGACGCCAAGTCGGGCGAGGACATCACCCATCCGGTGCTGACGCAGATCATCTTCGAGCTGGAGAACAAGGAGGGGCAGAACATGCTGCCGATCTCCTTCCTGCGCCAGCTCATCTCCTTCTACGGCGACCAGATGCAGATGATCGTGCCGAGCTTCCTCGAGCAGTCGATGATGGCCTTCGCCAAGGAACAAGAACGCTTCCGCGAGCAGATGAAGTCGGCCTTCGGCAAGAGCCCGATGGACATGATGTCGATGTCGGCGCCGATGAAGGCGCTGGAGGAGCAGACGCGCCGCAACATGGAGATGTTCCAGAACGCCATGCGCATGTTCACGCCCTTCCCGCAGGCCGGCCAGGCCGGCGCCGCGACCGAGCCGCGGGCGAAGGAGCCGGAGGCGAAGGAAGGCCAGGACGAGCTCAAGGAAATGCGCGACCAGATCGCCGCCATGCAGCGGCGCATCGATTCCATGGGACGCGGCTGAAGCGCTGTCGGCCAGGCCGGCGCTTCCCCAAGCTAGCCGAAATTGACGTCTCGGGAGGCGGTGCGCAGCGACACCGTGAAGCCCGCCATCACGTCGACCAGCGCGATCACCATCAGCACGAAGAACAGCGAGGTGGCCGCGCCGCGCACCAGCAGGAACTCCACCAGGAACAGCACGAAGACGACCAGCGACAGCATGTGGTCGACGATCGAGGCGGTCGAGGTGGAGGTCGACTTGAGGATTTCGGCGAACAGGAAGACGAGCGCGATCACCACCATCAGGTCGGCCAGCGTCATCGACCAGACGCCGCCGGAGATCATGGAGACGTCGAAGAGCTGCTTCGGCCAGGGATCGGCGCCGCCGAACAGGCCGGCGATGCCGGCATTGTAGAGCAGGAAGGAAATGATCGTCAGCGGGATGCGGCTGAGCATCGGCCTCTCCGGGGTTGGTCGGCGCCGATCTAGACCCCGCCGGAAAAAGCCGTCAAGGCGCGCCGGCGGGGCGCAAAAAGAAAGGACCGGCGCGAGGCCGGTCCCGAACGTTCATGCCGGACAGCGGAAGGCTCAGCCTTCCTTCGGCTCCAGCACCTGGCGGCCGCGATACATGCCGGTCTTCAGGTCGATGTGATGCGGACGGCGCATCTCGCCGGAGTTCTTGTCCTCGACATAGGTCGGCGCCTTCAGCGCATCGGCGGAACGGCGCATGCCGCGCTTCGACGGCGAGGTCTTTCGTTTCGGTACAGCCACGGGTTCTGCTCCACTGTCAAAAGGCCCGCGTCCCCGGAGGGGGCATGACGAGCCGGAATCCCTGAAAGTCGCGTGCCTATACACGCAAGGTGGGCGTTTGGCCAGCGGCGGGAGGGGAAAAAAGTGAGGCAGTCGGCAGTCGGCAGTCGGCAGTCGGAAAACCGCGGGGATGTCCGGGCGCAGAACGCGAGCGCAGGGCTTGCATGTCCGGCGTCTGTGGAGTGCCTTTCCGACTGCCGACTGCCGACTGCCGACTGCCGACTGCCGACTGCCGACTGCCGACTGCCGCTTATTCCAGACAATCCACATATCCCCCCGCCTTCTCCGCCCGGGCCTGGACGGTGACGGCGAGGCGGGAGAGGCCGGGGGAGGGGCGCGCGGGGTTGCGGCCGGTCGGGTCGGGCAGGGTGACGGCAAGAAGCGCGGCCTGGCGGGGCGTGAGGTCGCGCGCGCGGCGGCCGAAATAGTGGCGGGCGGCGGCCTCGATGCCGTAGATGCCCGGCCCCCATTCGGCGATGTTCAGGTAGATCTCCATGATGCGCCGCTTGGACAGGACGAGGTCGAAATAGACGGCCAGCGGCAGCTCCAGCGCCTTGCGGATGTAGGAGCGGCCGAGCCAGAGATAGAGGTTCTTGACCGTCTGCATGGTGATGGTGGAGGCGCCGCGCGGGCTGACGCCGGAGAGCGCGTCGTCGATGACGCCGCTCATCTCGCCCCAGTCGATGCCGCTGTGGAAGCAGAACTGGCCGTCCTCCGACATGGTGACGGCGCGGGTGACGTTGGGGCTGATCTCGCCGAGCGGCGTCCAGCGGCGG
>ERZ778021.2126-NODE-2126-length-19092-cov-4.710196_pt1 | contig 19092 bp, 18 predicted proteins | sample MGYA00375751_ERZ778021 | MGnify/ENA primary metagenome ERZ778021 (study PRJEB29350, sample SAMN05389814) | bioreactor metagenome | isolation source: Thiocyanate stock bioreactor | place: South Africa: University of Cape Town | collected 2013-08-29 ... | reverse complement strand
TTGCCGCCCTGGTGGTCGGGGCCGACGTCGATCGGCACGTCGTTGATCGTGTCCTGGTACTTCACGGCTTCCATCGCCTTGCGGAAGCTGTCGGAGGTCAGGTCCTTGCCGGCCCCTTCGAGCGCCTTCACCAGCGTGATCGCCGCGCTGTAGCCGAGCTGGGCGGCGGTGTCGGTCGGGTTGCCGGTGGCCTTCGTGTAGGCCTCGGCCCAGGCCTTCACCTCCGGCACGTCGAGACGGTCCTCGAAGTCGACCCAGCCGGCCGCCGCGTAGTAGCCCTCGGTCACGCCGCCCGGCACCTTGGCCACGGCCGTGTTGAAGCCGGCGGACGAGCCGACGAAGGACACGTCGGCCCAGCCGAGCTTCTTCGACGTGCCGTAGGCGACGATCGTCTGGCGCACGCCGAGAGCGGTCGCGACGATGTCGCAGCCGGCCTCCTTGAGCTTCTGGATCGAGCCGACGAAGTCCTGCTCGTCCGGCTTGTGGGTGGTCTCGGTCGCCCAGGTCAGGCCCGAGGCCTGCGCCTCGTCCTTCGCCGCCGCGACGATCTCCTCGCCGAACTCGTTGGGGATCGACATGGCGCAGACTTCCTTGCCGCCCTTCTCCTTGGCCAGGTACTTCACCGCGGCGCGGATCTGGTCGTAGTAGGACGAGAAGCCGGAATATTTGTAGGTGATCGGCTCCTCGAGCATCTGCCGGGCGGCCGTCAGCGGCCCGACATTGGCGACTTCCTTGGCCTGCATCAGCGGGAAGCCGGCGATGTTGTGCGGCGTGCCGAGGTTGAGGATCATCGCGAAGACCTGATCGGAATTGATCAGCTTGTTGAAGTTCTGCACCGCCTTCGGCACCGAATAGCCGTGGTCCTCCACCACGAAGCGGATCTTGCGGCCCTCGATGCCGCCCTTGGCGTTGACCTCGTCGAACACCATCTGCGCCGCCTTGATGGCGCCGACGTTGAAGGCCGCGAAGACGCCCGACAGGTCACCGTTCGAGCCGATCACGATCTCGGTGTCGCTGACGCCCTGCGTGGCCCATGCGGTCGAGCCCATGCCCGCCGCGAGCGCCAGCGCCAGGATCGATTTTCCAACCACGTTCCTCATGTCATTCTCCTCCTTGGTTGCCTTTTCCTGATGATGCCGGCGTCAGGCGCCGTACATGTCATCGATCAGCTTGCGGTGTTTCTTCTCCACGAAGCTGCGCTTCAGCTTCATCGTGGCTGTCAGCTCCTCGTCCTCGGGGGTCAGCAGCACATCGATCAAGCGGAAATCCTTGATCTGCTCGACTCTGGCGAACTCCTTGTTTGTCTCCTCCACGATTGCTGCGATCAGCTCGCGCACCTCGCGGGCCGCGCACAGCGACTTGAAGTTGTTGAACGGCACGCGCCGGTCCTGCGCGAACTTCTCGACGTTCTCCTGGTCGATCATGATCAGGCAGGTCAGGAACTTGCGCTGGTCGCCGATCACCACCGCGTCGGCGATGTAGGGCGAGAACTTCAGCCGGTTCTCGATCTCGGCCGGCGTGATGTTCTTGCCGCCGGCGGTGATGATGATGTCCTTGGCGCGGCCGGTGATCGTCAGGTAGCCCTGGTTGTCCAGCCGGCCGACGTCGCCGGTCTTGAGCCAGCCGTCGGCCGACATCGTCTCGGCGGTCTTGTCGGGCTTGTTCCAGTAGCCCTTGAAGACGTTGCGGCCGCGATACTGGATCTCGCCGTCGGGCGCGATGCGCACCGCCCCGCCCGGCACAACCTTGCCGACGCTGCCGGTCTTGTGGTCCTCGATCAGGTTGACCGAGATGACGCCCGAGCTCTCGGTCATGCCGTAGCCTTCCAGCACCGTCACGCCGATGGCGCCGAACCAGCGCAGCAGATCGGGCGAGATCGGCGCCGCGCCCGTCGTGCCGCGCCGCAGCCGCTCGAAGCCGAGCATGCGGCGCATGTTCCTCAGCACGGCGAAGTCGGCGATCGCATAGGCGAGCCGGCTGCCGAGCGAGGGCTGGCGGCCGGCCTCCAGTGCGGCCACCCGCTTCATGCCGGCGCCGATGGCGAAGCGGTAGGCGAGCCGGCCGAGAAGCGTCGCCTCGCCGGCCATGATCGAGACGCGCGAATAGATCTTCTCCCACACGCGCGGCACGGCGGTGAAGACGTGCGGGCTGACCTCGCGGACGTTGTCGAACACCGTCTCCGGGCTCTCGGCGAAATTGACGGTGGAGCCGAAGCCGACCGGGATGAACACCGAGATCAGCCGTTCGAGGATGTGGCAGAGCGGCAGGAAGCAGACCTGCTCGTCGGCCTCGCCGACCGGCAGCGTCAGCGCCGCGCCGATCACCGAGGCGATGACGTTGTCCTGGCTGATCATCGCGCCCTTGGGCGGGCCCGTCGTGCCGGACGTGTAGACGAGCAGCGCCGTGTCGCCCGGCTGCGAGCGGGCGATCTCCTCCTCGAAGCGTTTCGGGTTGTCCTTCAGGAAGGCCTGGCCGAGCCGGTAGAGCTCGTCGAGGAAGATCACCTGCTCGTCGCGGAAGCCGTGCAGCCCTTCCGTGTCGAGCACGATGACCTTCGCCAGCCCCGGCATCTCGCCGCGTACCGACAGGAACTTGTCGAGCTGCTCGTCGTTCTCGACGAACAGGAAGCGGCTGTCGGAATCGTTGACGAGGTAGCGGAGCTGCGCGGCCGAATCCGTCGTGTAGACGCCGGACGGCACGCCGCCGACGCACTGGACGCCGAGGTCGGTGTAGATCCACTCCTTGTTGTCCTCCGACAGGATCGACACGACCTCGCCGCGCTTCAGCCCGAGCGCCAGCAGGCCCAGCCCGATGAGGCGGGCGTGCTCGTAGAAGTCGGTCCACGAATAGGCGAGCCAGATGCCGAAATCCTTCTCGCGGTGGGCGATGCGCGCGCCGTATTTCTCGCAGTTCCGCTGGAACAGCTTGGGCAGCGTGTCGCAGCCGTCGAAATAGAGCGGCGCCGTCGTGTCGAGCTCGGCGTTGAAGCTGTGGCCGCCGAGCGTCTGCATGGCGGGCAGTTTTTCCGCGATCGTCATTGCGTCCACCTCCCTATCGCCACGTCTTCTTCTGCTTCCAGCGCTTCTGGCCGCGCTGCGTCTCTTCCTTCACGCCGAGGTAGAACTCCTGGACGTCCTTCGATTCCAGCAGCCGCTGCGCCTCGTCGGCCATGACGATGCGGCCGAGCTCCATCACGTAGCCGTAGTCGGCGACGTCGAGCGCCACGACGGCGTTCTGCTCGACGAGCATCATCGTCACCTTCTGCTCGCGGTTGAGGCGGCCGATGATGTCGAAGATCTCCGAAACCAGCAGCGGCGACAGGCCGAGGCTCGGCTCGTCGAGCAGCATCAGCTTCGGCCGCGCCATCAGCCCGCGGCCGATCGCCAGCATCTGCTGCTGGCCGCCCGACAGCGTGCCGGCCGCCTGCCGGCGCCGCTCCTTGAGGATCGGGAAGTAGGAGAACACCATCTCCTGGTCGTCGCGCACGCTCGCCGCATCGCGGCGGGTGTAGGCGCCCATGGCAAGGTTCTCCTCCACCGTGAGCAGCGGGAACACCTCGCGGCCCTCCGGCACGTGCACGATGCCGGCGCGGACGACTTCATCGGGCTCGGCGCCGGCGATGTCGCGGCCGTTGTAGAGGATCTCGCCCTTCTCCGGCTCCATGACGCCGGAAATGGTCTTCAAGAGCGTCGTCTTGCCGGCGCCGTTGGCGCCGAGCACGGTGACGATCTGGCCGTCGCGCACGTCGAGGCTGACGCCGCGGATCGCCATGATCGGCCCGTAATAGGTCTCCAGGTTGCGCACCGACAGAACGGCGTCGGCCGCGCCCAGCACGATCCTTTCCTGCGTCAGCGTCATGCCATCACCTTCGACCTGCCATGGGCGCCGATATAGGCCTCGATGACCCTGGGATGGCCCTGCACCTCGCGCGGCGTGCCGAGCGCCAGCATCTTGCCGTCGGCCAGCGCCAGCACGCGGTCGCAGACCGAGGCGACGAGGTGCATGTCGTGCTCGACCATCAGCACGGTGATGCCCATCTGCGTCTTGATGTCCTCGATCCAGAAGGCGACGTCCTGCGTCTCCTCGACCGACAGGCCGGACGCCGGCTCGTCGAGCAGGAGCAGCGTCGGCTCGATGGCCAGCGCGCGGCCGAGCTCGACGACCTTGCGCACGCCGTAGGGCAGGCCGGCGATGTACTGCTCGCGATGGGCCTGCAGGTCGAGGAAGTCGATGACCTTCTCGACCGCCTCGCGGTGGCGCCGCTCCTCGGCCCGAACGAAGGGCGTGAACAGCATCTCCGAGACGAGGTTGCCGCGGCGGTGGCGCTGGCGCCCGACGAGCAGGTTCTGCAGCACCGTCGCCTGCTCGAACAGCTCGATGTTCTGGAAGGTGCGGGCGATGCCGAGCCGCGCGATCTCGTGCGGAGCGCGCTTCAGGATGCTCTCGCCGCGGAAGCGGATGTCGCCCTCGGCCGGGTCGTAGAAGCGCGAGACGAGGTTGAACAGCGTCGACTTGCCGGCGCCGTTCGGCCCGACCAGCGCGAACACCTCGCCCTCCTCGACCGAGAACGAGACCTTGTCGACGGCGGTGACGCCGCCGAAGCGCAGCGTGACCTCTTCCAGTTCGAGCAGGGCCGTCATCGCATCCGCTCCGTCCTGAGATAGCTGCGCTGGCGCCGGAACATGTCGCGCCGGTAGAAGGGGAACAGCTCGAAATAGGTGCGGATCTTGACCCAGCGCCCGTAGATGCCGGCCGGCTCGAACAGGATGAAGACGATCAGGATAGCGCCGAAGATCGCCGTCTCGAGGCCCGGGATGGCGATCGAGCTCACGCCGAGCGCGCCAGTCACCGCGTCGCGTGCGAGCGCGATCGCCTGCGGCAGGATGGCGACGATGATGGCGCCGAAGAAGGCGCCGTGGATCGAGCCAAGCCCGCCGATGACGATCATCAGCAGGAGCTGGATCGAGATCAGCAGGTTGAAGGTCTCGTTGTTGAAGATGCCGGCGAAATGGCCCATCAGCGCGCCGGCGAGCCCGGTGATGCCGGCCGAGATGCCGAACGACACCGCCTTGGCCTTCGCCACGTTGACGCCCATCGCCTTGGCCGAGACTTCCGAGTCGCGCACCGCGGCGAAGGCGCGGCCGAGCGGCGTGCGCAGGATGTTTCGGTAGAGGAGCACCACCAGCACCGCCACCACCAGCACCACCCAGTAGAACAGGTAGGGATTGCCGTAGCGGTCGATCGTCAGCCCGAAGATCGAGATCGGCGGGGCGTAGAGGCCCTGGACGCCGTTGGTGAGCGGCGCCGACAGCACGATCAGGTCGTCGACGAGGATCGAGATCGCCAGCGTGGCGATGGCGAGGTAGAGCCCGTGCAGCCGCGCCGTCGGGATCGCCACCAGCACGCCGGCGAGCGCCGCCGTCAGCCCGCCGAGCGGGAAGGACAGGATGAAGGGCAGGCCGAGCTTCTGCTGGTAGAGCACGTTGGCGTAGCAGCCGACGGCGAGGAAGGCGGCGTGGCCGAGGCTCGCCTGCCCGGTCTGGCCGACCAGCACCATCAGCCCCATGCCGGCGATCGCCCAGATCAGCATGTTGGTGGCCTCGCCCAGCCAGAACACGTTGACGAGCCACGGCAGCAGCACCGCCAACAGCGCCAGCAGCGCGTACCAGCCCGCCTGCGCCCGGTGGCGGAACAGGTTGATGTCGGCGTCGTAGGATGTCTTGAAGACGGTTCTCATCGCTCAGACCTTCTTCGAGTGGATCTGGGCAAGGATCCCGTGCGGCCGGAACACGAGGATCAGGAACAGCAGCAGGTAGGCCATCACCTGCGAATAGCCGGCGGCGATGTAGCGCGCCGAGAACGGCTCGATCAGCCCGATGATGATGCCGCCGAGCAGCGCGCCCGGCAGCGAGCCGAAGCCGCCGATGACGGCCGCCGCGAAGGCCTTGATGCCGAGCAGGCCGATCGACGGCTCGATCGAGCCCTTGGAGGCGAACAGGATGCCGGCGACCGCCGCCACCATGCCCGACAGCGCCCACACCAGCGAGTTCAGCCGCTTGACCGGGATGCCCATGTAGTAGGCCGCGAGCTGGTTCTGCGAGGCGGCCTGCATGGCCACGCCGAGCCGCGTCCGGTTGAAGTAGAAGTAGAGCAGCACGGTGAGCAGCACCGTGACGGAGATCACCATCACCTCGTCGAGCCCGAGCACCACCCCGCCGAAGCGCACGTCCCGGCCGGCGATGGGGGATTCCAGCGACACCGGCTGGTTGCCCCAGATCAGGCCCGCGACGAAGCGCAGCACGAAGCCGAGCGCGATGGTGAGGATGACGACAGCGACCTGCGGCTGGCCGAACATGCGGCGGATGACCACCACCTCCAGCCCGTAGCCGAAGGCGCCCATGATCAGGATCGCCAGCGGCGCCGCCAGCCAGAAGGGCAGGCCGAGGAACTGCGCGTTGGTCAGCCCGAGGCAGACGAACGCACCGAGCATCATGAAGTCGCCCTGCGCGAAATTGACCGCTTCGGTCGCCTTGTAGATCAGCACGAAGCCGAGCGCGATCAGGCCGTAGACACAGCCGTTCGCAAGCCCGCTGACGACAAGCTGCAAAACGTCCAAGACGTTCTCCTCCCATTTTCGCCGCGCGATCTTCGCCGCGTCGGCCGGTGAACCCTTCGCGGTCCGTCCCCAAACGGACCGGCGCCCTTCGGGTTCAGGGCGCGATGAAAACCTTTCCGTTCGGCTTCGCGAGCTCCTCGGGCACGCGTCGCATTGCCTCGCCGAGCGGGACGACGGCCGTCACGTCGGTCCGCCACCGCCCATCCAGAAACCTCTTCTGCGCCTCCGTCACCGCCGCCTTCCATTTCTCGGCGGAGCCGTTGACGCGCCAGTCCGTCAGCCAGAAGCCCTCGATCCTCTTGCGCATGAAGATCAGTTGCCCCGGCTCGGGGATCGTCGTGGCGGAGGCGTCCATGCGTCCGTAGACGATCCAGCGCGCGCCGCGCCCCATGGCGTTGAAGATCGTTCCCGCCTGCGGCCCGGTCACCGCGTCGAGCAGGATGCGCGGTCTTTCGGCGCGGCACAACTCAGCCATTCGTTGAGGGAAGCCGGGAGCCTCGGCATTGACCACATGCGCCGCGCCGAGCTCGGTCAGCAGCGGGATCTGGTCGTCGCGGCGCACGACGGCGATCGGACGGAAACCCTCGTCGCGGGCGATGCCGATCATCAGCTTGGAAAGCTGGCTGGCGCCGGCCGTGAGGATGAACGACTTCTCGCCCTCCTCGCGCACGATGTCGAACATGGCGAGTGCCGTCAGCGGATTGACGATCATCGCCGCGCCGTCCTCGTCGCGCATGCCCTCGGGGAGCGGAATGCAGCCGGCGGCCTCGACCGCCGCGTACTCGCCCCAGCTTCCCCAGCCCGCCTGCCCGGCGGAGAAGGCGACACGCTTGCCGGCGAGCGCTGCGGCCGCCGCCTCGCCGCCGGTGGCCACGACCTTCCCGACGCCCTCGAAGCCCGCCGGCTGGCCCTTGGTGCGTGGCCGGCCGTAGAGCCCCTTGACGAACATCACGTCGGACGGGTTGATCGAGGCGAGCGACACCTTGATGAGCACCTGGCTCGGGCCGGGCGCCGGGACGGCGAGCTCGGCCAGCGCGACATAGGGTTCCATCGCCTCCAGCACGGTGCCGGAATGGGCGCGCGCATAGCCGTCCTGCGTCAGGACGAGGGCCTTCATGGTCGCCGGAAGGTTCATCGCGCGGGCCTCCTCACGGCACCAGCACAAGCTTGCCGGACGCGCCGCGCCCGAGCACGCGTTTCAGCACCTGCGCCGCTTCGGCGAGCCTGTACTCGCCCTCGATGACCGGCCTGACCTTGCCCTCCATGTACCAGCCGACCAGCTCGCGCATGTTGTCGGCGTAGACCTTCGGCTCCTTCTTCGTGAAGGTGCCCCAGAACACTCCCACAAGGCTATAGCCCTTGACCAGAGACAGGTTGACCGGGAACTTCGGGATCGTGCCCGAGGCGAAGCCGATCACCAGCAGCCTGCCGTTCCACGCCATCGAGCGCGACAGCGCGTCGAAGGCCTCGCCGCCGACCGGATCGAAGGCGACGTCGACGCCGTTGCCGCCGGTGGCTTCCTTGAGCGTGTCCTTGAGGTTGTCGTAGCCGAGCACGACGTCGGCGCCCGCCTGCCGCGCGACCTCCTGCTTGGCCGGGCTGGAGGCGACGGCGATCACCTTCGCGCCCATCGCCTTGCCGATCTGCACCGCGGCGAGCCCGGTGAGCCCCGAGGCGCCGAGCACGCACAGCGTCTCGCCCGCCCTGAGCTGGCCGCGCTGCTTCAGCGCATAGTGCGAGGTGCCGTAGCCGCACAGCAGCGCGCAGGCATCCGCCGCCGGCATGCCGTCGGGCAGCTTCATCGCGGCCGCCGCGGGCACGACCGCGCGCTCGGCATAGCCGCCCAGCGTCGACACCGCCGCGACCCGGTCGCCGACCTTCGGGTCGCGCACCTCGGCGCCGGCGGCGACGACCCGGCCGGCCACCTCCATGCCCGGCACGAAGGGCACCGGCGGACGCGACTGGTAGAGGCCCTGCACCAAGAGCCCGTCGGGATAGTTGACGCCGATCGCCTCGGCCTCGACGACGATGTCGCGCGGGCCGGCGACCGGCTCCGGCCAGTCGCCATATTCGAGCGCCTCCAGCGGCGCGAAATCGCGGGCGATGACGGCCTTCATGCCGGACACCTCGCGCCAGGGAAACCCCCACCCCTCACCCCTCCCCACAGGGGGGAGGGGGTCGCCAGCGGACGCCCCAAGCTCAATGGATTCTCGTGCCTGAGCGCAGGGCAGGCAAAATCCCCCTCCCCCCTGTGGGGAGGGGTGAGGGGTGGGGGTAGGATCGTGGAGAGCAACGTCATCACACCTGCTCCTGCGTGAACTTCGCCAGCTCGGTGCGGGCGACCTGGCGGCGGTGGACCGCGTCGGGGCCGTCGGCGAGCCTGAGCGTGCGCAGATGCGTCCACTGGCGCGCCAGCGGCGTGTCCTGGCTGATGCCCTGCCCGCCATACATCTGGATCGCCTCGTCGGTGACCTTGAGCGCCACGCGCGGCGCCACCACCTTGATCTGGCTGATCCATGGGGCGGCCGCGCGCGCGTCGCCCTGGTCCATCATCCACGCCGCCTTGAGGCAGAGCAGGCGGGCCTGCTCGATCTCCATGCGGCACTCGGCGATGATGTCGTAGTTGGCGCCGAGCTTGGCCAGCGGCTGGCCGAACGCCTCGCGCCGCATGGCGCGCCGGCACATCAGCTCCAGCGCCATCTCGGCCTGGCCGATGGCGCGCATGCAGTGGTGGATGCGGCCCGGCCCGAGGCGGCCCTGCGCGATCTCGAAGCCGCGCCCCTCGCCGAGGATCATCGCGTCGGCGGGCACGCGCACGTTCTCGAACTTCAGGTGCAGGTGGCCGTGCGGCGCGTCGTCCTCGCCATAGACCTGCATGGCCCTGAGCTTGGTGATGCCCGGCGTGGCGGCCGGCACCAGGATCATCGAGTGGCGGCGGTGCTTCGGGCCGTCGTCGGCGGTGCGCACCATGACGATGTAGATCTTGCAGCGCAGGTCGCCCGCGCCCGACGACCACCATTTCTCGCCGTTCAGCACGTAGCGGTAGCCGTCGCGCACGCAGCTCATGGCGATGCTGGCGGCGTCCGAAGAGGCGACGTCCGGCTCGGTCATCAGATAGGCCGAGCGGATCCTGCCCTCGAGCAGCGGCTCCAGCCATTCCTTCTTCTGCGCGGCCGTGCCGTAGCGCTCCAGCACCTCCATGTTGCCGGTGTCGGGGGCCGAGCAGTTGAACACCTCCGCGCCCAGCCGGGCCTTGCCCATCTCCTCGGCGAGATAGGCGTATTCGACCGTGGTCAGCCCGTAGCCGCGCTTCGAATCGGTCAGCCAGAAGTTCCACAGGCCGCGCTCGCGCGCCTTCGCCTTCAGCCCGTCGAGGATCTCGCTCTGGCGCGCCGTCAGCGCCCAGCGGTCGCCCTCGCGGCCGATCTCGGCCTCGTATTCCCCGTCGAGCGGCATGATCTCGTCGCGCACCATGCGCGAGACCTTTTCGTGGATCGGCTTCAGCCGCTCCGTCATGCCGAGATCCATGCCGCTCATCCTTCTGCTTCCCTGGTTCCCATGAGGCCGCCCAGCGCATAGTCGACCACCTGCCCGGCCACGGCCTCGGTGTCGGCGCGGGTCTCGCCCGGCCGCTCCGTGTACCAGAAGATCGGCGAGTTCAGCGTCATGAACATGAGCTGGTTGGTGATCGAGAGGTCGTCGAAGTCGAACACGCCCTCGTCGCGCCCCTGCAGAAGCGTGGCGCGGAACAGCCGGCCGTAGTCGGAGCGGTACGCGATCAGCTTGTTGAAGACGTCGCGCTGCTCGGGCGTGGTGGCGCCGCGCAGGTGCATCTCCACCCCGATCCACACCGCGCGCTGGAACGGCTTGGTCAGGATCATCTGCATGACGTGCGCCATCGCCATGGAGCGCCAGCGCGGCAGCGCCGGGCCTTCGCGGTGGACGAAGGGCTCGACAGCCTCGTAGTTGAGGTCCATGCCCATGCGGAAGACCTCGGCGAAGAGGTCCGTCTTGGAATGGAAATGATGGTAGATGCGGCCCTTGGTGGCGCCGAGGCGGCGCGCGACGTCGTCGATCGAGGTGGCGGCATAGCCGCGCTCCATGAAGCAGGCGGCGGCAGCGCGCAGGATGTCGGCACGCGAATCCTCCAGGACCTGGTCGCGGACGCCATTGGCCATGCCGCGTCGCTCCTCCCCCTGCCACGATGTCCGGCGCCTGTTTTCCCCAATCCGGTACGGCGCTCTTTACGGGCAGGGCAATGATGAACATACTACCGGGTATGTTGTCAACGTGACGGCCGCCGCCGGGACGCTGGCGGGCGGGGAGGAAAAATGGCCTATCTGGACGAACTCTTCTCGGTCGAGGGCAAGGTGGCGCTGGTCACCGGCGCGGCGAGCGGCATCGGCCTGATGGCGGCGACCGCGCTGGCGCGCGCCGGCGCCCGCGTGCTGATCTGCTCGCGCCGGGCCGACGCCTGCGAGGCCGTGGCCGCCGAGATCAACGCCGCCGGCGGCCCCGGCAGCGCGGAAGGCTTCCGCGGCGACGTCGGCTCCGAGGACGGCATCGCCGCGCTGGTCGCCGAGGTGCGCGCCCGCACCGGCAGCCTGCACATCCTCATCAACAATGCCGGCCTGACCTGGGGCGCCGAGCTGGAGAGCTTTCCCTACAAGGCCTGGGCGCGCGTACTCGACGTCAACGTCACCGGCCTGTTCCACCTGACGCGCGAACTGCTGCCGCTGATCGAGGCGGCCGGCAGCGCCGACGACCCGGCCCGCATCATCAATCTCGGCTCGATCATGGGAACCCAGCCGCTCGCCGACGGGGCCTATTCCTACACCGCCTCGAAGGCGGCCGTGCACCACCTGACGAAGACGCTCGCGCACGAGCTCGCCGGCCGCAACATCACCGTCAACGCCTTCGCGCCCGGCCCCTTCCAGAGCCGCATGACGGCGTTCGCCACCGGGACGGAGGAGCAGGCCGCCCAGATCGGCGCACGCGTGCCGCTCGGCCGCATCGGCCGGCCCGAGGACATAGCGGGTGCCACGCTGTTCCTGTGCGGCCGCGGCGGCTCCTACGTCACCGGCGCCATCCTGCCGCTCGACGGCGGCCAGTCGGTGCAGCACGGAATGCGCCTGTTCAAGTAGGTCCGCCCATGTCCACCTTCGCCCTCGAGCCGATCCCGCTGGACGCCTTCCGCGCCCGGATCGGCGAGCCGCAGGCGTCGCCGTGGCGCACGGTGACGCAGGAGATGATCGACCGCTTCGCCGACGCCACCGACGACCACCAGTTCATCCATGTCGATCCCGAGCGCGCCGCCGCCACCCCCTTCGGCGGCACCATCGCGCACGGCTTCCTGACGCTGTCGCTGCTGTCGGCGATGGCCTACGAGACGCTGCCGCCGCTGGAGCACCAGGAGCTCGGCGTCAACCAGGGCTTCGAGAAGCTGCGTTTCGCCGCGCCCGTGCGCAGCGGCTCGCGCATCCGCGCCGTGTTCGTGCTAGGCAGCATCTCGGTCCGGTCGACCGGCTGGATCCAGTTCACCTACGACGTCACGATGGAGATCGAAGGCATGGCCAAGCCGGCGATGACGCTGACCTGGCTGACTCTGTCGAAGGTCGACCCCGAGAGGAGCCGCCTGTGAGCGAAGACCCCAACGCGCTGGACGAAGCGGCGCTCGGACCCTATCTCGAAGCCCATGTCGAGGGCTTCCACGGCCTCGAGAAGGTCGTCAAGTTCAACGCCGGCCAGTCCAACCCGACCTACATGCTGACCGCCCGCAGCGGCCGCTACGTGCTGCGCGCCAAGCCGCCCGGGCAACTGCTCAGGTCCGCCCACCAGGTCGACCGCGAATACAGGGTGATGAAGGCGCTCGCCGCCACCGCCGTGCCGGTGCCGCGGATGCTGCACCTGTCGCCCGAGGGCGAGGCCTCGCCGATCGGCCGCATGTTCTACGTGATGGGCTTCGTCGACGGCCGGGTGCTGTGGGACCCGGCGCTTTCGGAGGCCGGCTCGAACGCCGAGCGCACGGCGATCTACGACGCGATGAACCAGACGCTGGCGGCCCTGCACGACGTCGACGTCGCGGCCGTCGGGCTCGCCGATTTCGGCCGGCCGGGCAGCTATTTCGAGCGGCAGTATGCGCGCTGGCTGAGCCAGTACCGCGCCTCGGAGACCGACAGGGTCGCCGACATGGAGGAGCTGATCGTCTGGCTGGAGAGGAACATGCCGCCCGACGACGGCGCCTCCGGCCTCGTCCACGGCGACTACCGGCTGGACAACATGATGTTTGCGCGCGATTGCCCGGAGGTCGTTGCCGTGCTCGACTGGGAGCTGTCGACGCTCGGCCACCCGCTGGCCGACCTCTCCTACCAGTGCATGCAGTGGTATCTGCCGCACGATTCCGGCTTCAAGGGGCTGGGCGGCGTCGACCGCAAGGCCCTCGGCATCCCAACCGAGGCCGAATATGTCGAGGCCTACTGCCGCCGGCGCGGCATCGGCCCGATCGATAACTGGACCTTCTACCTCGCCTTCTCCTTCTTCCGGCTGGCCGGCATCTGCCAGGGCGTCTACAAGCGGGCGCTCGACGGCAACGCCTCGAACCCCGAGAAGGCGCGCACCTATGGCGGCGCCGTGCGGCTGCTCGCCGGGCAGGCCATGGAAAAGATCAGGGAGAACGGCTGAGATGGGCCGCTTCGAGGGACTGACGGTGCTGGTCACGGGTGCCGCGGGCGGCTTCGGCTCGGCCTGCGCCCGCCGCTTCGCCGCCGAGGGCGCGCGGCTGGTGCTCTCCGACATCGACATGGGCAGGCTCGCGGCCTTCGCCGCGGAGCTGACGGGCGAGCCGGCCCTGCTCGCCGGCGACGTCTCCGACGAGGCGCTGTCGGCCGACCTCGTGGCGCTGGCGCTCGGCCGCTTCGGCCGGCTCGACGTCGCGGTCAACAATGCCGGCATCGTGCACGACATGGCGAAGCTGCCGCAGACGCCCTCCGACGTCGCCCGCCGCGTCATCGACACCGACCTGATGGGCGTCTTCTACGCGCTGAAGCACCAGCTTCCCGTCATGGAGCGGCAGTTCCGCGAGGGCGGCAAGGGCGGCCAGATCGTCAACATCGCGTCCGTGGCCGGCATCGCCGGCGCGCCGAAGCTGGCCGTCTACGCCGCCGCCAAGCACGGCGTGGTCGGACTGACGCGCTCGGCCGCGGCCGAATACGCGACCAAGGGCATCCGCGTGAACGCGGTCTGCCCCTCCTATGCGCGCACGGCGATGGTGACGGCGACGCTGGCGCAGGCGTCGCAGGAGAACCACGCGCAGGCGCTGGCCGACCTGACGCGCGGCGTGCCGATGCGCCGGCTGGCCGAGGTCGACGAGATCGTCGAGGTGATCCTGTTCGCCGCCGACCCGAAGAACTCCTTCATGACCGGCCAGACGCTGGCCGCCGACGGCGGCATCACTGCGGTCTGAGGGAATTGCCTGCCGAAAGGCCGGCGCTGCCCCTCACCCTTACCCAGTGAAGGACGGGCCGTCGCGTGTCGGGATACCCCCACCCCTGACCCCTCCCCACAAGGGGGAGGGAGACGCTGTCACCACCCTTCCAACAAAATCGCCTGTGTTTACGCGCCACAGCGCCCTATCGAGGTCACCCTCCCCCTGTGGGGAAGGGTCAGGGGTGGGGGTAAACGACCGGGCGATTCCGGTGCGCGATTGCACGGCAGCACCTACAGCGGTTCTGGTTTCAACGGAATCGGCAGAACCGCTCTATCTATTTGTTTTAGGCGCATTTCCTGACGCAAAACCGCTTCGCACTTTTGCTGGAAATGCTCTAGGCCGCCGCCATCCCCGCCTTCGGCCTGCCGGTCCTGAACAGCACGAACAGCATCGTCGTCACGTTGAGCAGGTTCCAGGCGATGCCGTTGAGGAAGGCGGCGTGGTAGGAGCCGGTGGCGTCGTAGATCCAGCCCGACACCCAGCCGCCGAACGCCATGCCGACGATGGTCGCCATGATGATGAGGCCGGTGCGCTGCCCCGCCTCGCGGGCCGGGAAGTATTCGCGCACGATGATGGCGTAGCAGGGCACGATGCCGCCCTGGCTGAGCCCGAACAGCAGCGACACGGCGTAGAGCGAGGCGAGCCCGTCGAACGGGATGTAGAACAGGAGCGACAGGCCCTGCGCGATCGAGCCGATCAGGAGCGTCGGCACGCCGCCGATGCGGTCCGCGACGTAGCCCGAGAGCAGCCGGCTGACGATGCCGCCGGCCAGCATCAGCGCCAGCATCTCGGCGCCGCGCGCCGCGCCGTAGCCCAGGTCGGCGCAATAGGCGACGATGTGGACCTGCGGCATCGACATGGCCACGCAGCAGCCGAGCCCGGCGAGGATCAGCAGCGCCTGCAGCGCGCGCGGCGACAGCGACATCGGCTTGAGCATCGCCGCGCCGGCCCCGGCGCTCTCGCTCTCCGGCCGCGGCCGGCGCAGGAACAGCGCCAGCGGCACCACGGTGACGAGGATGAACAGGCCGATGCCGACATAGGTCGTGCGCCAGCCATATCCGTCGAGGAAGGGCTGCATCAGCGGCGGCCAGACGGCGCCGGCGATGTAGTTGCCGCTGGCGGCGGCCGCCACCGCGAAGCCGCGCCGGCGCTGGAACCAGTGCGAGATGTCGGCGAGCAGCGGCCCGAAATTGGCGGCGGTGCCGATGCCGATCAGCAGCCCCTGCGCCAGCGCGAACAGCCACAGGCTGCCCGACATGCCGGCCAGCACGAAGCCGACGCCGTTGGCCGCGCCGGCGATCGACAGCGGCAGCGCCATGCCGTAGCGGTCGACATAGCGGCCGATCAGCAGGTTGCCGATGGCGAAGCCCACCATCGTCGTCGTGTAGGGCAGCGAAGCCTCGCCGCGCCCGGCGCCGAACTCGGCCTGCACGGCCGGCAGCACCACCACCACCGACCACATGCCGACATTGCCGATCGTGGCGATCAGCACGGAGATGGCCAGCCGCGTCCAGGAATAGGCGCTGTCGTAATGCGTGCCGGCGGGCGGTGCGGCGCTCATGCGTATCCTCCGTGCCGCCCGGAGGAACGGCTCGCGGCAAGCTAGCCCCAGCCCGGCGGCGGCGACAGGAACAGCAGCCCGCGACGGGTGTGCCAGCGCCCTGCGTCACCCGGTCAGGTTGCAGACGGCTCCGGTCTGACGCATGGTGCGTGTGGGATCATCGCATCGGGAGCCGCCGGCGGGGCGGACCAGCACATGACCAGGCTCCTGCTCCTGTGCGGCATCGTCGCGCCGCTCGTCTATCTCGCGACGGTCATCGCCGGCGCCGCCGCGGTGCCGCAATATTCGCACATCGCCATGGCGGTGAGCGCGCTCGCCCAGCGCGGCACACCGCACCCGATGGTGATCGAGATCGGCTTCTCGCTGTCGGCCGTGCTGAGCGCGGCCTTCGGTTTCGGCATCTGGAAGACGGCCGGCGACCGCGACGGCGCGCTGCACCTGTCGGGCGCGCTGCTGATCGCCTACGGCATCGTCGCGCTGATGATCACCACCGCCTTCCCGATGGACCCGGTGGGCGGCGAGGTGACGCTTCCCGGCATCATGCATCTGGTGCTGGTCGGGCTGTCGGCGATGATCCTGCTGGCGGCGATCCTGCTCGCCGGCTTCGCCTTCGGGCGCAATGCGCCGTGGTTCCGCGCCTATTCGGTCGTCTCGGCGCTGCTGATGCTGCTCGGCGGCGCCTTCGCCTACGTGTCCGTGCAGCGCGGCCTGCCGCTGTCGGGGCTGGCCGAGCGCGTCACGCTCGCGGCCTATCTCGTCTGGATCCTCGTCTTCGCCGCGACGCTGCTGCGCCGCGGCCGCGGCCAGAACGCCGCAGCGCAGGCGGCCCAGCCGGGACGCTGAAGGCCGGCTCAGGGCCGGCGCGTCTTCGGCGGTGCCTGGTTGGTCCTGCCGGCCGGGCGGCCGGCGCCGGCGGCCGTGGTCTGCGCCACCGCGACCGGGTCGCTCGCCGGGAACGTCTCCTTCAGGCCCTCGTCGAGCTCCCTGTCGAGCTCCTCCTTGGGCAGGTTGGGCGCGGCATGGTCGTTGCGCGCGCCGCGGCCCTCGCGCGGAGCCGGGTGCTTCGGCGGCTTCATCTGCTTGCGTGCGCTTTCGGTGCCGGTCATCGCCGTCGATCCTTCCCAGAACGGTGTCGTCACGCAGAACGGGCTCGGGCGGCGGCGGGTTCCCGCGGCGCGGCGAAACGGCGCCGGATCAGCGCCGCGACGGCGGCTTCTGGTTCGCCTTGCCGGCGGGACGTCCCATCCGCGTCGTGCTGGTCACGGCGACCGGGTCGCTCGCGGGAAAAGTCTCCTTGAGGCCCTCGTCGAGCTCCCGGTCGAGCTCCTCCGGCGTCGAGAAGGCCGACGGGTCGGCGGCCAGCGGATCGCCCTTCTGCCGGCGCGTGGCGGGCGGGCGCTTGCCCGGTTTCGACGTCATGGCGCACCTCCTGCCGGCAGTATGCCGACGATCGCGCCGGCTTTGCAACCGCGACGCTCAGCCGCGCGCGGCATCCTCCAAGAGCGCGAAGGCGTAGTCGGAGAAGGAGCGCCAGACCTCGACGCGGAAGGCATCGGCGGCGGTGCGGCAGAGCACGATCTCGACCTTGCCGAGGATGGTGCGCGAGCAGGCGCCCACAGGGAAGGCGGCGGGCGAAAGGTCCTGCGGGCAGCCGGCGTTGAGCACGTCCGCCGCGCCCGGCCCGGAGACGAGGATCGCGGTGTTGCGGTGCGACACGTCGACCGCCGAATGCAGAGCCTTCACCGGCCGCAGCAGGGCCGCGATGTCCACACCCGCCTCGTCGATCACCAGCCATTCGTCCGGCCCGAGCCACAGCGCATGGCGCTGGCCGGACGTGGCGGAGGTCTTGGGGCGGGTCGGCAGCGTCAGCCCCAGCGCCTTCGACAGCGCGGCGAGCGAGGCGGCGGGCGCCCTGAGCGAGATGCGCGTGGCGGGTGCGGCCGGCGCGATCGACACCAGCGGCCCGGCGGCGTGGCGGCCGGCGAGCGGCTGGCGACGCAGCATCGGGGCCGCGGCGGCGACGGTGGCGACGGGTTTCCTAGCCATGCAGCCGCTCCCCCTTCTCGTCGACGAACACGGTGCCCGTCACCTCGACCTCGATCGTGCGGTCGGGCATCGGCACGTAGAGCGTCTGGCCCATCCGGTCCCGGCCGCCGGCGACCAGCGCCAGCGCGATGCCGCGGCCGCAATTCTCCGACCAGTAGGACGAGGTGACGTGGCCGATCATCTTCATCGGGATCGGCTGGCTGGGGTCGGCGACGATCTGCGCGCCCTCCTCCAGCACCGCCTTGGGGTCCCGCGCCTTCAGCCCGACGAGCTGCTTGCGGTCGGGCGCGGAGAGGTCGGGCCGCTTCAGCCCGCCGATGCCGACGAAGTCGGCCTTCTTCTTGCCGACCGCCCAGGAGAGCCCGCAATCGTCCGGCGTCACCGTGCCGTCTGTCTCCTGGCCGACGATGATGTAGCCCTTCTCGGCGCGCAGCACGTGCATCGCCTCGGTGCCGTAGGCGCAGGCGCCGTGCTTCTGGGCCTCGGCCCACACCGCCTCCCACACCGCCTCGCCGTAATCGGCCGGCACGTTGATCTCGAAGCCGCGCTCGCCGGTGAAGGACATGCGGAACAGCCGCGTCGGCACGCCGCAGATCGTGCCCTCGCGCACCGACATGTGCGGCATGGCGGCGTCGGAGACGTCGATGCCCTCGACAAGCGGCGCGATGATGTCGCGGCTCTTCGGCCCCTGCACGGCGATGACGGCCCATTGCTCGGAGACGGAGGTGAGCCAGACTTTCAGATGCGGGAACTCGGTCTGGAGGTAGTCCTCCATTTGGTTGAGCACGCGCGCCGCGCCGCCGGTGGTGGTGGTCACATGGAAGCGATCTTCCGCAAGACGCCCGACCACGCCGTCGTCGTAGATGAAGCCGTCCTCGCGCAGCATCAGCCCGTAGCGGCAGCGGCCGGGCTCCAGCTTCTGCCACGGATTGGTGTAGATCAGCTCCATGAAGGCGGCGGCGTCCGGGCCGACCACCTCGATCTTGCCCAGCGTCGAGGCGTCGAACACGCCGGCCGCCTGCCGCACCGTGCGGCATTCGCGCGCGACAGCCGCATGCATGTCCTCGCCGGCGCGCGGAAAATACCAGGCGCGCTTCCACTGGCCGACATCCTCGAACACGGCGCCGTGGCGCGTCGCCCAGGCATGCGTCGTGGTGCGCCGCGTCGGGTCGAACAGCGGACCGCGCGCGTGGCCGACGATGGTGCCGAAGGTCACCGGCGTGTAGGGCGGGCGGAAGGTGGTCAGCCCGACCTGCGGGATCGGCTTGCCGAGCGCCTGCGCGGCGATCGCCAGACCGTGCAGGTTCGACGTCTTGCCCTGGTCTGTGGCCATGCCGTTGGTGGTGAAGCGCTTGACGTGCTCGATCGAGCGCATGCCCTCGC
>ERZ778021.2124-NODE-2124-length-19093-cov-4.717302_pt1 | contig 19093 bp, 14 predicted proteins | sample MGYA00375751_ERZ778021 | MGnify/ENA primary metagenome ERZ778021 (study PRJEB29350, sample SAMN05389814) | bioreactor metagenome | isolation source: Thiocyanate stock bioreactor | place: South Africa: University of Cape Town | collected 2013-08-29 ... | reverse complement strand
ATATCTGCAGGATATCGGCGCCGAGGTGATACGACCGCTGCGTGAACTGAAGGATTTTTGCCATGTGTGGCTGGAGCCCGGGGAAGAAAAAACCGTCGGGTTCACAATAACGGAAGAAATGTTAAAATATCACCACAGGGATTTGAGCTTTTTCGCAGACAGCGGAAAATTTGCAGTGATGGTAGGACATGACTGCATGAACACCGAACGAGCAGAATTTATACTGGAATAGAGGGAATAAAAATGAGTAATTATTATTTTAAAGACGAAAAGTTCATCATAGAAAACTATGATAAACAAAAAACATTTTCAAACTTTTTGCCTGGTATCGCAGGCTTAATGGGAATCCCCATGTGGGCGTTTTATGTAAACCGGGGACAGGGCATCGCCGGGTTCGGAATTAAGGACAAAAGCATTCCCATCATGGAGTTTTTTCCTGCCAGCATTGCCTTGCAGCGGGTTGCTCTGAGCGGGTTCCGCACCTTTTTAAAAATCGACGGCGAATCTGTGGAGGCCTTTGCTGTGGGCAGTGAAAATGTGTCCCGATCCATGGAAATCGAACCCCATTGCTTTTCGGTGATTGAAACAAACCATACATATGAGTACACCGTTAAGGTGAACTATTTCACCATTCCCACAGAGGATTTTGCTGCCCTGTGCAGAAGTGTTACCTTCGAAAGCCTGTCTGAGAGGGAAAGAACCATTGAAATCTGCGACGGTCTGGCAGAAATCATCCCCTATGGCACGAGTAACGATGACTACAAAGGGATGGGCAACCTGAACAGAAGCTGGATGAACGTGGAAAACATGGAATCCAATATTCCGATTTTCAAAATGCGTTCCAGCTCTTCCGATGATGCAGAAGTAGAGGTGTTCCACAACGGACATTTTTATCTTTCCTTTTGTAAAGACGGACAGCTGCTTGCCCCCGTGGTTGATCATGAGCTGATTTTTGGCTATGATTCCAGCAAGCAGTTTGCCGAAGGATTTCAAAACAATTCTGTGGAACAGCTGGCAGGCTCAAAGCAGAACATCGAAAATGAAGTTCCCTGCGGATTTACGATTTACAGCACAAAGGAGAAATCCTTCCGTATCGTAACCCTCATCGGGAATGCAAGCGATTCCTTTGCGATTGTGAATCAAAAGGATAAGGTCAGCAAGTTCAGCTATATCGATGCAAAAAGAGAGCTGTCCAAAAAGCTCATTACAGATATTACAGCAGACATCAAGACAAAAACAGCATTCCCTCTGTTCGATGCTTATTTAGAGCAGAGCTATCTGGATAATGTGCTGCGCGGCGGATATCCCATTGAGCTGTCCGGCGGGGAGCAAAGCTTTTGTGAATATGTATATTCCAGAAAGCACGGCGATTTGGAGCGGGAATACAACTGGTTCGTTACCGAACCGAAATGTTATTCCTGAGGCAACGGTAATTTCAGGGACGTTACCCAGAACCGCCGGAACGATATTCTGTTCAAGCCCTTTGTAGGCGATTTTAACATCAAGCTTTTTTACAGCCTCATTCAGCTGGACGGCGGCAACCCCCTTGGTGTGCTGGGTACCACCTTTTCGGTGAAAGACAAAGCACTGATTGAAACTGTGGAAAACAGGGAAATCAGAAATTTATTGCAAAACGAGTTTAAAATCGGTGATCTGGCAGAAATCATTGCCGGGGACGAAGCACTGAACAAGGACATGGACGGGTCGATTTCCATGATGCTGTCCCTGTGCTGCCAAAACTTCAATGCGGAATTTACCACCGGGTATTGGTCGGATCACTTTGTGTATCTCCTTGACCTCATCGAAAGCTACCGCATGATATTCCCGGAAAATCTCACAAAGCTTTTATATGAAGACAACAGCTACCGCTATTTCTACAGTCCGGTTTATATTGAACCCAACGAGGAAAAGTGTGTGCTTCGTGCAGACGGGCAGGTCAGAAGATACGGTGCCATCAATGAAAAACAAATCTCCGAAATCGTGAGAACCACCGGGGCAAAGGTTTGGGGAACCAACTGGGCGAAAGACAAAAACGGAACGGTTTATCAAACCTCTCTGGCATCCAAATTGATCAATTTGATCCTCATCAAATTGTCCTGTCTGGATCCCCACGGCATCGGCGTTGATATGGAAAGCGAAAAACCGGGCTGGAACGATGCCATGAACGGTATGCCGGGTATTTTCGGTTCTTCTGTGGGCGAAGCCATGGAGCTTTTGCTCTCCGTCAACTTCCTGATGGGTGCATTCAGCGGAGAAGACAGAGAAATCCGCCTGTTAACAGAGCAGTATGAACTGTTAACAAAAATAGAAGCGTTGCTGTCAGACGGCGCTGACACAAAAACCTTTTACAAAGAAGCAACCGCGGCGAAAGAAGCCTTCCGCGCAAAGGTGAAATATTTCGTCAGCGGAGAAGAAACGACCGTTCGCACAAAAAGACTGGCTGAATTTTTGGGTAAGGCAAAGGAAAAGCTGGAGACAGGAATCCAAAAGGCGAAGGAAATCGGAAACGGTCTGTATCCCACCTTCTTATCCTATGAAGCGGCACAATATGAAACCGTGAAAAATGAGGACGGCAGTCTTCAAAAAACCCATTACGGACTGCCTAAGGTGATTGTGGACGAGTTCACAGTACGAGCCTTGCCATTGTTTGCAGAAGCCGTGGCAAAAAGCTATAAGCTGCCCGGGGTGGACGCCAGACAAACCTATGAAGCCGTAAAAGAAACCGATTTGTTTGACAAAACCTTAAAGGTATACAAAACCAGCGTGAGCCTCGACGAGGAGGGCTTTGAAATCGGCAGAATCCGTTCCTTCGTTCCCGGCTGGCTGGAAAGAGAATCCTGTTTCTTGCACATGGATTATAAATATCTCTATGGTATTTTACGGGCAGGTCTCTATGAAAGCTACTATGAAGAACTGAAAACCAATCTGGTTCCTTTTAAAAACCCGGAGCAGTACGGCAGAAGCATCCTTGAAAATTCCTCCTTCATTGTAACCGACAACCACAGAAATAAGGACAACCTCGGCAGAGGCTTTCAGCCCAGGCTGACCGGCGCAAATGCGGAGATTTTAAGCATGTGGTCGATTATGATGTTTGGCGACAAGGTGTTTTCTGTGCAGGATAACAAGCTGGCGTTCACCTTGGAACCAAAGCTTGCCGCCGAATTTTTTGATGAAAACAACGAAGTCACCTTTACTTTCTTAAGTAAGATCAAAGTGACTTATCAAAATGACAGCCGCAAAAACACCTTTGACAGCGATGCAGCCATTCCTGAAATCCGGCTGTATCAAAAGGATAAGCTGATCAAAACAGAGCAAAACCCCATCCTCGGTGAAACCGCACTGCAAATCAGAAACGGTGAGTTTGACAGGATTGTCGCAATCATAGAATAAAAATGCCCTATTGGGGTGGATTAGATTAAGAAGTACCAGCCTAATGTAAGGGCGGTGTAGCATTTGCTACACCGTCCTTTGCTGTTTAGCGCTGCGTCCCAAACAAAGCGGTTCGAATTTTTCATGCCTAGAACTTACAAGCAAATTTGACGTGATATTGAATCAATGACAAAAGGGAAAGAGAAGGTCATTGCCAGTTCTACAATATTATTTTATGACATATTCAAACATTTTATTGACTATTTTTTTACATTCATGTAATATAATTACAAACGCACAAACATCCGATTTACGAAAGAACACGAATGCCTGAGTTTGCATCGTGGAAGAGATTTATGGTTTATGGAAATCACAAACAAATTATACGGGGGTAAGTAAATTGAAAAAAACAAGACAAACAACAAAACGTCCTATTCGACTATTGGTAACAACATGGGTACTTGTCGTCTTCCTCTGTGTTAGCGGGTTAAGTATTCCCGTTATCGCCAACGATGAAACCATATCACTTGCGAATGCTTCGTCGCAATATGGAGAACAAACGCTCGAACGTGTTCCCTTGTTTTTGAAAGAAGAGGTAAATCTTGACGAGACTAAAGTAAAAGGAATAGACATTTCACGGGAAGAAGACCCGTACAGCTTTACAACAATAAACGTAGATGGAACAAAAACCCTTTATTCATTCGCTGCGCCCATCAAATATGAGGGTGAAAGCGGCACAATGAGGTACATTGACAACAGCCTTGTCCCATCGGCCAAAAGAACCAATAAAAACGATACTTACGCCTTTGAAAACAAGGACAGCAATACAAAGGCCTACTTCCCCAAAACAATAGACGACGGTATTTTAGTTACTCATGAAGAGTATTCCATTGAATTCAAACCACTGCCCGACAAGTCGGCGGTTAAATCATTTAATGGTCGTTCGTCTGTTAAAAAATTAAAAGAAGAGAACACCGTATACAATCAGTATGACAATGTTTTCAGCAAAGGATATACCCTGCAATATGCACCCATAAACGGCGGTATCAAAGAAAATATTGTGATTGACGAATACACTGGTATAAACACGTTTTCTTTTAAAGTTACCGCGCCTGGATTGAAGCCTGTGTTAATCAAGGGGCAGAGCGTTATATTCCTTGATAAAAAAGGAGAAACCATTTTTACCATCGGGCAGACCTTCGCTGTGGATTCATACGAAGGAGAAGACGATGAAAACCGGCACATCACCTTTGATAATTATTACACAGTAGAAGAAATAAGCGATGGTGTATACCGGATAGTTACTACGGTAGATGAAGAATTTCTGCAAAACGCAAACACGGTCTATCCTGTCACAGTAGATCCCGGCGCGTGGGTTACCCGTGACAACATGGAGGATTGTACAAATTACAACTATTCAGGGTTTCCAAGCAACACTTATATGACGGTAGGAAACTTGAACGGCTATGAGTATGCATCTTATGTCAGAATCAATAGCCTGCAGAATTATACATACATCAATCCAGCAAATGTTACCGGGGCATGGTATTGCGCCAGAGTGACCACCACCACAAATACTGATCCAGTTACCATCTCCATATATGATGCTTGGGGTTTTCAGGATTTATCGATACAAAGCATTTGTGATTTGGGGCTTATCGGATTGAGGGGTCACAAAAGCGGTGCGGCACAAACAACACAGACGGTATCAACGGTTTCTGCGTCCGACCCAACCTTTTATTTTGATTTAACGGCTTTGGCTATAACATGGCTGAGGACGGAGCTGGGCGAGTCTACCTATCCATCAAAACGTGGATTTATTTTAGATACAGCGAATCAAACCAAGAGCAAGCAATTCAAATCCTCCAAATGGGGCGATGATGCTAGTTATTTCAAAATTGAATATAATGACGATGTGTCGATAGAAAGTGGCACCTATTTTGTAAGAAGAGCTGGATTAGGCGATTATCTTTATATGGGGTTTAGTAATCCGGTAAGCGGAAACTACGTAATGAGATATCCCTTTATCGGTAACCCTCAACAGCAGTGGACCGTTACCCATAAAGGCGGCGGATTGTATGAGTTGGTTACCAACGCAAATACCAATCTCGCGCTTAACAACGCAGGCTCAAGCATAACTGTTGCAACGAAAAGCGCTGTAAACTCACAGCGATGGCGGCTTATTAGAAACGGTGACGGTACCTATCGCATTATGTCAGCATCGGACATAAATAAGTGCGCGTCCATTGTTACAAGTACTGATCGAGTAATTCCTGATGAGTATGGTAGTTATAGTACGCAAAAGTGGGAGTTTGAGAGGGCAACAACAGGTGTCGGCGGGGCAATTGGTTATAAATCAACTTCACGCACTGATATTCGATGTTATCAATATGCAACGACTTTAAAAATCCCGGAGATTTACATTAGTTTTAGCATTGGTGATTCTGTGCAAACAATCAGAGACCGGACATTAGCTGCTGTCCAAGCCCGGGGCAAGCATATTAGAGTAATTACACAAAACGATTTAATACACCCTACACGTGAATACCGCGTTGCTTTGCGGGTTGCATCTACTGATTACCATTTTATGTTACAGCTTTCCGATGGTACATGGGCACATAAAAGAGGTCAGACCGCGTCAACACAGTTAGGAGCAATTAATCCTACAACTTTAGCGTGGAGTTGGTCAGGAGGACCTAACTACAATAGCGAGACCATCTACTTTGCCGTACAAGCCGAATCAAGTTCTTTTAGTTGGTGAGGAGGGGCTATATGAAATATTTTAAATTGATGGGAGTCATAATACTTATGATTTTTATTGTTTCGTGCACAAATAAGGGTTCTGTTAAAAACAATAATAGCAATAACGATGAAACGTCCTCAATTTTTGCGGGAAGTAAATTAAGCGAATCAACATCACAAAAAGATGCAGATTCAACTCCGAAAGACATATACGATCGCCTTGACAACAAAACTCATAAAAATCAATTAATAAAAACAGAGTATTCTTTGGAGAGTCTGCAGACGAAGTTTGCAAGAAATGGAAATCCATTTTCCGGATATGCTCTTACTGTAAAAGAAATTGATGATAATTTTCCAATTGAGTGTATTAGAAAAATATCGAAAAAGTTTTATTATGTAGTATATAAAGTAAAAGAAGGGGGGTATCTGTATGTTCACCTTATAAATCCAAATGAAGACGAATGGACAGGGCAAAATAATGGGTTAGAACAAAGTAATTCATATTATGCGAATGGTAAATCTAATATAAAAGAAATTAAAATTGGAGACTCTTTCACGAAGGTTTCTACGCATGATACAAGCATTGCAGAAAACAATTTTAATTTTATTTATGAGTATATAAACGGTGAAGAACGTTTTTATAGTGTTCACATAGATTCAAAAAAATTGTTTGTGATTAATTATAATAATAGTAAATCTATCGACGAAATAAGACAGTCTAGCGTAAAATCTATTGACGAATACGTAAAATATATAATTTCCCCGAAAGGATTCAACGAGTATAATTATGAGTATAATTATACTATATTGGAAATAGACTTATAAATTACAAAATCGAAACAATTTTGGGATTACCCACTCTCTCCTCTGGGCAGGTGGGTAGTTTTTCAATATCATCAAACTAAAAGATGTTTTTATTAACATCCAAAGTAACTAAAAAGTGTTATAGGCGTGAAAATTGAACGCTGTGTGGTTATACGTTTCGCATGATTAAAATTACAAGGTGATGTTTTGTGACAACTTTATTGCGCACATTGTTGGTTCTTGCCGCAACAACAATGTACATTTTCATTAGCAGATTGATTCAACAGCGTTGTATCTTTAGTATGAATCATTTATAATTATAAAAAACATTAAAATTATTAAAACAAAAATGTTGTTTTGCTGGTGTATGTATTAGAAGGAGGATGAATAATTGAAGGATGATACTTTGTTTATAAGTTTATTTCAAAAATATAAAACACCGGTGTTTTACTACGCATATTCAATATTGAAGGATAGAGGTCTTGCGGAAGATATCATATGAAGCTGTTGAATAGACAGTTGGTGACTGTCTAGGGACGGAGCAAAAAGTAGCATTTACATTTTAACTAAAAACGCAACCAAAGCTCCGCTAACCCCCGTTCATCATTAGAATAGAGAACACAGAGAGTGAGAAGATTAACACTTCTCGCTCTCCATTTATTTGGATTTATGTAGATAAATATTTTTACTTACGATTTTTTCATTGCAGTTTTTTATTTTATTGTAACAATATCGTATTCTGAATGAGGAAATCCACCATTTTGTTTTGAACCTATCAATGCAAAAAGTGGAACCTTCCTTACGAAAAGTCCCACTTTCGGGGGCGTTTTTTCAATGAGATTACCCCAGTATCTTTTTCAAATCTTCTTCGGGGGTGGAAATCGGGGTGAGACCGAATTTGTCCACTAGGACGCCTAGAACATTGGAGGAGACAAAAGCGGGCAGGGAGGGGCCGATGTAGATGTTTTTGATGCCCAGTGACAGGAGCGTCAGCAAAATACAGACCGCTTTCTGCTCGTACCAGGACAACACAAGGGTGAGGGGCAGGTCGTTCACTCCGCAGTCAAAAGCTTTGGAGAGTGCAACTGCGACTTCAATGGCACTGTAAGCGTCGTTGCACTGTCCCATATCCATAATGCGGGGCAGCCCGCCGATGTCGCCTAAGTCAAGGTCGTTGAACCGGAATTTTCCGCAGGCCAGTGTCAGCACAACCGTATCGGACGGGGTCTGTTTTACAAACTCGGTGTAATAATTTCTGCCGGGCTTTGCACCGTCGCAACCGCCTACCAAGAAGAAATGCTTGATCGCGCCGCTTTTGACCGCGTCAATTACGGTATCCGCAGCCGCAAGCACGGTTCCTCTGCCAAACCCGGTGGTCATGGTGTCGCCGCCGTTGATGCCTGTCATTGGTCTGTCTTCGCTGTAGCCGCCCAGCTCGATGGCTTTGGCAATCACTTCGCTGAAATCCTTTGTGCCGTCTTCCTTTGCCGTTATATGCTTCACGTCCGGAAAGCGGACAACAGAGGTGGTAAAGACATTGTCTTTGTAGCTTGGCTTGGGTGTCATAATACAGTTTGTGGTGAATAAAATCGGGGCGGGAATATTGTCAAATTCCTTTTGCTGGTTCTGCCATGCGGTGCCGAAATTGCCTTTTAAATGGCTGTATTTTTTCAATTCGGGATAGGCATGGGTCGGCAGCATTTCACCGTGGGTGTAAACGTTGACGCCCTTTCCTTCGGTTTGTTTCAGAAGCATGGAAATGTCGTGCAAATCGTGACCCGTTACAACAATAAAAGGACCTTTTTCAATGTTGCTGGTGACCTTGGTGGGTTCCGGTGTGCCGTATGCGCCTGTATTGGCTTTATCAAGCAGGGCCATGCATTTTAAGTTGATTTGTCCGAATTCCATAATAAGCTTCAGCCATTCATCAACGGTGTGGTCCTTGTTGAATTCGCTGAGCCCTTTATAAAACCATTGGGTGACTTCTATGTCTTCCTGTCCCAAAATTCTTGCGTGGTGGGCATAGGCCGCCATACCCCGCAGACCAAATAACAACGTGGAGCGAAGGGAAATCATATCGGTATCTCCATGAAACAGGGTTTCATAAGACGGAACTTCTGCATCGCCGATGCGTTCTCTTTCCTTTGTGATTTCTTCTTTCAGTACATAAATTCTCTCGGCATCAAAATTCACATTGGTTATGGTCGTAAAAAGACCGTCCACGACCAGTTCATCCGAGCGTTTGGTGGAGCCGTTTTTAATCACGGCTTCGGCAAGGGCAATCATCTCACAGGTTAATTTATCCTGTGCCTGCGCCGTTACCGGTGTTTTTCCGCATACACCGCTCATGGTGCAGCCGGTACCTTTCGCTGTTTGCTCGCATTGAAAACAAAACATTTCTGACATTAAAATCATTCCTTTCCTATTAAAACCGAAGTATTTTGTGTGTTTTTGCTTGCAAATTCACAACACAAAACTTCCGGTTTGAAACAAAGCTTAACCTTCTATCACAGTACCGTCGGTACCAATGGTAACGACCTGCCATGGAATCATTTTTCCGCTGTTGTGAAGAGCCTCTGTGGTTGCGTTCACAATACCTCCGCAGCATGGGACTTCCATGCGGATTACCGTTACGCTTTTGATATTGTTGTTTTTGATGATAGCGGTGAGTTTATCGCTATAGTCGCCCTCGTCCAGCTTGGGGCAACCGATGATGGTAATTTTGTTTTTCATAAAGCTGTGGAAATTTGCATGGGCATATGCAGTACAGTCTGCCGCGATCAAAAGATTTGCGTTTTCAAAATAAGGAGCATTGACGGGTACAAGCTTGATTTGCACCGGCCATTGACGAAGCTGGGAGGTAGCCTCTGTTGATTCGGCAACGGTTTTGATTTCCGGCCTTCTTTCGATGGCTTTGGATTGAGTCCCCGGACATCCGCATGCCAGCGTTTTCGGTTGTTTGTTTTCCATATGCATCTTCACAGCCTCCTCGTCAAATTCTGCCGCTTCTCTTTCTTCAATGGTGATGGCGTTTGTGGGGCAGACCGGTAAGCAGTTTCCCAGCCCGTCGCAGTAATCGTCCCGCATCAATTTTGCTTTGCCGTGGATCAGCTCAATGGCCCCCTCGTGACAGGCACTGACGCAAAGACCGCAGCCGTTGCACTTATCTTCATCAATTTTTATGATGTTACGTTTCATCTCAAATCCTACTGTAGATTATTCTGTGTTAAAATGTGAAAATTATCTTGACCTTTCAACGAGAGTATACTATAGTATGGTTAAGTTATCGGTTGCCGAGGCAACAAAAGTACAAAAAATAAAATATTCTTTCAATAAAAATGCAAAATAAAAAAGCCATGGTATCACCATGGCTTCTAAAAATAAGAATTAACCCTGTTCTTTTATCTCTTGAATGCAGTTTTGGCAAACGGTTCTTCCTGCAACCTCTTTTACCTCAGCAGTGTTGCCGCAGGCGGCGCAGATCAAAGCACCTTTTTCTAAAATAATTCTGTTGCCCTCAACATAAATTATCATTGGTGTGCCTGTGTCCAGCTGCATGGTTCTGCGTAACTCCTTCGGCAGAACAACGCGTCCCAGTTCATCTAATTTTCTCTCTATTCCCGGTATCATTTGAAATCTCCTTCCTTTCTTTGTTTGTATGATTATACTATTTTTTAAAAGAAAAATCAATTGCTATAGCAACAAAAAGGCAATATGTTGCATAAAAGTATGATTTAGTTGCACATATTGTACAAATAAAACGGAGAAAACATTGGCGGCGGCAGTGAATCGTAAAAAGTTTTCACAGCAGAAGTCATTTTCTCAATACAAAAAACCATGGCGAACAACCACGGATCAGAAAAGGAAGCTGGCAAATGGAATATATGGACAAGCTATCGCAGGTGAAATTATTCAAAGGACTTTCCCCAGCGGATATAGAAACGGTTTTTCACTGTCTGCAGGCAAAACGTATGTCCTATAAAAAAGGAAATATCATAACTCATGCCGGTGATGAAATCAGAACAATCGGGATCGTGGTAAAGGGCAAGGTGGAGGTTTCAAAGGTCAATATATCCGGCAGAAAAACAATTTTGACGTTGATTGACACGGGGGAGCTGTTTGGCGAAATCATATCCTTTGCTAATATCAAAAGCCCGGTAACCACAACCGCAGCTGCCGATTCGGAGATATTTTTTATCAAGGTGGACCAAATGATCCATTCCTGTTCCAATTGCTGTGATCATCACGCAAAGTTGATTCAGAACATGCTGATGGTCATTGCAGGGAAAAATCTTGTATTGAACCAAAAAATCAACTATCTTCTCATGAAGGGAATGCGGGAAAAGCTGGCCAATTATATGATGGAACAAGCGGTAATTCACAACAGCCCTACCTTTGAAATGAGCTATGACAGGAATTCTCTGGCCGATTATCTGAATGTGGACCGAAGCGCAATGAGCAGGGAGCTGGGCAGAATGCGGGACGAAGGTTTGATTGAATATTATAAGTCCAGTGTTAAAATACTTGATGTTGAAGCATTAAAATCGTTTTGCTGATCAAGGGTAGAAAAACAAAACGAATGAAAGAAGCCACGGTTTTCACCGTGGCCTGAAGGAATTAAGTCTTAGCCCTGCTCTTTGATGGCAGTGATGCAATTTTGACAAACCTCTTTACCGTTAATTTCTTTAACGTTTTGAGTATCACCACAAATCGCACATGCATGAGAGCCTTTTTCAAGAATGATCCTATTGCCTTCTACATAGATACGCATAGGAGTTCCTGTTGCCAAGTGCATTGTGTTGCGCAGTTCTTTTGGAAGAACCACACGGCCAAGCTCATCCAGCTTTCTTTCAATACCTGTTGCTGTCATTTTGAACACCCTTCCTTTAAAAGGATAAATTATTCCTTCATATGAAATATTCAGGAATATATCATTTACCAATCTATTTGTAATCTTAATAAATGACATCTTTATTATAGTCAAAAAATTCAAAAATGTAAAGTATTTTTTCAAGTTTTCTGTAATTTTTATTGATAATTCGCAATTTGGAAACAAATAAATATAAAAAATACTAATTTTATGCAAATTCACATAAATTCATTTTTGAATTTAGTTAAAATGTGAAAAAAATTCATAGTTCATTCATAACTCAAACCAAAATTTAATGAAAATAATTACATCATATAACAAATAAAAAGTATATAAAAGGGAATAAAAAGAAGATAGTGTATATTAATTTTCAGTTTTTAACATCAAATACCTAAAAATGTTGAAGTAATAAAATAGAACATGATACCAAAGAGAAGGATAATATGGAGTATATTTTAGTCTATAAAAACAGAAAAACAGTTGCCATTCACATTCAAAAAAATGGTGAGGTTGAGGTGCGTGCACCCCGGCATACGCCCGTTCCTTTGATCGAAGAATTTCTGAACGAAAAAAGAGAATGGATTTTGAAAACGCAAAAACGAATTACAGAGCAAAAGGAGAACCATAACAAACTAATGGATGCCAATGAAGTTTTGTTTTTGGGCTCCTTGTATAGTATATCCCTGGGTGAAGAAAATAATGTAATAAAATTCTGTAAAAACAGGATAAATTTACCTGACATTGATTTTGAAGAGAAAAAAAGGTTGCTGATACGCTTTTATAAAAAGGAAGCTGTCCGATATCTTAAGGAGAGACTGGAGTTATACAGCGGCCTTGCAAACATTCCATACAAACAAATAAAAATTAACAGTGCCACCACCAGATGGGGCTCCTGCAGCAGTCAGAACGGAATTAATTTTTCGTATCGAATCATGTTTTTGCCATCTGTATTGATTGATTATATTGTCGTGCACGAATTGTCACATATCATAGAGCATAACCATTCTGAGGCTTTCTGGCGGGTGCTGGAAAGCCTCATGCCTGATTATAAGCAAAGACAGCATCAGCTGAAGGAGTTTACGAAGACCATGTTTCCTTATGTGTTTTAGCTATTTTTTTGGCTGTATGCTCTTGTAGTCCGAATGGGTTGTTCCTGCGATCTTGTCCATTTCTTCAATGGTGGCTTTGTTTTCCTCCGGTCCGGCATGCAGCAGAATAAAGGAAATCTCAGGAAATGTTCCTGCGTGCTCCGTTAAAAAGCTGCGAACCGGGGCGCAGATGGTGCTTGCCCAAACCGCACCGCAAACGATGACCTTATCATAGCCGGCAATGGAAATGCTCTCACAAGGGGGACAAGCCTTTTTCATGGCCTGCCTGCCCGCTTTCATAAAGCCGATAATCCCCTTGTATTTGGTTTTACATTTGATTTCCGCCAGATCTCCGCCGGCCTCCTTCGCCGCTTGTTCCGCTTGGGCTTTGACGGACCCCTTCCGGGAATAATATACGACCAGTGTTTTCATTTGTTACCGCTCCTTTTATTTTATATAAAATTAACATTTATCGCAAAGATTGTTCTTATTTGCATGTTATTCTATAGAAGAACATATTTGTGATGGGATCATTCACAAAACGTCGTTGGAATAGGATTCACAAGTAAAGTTTTGTCCAGTATAACGCAACTGCCATATAAAATCCACCGATTTTTGTCACAAATAAACTTCACGGAAATAAAATTGAGTTACATGATGCAGTAATAAGCGAACAAAAAACAAACAGGAAGCAAATCTGCAATAGGTTTCGATGCAAATACATTGATACAATGATATAAGAGCCTCTAATTTATCGTATGATACCGTCTTTTTATACACATGATGCAGAAATAAGCGAACAAAAAAACAAACAGGAAGCAAATCCGAAATAGGTTTCGATGCAAATACATTGATACAAGGACATAAGCGCCCGGAATTTATCGTATGATACCGTCTTTTTATACACATAATACAGAAATAAGAGGAATTCCACATTGTTAATTTATTAACAATGTCAATTGCCAAAGCGAAAAGTATGCGATATAATATTGTTAAATAAATAACAATCTTTACATGGAGGTTATTCATATGGCAGAAACGAAAAAGGAAACCAAGGATGTACAATTGAACACAGAAACAGCAAACGACGCCAAGACAATGATTGACGGATTGGTGGCAAACGCGTCTAAAGCACTGGCAGAGTACATGACCATGACACAGGAGCAGATTGATAAATGTGTCCATGCCATGGCACTGGCAGGTCTGGATGCACACACCATGCTGGCAAAAATGGCGGTGGATGAAACAGGCAGGGGTGTTTATGAAGACAAAGTCATCAAAAACATGTTTGCAACTGAGTTCATCTGGAACTCTATTAAATATGAAAAATCCGTGGGGATTATTGATGAAAATGACATGGAGGGTTATGTGGAGGTTGCAGAACCGGTAGGCATCGTAGCCGGCGTTACACCAACCACCAACCCCACCTCGACTACCCTGTTCAAGTCCCTGATTTGTGTGAAAACCAGAAATCCCATTATTTTCGGGTTCCATCCGGCTTCTCAGAAATGCTCTGCAGAATCGGCACGGATCGTTCGTGACGCAGCCATCAAAGCTGGGGCACCGGAGTATTGTATCCAGTGGATCGAAACTCCGTCGGTTGAGGCAACGGCGTTGCTCATGAACCATCCCAATGTTTCGCTCATCCTGGCAACGGGCGGTTCCGGCATGGTAAAAGCGGCATATTCAGCAGGAAAGCCCGCTTTGGGCGTCGGTCCGGGCAATGTGCCTTGCTATATTGAAAAATCGGCAAATCTGCCCCGCGCCTGTACCGATCTGATGATTTCCAAAACCTTTGACAACGGCATGATTTGTGCGTCTGAGCAAGCGGTCATTGTTGACAAGGAAATCTCAGTGCAATTTGAAAAAATCATGAAGGAAAATCAATGCTATTTCTTGAATGACGACGAAATCAAGAAGGTTTCGGATTATGTGATTATAGCGGAAAAAGGCATGGTAAATGCCGATGTTGTTGGAAAAACCGCCGCATGGATCGCTGAAAAGGCCGGCATAAAGGTGCCCTCCGACACAAAGATACTCATTGCGAAAATCCCGGATGTGGGTGCGGAATATCCACTGAGTAGAGAAAAACTGTCACCGGTTCTTGCGTATATGGTCGTGAAGGATTCGGTAGAAGGCTTTGCAATGGCAAAGAAAATGCTGGATTTCGGAGGTCTGGGACATTCGGCAGTCATCCACAGCACGGACGATGAAATCATAAAAAATTACGGCACCGCAATGAAGGTGGGCAGAGTGATTATCAATTCCCCCTCTTCCCAGGGTGCCATAGGCGATATCTACAACACCAACACCCCCTCCCTCACATTGGGCTGCGGTTCTTACGGACACAATTCGACCACTTCTAATGTTTCTTCTGTCAATCTGGTCAACAAAAAGCGTCTGGCTCAAAGGAGGGTTAATATGCAGTGGTTCAAAGTTCCGCCGAAAATCTATTTTGAAGAAGGTTCTGTTCAGTACCTTGAAAAAATGCAGGATATCACCAGAGCATTTATCGTAACCGACCCCACCATGGTTAAGCTCGGTTATGTGGATAAAATCCTATACTATTTAAGAAAACGCAAAATCTACTGTCACAGTGAAATCTATTCCGATGTAGAGCCCGATCCCGATGTAGAGACCATCATGCGGGGAGTGGAAGCCATGCGTAATTTCTCTCCGGATGTCATCATCGCTCTGGGCGGCGGCTCCGCCATTGACGCAGCAAAGGGTATGTGGCTGTTTTATGAGCATCCCGACACCAGCTTTGGCGGTCTGAAGCAAAAATTTCTTGACATCAGAAAACGTGCCTATCATTTCCCCAAGCTGGGCAAGGAGGCCAAATTCGTTGCCATTCCCACCACCTCGGGAACCGGCTCTGAGGTCACCGCTTTCTCCGTCATCACGGACAGAAGCGCCGGCAATATCAAATATCCCCTGGCGGATTATTCTCTGACGCCGGATGTTGCCATCATTGATCCCCAGTTTGTTATGTCTGTCCCCAAATCCATCGTAGCAGATACCGGAATGGATGTTTTGACCCATGCGATCGAGGCTTATGTTTCTGTCATGGCAAGCGATTATACCGACGGTTTGGCATTGCAGGCAATCGATTTGGTATATGACAATCTAGTCACAAGCTACAACGGCGGCGAAGGACACGAATATGCAAAGGAAAGAATGCACAACGCTTCTTGTATTGCCGGTATGGCATTTACCAATGCGTTCTTAGGACTGAACCATTCCATGGCACACAAGCTGGGCGGCGAGTTCCACATTCCCCACGGTCGTGCCAATGCCATATTGCTTCCCTATATCATTGAATATAACGCAAAGAAACCCACTAAATTTACCGCTTTCCCCAAATATGAAAAATTCATTGCGGATGAAAAATATGCAAAGATCGCCCGTTTCATCGGCGTCGGCGGCAAAAACACAGAGGAGAGTGTAGCGAACCTGGTCAAGGCCATCAAGGAGATGAATAAAAAGCTGGGTCTTCCTGCTTCTATCAAGGAATACGGCATTGATGAAAACCTGTTCAAAGCCAAAGTGGAAGAGCTGTCCTACAACGCGTTTGAAGATCAATGCACCGGTGCAAACCCCAGATACCCCCTGGTCAGCGAAATCAATGAAATTTATACAAAAGCATATTACGGCAAATAAATGATAACTGAAAAGTCCGCTTTCATTGCTGAAAGCGGACTTTTCTATTTCCGAAACAAATTCTCCGTTTCTAATATTATGTAGTAAGCGATTTTAGAAGGGGGAATTCAATTTGAGTCAAAACAAACGCAGCTATGCGGACCGGCTGATTTTACAGGGCGGTGTCAACCGCCTTATTGTTACCTTTTCGGTTCTTTTTCAGAACGACAAAAATAAAGCCGTCCGATATCTCAGCGATGAGAACACATCCTTCCCGGCCTTGTTTTTTTTGCTGCCGATGATTTGGGAAAATAACATCACAGATGCTTTGATCACCAAACACAGAACAGCAAGCAGGATTTGCAGGCACATTTTTGATCTGGAGGAATACGAAGAAGCACAGGCGGTCAGCAAGGAGGTCAATGCTGCTCTGAAATGGATGATTGTTACCGGAGAGGAATATGACGGCTTCCACAAGGATCTGGACCGGGTAATGGATACAGCGGCGGCAATGCTTCTGCAGATACACAAGGATATGAGCGTTGCGCCCGTGGTGACAAGAATGGTGTTCAAACGAAACAGAACAGGTACATACCACCACGATCTGGTATGGGCATTGTTCGGCGCAAAAGACCCGGCGGTGCTCCGTGGGATAGCAACCCGCTTGACCTCTCCCAACGCAGCCGATGTGGAGTTTGCCTGTGAGCTTCTGGAGCTGGAAAACAGCCCGAACCATCAAAGGCTTTATCAAAACTATCTCCACTGGCTTTCGGAAAATACCGGCTATATGAATTTTACCAAAAACGATTATAACAAAGGGAGCAACCCGAAACGGCTCCGGGTGGACTATGAAAGCAAATACCGTTGTGATGACAACGTCGAGTGTGCCGCCACGGTGGCATTCAAAGAAATGGACGAAAACCAGAAAGCACTGTTGGCAAGCTACTCTAACCGGCTGTATCAACAAAACAAAAACGCATGGAACAGCTTCATCCAAAAGCCCATCAGCGAACAAATCAAAATTGCCGAAAACGGCAGGGGAGGTGCCAGATGGTTATAGTGGGAAACAAGCCTCTCGAACCGTCGGAGCTTACGGAATTCACAGAAAACAGCTTTGAAAAAAATATTCTAAAGCAGATGAGCAAGAGCAGTCAGACCTATCAGTATGACAATTTGGATCAGCTTCGGTTTGAGCTGAAGCTGCGCAAGGAAATTGTGGATGCGGCCTATGATTTGGCAGGCAGCGGTATGGATTTTGAGGTGTTCAGAGAAACCAGGGCAAACCCGAGATACTGGGACAGAACGAACCAGGGAGGGTTCACGTTGAAGCGGGGTGCAGTGCCCTCGGAAGCGATCATGGATATCTATGAAAACGGACAAAAATACGGGACAGAATGTGCTACGGCTATGATGATTGTGTATTACAAAGCATTGTTGACCACCTTTGGCGCCAAGCGGTTCAATGAGCTGTTTCCCACGATTACCTTGATGAATTGGCACAATATCCCGCCGCTGCTGCGTGAGGTGGGATATATGGATCCGGCGGGTGAGTATATTCCCGGTGACAGACTGTATTTTGAAAACCCGGACGTTGACCCGAAAACCCCGGAGTGGCAGGGTGAAAACGTGATTTTTCTCGCTCCGGATAAGTTTTACGGGCACGGCATCGGCATTACCAATGCCTCCACCATTATCAAAGGGCTGAACCAAAACCGGAGAAGAAACGCAGACGATTCCGCCTTTTTATCAAAGGATTCAGGCAGACCGGACTTTAAAAATCTTTCCAAAGTTTATTACAACCAATAAAAGACAGGGTCACTTCAACATTGTGACCCTGTTTTTAATAAGTTAAAAGCTGTTCAATTGTTTTCAGGTGACTGTCATCCATGTTTTTTACGCTAACAGAGGAATGAAGCTTGGGCGCAATATAGCCGATGGTAATGTTGGCTATCTTTTTTCTCTTTTTAAAGACGCTTGCTTGGGTAGATACATGCTCAATGGAATTCAGCCGTATCATCTCGGTCGAAGGGGAAAACCCGCCGTGCCGCAGTACCAATATATATTGACCGTGAAAGAGACCGGCGTTTTTGATCTGCAGGATTTTGCTAATGACGGACAGGCATAGGACAATCCCGTAGGGCACAAAAAACAATGGGATATGAAACAGATAAATGGGAACAGCACAAAGGAGCAGCAGGACAAACAAAGGGTTTCTGAAATAATAGGGATATGCCCGCTTCGGGCTTTTTTCTAGGATAAAATCTGTTTCCCAATCGGGAAAAATTCTGTGGATGATCATGGTTGCCTTGTCTTTTTTTGCAATGGGAAACAACAGGGGCAGTGAATTCTGGTTTTTTTGGTCCTCCTCGTTACTGCTGTGACCAATGATGCTGACATCCAGGGAATAACATCCGAAAAACTGCATGATCATATTTTGTCGCAGGATCACACCGTTGATTTTGTCCTTTTGCAAAATGTATTTGTTCTTCTTGATCAGTCCGTGTTCTATGGTGATATTGTCTTCATTTAGGGTAACCCGATATTGATAGAAGGTCAGCCAGGTGGAAATCAGAGAAAAAAC
>ERZ778021.2120-NODE-2120-length-19104-cov-6.625702_pt1 | contig 19104 bp, 17 predicted proteins | sample MGYA00375751_ERZ778021 | MGnify/ENA primary metagenome ERZ778021 (study PRJEB29350, sample SAMN05389814) | bioreactor metagenome | isolation source: Thiocyanate stock bioreactor | place: South Africa: University of Cape Town | collected 2013-08-29 ... | reverse complement strand
GCTGCTGACCTCCACGGTGCTGAGCCTGCTCGTGGTGCCGGCGGTGTTCACCTACATCGACGACCTGGCGCAGTGGTTCCACCGCAAGGTGCTGCGCCGCGGCCCCCAGGGCACCCGTGTGGGGGAAACTGCAGGGTGAGCCGGGGGCCTGGAGGGCCTTCGCCCTCTGGCGGGGCGGGATAATGGCGCGCAACCATGAACCTCGTCGCGCTGAACATCGACACCATTCCCCTGGGCCAGCCGTTGCCCTTCGCCCTGCGCGGCGCGCAGGGCGTGCTGCTGGCGCACAAAGGCTACGTCATCCGCAACCGTGCGGAGCTGGAGGTGCTGCTGGCGCGCGGCGTCAGCCTGTGCGTGGACACCGACGAGTCGGGCGACAGCCACCGCAGCTACCTGGCGCAGCTGCACCAGATGCTGCAGTCCGACACCCAGCTCGGGCAGATCGCGGTGATGAAGATCAGCGCCAGCCCCGGTGCCGCGCCGCCGCGCGAACGCGAGCGCGAGACCTTCGGCCCGCCCGCCTGGCTGGAGCTGCAGGTGCGCGCCACGCAGCTGCTGCGCACGCCGCAGGGGCAGGAGTTCGGCCCGCGCTTCCATGTGCTGCACGAGGAACTGGCACGCCACTGCGCCCAGGCACCCGACGCCACGCTGTTGGCGCTGGTGCTGCTGTCGGCGCAGGAAACGCAGATGTACAGCGCCACCCACGCCATGCTGGTGTCGGTGGCCTGCATGGTCACCGCGCGCGAGACGCTGCGCTGGCCCGAGGCGCGCGCGCTCCAGGTCGGCCGGGCGGCGCTCTCCATGAACATTTCCATGACGGCGCTGCAGGACCACCTGGCGCTGCAGACGGACCCGCTGTCGTGGCCGCAGATCATGGCCATCGAGAACCACGCCATGCAGTCCGAGGCGCTGCTGCGCCAGCTGGGCGTGGCCGATCCGGTCTGGCTCGAAGCCGTGCGGCGCCACCACGAGCGCACGCCCGGGCCGCTGGCGCAAAAGAGCGAGGCCGAGCAACTGGCGCGGCTGATCCAGCGCGCCGACGTGTTCGGCGCCCGCATAGCGCCTCGCGCATCGCGCCAGCCCATGCCGGTCACGGCGGCCATGCAGGGCAGCTACTACGACGAGACGCGCCAGGTGGACGAGGCCGGCGCGGCGCTCGTCAAGACGCTGGGCATCTATCCGCCCGGCGCCCTGGTACGCCTGGCCAGCCAGGAGGTCGCCGTGGTGCTGCGCCGCGGCGCGACGGCCACGACGCCGCGCGTGGCCGTGGTGATCTCGCGCACCGGCATGCCCACGGGCGAGATGATTCCGCGCGACACGACTCTGCCGAGCTGGAAGATCACCGGCCCCGTCGCCTACAAGGACGTGCGCGTGACCTGGCCGCTGGAGCGCATCCTGGCGCTGGTGTAACCCCGGGGGCCTGCAAGGCATTTGTCAAATGCGTTACATTTGCTTGCATATGGGGTCTGGAACTTTGGTTTGATGGCCCCACTCTAGAGAGCATGTGATCGTTCATGAGGAACTCACCACCCATTTGATGTTGCGAAGCCTTTCGGTATTTGTTCGACTGCAACCCTGGAACGCTTCTCCTCCCTCCCTCTCTTTCTTCGTTTCGGGACGCTTCGCAACTTTTTTTACACCCACAAAAAAGCCACCGCAAGGTGGCTTTTTTGCTGCCGCGGCACCAGACGTGCCAATACGTTCTCAGACCACGGGCCGGGTGTCGGCGAAACTCGGGCGCTGCTGCAGCTTGTCGAGCAAGCGGCCCAGGTTGGGGTGCTCGGCGCGCCAGCCGAGCTGCGGAAAGCGGAATTCCAGCCAGCCCAGCGCGCAGCCCACGGCGATGTCGGCCAGGCTCAGGTGGATGCCGCCGCAGCAAAAGGGCTTGTCGCCCAGGCCTTGCGACATGGACTGCAGCCCCGCGTGCACCTTGCCCATCTGCCGGTCGATCCAGGCGGGGCTGCGCTGGCTCTCCAGCCGGCCGTCGAAGGTGTTCTCCAGCCGCACCAGGATGGCGGCGTCCAGCACGCCGTCGGCCAGGGCCTCCCAGGTCTTGACCTCGGCGCGCTCGCGCCCCGGCGCGGGCAGCAGGCGGCCCACCGGGGAGAGTGTGTCCAGGTAGTCCACGATGACGCGCGAGTCGTACAGGGTGCCGCCGCCCTCCATCACCAGGCAGGGCACCTTGCCCAGGGGGTTGGTGCGGGCGATCTGCGTGTCGGCGGCCCAGACGTTGTCGAGGACGAACTGGTAGTCGAGCTTTTTTTCCGCCATGACCACGCGCACTTTGCGCACGTAGGGGCTGGTGGTCGATCCGATCAGTTTCATGGTGCTGGCTCTGGCGCTGCGGGGCTGCCGATTCTATCGGGGCCGGTCCTGCGGGGCAGGGGCCACCTACAATGGAAGGCTATGTCCACCATCACCGCCCTGTCCCCGCTGGACGGCCGCTACGCCGCCAAACTCTCCACCCTGCGCCCCATCATGAGCGAGCACGGCTACATGCAGCGCCGCGTGCAGGTGGAGGTGGCCTGGTTCATCGCGCTGTCGGATGCCGGCTTTCCCGAGTTCAAGCCGCTGAGCGTCGGTGCGCGCGCCTACCTGCTGGGCCTGGTGAAGAACTTCTCCGAGGCCGACTCGGCCGCCATCAAGGACATCGAGAAGACCACCAACCACGACGTGAAGGCCGTGGAGTACTGGATCAAGAGCAGGTTCGAGGCGCGGCCCGAGCTGGAGCGCGCCGCCGAGTTCGTGCACTTCGCCTGCACCAGCGAGGACATCAACAACACCAGCCACGCGCTGCAGCTGCGCGCCGGGCGCGACCAGGTGGTGCTGCCGAGCCTGGACCGCATCGTGCTCAAGCTGCGCGACATGGCCAGCCTGTACGCCGACGTGCCCATGCTCAGCCGCACGCACGGCCAGACCGCCAGCCCCACCACCGTGGGCAAGGAGCTGGCCAACGTGGTGGCGCGCCTGCAGGGCGCGGTCGAGCGCATCTCGGCCGTGAAGATCATGGGCAAGATGAACGGCGCCGTGGGCAACTACAACGCCCACCTGGCGGCCTGGCCCGATTTCGACTGGGAGGCGTTCTCGCGCCGCGTGGTCGAGAAGCACGAGCCCGAGGGCCTGGGCCTGACCTTCCAGCCCTACTCGATCCAGATCGAGCCGCACGACTACATGGCCGAGCTGTTCGACGCCGTGGCGCGCGCCAACACCATCCTGGTCGACCTCTCGCGCGACATCTGGGGCTACGTCAGCCTGGGCTACTTCAAGCAAAAGCTCAAGGCGGGCGAGATCGGCTCGTCCACCATGCCGCACAAGGTCAACCCCATCGACTTCGAGAACGCCGAGGGCAACCTGGGCCTGGCCAACGCGCTGCTGCGCCACCTGTCGGAGAAGCTGCCCATCAGCCGCTGGCAGCGCGACCTGACCGACTCCACCGTGCTGCGCAACATCGGCGTGGCGCTGGGCTATGCCACGCTGGCCTACACATCGCTGCTCACCGGCCTGAACAAGCTGGAGCTGAACGAAGAGGCGCTGCAGGCCGACCTGGATGCCTCGTGGGAAGTGCTGGCCGAGCCCATCCAGACGGTGATGCGCCGCTTCGGCGTGCCGGGTGCCTACGAGAAGCTCAAGGAAGTCACGCGCGGCAAGACCGTGACGGCCGAGGCGCTGCACGGGCTGATCCAGTCGCTGGAAATCCCCCAGGCCGAGAAGGACCGCCTGCTGGCCATGACGCCCGGTTCCTACACCGGCAAGGCCGCCGAGCTGGCGCGGCGCGTCTGATCGCCTCTCAGGCGGTGTAAAAATCATAGCTGCCCGCGCTTGACTGGCGAGCATTTACGGCTTTCAGGGCTGCCAAAGCAAGCAGGGGCTTGCGCTGGCAGCTCTTGTTTTTGGAGCACCATGGCCCTCAAATCCACCATCTTCAAGGCGAACGTCGCCATTGCCGACATCGACCACGGCTACTACGCCGACCACGCGCTGACGTTGGCGCGCCACCCGAGCGAGACCGACGAGCGCATGATGGTGCGCCTCGTGGCCCTGGCGCTCAACGCCCACCAGTTGAACGACATGTGCAACGGCGACGGCACGCTGGCCTTCGGCGCCGGCCTGTCCGACCCCGACGACCCCGACGTGTCGCTGACCGACTTCACCGGGCAGAAGCGCCTGTGGATCGAAGTCGGCCAGCCAGAGGAAAAGCCCATCGCCAAGGCCTGCGGCAAGGCCGACGCCGTGGTGCTCTACCCTTTCCACCATGCCGCCGAAGTCTGGTGGAAAGGCATCGAGGGCAAGCTCGCGCGCCAGGACAAGCTGCAGGTGTGGCGCCTGCCGTCGGACACCGCCCAGGCCCTGGCCGCGCTGGCCGAGCGCAGCATGCAGTTGCAGGCCACCATCCAGGAAGGCGCGCTAACGCTCAGCAGCAACCTGGGCACGGTGTTCGTGGAGCCGCTGCGCTGGAAGTAAGCGCAACCTGACGGCCGTGGGCCAGGCGCAGGCTCAGGCGGTGCGCTCCGTGGCGCGCTCGGCATAGCGCGTGAAACGCCAAGAATCGCCCTCGGCCGTGATGCGGCGCCAGACGGCGCGTTTCTGCACGGGCGTCATGGCGGTCCACAGCTGCACTTCCTCGAAGCTGCGCCCGCAGCCCTTGCAGGTGGCGTCGCCCTGGCTGGTGGAGCAGATGGCGATGCACGGCGTGTCGGGCGTGGTGGCGTACCAGTCGAGCCAGGCGGACAGGGCCGCGGGCGGCAGGCGCGCCTCGTCCACTTCCGCCGTGCGGTGGAACACCATCAGCGCGTATACCTCGGCCAGCGCGCGCCAGGCGGGCGCGACGCTCACGCCGTCGGGCGACGGTGCCTTGGCACGCCAGTGGTTGATGGCGGCCTCGATGTCGGTGATGTGGATTCCAGCCATGGGGTGCAGCGATGGGGGCGTGGATGATAGCCCTGAACCGCATGCCCCCATGGCGGCGGCGTCAATGCCCCACGTGCTCTTTGCCGGGGGCGGTGCGCAGGCTCAGCCACATGGTCACGGCCAGGATGGCGATGACCACGCCGAGCGAGACGCCGACCGGGATCTTGAAAACATCGATCAGGCACATCTTGGTGCCGATGAACACCAGGACCACCGCCAGGCCGTAGTTCAGCAGGTGGAACTTGTTGGCCACGGCCGCCAGCAGGAAGTACATGGCGCGCAGGCCCAGGATGGCGAACACGTTGCTGGTCAGCACGATGAACGGGTCGCTGGTGACGGCGAAGATGGCCGGGATGGAGTCCACCGCGAAGATCACGTCGGTCAGCGCCACCAGGCAGATCACCATGAGCAGCGGGGTGGCGATGCGCACGCCGTTCTCCACGGTCCAGAATTTCTCGCCGTCGTAGCCGTGGCTCACGGGCATGACGCGGCGCAGCAGGCGCAGCGCGGGGTTGCCGTCCAGGCTGGGCTCCTCGCCCGCGGCCCACCACATCTTCACGCCGGTGAGGATCAGGAAGGCGCCGAACAGGTACAGGATCCAGTGGAACTGCTGCAGCAGCCAGCCGCCCACCAGGATCATGATGGTGCGCAGCACGATGGCGCCGATGATGCCGATCATGAGCACGCGCTTCTGGTAGGCCGCCGGCACGGCGAAGTAGCTGAAGATCAGCAGGAAGACAAAAATGTTGTCCACCGCCAGCGACTTCTCGATCAGGTAGCCGGTGAGGAATTCCAGCGCACGGGTGCTGGCCGTTTCCGTAGAGCCCGTGGCGTCGCGCACGGCCCACCACAGCAGGGCGTTGAAGGCGAGGCTCAGGGCGACCCAGACCAGGGACCAGTGCAGGGCTTCCTTGACGCCGATCTCGTGCGCGCCCTGCTTGCGCAGGACGACGAAATCGATGAACAGGGAAACGACGACGACGGCGGCGAACGCCGCCCACAGCCACAGGGGCGCAACGGTATGCATGACGAAGACCTTTCGGAAGTGAAGCTACTTGCCGTCTGAAAGGTCTTGCGGGAGGGTGTAGGGGTTTTTGTCTCTGCGGGTTCCGGTGGCGCAAGGCCACGTGCTGACGGAACATCCGCACCGGCTGCGTTGGTACAGACCGGTTCGCTACTCCCCTTTCAGAAGAGCGCGGATTATGCGGATGCGCGCAATTCCCGTGTGCGATCCGGGGTTGTTCCAGAAGCCTTTGGGTGTTCCAATCGGGGTCTCGAAGGGGAGTAGCTCCCATGGCCTCGCGCCCGGCCTCGACCGGTGAGCGGGCTTGTCGGTCCTGTCGTCAGTACGAAGCGCATGCTTCCGGCAGCCCGGATCCGCCGCGTGGTGCGCACGCCCGGATCGAGCAAGACCTTTGATGGCTCTTGGAGCGCATGGTTGGCCCGGCGGGTGACGCCGGGCGGGGCCGTGCGCTTGCCAGGGGCTGATCAAGGATGGCCTCCTCTCGACGCACTGCGCACGCGGTGGGAGCGAATCCCTGACAGCCCATGGCAGCCCGTTGGTGTGGGCGGAGTGGTGCCTGATGGCGCCGTCCGTCCCTCGGTTATTGGTGATTGGGAAGCTATGGACTTTTTGACTTCGCCCGCGTTTTGGGTCGCGCTCGGGCAAATCATCCTCATCGACATCCTGCTGGGCGGCGACAACGCGGTGGTCATCGCGCTGGCCTGCCGCAAGCTGCCGCCCCAGTTGCGCACCAAGGGCATCCTGTGGGGCACTGCAGGCGCGATCCTGCTGCGGGTGGTGCTGATCGCCTTCGCCATGACGCTGCTGTCGCTGTCGTTCATCAAGGTGCTGGGCGCCTTGCTGCTGCTGTGGATTGGCGTGAAGCTGATCGCGCCCGACGAAGACGAGCATGGCAACGTGCAAAGCAGCGACAAGCTGCTTGCGGCGATCCAGACCATCATCGTGGCCGACCTGGTGATGAGCGTGGACAACGTCATCGCCATCGCCGGGGCCGCCCATTCCGCACCGGGCGAGCACCATCTGCTGCTCGTCGTGCTGGGCCTGATGATCTCCATCCCCATCATCGTCTGGGGCAGCCAGATCGTCATCAAGCTCATGGAGCGCTTCCCGGTCGTCATCGTGCTCGGCGGCATGCTGCTGGGCTGGATCGCCGGCAGCATGGCCGTGACCGACCCGGTGTTCGCCCGCCCCGAGCAGTGGCAATGGGTGCCGAAGCTGACGCAGTCCGACGCCGTCAAGCACGGCGCCAGCGTGGCCGGCGCCCTGCTGGTGCTGCTCATCGGCAAGTGGCTGCAGGCGCGCCGCAAGGCGGCCCTGCCCGACGCCGGACTCCACTGACCTCCCTTTTTGCCGACAAAGGACAAGCCATGCAATCCGTGATCGTGTACATCGACGATGCCGACCATGCCCGCGCCGTGCTCGCGCCCCTGGTGGCGCGCGCGGGCGCCGCGCCGTGCCGCTGGATCGTCGTGGCCTGCGCGCCGCGCATGACGCACCGCATCAGCAAGTGGGTGAGCCACAGCGCTCGCGAGAACTGGCGCGCCAAGTGGGCCGACAAGCTGTTCGCCCAGGTACTGCCCTGGCTGGGCCGGGGCAGCGCGGACGTGACCACCGTGCTGGCCAAGGGGCCGCTGGCCGAATTGGCGGAACAGCTGCAGGCCGCGCATGGCGTGGCCCAGGTGGTGGACGCGCGCCGCCCCAAGGCCGTGCCGGCGCCGCGCTCTTCGTTCCTGGCCAGCCTTGGCGCCCTGTTCGTGCTGGCCCTGGCCGACTGAGCCTGCGGTAGCGCCGCGCGGCGCCCCGGTGCTATGCTGGCCCGCATGAAACTGCTGCTCAAATGGCTGCTCAGCGCCGCCGCCCTGCTCCTCGTGGCCTACCTCTACAGCGGTGTGGAGGTGCGCAGCTTTGGCGCTGCGATGGTCGCCGCGTTCGTCATCGGCCTGCTCAACGTGGTGCTGCGCCCCGTGCTGGTGGTGCTGACGCTGCCGGTGACGGTGGTCACCGTGGGGCTGTTCCTGTTCGTCATCAACGCGCTCATGTTCTGGGCCGCCGCGGGCGTGCTGGAGGGCTTTCACGTGCGCGGCTTCGGCGCCGCGCTGCTGGGCTCGCTGATGTATTCCGCGCTCGGCCTGCTGATCGAATCAGCGCTCGGCGGCCTGTTCCCGAAGTCGTGACTCCATGGCGCGCAGCCGGGTGTCGATGATCGACGCCTCGATGTAGTCGTTCGGCCCGTTGCGCTTGCGCGCCAGCTCCTGCCCCGCCTTGAAGCGGTCCACCGCCGCCGCGTAGTCGTAATGCGCCGCGCGCGCCTCGGCCTCGGCGCGCAGGGCGCGCAGCGGCTGCCCCTGCTGCTGCCAGGCGCTGGCTAGCAGCTGCCACAGCGTGGCGTCCTGCGGGTGCGTGGCCAGCCAGGTTTCCAGCGCGCCGGTGGCATCGCCGCCGCGGCCCAGGCGCACCAGCGTCTGGCTGCGCAGGGCCAGCTCGGGCCGCGTGCCGCCCGCCGCGGGCAGGTACTGCAAGGCGGCCTCGGGCTGGCCGGCCTGCAGTTCGACCTCGGCGGCCAGCAGCCGCGCCTGGCGCAGCGCGCTGGCGTCGCCCTGCACGGCCTGGCGCAGCGGCTCCAGCATGCGCCGCGCGCCGGCCCAGTCGCGCAGTTGTGCCTGGCTCAGCGCGGCGGCGTACCAGGCGGCGGCGCGCTTGGGCAGGGGCTGGGCGGCAAAGCCCGTGCTGGCCGGCTCGGCGGCCCACTGGCGCAGCAGATCGACGCCGGGGCGCGACAGCACGCGCGCACGCGCCGCCAGCATGGCGTGCTCCAGCGTAGGCACGGGCAAGGACATGCTGGCCTGCCCCGCGGGCAGGCGCGCATGCATGTCGGCCATGCGCTCCGTGGTCAGCGGGTGGCTGCGCAGGTACGGCCAGCTGCCGTTGTCGTTCAGGCGGTTGGCCTGCTGCAGCTTGTCGAACATGCTGACGAAGCCCTCGGGCGCGAAGCCCGCCGGGGCCATCAGGCCGTAGCCCATGCGGTCGGCCTCGCGCTCCATGTCGCGCGAGAAGTTGAGCTGGTTCTGCACCGCCAGCGCCTGCCCGCCCACCATCAGCGCCTGCCCGGCGTTCGGGCTCTTGCTGGCGGCCAGGGCGCCCAGCACCATGGCGCCGATCATCAGCGGCGTGGTGCGCTGCTGCTGCGCCATCAGGCGCGCGATGTGGCGCTGCGTGACGTGGCTGAGCTCGTGCGCCATGACCGAGGCCAGTTCGTCGCGGCTGGCCACCACGCCGATCAGGCCCAGGTGCACGCCCATATAGCCGCCGGGCAGGGCAAAGGCGTTCACGGTGCGGTCGCGACCCAGCAGGATCTCCCAGGCGAAGCGCTCCTCCAGCTCGGGCGACAGCTCGCCGCGCGCGCGCGCCGCCGCCACCAGGGACTGGAAGATGCCCTGGACGTACTCCTGCAGCACGGGATCGTCCACGTAGTCCGGGTCGCGGTACAGCTCGCGGATGATGCTGTCGCCGATGCGCCGCTCGGCGCTGGTCGTCAGCTCCAGCCCGTCGCCCAGGGTGGGCAGGGTCGGCTGCGCGTGGGCGCTAGGTGCCTGGAGTGCACCGAATGCTATTAAAAAAGAAGCTGCTAGCGCTTTACCAGTAAGCCTTGAAGGCCATTTTGGCTTGAAATCTTTCACGGGGATCCCTTGCTCCGCTGGCGGGGCGGGCCACCGGAGGCGGCCCGGGCACATGGCCGTATGATGCCTTGCCGCGCCGCACGTTCCGCAGACCTTCGCAACCCGCCATGTCCAGCACCTCCCCCCTCACCCATTTCGACGCCCAGGGCCAGGCCCACATGGTGGACGTGGGCGCCAAGCCCGCCACCCGCCGCACGGCCATCGCCACCGGGCGCATCACCATGCAGCCCGCCACCCTGGCGCTCATCGAAAGCGGCAGCGCCAAGAAGGGCGACGTACTGGGCGTGGCCCGCATCGCCGGCATCATGGCGGCCAAGAAAACCAGCGACCTGATCCCTCTGTGCCACCCTCTGGCGCTGACGCGGGTGGCGGTGGACTTCGCGCTGCGGCCCGAAGACAGCGCCGTGCAGTGCACCGCCACGGTGGAAACCGTGGGCCCCACGGGGGTGGAGATGGAGGCGCTGACGGCCGTGCAGGTGGCGCTGCTGACGGTTTACGACATGTGCAAGGCCGCCGACAAGCGTATGGTGATGACCGGCGTGCAGGTGCTGGAAAAGCACGGGGGGAAGTCGGGGAGCTTTGTCAACGCCTCTGAAAGTGAGAGGTGATTTTGGATGTAAAGCCAATCGCAGCAAGCGCTGACAGCTATGCTTTTGGAAGCGCTGAGGCTGGCCTGCCCGGAGGGACTCGAACCCCCGACCTATTGCTTAGAAGGCAATTGCTCTATCCAGTTGAGCTACGGGCAGCCGATGGTGCGCCAGGAAGGTGCGCCAGGAAGGTGCGCATCATACTGCCTTGGTGTATCCGTGAAATTCTTCGAGCGCTCCCATGTCTGACGTACCCCAATCATCCCCCCTTGACACATTACAGACACGCATTGCCCAGGGGCAGGCGAGCATGGGTATTTACGGCCTGGGTTACGTAGGGCTGCCTTTGGCATTGCGTTTTGCCGAAGTCGGCCTGAAAGTCGTCGGCTTCGATATCGATGAGGACAAAATCCAGCAGCTGAATGCGGGCCGCAGCTATATCGAACGCATTACACCCAGCGCCATCCAGCGTGCGCAGGCGCAGGGCTTTGAGGCCACCACGGATTTCACGCGCACCGCCGAGGTGGACGCCCTCATCATCTGTGTGCCCACGCCACTGGATGCGCACCGCGAGCCCGACCTGGGTTTCATCATCAACACCATCGAGGCGGCCTTGCCCTCCATGCGGCCAGGCCAGCTCGTCAGCCTGGAAAGCACCACGTGGCCCGGCACCACCGAGGAGGTGCTCGCCCCGCGCCTGCGAGCCCGGGGGCTGGAGCCTGGCGTCAACTGCGCCCTGGTCTTTTCGCCCGAGCGCGAGGACCCGGGCAATCCGGACTACGGAACCAAGGACATTCCCAAGGTCATTGGCGGCAGCACGCCCGGCTGCCTGGCGCTCGGCATGGCGCTGTACCAGCACGCCATACAGACGATGGTTCCCGTCAGCTCGACCCGCGCGGCGGAAATGACCAAGCTGCTGGAGAACATCCACCGCAGCGTGAACATCGGCCTGGTCAACGAGATGAAGATCGTGGCCGACAAGATGGGCATCAACATCCATGAAGTGATCGACGCCGCTGCCACCAAGCCCTTCGGCTTCGTGCCCTACAAGCCGGGGCCGGGGCTGGGTGGGCACTGCATCCCCATCGACCCGTTCTACCTGACCTGGAAGGCGCGTGAATACGGCGTGAATACCCGCTTCATCGAGCTGGCGGGGGAGATCAACCACTACATGCCCCATTGGGTGGTCGGCAAAGTGGCCGATGCGCTCAACGACCGGGGCCAGGCCGTCAAAGGCAGCCGCATTCTGGTGCTGGGGCTGGCCTACAAAAAGAACATCGACGACACGCGCGAATCGCCCGCCGTGGAAATCATGGAGCTGCTGCAGGCCAAAGGAGCGCAAATCAGCTACAGCGACCCGCACGTGCCCGTGTTTCCGCGCAAGCGGGACTACTACTTCGATCTGGAGTCGGTGCCGCTGAACGTGCAAACTCTTGCGAGCTATGACTGCGTCGTGCTCGCCACCGACCATGATGGCTTCGACTATGCACTGCTGCTGCAGCACGCGCGGCTTATTGTCGATACGCGTGGGCGGCTCCCCGTCGCGTCAAGTGTCATCGCCGCATGAGATGTCCAGCGGGCTTCGGTGATTGCGCGATAGTTAAGTTACACCAGGCAGTGAATTGATGCGCGTTACTTTCAAAAAAATCTGGACCTTGTTCACATCCGGTGAGCGACGCAAGACCGTGCTCATGCTCGGGTTGATCGTGTTGATGGCCATGGCCGAAACGGTCGGCGTCATCTCCATCGTGCCCTTTCTGTCCGTACTCGGCCGTCCCGACGTGATTCACGAGAACGCCTGGCTGCGCGCGGCCTACTCACACTACGGCTTTGCCAACGCCCGCAGCTTTATCGTTGCGCTCGGCCTTGTCTCCATGGCGGTCGTGGTTGCGTCATCGCTGTTCAAAACGGTCACGCTGCATGTCGTCAACCGCTTCATCTACATGCTGCGCCATTCGCTCAGCACACGGCTGCTTTCCCGCTATCTGCACCAACCCTACGAGTTCTTTCTGGCCAGAAACCCGGCTGAACTGTCGAAAAACGTGCTGTCCGAAGCGGACCAGCTCACGTTCAACCTGCTCCAGCCCCTGTCGCTGCTGATTGCGCATGGCACCGTCGTGCTGGCCATGGTCGCGCTGATCGTGGCCTACGACCCGTGGATGGCCATGGGCATCGTGGTGGCCGTGGGGCTGCTGTATGGCTCCATCTACCTGCTGGTGCGCCGCCGCCTCAAGCACATCGGGCACGCCCGGCAGCAGGCCGATGCGGGCCGCTACCAAAGCTGCTCTGAGGCGCTGGGCGGCATCAAGGACGTGAAAGTCACGCACACCGCCAATGCCTGGCTGGGTGCGTATGCCCGCAACTCGCGCGAGTTCTCGCGCCACATGGCTGCTGCCGAAACCATCACCGCATCGCCGCTGTATATCGTCGAGGCGGCCGGTTACTCCGGGCTGATCCTCATTGCCTTGATCCTGCTGCTGCGCAGCAACGACGCAGCGCACGTGCTGCCCGCGCTGGGCATGTACGGCTTTGCCGCCTACCGCCTGCTGCCGGCGGCGCAAATCATGTACCGCGGCTTTGCCCGGCTGCAATACTCCAATGCCACCCTCGACAGCATCCACCACGACCTGGCATTGCCCGAAGAGCCTTTTCCACAAGGCGACGCCACGCTGTGCCCGCAGCGTGAGATCCGCCTGAGCGGCATTCGCTACGCCTACCCGGCCGCGCCCGGCAAACCTGTGCTCGATGGCCTGGACCTCATCATTCCCGCCAACACCAGCCTGGGCATCGCCGGGGCCAGCGGCAGCGGCAAAAGCACGCTAATGGACATCCTGCTCGGACTGCTGCAACCCCAGGCCGGCATCTTGCGCGTGGATGGCATTCCCATCACCTCCGGCAACCTGTCTGCTTGGCAGCGCGCCATCGGCTACGTGCCGCAGCACATCTACCTGAGCGATGCCAGCGTGGCCGAGAACATCGCCTTCGGTGTGCCGAAAGACGCCATCGACATGCAGGCCGTGGAGCGTGCCGCCCGTGCAGCGCAGATCCACGACTTCGTGGTCAGTGACTTGCCCCAAGGCTATGCGACCCAGGTGGGGGATCGCGGTATTCGCCTTTCCGGCGGCCAGCGCCAGCGTGTGGGCATTGCTCGCGCGCTGTACCGTGATCCGCCGGTGCTGCTGATGGATGAAGCTACGAGTGCTCTAGACGGTGCCACGGAACAGGCCGTGAGTGCGGCCATTCAAAGCCTTTCTGGGAAGAAGACCATTATCGTCATTGCCCACCGCGCAGCATCCTTGGCATCTTGCAAAACCGTCATTACCCTGGGCAGATCGCCTGCTCGCAGCGCCAACTGATCAGTCTCTCTTCATGTTTGAAAACTCGACCATTCTCATAACCGGTGGTACCGGTTCGTTCGGGAACACTTTCGTACCCATGACGTTGGCTACATACAACCCCAAAAAAATCATCGTTTTTTCGCGAGACGAGATGAAGCAGTGGGATATGGCCAAAAAATATCAGGGTGACAGCCGGGTACGCTTTTTCATTGGGGATGTACGGGACAAAGACCGGCTGCACCGTGCCTTGGACGGGGTTGACTACGTAGTGCACGCCGCAGCCACAAAGATCGTGCCAACGGCCGAGTACAACCCGTTTGAATGCGTTAAAACCAACGTCATTGGTGCCATGAATCTGATCGACACCTGCATCGACCAGGGTGTTAAGCGTGTAGTGGCCCTGTCCACCGACAAGGCCAGCAGCCCCGCCAACCTCTACGGTGCTACCAAGCTCGCATCGGACAAATTGTTCGTAGCGGGCAACTCATATTCCGGCGCACAAGACACCCGCTTTGCCGTGGTGCGCTACGGCAACGTCATGGGCTCACGCGGTTCGGTCATCCCCTTCTTCCTGTCCATCAAGGACAAGGGCGTCTTGCCCATCACTGACCCACGCATGACGCGCTTCATGATCTCATTGGAGCAAGGCGTCGAACTCGTGTGGCACGCGTTCGGTGATATGGTGGGCGGCGAAATCTACGTCAAGAAGATTCCATCAATGAAAGTGATCGACTTGGCCGCCATCGTGGCGCCCAATGCCAAGCAGGAGATCGTCGGCATCCGTCCCGGCGAAAAGCTTCACGAGCAGATGCTCGGCGAGGAAGATGCCCTCTACACATATGAATATCCCGAGCACTTCAAGATATTGCCCGCCATTCACAATTGGGATAGGGATGCCTCACGCATCAAGGATGGTCAGCGCGTGCACGCTGGCTTCAGCTACACCAGCGACAACAACCCAGACTGGATGTCTAGTGAAATGCTGCGTGCGTGGGTCGAAAATAACTACAACAAGATTGGAAGCATCTGAGCCATGATCCCCTATGGACGCCAAGACATAACACAAGCCGATGTCGATGCCGTCGTCGAGGTTCTGCAATCGGACTTCCTAACCCAGGGCCCCATGGTGCCACGCTTCGAGCAGACCGTGGCCGATCATGTGGGGGCTCAGTACGCCTTGGCTGTCAACAGCGCCACATCCGCACTGCACATCGCCTGCCTAGCCTTGGGCTTGGGGCCGGGCGACTGGCTGTGGACCACCCCTATCACTTTCGTGGCCTCGGCCAACTGCGGCCTGTATTGCAATGCGCGTGTCGACTTCGTGGACATCGACCCGCGCACCTACAACCTCTGCCCCGCAGCCCTGGAGCGAAAGTTGCAACAGGCTGAGCGAGAGGGTCGCCTGCCCAAGATCGTGGTGCCTGTACACCTGTGCGGTCAGCCGTGCGACATGGCCGCCATCCACGCATTGGCACAGATCTACGGTTTCAAGCTCATCGAGGACGCGTCGCATGCCATCGGCGGTACGTACCGGGGCGAATTCATTGGCAACTGTAGCTACAGCGACATCACCATCTTCAGCTTCCACCCCGTCAAGATCATCACCACCGCCGAAGGCGGTATGGCGCTGACCAATGACGTCGAGTTGGCAGCCAGGATGGCGCTGTACCGCAGCCACGGTGTTACACGTGCTCCTGCGCTGATGACTCATGAGTCCGATGGCTCCTGGTATTACCAGCAAGTGCTGCTCGGCTACAACTACCGCATGACTGAGTTGCAGGCCGCGCTGGGCATCAGTCAGATGGCGCGACTCGACCAGTACGTGGCCCGCCGCCACCAGTTGGCCCACCGCTACAACAATTTGCTGGCTGCCCTCCCGGTGACAACGCCTTGGCAACACCCCGATGGCTACTCTGGCCTGCACCTGTACGTTATCCGGCTGCAACTGGATCGAATCAGTCCCAAGACCCATCGCGAGGTCTTTGAGTCCTTACGCGATCAGGGCATCGGAGTGAATCTGCACTACATTCCGGTGCATACACAGCCTTACTACCTAGCTATGGGCTTCAAGGAGGGCAATTTTCCCGAAGCCGAGCGTTATTACAGCGAGGCCATCAGCCTACCGATGTATCAAACGCTGAAGGAGGTAGATCAAGATGACGTGTTGGCAGCGCTCACCGTAGCCCTGAACGCATGAAACTCGCCATCATCCCCGCTCGTGGTGGTAGCAAACGCATCCCGCGCAAGAATGTCAAGCCGTTCTGCGGAAAGCCCATGCTGGCTTGGTCTATTGAAGCCGCCCATGCCAGCAACTGCTTTGACAGCATCATCGTCAGCACCGACGATGCCGAAATTGCCGATACGGCCCGCCGATATGGCGCCAAAGTGCCTTTTCTGCGTCCGCCTGAGCTGTCCAACGACCACGCTGGCACGGCGCCTGTCATCGCTCACGCGATTAACTGGATGAATGCTAACGGGCCGCAACAAGTGTCCCTGGTATGCTGCATTTATGCGACGGCTCCCTTCGTTACCGCCGCAGATATTGAAAGGGGCCTCGATACACTTCATCGCGAGGACTGCGACTACGCCTTTTCTGTTACCAGCTATCCCTTCCCTATCCAGCGGGCCATTCGTATAACTCCCAACGGACGTGTCAAAATGTTCCAGCCCGAGCAATTCACCACGCGCTCGCAAGATCTTGAGGAAGCATGGCATGACGCGGGCCAGTTTTACTGGGGCAGAGCCACAGCTTGGTTGGCTGGCAAACCCGTCTTTTCTCACGATGCTGCGCCAGTAACGCTCCCGCGCCATCGCGTGCAGGATATTGACACTCCCGAGGACTGGCATCGCGCAGAAATCATGTTCCAGATACTAGCCAAGGAGGCGGGATGACGGTTGTTGCTGCGGCGGATGTCTCTGCCTCTGTGCGACGAATCCTGTTTCGTTGCGATGGTGGTCAGCGTCAGGGCTGGGGCCATCTCTCTCGCTGCATATCTCTGGCGCGGCATCTACGTACGGTCGCACCTCGGACGCAGATTACCTTCTGGGGGCACTACGACGCTTTCGCCTGCCAATTACTGACTCAATACGGACTGCCTACATTGTCGACACCACTGCCCTCGATGGATTCAAACGGCGTGGCTGCGACACGTGCTGCCTGCTTCGATTTTGATGTGCTTTTGCTGGATAGTTATGTGTTTGAGCAACACTACGTAGATGGTCTCAAGCAGCAAACCTTCCGCTTGGCGCTGATGGACGATGAGCAACGCCATGATCTGACCGGAGTGGATTTAGTCATTTGCTTCCGTGTTGGCGCAGAAAAGCTCAACTATGGCGCACGACATCAACTGCTCGGCCCTTCATATTTCCCCGTCAAACCCGAGCTAATTTCTCTGCGTGAACACAACCTGACTCTGCCCGTCAATCGCCCCCTAGAGCGATTGACGGTTTTTCTATCAGGCGGTGACATCGGCGCGAAATACCTACCAACTGTACTTCAGGCATTGGCCCCGGCAAATCTACAGATTGCATATTTGGCTCCACATGTGCTGGACTCTTCGACGTCAGCTCAGGCTCAGCATTTCGCGCTGACTCCAGCTATCGAATCGATCTATGCCCAATCCGACCTCGTGATTTGCGGCGGTGGGCTCACCAAGTACGAATGTGCCTATGCCTGTATTCCGAATGCATGTCTCTCTTTGACCGCATTGCAAGACCAGGATACAAAAATTGTCGCTGCGCAGGGCTTCACGCTCGATCTGGGGTTAGCGGAAAAAATGGCTCCTAGTCGCTTGTGCAGGCAAATCACCGAATTCATCCATGATCCTCGAGCGCGGATGGCCCAGTGTAAAGCTTTCGCATCCAAACTGAATGCAAACGGTCCATACCACGTCGCCCGAACTCTTCTTGCATTATGAGCAACCACCTTCAACAACATTATCAACGCCTTTTTTGGGATCATGGCGACAGCGCGCAAGCAGTACAGTGGACTGACTCTCTTTCTCAAATTCGTCGTTTTCAGGTTCTATGCGAAATAGCGCCAAAAATCGGCTCCGTCGTTGATTTGGGGTGTGGATTGGGGCATTTTCGAGACCATCTGCGTGCAGCCGGATTATCTGATGCCTATCTTGGTGTGGATTTTGTTTCAGATTTTATTGAACACAGCAACGCCAAGCACGCTAGTGATCCATTGACCAATTTTCAATGCCTGGATTTGCTTGCTGACGACTACCCCCAAGGATATGACACTTACGTCATCTGCGGCGTATTCAATAACAAGATGCCAGCAAATTCCAAGTTCATGCGAGCGGTCATCACTAAAGCCTTTGCAGCCGCGCGCCGTCAAGTAGCATTTAACGCTATGTCCATTTATGTAGATTTCGAGGATCCCGATCTCTACTACAGCGATCCGTGCGAAATATTCGAATTTTGCAAACGCAACTTGACCCGCAAGGTTACTCTACGCCACGAATATTTGGTGCGTGATGATCGTCCGCCGTTCGAGTACACCATATATCTCTACAAATGACATCAACACCACAAGATGCCATGCTTGACATATTGATCGAAGATCTTGATCAAGCTGAGGCGCTCTACAAGCCGACTCAATTTTGGCGTGCGGCATTGAATAGACTCACCCAGGAACTTCGTGGCAATGGTTTAAATCGCTTTCGCTCCTTGCCGGGTTCTCTATCGTTCTTCGTTCCTACTTATAGCTTCCCTGGTTACCATAACGACAGTGAGATATTTTCCAGCCTGAGAAAAGCATTGGGTAACCTGCAACTTGGCGATATTCGCTGTGCGACTCATTTGGAGCGACTGCTTTCCGGAGAAAGTCAAGCAGAATCAGACTATCGTGTATTGCTCGCATCCGATACGCCAGTGGCACCGTTTTTTGATCAATTCAGCGAAAGCTCAGTAGCAGAGCCTATCGAGCAATTTGAATTCGACGGTCGTCGCTTCAGTCGTTCGTCGCTAAATTATCTGCTGGGTCTCGCATTCCTTAAACGCCATTGCGATCTGTCTAGTATTCGTAATGTTCTTGAAATTGGAGGTGGATTTGGAACGCTGGGTGAAATTCTGCTCAATGACTCGCGTAACGATTTCTTTTACATCGATGTTGACATCCCGCCAACCGTTCATTGCGCTCACCACTATCTGCAAAATCTCTACGGTAGCGACGCTATCCTCAGCTATGCAAAAACTCGTTATTTGGAGTCGTTAAATATTAGCGGCATGGCGGCCAAACATAAGGCTGCCATCTTACCATCTTGGCAACTTCCAAGATTGCATGGAAAAATCGATCTCTTCGTAAATTTCATTTCATTTCAGGAAATGGAACCAAACGTAGTTCGCAATTATTTGTTAGAAGTGGATCGATTAGGAGCAGACTATGTGCTGCTGCGCAATATACGCGAGGGCAAAGCCAAGGCGGTATCTCCGGACTCAGTCGGTGTTATCCATCCCATTCTTGGAGAAATGTACGATGCTTTCCTGGGGGGCTATCAGTTAATTGCCAGCAACACTATTCCCTTCGGGTACCATACTGTCGATGGTTTCAATTCAGAGTT
>ERZ778021.2119-NODE-2119-length-19109-cov-3.830377_pt1 | contig 19109 bp, 17 predicted proteins | sample MGYA00375751_ERZ778021 | MGnify/ENA primary metagenome ERZ778021 (study PRJEB29350, sample SAMN05389814) | bioreactor metagenome | isolation source: Thiocyanate stock bioreactor | place: South Africa: University of Cape Town | collected 2013-08-29 ... | reverse complement strand
TATCATAGCAGTTCTAAACCTTTGTAAAGCCGGCGACAGCTTTGTCAGCACCTCACAGATTTACGGCGGCACCATCAACCTGTTCGCTGTCACCCTAAAAAATCTGGGCATAGAATGTATTTTTGTTGGTGCGGACGCAGACGAGGCGACCATCAGCGCTGCCATCAAGGACAACACCAAGTTGTTGTTCGGCGAAACCATCGCCAACCCTGCCTTAAATGTGCTGGACATTGAAAAATTCGCCCGTATCGCACACAGCCACCATATCCCTCTGGTAATCGACAACACCTTCGCCACGCCGATATTATGTAAACCCATACAATACGGTGCCGACATCGTTGTTCACTCCACCTCAAAATATATGGACGGACATGCCGTTCAGGTGGGTGGCGTAATTGTGGACAGCGGTAATTTCAACTGGGCCGGCGGCAAATTCCCCGGTTTCACAGAACCGGATGCATCTTATCACGGCATCAACTATGTTGACAGCTACGGAAAGTCCGCCTTTATCATAAAGGCCAGAATGCAGATGATGCGGGATTACGGGGCCTATCCTGCTGCCAACTCCGCATTTCTGCTGAATATGGGGTTGGAAACTCTGGCACTGCGAATGGAGCGTTATTGTGACAATGCACTGCAAGTCGCCAAGTATTTTGAAGCCTCCGATAAAATTGAAAAAGTTAACTACCCCGGTCTGGAAACGGACAAATATTACCCACTGACCAAAAAATATCTCAAGGGTGCAAGCGGAGTGATTTCCATTGTTATCAAAAGAGGAAAAGAAGCCGCCGTTCAGTTCATGGACGGTTTGAAGCTGGCATCCATTGAAGTGCATGTTTCTGATATCCGCGCCTGCGTATTGCACCCTGCCAGTGCCACCCACCGTCAGCTCACCGAGGATCAGCTGTGTGCCGCGGGGATTGACCCGGGCATGATCCGCTTTTCCGTAGGCATTGAAAATGTGGAGGATATCATCGAGGATATCGAGCAAAGTCTCAGTAGAATATAACGAAATTTATAGCCGGTATACCCATTATTCATACATAGTTAGTCCAATACGGATCCCCTGTTCAGCTACAAGTTGAACAGGGGATTTTTTTAATTAAAATATCACTGGAAAATATCATTTTCTTTGCTGTTGGAACGATTGATTTTTGAAAAATCTACTTTGGTAAACACTATCGTTGCCAACATCATAAAGATCACACCAAAGATAAGTACAATTAACATGCTGATGGGTGGGGTAATGATGAAATTACCTATTTTAAATGCAAGCTCATTTTTGACAAGCTGTTCTGCTGTCAGAGATGTTTTTTCCAAAATAATCGTTCTAAAAAATGCCGTGGTATAGGTCATTGGATTAAAATAAGCGAACCCTTTTAAAATACTTGGCAATAAGCTAAGGGGCAAATACGCACCGGACAAAAATGTTAGCGGCATAGTGATAGCCGCACCAACAATCTGAAAGGTTTGCGAGTTTTTCACTAACGCTGCCAAAAAAAGCCCCAGTCCCGAGAAAACAAGCCCGACTGCTACCATGCTAATAATTGCCAAAAAGGGTGTGATGAGGTTACTAAATTGCAGACCGATGAAATAGCCGATGATCAGAATAATAATGCCTTGCAAGGTAGAAATGGTAGCGGCAGACAACAGCTGTCCTGCAGCGATTTGAATTCGTTTCACCGGACTGACCAAAACCTCTTTCATAAAACCGGACACAATATCATCAATGGTGCTGGAGGCGATGGTAAGTGCGGTTTGAAACACGGTTGTGATCGTGATTCCTGCTAGCATAAAATTGACAGGATCATCAATCCCCGGGGTTTTAAACACTGCGCTGAACACATAAAGAAAGAAAAAAGGCATGATGATGGTAAACACCAATTGAACACGGTTGCGTGCAAATATTTTCAGGTTACGAAACCACAAAGCTCCTACAATTCTCATAATAATTACTCCCTTATATCCTTTCCGGTGATTTCAAGAAACACATCGTTCAGAGTTCCTTTTTTGATCTCAAGCTCCGTGATGGTCTCTTTTCTTTCACTGATCAAATCCATCAAGGCGGGCAGATCATCCACCACCACAGAATAATACTCCTCTCTTTTTTTATAGTGGAAGCCTCGTTCCATCAATTTTGTTTCCAGCCCGAGCATGTCTGTGGTTCTGATATGTGCTTTGTCCCGTGTATACTGCTTTGTCAGGCCATGGGGGGTATCCAATGCCACTATTTTGCCAGCGTCCATGATAGCGCCCTTATTGCTGATTTCGGCTTCGTCCATATAGTGGGTGGTTAGAAAAATAGTAATATTCTTTTCCTTTTGCAGCTTCACGATATAATCCCAGATATGCGCCCTCGTCTGGGGATCAAGCCCCGTAGTGGGTTCGTCCAGGAACAGCACCTTCGGATAATGCAGCAGCGATCTTGCAATTTCCACACGGCGTTTCATCCCGCCGGAAAGGCTGCTGACCATTGACTTTTTCCATTCCTTCAAGTCGACGATTCCTAAAGCGAAATCAATCCGCTGTTCGATTTCCCCCTTGGGAACATTGTAAAAGTAACAATGCATTTTCATGTTTTCATAAACCGTCATTTTGTTATCCAAGGTAGGATCCTGAAACACCACACCAATGACACTTCTGACCTCATCCTTTTTGTGGGTGACATCCTTGCCGTCAATCAGTAAGGTTCCCGAGGTTTTGTCAAAAATGGTGCAGAGGGTGTTGATGGTGGTGCTTTTGCCCGCTCCGTTGGGTCCGAGGAAGGAAAACACGCTTCCCTCCTCCACTTCAAACGAAACATGATCAACAGCGGTAAAATTACCGTATTTTTTTACGAAGTCTTTGACTTCAATAATATTGTTCAATGGTATCTACTCCTTAAATATATATAATTTCTACACTGCCCAAGCTGACACTGCCGACCAGTGTCAAGGCAGGACCGGAGGTTTCACCGGGTCTGTTTTTTTCCTCCAGTTCCCCCAAGCTTACGTTCACATGATCAATGACCTTCCAGTTTTTAGGGATATACATTTCAATGCTGCCCAAAGAGCAATCCAGCTTTATCTCTGCGCCGTTAGGACTCAATACAGTGTTATCAAAATAAACCTGCAGAGAGCCGAAGGAACATGTCAACACAGCCCGTTCCAGACTAGCAGAATGCAGATATTTACTGCTGGAACCAAAGGACACGCTGCAATTCACCACATTATCCTCCAGATAGTCCACACTTTCCCGATTCTTGTCAAAGCTGTGCTTATGACCGATATAATGAACATGATTCTCTTTGTGATGAAACCACTTATGATCTTTTTTGTGTTTGAACAAAATCGAAAACCCAATACTGATAAACAGAGCCGCTATCAACACAGGCCAGGGTGTTATTTTTTCAATTCCCAACTGTTTTGCATAGATAATCGAGATAAAAGCAAGAGGAAACATAATTCCAAAAAAGTTCAGATGCACAATACTTTCAATGATAACCGGCACCATAATCAGAGTTAAAACAAGGCTGAACAATCCAACAGAATCAGCCGCAAAATACCCCATTTGATTTGCTAAGATCAATGCTGCCGCACCAATGAAAAAAATCCCCCACAATATTTTTTTCGTCATAACAATTACTCCTTTTCTTCGGCGATAAAACATGCTTTTTTGATATAAGCACCCATTGGTCGCCGAATGAACAATGGAAGCTTATCTGTAAGCGGTTAACTTCTTTCATTTAGCTTTTCCCGCAGTGTTTTATAAAACATCCGGGACACATACACCTGTTTGTGGCTCTTGTGAAACTGAACCAGACTGGACGCTGTTAAATTCCGATTGATGGAAAGCACCTGCTGTATATTAAGAATGGTTGATTTAGAAACACGGAGGAAATACTTCGGAAGCAGTTCATCCAGCTCATAGAGCCTGAGCTTAATCCGATATACATCATCTGCAGTATGTGCATATACGTTTTCGCCGCTGGTCTCAAAGAAATATATTTTTTCAAGCTGAAAATAATATTCCTCGTTTTTCTTATAGAAAATGAGCTTTGGGGTGGTGGATGAGCGTTGGATGATTGCTTTCTGGATACCTTGAATGGTGTTGTTCACTTCCTTACACCGAATGACAACCTCTTCTTCCGGAAGATCGTCGACAATCTCAATCCTGATCTTCATTGAACCACCTCGTTTCTATGTCAACATTATATCATCTATTTTTCATTTGAAAAGCTATTTCTGCTTTGTGGTATGCTTTTTACGGCTAAGAGGTAAAAAAACGACGATATGAAGTAAATGATGAGTGAATTAATTGTCGACAACTTATAATGTTGTTGACATTTTTATATATTGGGTATATCATGTAACCATCATGATCAAGGGAGATATCAAATTATGATGTTACGAAGTATCACATCAATACCGGTCATCAGTCAACTGCGCAAGGATATTATGATGCGTAAATATGCCGACAGAACCGCTTTGAAGGAGCTAACCCTAGCCAAAACCTACCAGTGCAGCCGTGCTGCACTGCGTAATGCCTTTTTCAAACTTGAAAAAGAAGGTCTCATTACTGTCGGCACCAACGGAACTAGATATGTCAGCAGTTTAACCGAAGATGATATTTTCAATCTTTACGATTTAAGAAGATATATTGAATTGACTGCCGTCAAACAGCATTTTAGTCGTAAAAAAAAGGATCTGTCCGGCGTTTTGGACTCGGTCAACGAAATTGTCAATTCACAAGGCAAATCGTTGGACGAAATCATCGATATCGACTCCAGATTTCATCGCAATGTCATCGGGTTAAGCGGCAATAAAGCGATAGATCAAGCATGGGACAATATATCCGATGTCATTCAGGCTGTGTTTCATTTGAATATGACTTCTTCAGAATTATATGAGATAGAGTTTCTTGATCATTTTACAGAGCGGCATCTGGCTCTTTTCAACGCCTTGATGACGGATGAAGGTGATTGCATTGCTAAATACCAGAAGCATATAGAGGACGCTATGAATACATCCCTGAAAGCAATCAAAAAGTAGTTGTAAAAGCATGCATCTGATTTGTTTGTTGATTGATTGTGGAAGTACCTCCACAAAATAAAGTCCGTATGACACCGAGTCTGATATTTTTTATAAAGAAGGCGCGATCCCTTTTCCCGAAAGAATATGTATATAAAATATGTAAATCATACTATATCAAATAAAGGAGTACGAAAATGACAAGAATTATAGTGTTTCATCAAGATAGTTTAAGCTGTGAACCAATACTTAGGAGAATGCCCAATAATGAGCTGATCTGCATTTGCCAATGCGGCGGCACCTCGGAACCGGCACCGGAAAACCGTGTTTATGTGTTCCACAGCACTGACAACGGTGAACATTGGACAGAACCGGTCAGCATTTATCCCGAAAACGGCAAAGCAGTATACTGCACAGAGGTTTTTGTGCTCAACAATGTCATCCATGCTTTTTTAACCACCCACAGCGGTCATTTTCTGGACTGGGAATGTATCCTAATGATAAGCCGTGATAACGGCTATACCTGGGAAAATTCCGGTCCGCCTCCCCACTTCCCGTCCTTTACCTTCATTCGTGGTATGATCACCCTGAAAAACAGCAATATACTGATTCCGTATCAGTTTTATCCTGTCATAAAAGAAGCCAATGACCGTGTGTTCAAAGAGAAGGGTGCCGAAGGCAGAGTGGAGCATTGCAATGTCCCCTATGTGGAAAACGGTGTTTTAATAAGCAGTGACAGCGGCAACAGCTATGATAGATTTCCGGCAGTGCGTTTTGATATGGAAGACTGGATTTGGAGCGAACCCACCATTGCAGAACTGAGCAACGGTACCGTGACTATGCTCTTAAGAAAATGTGGCAGCGGATATTTATGGCGCAGCAATTCAACTGACGGTGGTAAAACCTGGAGCGAAGCGGTCAAGACCGATATTCCCAACCCTACCAACAAACCAAAATTGATTGCAATTCCCGACGGCAGAATCGCACTCATCCATACACCGAACAATAAAGGAATTGAAACCGCCAGATATGTTCACCGCTACCCCTTACAAATCTGGATATCGGATGACAACATGAATACCTTTCGCTATCAAAAAACCATGACGGAGGATCCCGGCAACTACAGCTATGCCGACGGCTTTTATGAGAACGGACATATTCTTTTTACCATTGAAAAAAACCGCAAAGAAATATTGTTTATTGACCATATCATAGAATAGCCAATGCAGAATAAATGAGCGTTCTATATTATAAGTCAGAGAAATAAAAAGTGAATCATCAATGAAGCAGTAATAACATTACCAACTGTAATACCCAACACCTTGCACACAAAAACCTCGGTCTAATTTGAATGCAAATTCAACTATTGACATAGAGAAAGAAAAAGCACCCATTCCTTATGGAATGAATGCTTTTTCTTTTGGAGGTGCCACCCAGATTTGAACTGGGGAGTAGAGGTTTTGCAGACCTCGGCCTTACCACTTGGCTATGGCACCATATGAATTTGTGAAAGGACGCCAAATTTACATTTCAGCGTCCTTTTCTTTGGAGCGGATTACGAGGCTCGAACTCGCTACCTCCACCTTGGCAAGGTGGCGCTCTACCAGATGAGCTAAATCCGCATAATGGTGGCTCCGGTCGGAATCGAACCAACGACACGTGGATTTTCAGTCCACTGCTCTACCAACTGAGCTACAGAGCCAAATAATATCATCCTGTTGCAGATAATATTAGTGGCGACTCGGAAGGGACTCGAACCCTCGACCTCTAGCGTGACAGGCTAGCGTTCTAACCAGCTGAACTACCGAGCCAAATTGTGGTGGGAACAACAGGGCTCGAACCTGTGACCCTCTGCTTGTAAGGCAGATGCTCTCCCAGCTGAGCTATGCTCCCACACTGGAGTGCCACTGGCGTTTCAGCGACGAATGTTATTATATTATATTCACACGCTCTTGTCAATATTTATTTTAAGATTTTTTGAAAAAATATTATGTTACATTATCTACTATATTTTTCTAACCGCAAATACAATCCTCTCGCTGTTTTTTTTCGGTTTGTGAAACGATAAGTCATCAAAGCATCCCAGTAGAGAAAATCCGCTTTGTTTTATTATCATACTGATTTCGTCAAAAGAATATGCTCTTTCTTTGATTTCTTCCGAAAACCGCTCATAGACTTCCCCTTTTTTCACAAAGAAATCCAGTGTAATATCTACAATACTCGTTCTTTTGTGAAAGCGGTTTGTCCAGACCAAGTAAAGATCATCACGGTCAAGAACAAAGATATTATCCCCCAAAATGCTTTCATGCTTATAGGGTGTGTTAACATCAAAAATAAGAATTCCGCCGGGCTCAATGAACAAGGACAGGCGACGGAAGAATTTTAACAGCTTTCTGTGATCGGTGATATGATTGATGCTGTCCAAGACACATACAGCGCCCTCTACAGTGCCGTATAAATCGATTTCACACATATCCTGGCATAGAAGCATCACATTTTGTCCCAAAGTCTTTTCAGCGGCTTTAGAGAGCATCTCCTCGGAAATATCCAAACCGATGACATCAACACCTCTCTTGGCTAGCTCATGGGACACACTGCCTGTGCCGCAGGCAATATCAAGAACCGTTTTGGGATGACTGCCGAATTGATCAAAAACAGACAGGAGATAATCGATGCGTTCACCATAATCTATATCCGAAGTCAGATCATCATAAAAATATGCAAACTGTGAATACATGCTCTCACTCCGCGTCCTGTTCTTTCATTCGTTCAAACACCATTTCATACCCGTCATTGCCATATTCCAACGAGCGGTTCACCCTGCTGATTGTGGCGGTGCTTGCCCCTGTCTGGGTGACAATTTCACTGTAAACACGCTTTTCACGAAGCATTTTTGCAACGATAAAACGTTGGGAAAAGGATTTGATTTCCTTGATGGTACACAAATCTTCAAAAAAGGCATAGCATTCATCCACGTTTTTCAACGTCAAGATTGCTTTGAACAGTTCATCCACACTGTGGTCCTTAATCTTTATGTTCATAGGACGCTTCCTTTCACTTTAGTTAAGTAAAATTTTATCATAGTAAGGTAAAAAAGTCAATCACCAACCATAAACAGCCGGTGATTGACTCAAACGCTTATATATCGTTTCTGATGATATCCTCATAGGTTTCTCTTTTTACAACAACCCGTGCTTTGCCGTCTTTGACCATTACAATGGGAGGTCGGGGAAACCTGTTATAGTTGGAGGACATGGAATAATTGTAGGCACCGGTTGCCAATACCGCAAGGATATCCCCTTCCGCCGGTGTTTGGATTTGAATGTTCTCTGCAATCAGATCGCCGCTTTCGCAGCATCTGCCGGCAATTGTGGCCGTATAATCTGCTGCTACGCCGGCTTTGTTGGCAAGCAACGCAGTATATGCGGATTTATACAGCGCATATCTCGGGTTGTCTCCCATTCCACCGTCAATCAAAATATAATTTTTCACGTTTTCAATTTCTTTGACAGCACCTACGGTATATAACGTAATTCCGGCAGGAGCAATGATGGAACGACCCGGTTCAATACAAATAAAGGGCATCAACAGGTTTTCTTTTTCGCAAAATCCCTTCACAACAGCGGATACCTTTTCCATAAATATGTTATATTCCTTCGGATCGTCCTGGTCGGTATATTTGATACCAAAACCGCCGCCCAGATTCAGATCGGTAAACTCCATTCCAAGCTCATTTTTGATTTTTAGATAGAAGTTAAGCATGACCTCTGCCGCCAGAATAAAGGGATCAATATCAAAAATCTGTGATCCGATATGACAGTGCAGTCCCACCAGCTCCAGATGCTTCATATCCTTTGTCAGCTTCACAGCCTCAAACGCTTCGCCGTTTTCCAGCGCAAAACCGAATTTGGAATCAATCTGACCGGTTTTTACGAAGTCATGGGTATGGGCATCAATCCCCGGTTTGATCCGGAACATAATTTTCGGGATTTCAGAAAGCTCTGCGGCGATTTTGTCCAGCCTTGCAAGCTCTGTGGGGTTATCGACGATAATTCTGCCGATTTTGCTTTTTACAGCATAAACCAGCTCGTCTTCTGTTTTATTATTGCCGTGAAAATAAATCTTCTCTGCAGGAAAGCCTGATTTCAGGGCTGTATACAGCTCACCGCCGGAGGCAACATCAAGCCCCAACCCTTCGTCCGCCACAACACGGCATACTTCCATACAGTTCAATGCCTTACTGGCGTAAATTACGAGACCCTTGCCGTAATAGGCTTTCATAGAAGAGTCAAATTTCCGGCAATTATTTCGCAGCACTGTCTCGTCAACAACATACAGCGGTGTTCCAAACTCCTTTGCTAGCTCGGTAGTGTCGCAGTTGCCAATGGTCAAATTGCCTTTTTCGTTTACGGCTAAACTGTTGTTAGATAATAACATTGTTTCCTTCATCCCCTAAAATTGCATTTTCTATCTCTTTTTTAATTTCGTCCGCACCCTCTCCTTTTTCTGCAGAAAAAGGTATGATTTTTACAGTATCGGACAAAAATGAAAGCTCGGTTTGTAATGCGGTAAGCCGGTTTTTTCGTTCGGTTTTGTTCAGCTTGTCGCTTTTTGTAAGTGCTATGATAAAATGATAACCTGCTGATTCCAAAAAATGCAGCATATCCAAATCTAGCTTAGATGGCGGATGGCGCATATCCACAAGCTGAACCACCAGCTTTATGTTACGATCTGTGGTAAAATAATGCTCCATCAGACCGGACCAGCGTTCCCGTTCGCTGCCGGCAACCTTTGCATATCCGTAACCGGGCAAATCACACAGTCGAACATCACCGAGTTTATAAAAATTGATGGTAATGGTTTTACCGGGCTTGGTGCTGACCCTCGCCAAGGCTTTTCTGTTCAGAATTTTATTCAGCAAAGAGGACTTGCCCACATTTGACCTGCCTGAAAATGCGATTTCGGGTATATCAGAAACAGGCAGCTGCTTTGCAGTACCGTAAGACGATTCCAGAACAGCGTTATCAAATTTCATAGTATCTCCTTTATATGTAAAATACGGGTGCAAACCCCGGTTGAAAGAACCGGGATTTACACCGTTGTAGTTTATTGGGGTATGATTTGACCATCTACCGTCACATCACTTTGCATGACAGCTCCCACATTGATGGATGGCTTCGGGCAGGGCTTGTCAACCAATGCCAGCTTGAGCACTTCATCCATATGGACGACAGGTACAAACTGAAGGGAATTTTTGACCGTTTCGTCAATTTCGGTGACATCCGGAGCATTGTCCATGGGAATCAACACGGTTTTCACTCCCGCTTTATAAGCAGCCATGGATTTTTCCTTGAGCCCGCCGATGGGCAAAACTCTGCCGCGCAGAGTGATTTCACCAGTCATGGCAATGTCTCTGCGAATGGGAATCCCCGTCAGTGCCGAGATGACAGCAAGAGCCATGGTAATTCCGGCGGAGGGACCGTCCTTCGGAATGGCCGACTCTGTTGCATGAATGTGGACATCCTTATTTTTATAAAACTCGGTGTCAATACACAGCTCCCTTGCACGGCTGCGGATGAAGCTGACCGCAGTCTGTGCGGATTCCTTCATCACATCGCCCAAAGAACCGGTCAAAACAATTTTACCTGTGCCATCCAGTGCCGCGGCTTCGATCTGCATCAGCTCGCCGCCTACCTGTGTCCAGGCAAGCCCGTTGACAACAGCGATTTCATCCGCTTTTGAAATGGTTTCCGGCTTATATTTCCGAACACCAAGATATTCCTCAATGTTCTTATCGCTGATTTTTACAGCAACGGTCGGATCAATAACCACCTTTTTGGCCGTTTTTCGGCACAAAGCAGCAATGCTTCGTTCTAAATTACGCACACCGGCCTCGCGGGTATAGCAGTCAATTAGATCATACACCGCACTGTCAGCAATTTTCAGCTGCTTTGCGGTCAGCCCGTGTTTTTTCAGCTGCTTTTGGAGCAGATGGTTTTTGGCAATATGATATTTCTCTTCTCTTGTATAGCTGGTAAGGGAAATCACCTCCATACGGTCAAGAAGGGGCGCCGGAATGGTTTCCACCGTGTTGGCAGTGGTCAAAAACAACACCTGCGATAAATTATAGGGAATTTCTAAATAATGGTCACGAAAAGCAAAATTCTGCTCCCCGTCCAGCGCTTCTAACAGTGCTGACGACGGGTCACCTCTGAAATCAGAGCTCAGCTTGTCGATTTCATCCAGCAAAATCAACGGATTTGACACACCTGACTGTTTGATGGCGTTGATGATTCGTCCGCACATGGCACCAATATAGGTTTTTCTGTGTCCTCTGATGTCTGCTTCGTCCCGCACACCGCCGAGAGAAACACGGACGTATTTGCGACCCATGCATTTTGCAATGGAACGTGCTACCGAGGTTTTACCCACACCCGGCGGACCCACCAAACAAACAATCTGATTGTTGATTTTGGGAGCAAGAGTGTGAACCGCCAATAGCTCTATCACCCTGTCTTTTACTTTATGTAAACCATAATGATCACGGTCTAAAATCTTTCTCGCTTTTTCAAGGTCAATCTTGTCCTTGGTAAATTTATTCCAAGGCAAGGCCAGACAGGTATCCAGATAGTTACGGATCACAGAGGATTCATGGGAGCCGAAGGGCATTTTACCTAGCTTGTCCGCTTCCGAGACCAGCTTTTCTTCCGTTTCCTTTTCCAGATGCAGAGAATAGATCCGATAGCGGTAATCCTCGGACTCTTCGGCTGGATTGTCCCCGTCCGAAAGCTCAGAATTGATTGCCTTAATCTGTTCACGCAGATAATATTCTCTCTGGTTCTGTTCGATCTGGGCACTGACTTTTTCATGAATTTCCTTGTTCAGCGACAAAATATCGCTTTCGCGCTTTAAGAAAACAATGAGTTTTTCGATGCGTTTAAAGGGATTTAATTCGTTGAGGATGGTTTGTTTGTCTTCTGCCTGCAGAATAATATTTGATGTGATATAATCCGCTAATTTTCCGGCATTGTTCATGGCATAAACCGACATTACAACATCGGGAGAGAGTCTGGCGGACACTTCTGAATATTCCTCAAAGGCTTCTCTGGCGTTGCGGATCAAAGCAGATTCAAGTACCGTACCTTCTTTGATTTTCTTTTCATTACATTCGGTGATTTCCACCGTATAAAAGGGTTCGGCAGAAATGACCGTCTGCTTTTTGGCACGGGTCAGACCTTCCACCAACACACGGATGTTATCGCCCGGCAACTTTAAAACCTGCCGGATGTGAGCAATACAGCCCATGTCATATAATTCGTCCGGTGTGGGATCATCCACTCTCATGTCTTTTTGTGAAGATAAAAAGATGGTCTGGTCCGCTGCCATCGCATGGTTCAGCGCTTCTATGGATTTCTTCCGACCCACATCAAAATGGAGCAGCATACCCGGAAAAACGACCAATCCGCGCAGTGCCAGTAACGGCATGATTTTTACTTGGTTTATATTCGTCATACTTTTTTTATTTTCCTCCGTAAATGAATCAAAAAAACATATCATTGATTTAATTCATTTAAACAACCACAATTATGCGATACCGCCTTTTTCGCTTTGCTTTACGGGTGCTTTTAATTTGGCGGGCTTTCTTTCTGGGTTTTTGTCAAACAGCGGCTTTTCACCTTTTGTGACGCTATCCTCAGTAATGGTGACACGTTCCACCATATATTCCGACGGTACCTCGAACATCACATCGGAAAGTAAATCTTCAATGATGGAGCGCAGACCTCTGGCGCCGATTTCCCGTTCGATTGCCTTTTGTGCAATCGCTTCCAGCGCCTTTTTGTCAAAGTGCAGCTCTACCCCGTCCATTTGAAACAGTGCCTGATATTGCTTGACAATAGAATTTTTGGGTTCTGTCATGATTTTCACCATGGCATCTGTATCCAAAGGATAAAGGTGAGTAATCACCGGCAGACGGCCAACAAGTTCAGGAATGAGACCGTATTTGGTCAAATCGTGCTGGTTGACCTGAGAAATCAGATTGCCTGCTTCCATCTCCGATTTTGATTTGATGTCGGCGCCAAACCCGAGACTGGAATTGTGCATTCTTTTTTGTGTAATTTTTTCGATCCCATCAAAGGCACCGCCGCAGATAAATAAAATTTTTGTGGTATCTATCTGGATGAATTCCTGTTGGGGATGTTTTCTTCCGCCCTGGGGAGGAACATTGGAAACCGTTCCCTCCAATATCTTCAGGAGAGCCTGCTGTACCCCTTCTCCGCTTACATCACGGGTGATGGAAGGGTTTTCGGACTTTCGTGCAATTTTATCGATTTCATCCACATAGATGATACCATATTCCGCACGTTCAATATCATAATCTGCCGCCTGAATGAGACGAAGCAGAATGTTTTCAACGTCTTCTCCCACATAGCCGGCCTCTGTCAGCGTGGTTGCGTCCGTTATGGCAAAGGGAACGTCCAGCGCTCTGGCAAGGGTCTGGGCTAGCAGGGTTTTTCCCACACCGGTGGGGCCTAGCAATAAAACATTGCTCTTGGTCAGTTCTACTTCATTTTCGTATTTTCCACCCAAAAAGATGCGCTTATAATGATTGTAAACCGCAACAGAAAGGGTCTTTTTCGCCTCATCCTGTCCGATTACATATTCATCCAGCATCGCTTTCAGTTCTTTAGGTTTTTTTAAGTTGATGTTCAATTTGTTGCTGTTTTTGTTACGGCGCGGCAAATTGTCGTCATTTACAATGCTCTGACACAAATCGATACACTCGTCACAAATATATACCCCGGGTGGTCCGGATATCAGCCTCATCACTTCTTCGGCTTTTTTGCCACAAAAAGAACAATGGATCTGTTTCTCTTTTTTATCGTCGCCAGCCATAAAAACCTCCGAAATTAGTATACAGTGAGCAAAAAAGCTCTCATTTATTGAAATAAGAGCTTTTTGCATTTATTTCTGTATAAATTTTTATTTAACGCTTTGTAATTACCTTGTCTATCAGACCGTATGCAACGGCTTGTTCCGCAGTCAGAAAATTGTCTCTGTCGGTATCCTTTTCGATTACTTCAAGAGGCTGGCCTGTGTTTTCGGATAAAATGCGGTTTAAGTTCTTTTTGGTGCGGTTGATGTGTTCGGCATGGATCAATATGTCAGTTGCCTGACCTTCGGTTGCACCGAGGGGCTGATGAATCATGATCTCAGCATTGGGAAGAGCAAAGCGCTTGCCTTTCGCACCGGCCGCCAGTAAAAACGCACCCATGCTGGCTGCCATACCCATACAAATGGTCGATACATCGCATTTGATATAGTTCATGGTATCAAAAATTGCCAAACCGGAAGGGACGGATCCGCCGGGGCTGTTTATATACAGACTGATATCCTTTGAGGGGTCCTGCCCTTCCAGATACAACAGCTGTGCTATTACAAGACTTGAGGTTACATCATTCACCTGATCGGACAAAACGATAATTCTGTCATTTAACAGCCTTGAATAAATGTCGTAGGAACGCTCACCTCTGCTGGTTTGCTCAATAACGTATGGTACTAAACTCATGTTTATTCCTCCTTATGATCCTTTCTGGATAGTAAAATTTTGCCTATCTGATTCTATTATACTATTCTTCGTCTGATTTGTCTACCTTTTCTATAATAACAGCGCTACTTTTGATGATTTCAACCGCTTTCTGAACAGCAAGATCCTTTACCAGCTCTTTCTCGGGGATGGAGGCCTTAACGGTTTCTAAATTGGAATGAAAGGTTTCAACAAAGCGGTCGTATTCTGCTTTGATATCTTCCTCTGTTGGGACGATGCCTTCCAGCTGTGCAACCTTTTCTAAGGCAAGACGAACCTTAACTTCTTTTTCCGCATGTTCACGGAAGCTGTCTCTTAGCCCGGCTACATCGCCGCCCATGTATTGAATATACTGCTGCAGATTCATTCCCTGCTGGCGCAGCCTGGCGTCCATATCACGTAAGTTTTCATCAATGCGTGTTTCAAACATAGCCTCCGGGATTTCCGCTTGGAAGCCTTCCAGAAGTTGATCAATCAATGCGGTTTCTACTGCTGTTTCCGCTTGTTTTTCTTTCTTTTCTGTAATTTTCTTGGCAAAATCGGCTTTTAATTCGTCTAAAGTGTCAAACTCGCTGACATCCTTGACAAATTCGTCGTCAATGGCCGGAAGCTCTTTTTCCTTCACTTCATGGACCTTGACCTTAAACACTGCTTCTTTGCCTGCCAGATCAGCTGCCTGATAATCCTCTGGAAAGGAGACATTTACATCAAACTCATCCTCGGTTTTGTGACCGATGATTTGGTCCTCAAACCCGGGGATAAAGGAACCGGATCCGATTTTCAGGGAATAGGATTCTCCCTTGCCGCCTTCAAAAGCGACGTCGTCTACAAAGCCTTCAAAGTCAATCACAGCGGTATCGCCGTCTTTTACTTCTCTGTCCACGGTAATCATTCTGGAATTGCGATCCTGTAACCGTGTTATTTCTTCGTCAATCTCCTCGGCGGTTGCGTCAGCCGACGGTTTTTCCACACTGAGCCCTTTATATTCACCCAAGGTAACCTCAGGCTTCACAGTGACTTTAACTTTAAAGTCAATTCCGTTTTTGTCCATGGTTACTAAGTCAAACTCAATGTTGTTGTCCACGATTTCGATGCCTGCTTCTTCTGCCGCATTGTCCAGCGCTGCAGGATATATATCATTGAGGGCATCCTCATAAAAAACATTTTCGCCATATAATTTTTCAATGATGCTGTAAGGAGCTTTGCCCTTACGAAAGCCGGGTATATTCATCTTGCCGACATTTTTCTTATACATTTTGTTGATAGCTTTGCGAAAGGTTTCACCATCTATCTCTATTTGTAATTCATAACGGTTGGTATCAACCTTTTCCTTTGCCTTTAAACTCATTTCTTTTCCTCCTAATTTATATACCAATAAACAATGTCGTATCATTATAACATAAGTAAAATTAATTTTCCACTATTGTTTCATACAAACATTGTGATATTTTAAAGAATTTTTAAAGGTAAAAACTCTAAAAAATCACAGCTGACAAGAGAGAACTTCACGCCCTCATAGATCCCGTTGACAGCATTGTAGCAGCCTGCCCCGTGGATGTGTCCATAGTAGCAGCGCTCAATTTTTTCGTTCACCAAAACCGAAAAAATTTCATCGCAGACCTGATCCTTAGTGACCGGTGGATAATGTAAAAAAACAACGGGAATTAGGTTCCGGGCTTTTGCCGCATCTATTGAGGCCTGCAATCTGGCCGCTTCCCGCAAGATAACTTTTTCATTGTGATCCTTTGCATCAAAAAACCAGCCTCTTGTGCCGCAGATGGCATAATTTTCATAGGCTACCGCGTTATTATGGACAAAATCTATGGATGTAAACCCATTTTCAATCAGAAATTTTTGCATTTTCTGCATGGTTGCCCACCAATAATCGTGGTTTCCCTTTAAAAAAAGCTTTTTTCCCGGTAAGGAGTGGATCAATGCAAAATCCTTCACAGTTTCTGACAGTCTCATTGCCCAGGAAATATCTCCCGGTATGACCACAACATCCTGCTCTTTTACAATTGCACGCCAGTTTTTTTCTAACCTGCTGATATAATCCGTCCAACCTTTGAACACATCCATGGGCTTGTCGGTGCCCAGAGATAAATGCAAATCAGCAATCGCAAACAAAGACATTTTATGCCTCTTTTCAATCAAAAATTAAAAACTAAATCATACCTTTTTACCCATTATTCGCTTGAATAGCAAAAGCACAAACGGGAAAATTAATAGTGTCAACAAAACAAGTTGACAAAAAGGGGTGTATGATGATGATAATCAACATTGATAAGGATACAAAGGTATCACATGAAATCAAATGTGATGCCGAAAATTGTATCCACAATGGGCCGCATCGGCGGTGTTACGCTGAGAGTATCAAGGTGGGCACAGAGCATGCCGCGAATTGTATAGATACCTTATGCACAACTTTCAAGAAGAAATAAAATCAAATATCCCCTATAAAGCCCGGCAGAAATTCTGCCGGGTCTTTTATTTTATCAGCAAATCAAACACAATATCCTTCATGTTTTCTTTTTGGCAAACCTCTTTGAAACGAATCTGCTTTTGATCCAAATTTTTCAGCGGTAAAGGAATCTTTACCCCTGTTAATTCTTCCAGCTTTTCGGCCATTTCGATTTCTGTTCCGTTTGCCAGTGTTTCATCCACGGCGGCCAGCACACTGCCGGCGAATTTATAGGGCGACGCTGTGGAAACGATGAGAGAAACGGTTTCGTCCCCTGTTTCCTTCCGATAGGCTTCATAAGCGTGGATTGCGACTGCCGTGTGGGTGTCACATAAATAGCTGTAATCGCTGAAAATACTTTTGATGGTTGCAGCGGTTGTTTCGTCGTCACAGTATGCAGCAAAGAAGCTGTCGGAGATTTTTTGTTTTGTAGCGCCGTCAATCTCATATTTCCCTGTTTTCTCAAGCGCATTCATCCAGTCTGCGGTGGTATCTGCATTGTCATCGGTAAGATGATACAACAAACGTTCCAGATTGCTGGATATTAAAATATCCATAGAAGGTGAGGTTGTGCAGAAAAAATCACGGTTTCTGTCATACACGCCTGTCTTGATAAAATCCGTCAAAATATTATTTTTGTTGGAGGCGCAAATCAGCTTTTGAATGGGAATTCCCATTTTTTTTGCATAATAAGCCGCCAGAATATTTCCAAAATTGCCGGTGGGTACCACCGCATTGATGGGATCACCCTGTTTGATACTGCCTTCCTTCACCAAGTCGCAGTAGGCAGAAATATAGTACACAATCTGAGGAACAAGACGGCCCCAGTTGATGGAGTTTGCACTGGAAAACTCCATATTATGAGAGGATAAGGTATTTTGAATCTCCTCATTGGTAAATATTCTTTTTACCCCGGTCTGTGCATCGTCGAAATTTCCTTCTATGGCACAAACGGCTACATTGTCACCTTCCTGAGTAACCATTTGCAGCTTTTGCATCAGGCTGACGCCGTCTGAGGAGAAAAACACCAGTATCTTTGTGTTTTTCACATTCCGAAAGCCTTCCAGCGCCGGCTTGCCGGTATCCACGGAGGTAGCAACCAGTATCACAATGGTGTTGTCCTTTTTCAGTATAGCAGCGGATTTTGTCAATAAATAGGGCAAAAGCTGCAACGCCATATCTTTGAACGCACAGGTGGGTCCGTGCCACAATTCAAGAATATGCATGGAATCGGACAGCTTGCTGATGGGAGCGGGAATATCGTCTTCAAACTTCAGGTTACTGTAGGCACCGCTCACACATTCAAGTACATCCTCTGCTGTAAAATCCGTCAGATATTTATTCAAAACAAAAGCGGCTCTGTCGATATAACTTTTGTCGGTTAAACCGGCTATTTCATCCTGTGACAAAAGCGGGATTTCTTTTGGAACAAAAAGACCGCCTTCCTTGGAAATGCCCTGTGTGATTGCTTGTGCGGAAGAAACTGCAACATTTTTTCTTGTACTTGTATACTGCATAGTATGACTCTTTTCTCCGGCGAATTGTTCAAAAAACCAAATGCCGCCGGTCATTTGGCTTTCGCTTTCTATTTTATAATAAAATTGACTGTTTGTCAAAGATTAAACATAATATGAGAAAACAGGCATACATCTTTATTACAAACCCTATGAACGGATGTGATGCCTTGAAATATTTTGATTTGCATTGTGACACACTGTTTGAATGCAAAAAACAAAGCTGTTCCCTGTTACAAAACCATCTTCATGTGGATTATCGGCGCTTATCAGAGTACGACGCTCCCACACAGGTTTTCGCCATTTGGCTGGATGACAGTGTTCGGGGAACGGAAGCAATTGTGAAGTTCAGAGAGCTTTACGAGTTATTTTTAAAAGAGAATGTCTATAGTCGTGTGAACGCGATTTTGTCCATTGAAAACGGCATTGCGCTGGGTGGCGAGATTGAGAACGTGTCGCTTTATCATGAGCTGGGCGTAAAAATCATGACACTGGTGTGGAACGGAAAAAACGAGCTGGGAAGCGGAGCCATGGAAACC
>ERZ778021.2113-NODE-2113-length-19219-cov-6.991599_pt1 | contig 19219 bp, 9 predicted proteins | sample MGYA00375751_ERZ778021 | MGnify/ENA primary metagenome ERZ778021 (study PRJEB29350, sample SAMN05389814) | bioreactor metagenome | isolation source: Thiocyanate stock bioreactor | place: South Africa: University of Cape Town | collected 2013-08-29 ... | reverse complement strand
GTGCCGCCGTCGCGCGTGAACACCGCGGTGCCGTTGGCGAACGGGCTCGCATTGATGAGGGCGACCGCCTCGTCGTACGTCGCGACGCGGGCGACGGAGAGCACGGGGCCGAAGATCTCCTCGTCGTAGACCCTCATGCCGGGGGCGACCCGGTCGACGAGCGAGACGCCGATGAAGAAGCCGTCGCCCTCGAAGCGCTGCGTCGTACCGTCGACGACGACCGTCGCACCCTCCGCGGCGGCGCCGGTGACGTAGGAGGCCACCTTGTCGCGGTGCTCGCGGGTGATGAGCGGTCCCATCTCGCTCGCCGCATCCGTGCCCGGTCCGATCGTCAGGCCCGCGATGCGCTCGGCGACCTTCTCCACGAGCGCATCGGCGACCTCGTCACCCACCGCGACGAGAACCGAGACGGCCATGCAGCGCTCGCCGGCCGAGCCGTACGCGGCCGAGACGGCGGCGTCGGCCGCGGCATCCAGGTCGGCGTCGGGCATGACGACCATGTGGTTCTTCGCGCCGCCGAGCGCCTGCACGCGCTTGCCCGCGGCGGCGGCGCGCTCGTAGATCGAGCGGGCGATCGGAGTCGAGCCCACGAAGCTGACGGCACGCACGGTGGGGGAGTCGAGGATCGCGTCGACGGCCACCTTGTCGCCCTGCACGACGTTGAGGACACCGGCGGGAAGGCCCGCCTCCTCGTACAGACGCGCCAGGAAGAGGGCGGCGGAGGGGTCCTTCTCGCTCGGCTTGAGGACCACCGTGTTGCCGCAGGCGATGGCGGATGCCGTCATCCACAGCGGCACCATCACCGGGAAGTTGAACGGCGTGATCGCGCCCACGACGCCCACCGGCTGCTTCACCGAGTGCACGTCGACGCCCCGCGACACCTGTTCGGCATGCTCGCCCTTCAGCAGGTGCACGAGCCCGGCGGCGAACTCGACGTTCTCGATGCCGCGGCTGATCTCGCCCTTCGCATCCGAGAGCACCTTGCCGTGCTCGGCGGTGATGATCGCGGCCAGCTCGTCGGCGCGTTCGACCAGCAGGTGGCGGAGGCGGAAGAAGACGTCCGCCCGCTTGATGAGGCTCGTCGCGCGCCAGGCCGGCAGCGCCGCCGCGGCCGCCGCGATCGCGGCATCCGTCTCGGCGGTCGACGCGAAGGCGACCTCGGCCTGCACGGCACCGGTCGCGGGGTCGTAGACGGGGCCGGTGCGTTCGGTCGATCCGACGGACTGGCCGGCGATGTGATGACGGATGAGGTCCATGAGCGCTCCTGTTCGGACAGTTCGACCGGGTCGTGACATGCTTATGCTGACGGAGCACAGGGGGGAGACGCAGGTGTCTGATCGTCGCGATGTGGACGGTTCTCGGACAGAACGTCCGGCCGCCGTTCTGCCGACCGTCTCCGAGGTGCTGGCCCTCGACGCCTTCGCGCCCGGCGCCCCGGTCGTCGTGGTCGGCGGAGCCGCGTTGGAGGCGCCTGTGCGCTGGGTGCACGTCTCCGACAGCGCGGATGTCGCGCGACTGCTCGAAGGCGGAGAGTTGCTCCTGTCCACCGGTTCGGGATGGCCGGACGATCCGCGACGGCTGGCGCACTTCGTCGCGCAGCTGGCCGAGGTGGGCGCTGCGGGCATCGTGCTCGAGCTGGGCGCCCACTACCGCTACGTGCCGGCGGTGCTGGCCGATGCCGCACGCAGCGCCGACATCGCGCTGATCGTGCTGCACCGGGAGGTGAAGTTCGTCACCATCACCGAGGCCGTGCACCGCCGGATCATCGCCGACCAGACGGCGGCTCTGGAAGCCCGCGACGCGGTGCGCACCCTGTTCACGGGACTTGCGCTGCGCGGGGCGCCGACGGAGTTCATCGTCGAGCAGGTCGGTCTCACGCTGGCCGCCCCGGTGGTGCTGGAGAGCGTCGGGCACGAGGTCGTCGTCGCCCACGTCGGCGGTGCCGCCGAGACCCGCACGCTCCGCGACTGGGCGCGTCGGTCCCGCGCCGCCGCCGCGGCGCCCGACCGGGAGGGGCGCACGATCGTGCCGGTGGAGGCCCGCGGCATCCGCTGGGGATGGCTCGTGGCGCTGCCCGGCGCCGCCCACCTCGCCGGACGCGACGCCGTGCTCGAGCAGGCGGCCACCGCGCTCGCCCTCGGCAGGCTCGCCGATCCCGGCGGCGAGGAGTGGTCGCGGCTGGGGCGTCGGCGCGTGGTCGACGCGCTGATCGACGGACGATTCACCAGTCTGTCCGCGGTGGCGGCGCGATTGGATGCCGCGGGAATGCCCCTCGTCGGCACGGTGGCCTTCGCGGTGGTCGCCCTCGTGTCGTCGGGCCGGGGCGGCGACGCGGTCACGGTCGCGGCCGCCGCCGACATCGCCGCCGCGGCGATCGGCGTGCGCGTCGTGTGCGGCACGAGCACGACCCTCGACGACGGGTCGGCGCTGGTGCGCACGCCGCTGATCCTGGCGGTCGCGGGCCGCGCGACGAGCGCTGCCGACAACCGTGCCGACGCCTTCGCCGTCGCACTCGAAGATGCCCTGCGGGCGGGGTCGACGTCGGCGCGGGCGCGGGTCGTGCTCGGCCCGGGCGCGGTCATCCCCGCGCTCGAGCCCGCGGCCGCGTACGAGCGCGCGGTCGGAACGCTCGTCGCGGGCCTTCGCGAGACGATCGACCTCGTCGGTGCCGACGACAGCTTGCGCGGCGCTTCCCGCCGCGGCGCGGACGGCCGGCGCGTGGCCGAGCGTCCCCTCACCCGGGTGGTGGCGGCGCTCCGCGACGATCATCGCCTCGTCGCGCACGCGGAGCGGATGCTCGATCCGGTGCTGGCCGACGGTCGCGCTCGGGGCGGCGACCTTTTCGAGGTGCTGACGGCGCTGCTCGCGCATCCGTCCAACCGCACGGCGGCCGCCGAAGCGGCGCACCTGTCGCGGTCGGTGTTCTATCAGCGCATCGCCCTGCTCGAAGACCTTCTCGGCGTCGATTTCGACGATGGGGAGCAGGTCGCCGCTCTCCACGTCGCCGTGCTGACCCATCGGCTGCACGCGGCCGGGTGAATCCGCACGCGGCTGTTGCCTTCTGTATGCATTAGGGCACCGAAAGCGGTCATCGCTTCCTCGCAGCCTCGCTGATGTATACACTATGGGTGTCGAGAGGAGACCGCGTGCGTGCCAGTGACCGTGCCTACCGGGTGCTCCTCGACGAGATCCAGTCCGGCGATCTGGCGCCCGGCACGGTGCTCGCCGAAGTCGAGCAGTCCGTCCGCCTGGGCGTGAGCCGCACGCCGCTGCGCGAAGCACTCGGGCGCCTCCTCGCCGACGGCCTCGTCGTGCAGCCGTCGCCGCGACTGACGGTGGTCAGCGACATCGATGCGGGCGACATCCGTGAGCTCTTCGAGGTGCGCCGCGCCCTGGAGGAGACGGCTGCGCGCCTCGCCGCCGGCGGGGCAGAGGGAGCGCTGTTCGCGGCGTTGGCCGGTGAGTTCGCCCGCACGGATGCCGCCGCCGACCCCGACGCCTACTACGCGCTCATCGCGCGCTTCGACGAAACGCTCGACGCGGCCGTCGCCAACGACTATCTGACCGCGGCCCTGAAGACCGTGCGCACCCACCTCGTCCGGGTCCGCCGGCTCGCGCGCGACAATCCGGCGCGGCTCGCGGCATCCGTCGCCGAGCACCGCCTGATCGCATCCGCCGTCGCCGCAGGCGACGCGGAGCTCGCCGCGCACGCCACCCACGTCCACTTGCACAACGCGCTCGTCGCCATCCTCGCCTCGTTGGAAGGAACCCCATGACCGTCATCCACCACGTCCGTGTGCACCGGAGCGAAGAGAACCTCGCCCGCGAAGACCAGCTCGCACACAAGATCGCCGAGGTCGCCGCCGACCCGGTCGCCGTCGAGCCCGCCGTCGTCGAGATGATCATCAACCGCGTCATCGACAATGCGTCCGTGGCGGCGGCATCCCTCACCCGGGGCCCCGTCACCGCGGCGCGCGCCCAGGCCCTCGACCACCCGGTCTCGCGGGGAGGTTCGGGTGCGACGGTGTTCGGCGAGCCGAACGAGGTGCGCACCAGTCCCGAGTGGGCGGCGTGGGCGAACGGGGTGGCCGTGCGCGAGCTCGACTACCACGACACCTTCCTCGCCGCGGAGTACTCGCACCCGGGCGACAACATCCCGCCGATCCTCGCCGTCGCCCAGCACGTCGGCGTCGACGGCGCGGCCTTGGTGCGCGCCATCGCGACCGGCTACGAGATCCAGATGGACCTCGTGCGCGCCATCAGCCTGCACAAGCACAAGATCGACCACGTCGCGCACCTCGGTCCGTCGGCGGCCGCCGGCATCGGCACCCTGCTCGGACTCGACGCCGACACCATCGCCCAGGCCGTCGCGCAGGCGCTGCACACGACCACGGCCACCCGTCAGTCCCGCAAGGGCGAGATCTCCACGTGGAAGGCGCACGCCCCCGCCTTCGCCGGCAAGATGGCGGTCGAAGCCGTCGACCGTGCGATGCGCGGGCAGACCTCTCCGTCGCCGATCTACGAAGGCGAAGACGGCGTCATCGCATGGATGCTCGACGGCAAGGATGCCGCGTACGACGTTCCGCTTCCCGCGCCCGGCGAGCCCAAGCGCGCGATCCTCGACTCGTACACGAAGGAGCACTCCGCCGAGTATCAGGCGCAGGCGTGGATCGACCTGGCCCGAAAGCTCCACGGCAGCCACCCCGAGCTCGCCGACCCGGCGAAGGTGGAGAGCATCGTGCTGCACACGAGCCACCACACCCACTACGTGATCGGCTCGGGAGCGAACGATCCGCAGAAGTACGATCCGCAGGCCTCCCGCGAGACCCTCGACCACTCGATCCCGTACATCTTCGCCGTCGCGCTGCAGGACGGCGGCTGGCACCACGTCGACTCGTACCTGCCCGCTCGCGCCGCCCGCGAAGACACGGTGGCGCTGTGGCACAAGATCACGACGGCGGAGGATGCCGAGTGGACCCGCCGGTACCACTCCGAGGACCCCGACGAGAAGGCGTTCGGCGGACGCGTGGAGATCCGTCTCACGGACGGGTCGACGATCGTGGACGAGATCGCCGTCGCCGACGCCCACCCGCTCGGGGCGCGCCCGTTCGCCCGCGCCGACTACGTGCGCAAGTTCCGCCTGCTCGCCGAGCCCGTGCTCGCCCCGGCCGAGATCGAGCGGTTCCTCGCTCTCGCCGAGCGGCTGCCCGAGCTGACCGCCGACGAGGTGCGAGAGCTCAACATCGTCGCCCGCGACGGCGTGCTGGCCACGGCGGCGAGCCCGAAGGGGCTGTTCTGATGCTGTACAGCCAGACCCCGGCATCCGAGAAGCGGCGCGTCCTGCGCGAGCGGCTGCGGGCGGGGGAGCTCGTGCGCTTTCCCGGCGCGTTCAATCCCCTGTCGGCACGGCTCATCGAGCAGAAGGGCTTCGAGGGCGTCTACATCTCCGGGGCCGTGTTGAGCGCCGACCTCGGCCTTCCCGACATCGGCCTGACGACGCTGACGGAGGTCGCCGGGCGCGGCCAGCAGATCGCCCGCATGACCGAGCTCCCGGCGATCATCGACGCCGATACCGGCTTCGGCGAGCCGATGAACGTCGCCCGCACCATCCAGACCCTGGAAGACGCGGGGCTGGCTGGCACCCACATCGAAGACCAGGTGAACCCGAAGCGCTGCGGTCACCTCGACGGCAAGCAGGTCGTCGACACCGGCACCGCCCTCCAGCGCATCCGCGCGGCGGTCGACGCCCGCCGCGACCCGAACTTCCTCATCATGGCGCGCACCGACATCCGTGCGATCGAAGGCCTGGACGCCGCCATCGATCGCGCCAAGGCGCTCGTGGATGCCGGGGCCGACGCGATCTTCCCCGAGGCGATGCGCGACCTGAGCGAGTTCGAGGCCGTGTGCGCCGCCGTCGACGTGCCGGTGCTCGCGAATATGACCGAGTTCGGCAAGAGCGACCTCTTCACCGTGGACCAGCTCCGGGGCGCGGGCGTGCAGATCGTCATCTGGCCCGTCTCGCTGCTGCGGATCGCGATGGGCGCGGCATCCCGTGCGCTGGATACGCTGAACGACGAGGGGCATCTGACCTCGCGTCTGGGTGAGATGCAGCACCGCGCCGACCTGTACGACCTCATCGACTACGAGGGCTACAACCGCTTCGATTCAAACGTCTTCAACTTTCAGATCTCCCGCTGATCACCCCTTCACCCTCCCCTCCCCTTGACCCTCGTCCCACTTGCGACCGACCATGTCCCACAAGAGGTCGCAATCGGGGCATCCACAGGACAGAAACTGGGACATGGTTGCAGCCGCAACCGGCCCGCACGTGCAAAGGAGCAGTCATGAGCGACCAGCAGACCCCGTCCCAGATCCACAAGGGGCTCGCGGGCGTCGTCGCCGATGCGACCGCCATCAGCAAGGTCAACCCGGAGACCAACTCGCTGCTCTACCGCGGCTACCCCGTGCACGAGCTGGCCGCCACGCAGTCCGCTGAAGCGGTCGCGTACCTGCTCTGGAACGGCGAGCTGCCCACCGACGACCAGCTCGCCGAGCTGCGCGCGACCGAGCGGCAGCACCGGGCGCTCGCCGACGACGTCAGGGCCGTCATCGACCTGACCCCGATGGAGGCGCATCCGATGGACGAGGCGCGCTCGGCCGTGAGCGTCCTCGGTGCGCGCGATCTCGTCGGCACCGGATCGGTGCTCGACGCGAGCGGTTCTCGAGAGGAGAACCTGGCCCGCAGCATCCGTCTGTTCGCCGCCCTCCCCGCGATCGTCGCGTACGGTCAGCGTCGTCGCCGCGGACAGGAGCTCATCGCCCCGCGCGACGACCTCGACTACGCGGCGAACTTCCTGTGGATGACCTTCGGCGAGGAGTTCGACCCGGTGGTCGTCGACGCGTTCAACCGCTCGATGATCCTGTACGCGGAGCACTCGTTCAACGCGTCGACCTTCACGGCGCGGGTGATCACCTCGACCCTCAGCGACCTGTACTCGGCCGTGGTCGGTGCGATCGGCGCGCTCAAGGGACCGCTGCACGGCGGTGCGAACGAAGCCGTGCTGCACATCTTCGACGAGATCGGCGATGCCGACAACGTGATGCCGTGGCTTGATCGGGCACTCGCCGACAAGCGCAAGATCATGGGCTTCGGTCACCGCGTCTACAAGCACGGCGACTCGCGCGTGCCGACGATGAAGGCCGCCCTCGACACGCTCATCGCCTACTACGACCGCCCCGATGTCGAGGCGCTCTACGCGACGCTGGAGCGCGAGTTCGTCGCCCGCAAGGGCATCTACCCGAACCTCGACTACCCGTCGGGTCCCGCGTACAACCTGATGGGCTTCGACACCCTGACCTTCACCCCGCTGTTCGTCGCGGCGCGGGTCGTCGGGTGGACGGCGCACATCATGGAGCAGGCGGCATCCAACGCGCTCATCCGTCCGCTGTCGGCCTACAGCGGCGTGGACGAGCGCCACATCGAGGGGTTCGTCGACGAGGCCGGCACCTCGACGATTTCGCTCCGCGCCGCCGAAGCCGAGGGCTGATCCGGCTCGAAGCATCCTCGTCCCGTCCCGCCCCGCCCCGCCCCGGCGCAGCGCGCCCGGCGGCACCGGGTCGGGGCGGGGATGCCTCACACCCGGATCATGGCTGAATGAGAGGATTCTCATACCGAACTGTGACCGGTCCCAGTAGCGTCGGGGGTACCTGCTCAGGGCACGGTGCCGTGCCCGTACACCCCGGGAGCTCCGCGTGCCTCAGTCGACGACGACCCTGTCCACCCCCGCGCGGCGCGCGTTCGCGCTGCTCGCCGCCGCCGTCCTCGTCGGGGCCGGCGCCGTCGCCGTCACTGCCGCGCCCACCCTCGCCGCCGATCGCGTGCCCACGCTCGTCGGCGACCTGCAGAGCGAGCTGGGATGCCCCGGCGACTGGGATCCCGCGTGCGCCGCGACCACGCTCGAACCGGTCGACGGCACCACGCAGTACGCGCGCACGTTCGACGTGCCGGCGGGCACGTACGAGTACAAGATCGCGCTGAACGCCGCGTGGGACGAGAGCTACGGCGCCGACGGCGCGGCCGGGGGAGCGAACATCCCGCTCACCATCGCCGGACCGGCCTCGCTCCGCTTCGTCTACGACGACACCTCGCACCGCATCGCGATCGAGACCAACACCTTGGCATCCGGGTACACCGCTGCCGACGACGCGATCGTCTCCGCGCCCGCGCGCCAGGCCGGCGACGGCAAGCAGTTCTACTTCGTCATGACCGACCGGTTCGCCAACGGCGACACCGCGAACGACACTGGCGGCCTCACCGGCGACCGCCTCACCACCGGGTTCGACCCGACCTCGAGCGGCTTCTACAACGGCGGCGACATCGCAGGCCTGCGCGCGAACCTCGACTACATCGCGGGACTCGGCACGAACGCGATCTGGCTGACGCCGAGCTTCATGAACAAGCCCGTCCAGGGCGAGGGCGAGCACGCGAGCGCCGGGTACCACGGCTACTGGATCACCGACTTCACCCGCATCGACCCGCACCTCGGCACGAACGACGAGCTGAAGGCCTTCATCGACGACGCGCACAGCCGCGGCATCGACGTCTACTTCGACATCATCACGAACCACACCGCCGACGTCATCTCGTACGCCGAGAACCAGTACACCTACATCGACCAGGCGACGAAGCCGTACACCGATGCCGCGGGGAACGCCTTCGACCCCGCCGACTTCGCCGGCACCGACACGTTCCCGACGATGGATGCGGCCACGAGCTTCCCGTACACCCCCGTCGTCGACCCGGCCGAGGCGAACGTGAAGGTGCCGGCCTGGCTCAACGACGTCACGCTATACCACAACCGCGGTGACTCCACCTATCAGGGCGAGTCGACGACGTACGGCGACTTCTCCGGGCTCGACGACCTCATGACCGAGAACCCGGCCGTCGTGAACGGCTTCGCCGACGTGTACGAGTCGTGGATCGACCTCGGCATCGACGGATTCCGCATCGACACGGCCAAGCACGTCGACTTCCCGTTCTGGCAGCAGTGGACGGCCAAGGTGCTCGACTACGCGCACAGCCAGGGCAAGCCGGACTTCTTCATGTTCGGTGAGGTGTACGACGCCGACCCCGCCGTCCTCTCGCCGTACGTGCGCGACACCGACATGAACTCGGTGCTCGACTTCGCGTTCCAGTCGGCCGCGACGAGCTTCGCCAAGGGCGGCGACGCGCAGGTGCTGCAGAAGATGTTCGCCGGCGACGACCGCTACACGACGCCCGACTCGTCGGCGACGGCGTTGCCGACCTTCCTCGGCAATCACGACATGGGGCGGATCGGCTACTTCCTGAAGAACACGCCGGATGCCTCGGGGCGCGATCTGCTCGCGCACGACCTGCTGTTCCTCAGCCGCGGCCAGCCGGTCGTCTACTACGGCGACGAGCAGGGCTTCACCGGGGCCGACCCCGGCGGCGACAAGAGCGCTCGGCAGACCCTGTTCGCGAGCGAGGTGCCGGAGTATCAGAACCAGACCCTGATCGACGGCACGCCGGTGGGATCGGCCGACCGCTACGGCACCGACACCGCCCTGTACACGCACATCGCCGGGCTCTCGGCGCTGCGCGCGCAGCATCCGGCACTCGTCGACGGCGCGCAGATCGAGCGGTACGCGAAAGACGGCGTGTACGCCTTCTCGCGAGTCGGCGCCGACGAGAAGGTCGAGTACCTCGTCGCGCTCAACAACACGGCATCCGAGGCGACCGTCACGATGCCGACGCTGACGGCGGATGCCTCGTTCACGGGTGTCTACGGCGCGACGGGCTCGCTCACGACCGGCGCCGACGCCACGGCCGCCGTCACGGTTCCCGCCCTCTCCGCGGTCGTCTACCGCGCGGACGCCACCGTGACAGCCCCCGCCGCGCCTGCGCCCCTCGAGGTGACGGCGCCGGCCGCCGGTGCGGGGCTGTCGGGTCAGGTCGCCGTCTCGGCGACCGCCGACCAGTCGTGGCGGCAGACGAGCTTCGCCTGGCGCGTCGTCGGCGGTGACGAGTGGCACCCGCTCGGCACGGCCGAGGACACGACGCCCGGCGTCTTCCACGACGTCGCGGGTCTCGCCGCCGGCACGCTCGTCGAGTACCGCGCCGTGTCGACCGACGCTGCCGGTGGCCGCTCCGCGGCATCCACCTACGCCTCCGTCGGCAACCGCGTGAACCTCGTCGACGACCCGGCGCCGGAGGAGCCCGACGACGCGACGCCGTACGAATTCGTCAGCATTCCGGGGTCGCTGAACACCGAGATGGGCTGCGCGGGCGACTGGGCGCCCGACTGCGATCAGGCGCAGATGACCCAGGTCGAGGGCATCTGGCGGCTGACGGTCGACCTGCCCGCCGGCGACTACGAGTACAAGGTCGCGACCGAGAAGAGCTGGGACGAGAACTACGGCCAGGGCGGCGTCGCGAGCGGCTCAAACCTCGTCCTCCGCCACGCCGGCGGACCGGTGACCTTCTGGTTCGACCCGCGCACGAAGGTCGTGCAGTCGAGCGATGACGGCCCCGTCGTCACCCTCGCAGGCTCGTTCCAGTCGGAGCTCGGCTGCGCGGGCGACTGGGCGCCCGACTGCCTGCGCGCGATGATGTTCGACGGCGACCGCGACGGCGTCTACGAGTTCTCGACGACGAAGCTGCCGACCGGCTCGTACGAGCTGAAGGTCGCGCACGGGCTCAGCTGGGCGGAGAACTACGGCGCCGACGGCGCGCGCGACGGCGCGAACATCGCGTTCTCGGCCACCGAGGGCAAGCGCGTCTCGTTCCGCTACGACGTGGCGACGCACCTGCTCGAGATCGTCTCGGCCGACCCGCCGCTCCCCGGCACCGGCCAGTCGCGCGCGCACTGGATCGACGCCGACACGATCGCGTGGCCCGGCGAGCTCGGCGCACCCGCCGTCGGTGCGACCTGGCAGCTGTACGGCTCGGCCACGGCGGCGCTCGCCGTCTCGGACGGCGACGTCACCGGGACGGACGGCGACCCGGTGACGCTGACACGCGTCGGCGACGGGCTGACCGACGCGCAGCGCGCGCGCTTCCCGGCTCTCTCCGGCTTCGTCGCCCTGCACGTCGAGGGGCAGGACCGCGACGCCGTCGCGACGCTCCTGCGCGGGCAGCTTGCCGTCGCGCAGCGCGGTGCCGACGGCAAGCTCACCGCATACACCGGCGTGCAGATCCCGGGCGTGCTCGACGACCTCTACGCCGACGCCGTCGCTGACGACGACCTGGGGGTCTCCTTCCGCGGATCCAAGCCGACCTTCCGCGTCTGGGCGCCGACGGCGCAGACGGCCACGCTCCTGACGTGGGATGCCGGTGCGACGGGCGATCCCGCGCGGCGCGAGGCATCCTTCGATTCGGCATCGGGCACCTGGAGCGTCACGGGCGGGAAGGCGCTGACCGGCGACGAGTACCTCTGGGAGGTCGCGGTCTACGCCCCGACGACCGGAAAGGTCGAGACGAACCAGGTCACGGACCCGTACACGGTCGCGCTCACGGCCAACTCGACCCGGTCGGTCGCGATCGACCTCGCCGACCCTGCGTGGGCGCCGAAGGTGTGGAAGAAGACGAAGGCGCCGGTGATCGCGCGCGACGTCGACCGTGCCATCTACGAGCTGCACATCCGCGACTTCTCGATCGGCGACGAGACGGTGCCCGAGACCGAGCGCGGCACCTACCTCGCCTTCGCCCGGGACAGCGCCGGCACGCAGCAGCTGAAGCAGCTGGCATCCGCCGGCATCAACACGGTGCACCTGCTGCCGTCGTTCGACATCGCGACGATCGAGGAGAACCGCGCCCAGCAGGCGGTGCCCGCGTGCGACCTCGCGTCGTTCGCGCCCGACTCCGCCGAGCAGCAGGCCTGCGTCGCGGCGGTCGCCGACACCGACGGGTTCAACTGGGGCTACGACCCGTTCCACTTCCAGGCGCCCGAGGGCTCGTACGCGGTGAACCCCGAGGGCGGGGCGCGCGTGGGCGAGTTCCGGACGATGGTCGGGTCGCTCCACAAGATGGGGCTGCAGGTCGTGCTCGACGAGGTGTACAACCACACCTCGGCCTCGGGGCAGGCGGACACGTCGGTGCTCGACAAGGTCGTGCCGGGCTACTACCAGCGCCTCGACGGCAACGGCGCCGTGCAGACCTCCACGTGCTGCCAGAACGTCGCCACCGAGCACGCCGTCGCGCAGAAGCTCATGGTCGACTCCGTCGTGCTGTGGGCGAAGGAGTACAAGGTCGACGGCTTCCGGTTCGACCTGATGGGGCACCACTCGAAGGACAACATGCTCGCCATCCGGGCCGCACTCGACGAGCTGACCCTCAAGAAGGACGGCGTCGACGGGAAGAAGGTGTACCTCTACGGAGAGGGCTGGAACTTCGGCGAAGTGCAGGACGACGCCCTGTTCGTGCAGGCGCGGCAGGGGAACCTCGGCGGCACCGGCATCGGCACGTTCAGCGATCGCCTCCGCGATGCGGTGCACGGCGGCAGCCCCGTCGACGCCGGCTCGACCTTCCGCCAGGGGTACGGCACGGGGCTCGCGACCGACCCGAACGGCGACCCGATCAACGGCACCCCCGAGCAGGCGCTCGCCGACCTCGGTCACCAGACCGACCTCGTCAAGCTCGGACTCGCCGGCAACCTCGCCGACTTCGCCCTGACGACCGCCGACGGCAGCGTGAAGAAGGGAGCGGAGCTCGACTACAACGGGCAGGCGGCGGGCTATGCCGACGAGCCCGAGGAGATCATCAGCTACGTCGACGCGCACGACAACGAGACGCTGTACGACCTCGGCGTGCTGAAGCTGCCGAAAGACACGACGATGGCCGACCGGGTGCGGATGAACACCCTGTCGCTCGCGACCGTGACGCTGTCGCAGACCCCGTCGTTCTGGCACGCGGGCACCGAGCTGCTGCGGTCGAAGTCGCTCGACCGCAACAGCTACAACTCGGGCGACTGGTTCAACCGGATCGACTGGACCGGTCAGGAATCGACGTTCGGGTCGGGGCTGCCCCCGGCCGCCGACAACCAGGCGAAGTGGGCCGTCATGCAGCCGCTGCTCGCGGACCCCGCCCTGAAGCCCGGGCCGGCGGACATGGCCGCGGCGGAGGCATCCGCCCTCGACCTGCTGCGGGTGCGGGGCGAGGTGCCCCTCCTGCGACTCGGCTCGGCCGACCGCATCGAGCAGAAGGTGTCGTTCCCGAACAGCGGCGCCGGCGCGACGCCGGGCGTGATCACGATGCTCGTCGACGACACGGTCGGCGCCGACGTCGATCCCGACCTGGCCGGTGCGCTCGTCGTCTTCAACGCGTCGCCCGAAGCGACCACGCAGACCGTGCCCGCGCTGTCGGGGCGCTCGTTCACGCTCACGTCGGCGCAGGCGAACGGGTCGGATGCCGTCGTGAAGACGACGACATGGGATGCCGCCACGGGCACCGTCACGGTGCCGGCCCGCTCCGTCGCGGTGCTGACCGAGGCCCAGCCGGTCGCGACCCACGTGATCGCGCAGCCGAGCCGACTGCTCGTGCGCCACGGGTCGTCGGTCAGTGTGTCGGGCAAGGTCACGGCCGACGACCGCAGCGCGCCCGTCGGCACCGTCACCGTGACCGACAACGGCACGACCGTCGCGACGGTGACCCTGGATGCCGACGACCGCGGCCGGTTCTCGGTGACGCTGCCGGCGCTCCGCCGCGGCCTGCACGTCGTGCGGGTCACCTTCACCGGTGCCCCCGGCTGGCTCGACTCCCGCGCGAGGGGGGTGCTGCCCGTCGTCGCGTACTGACGGGCGCGGACGGCGCGGACGGGCGGCGGGCCGCTGACCGGTGCGCGTGCTGACACGCGCGCGGGCAGGAGACAGGATGGATGCCATGAACATGCGCACCGCCGTCATCGTCGACGCCGTCCGCACCCCGTCGGGGCGCGGCAAGCCGGGCGGGGCGCTCAGCGGCATCCATCCCGTCGACCTCGCCGCGCACGTGCTGCGCGCGACGCTCGAACGCAACGGACTCGACTCCCGTCAGATCGACGACGTGCTGCTCGGCTGCGTCAGCCAGGTCGGCGAACAGACGATGAACATCGCGCGTCAGGCGGTGCTCGCGGCCGGATTCGACGAGCGCGTTCCGGCGACGACGATCGATCGGCAGTGCGGATCGAGCCAGCAGGCCGCGCAGTTCGCGGCGCAGGGCGTCATGGCCGGACAGTACGACATCGTCATCGCCGGCGGCGTCGAATCGATGAGCCGCGTGCCTCTCGGGGTCGCGGCATCCGTCGCCGGTTCACCCTTCTCACCGGGGTTGCACGCGCGCTATCCCGACGGACTCGTGAACCAGGGCGTGTCGGCCGAGCTGATCGCGGCGCGCTGGGGCTTCTCGCGCGACGAGCTCGACGCGTACGCGGCCGAGTCGCACGAACGCGCTGCCGAGGCGCAGGTCCAGGGCAGATTCGCCTCGCAGCTGCTGGCCGTCGACGGTGTCGAGATCGACGAGACGGTGCGCCCGGGCACCACCGTCGCGGGTCTTTCCGGCCTCGCGCCGGCCTTCCGCACCGATGCCATGGCGGAGCGCTTTCCCGAGATCGACTGGCTGATCACACCCGGCAACTCTTCTCCGCTGACCGACGGCGCCTCCGCGGTGCTCATCATGAGCGAGCAGAAGGCGCTCGAGCTGGGGCTGACGCCGCGTGCGCGCTTCCACGCGTTCGCCGTCGTCGGTGACGACCCCCTGATGATGCTCACGGGGCCGATTCCCGCGACACGTCGCGTGCTGGAGCGCGGTGGCCTGACGATCGACGATCTCGACGCGTACGAGGTCAACGAGGCGTTCGCCCCGGTGCCGCTCGCGTGGGCTGCCGAACTCGGCGCGGATGCCGCCAAGCTCAACCCCTGGGGAGGGGCGATCGCCCTCGGGCACGCGCTCGGCTCCAGCGGCACGCGACTTCTCGGTACGCTCCTCGCGCACCTCGAGTCCACCGGCGGACGGTACGGACTGCAGACCATGTGCGAGGGCGGGGGCATGGCGAACGCCACCATCATCGAACGGCTGTAGCCGGCGGCGTTTCGACTTGCTGCGCTCGCTCAACGACCGGAGAGCGACTCCCCTTCCCGGTCGCCCCGCGAGGAGCGCAGCGACGAGTCGAAACGCACTACGCCCGCGGCATCCGCAGGGTGACGATCTCGAACGGCCTCAGTGCGAGGTCGGCGTGCGCCGCGTCCGCCGAGACGACTGCCGTCTGAGCGACCTCGCGCTCCAGCAGATCGGTCTGGACGACGCCCGTCGCCGCGAACCCGAGGCTCACGCGTGCCGCGGCACGACGGCCGAGGGCTTCGTAGAGGCGCACGACGACATCGCCGCTGCCATCCTCGGCCAGCTTGACCGCCTCGATCACGACGCCCTCGTGGTCCACGCTCACGAGCGGCGGGATCTCGGTCACGTCCGCCTCGATCGTCCGCACCGGGAGGTTCGCCCGGTAACCCTCCCGCACCGCCGTGAGGACGTCGGCGCCTACCGCGACTCCCACGTGCAGGCGGTGACGACCCTGATCCTGCGTCGGGTCGGGAAACAGTGCGCCGCGCACGAGCGACAGCCGTGCGGTCGTCACCGTGCCGCCGCCGTCCCGCGCCTGGCGGGTGATGTCGTGGCCGTAGGTCGAGTCGTTGACGATCGCGACACCGAAGTCGGGTTCGGCCACCCGCACCCAGCGATGGGCGACGGTCTCGAAGCGCGCGGCATCCCACGACGTGTTCGTGTGGATCGGGCGTTCGATGTGGCCGAATTGGATCTCCGAGGCGGCGGTGTGGGTGTGCACGTCGAGGGGGAACGCGAACTTGAGCAGCTTCTGCTGCTCATGCCAGTCGATGTCGAGGTCGAACGACAGCACCCGCGATCTCTCGTCGAGCCGGATGTGCTCGACGAGCTGCGATGAGCCGAACGTGCGCGTGACGATGATCACGTCAGCCTCGACGACGATCGATGCGGCGGCCTCGAGATCGGTCACGTGGTGGCGATAGTGGGCGTCGATGTCCCACGCGTCCCACTGCGTCGGGGTGTCGCGGTGCAGCTGCGGCAGTCCGAGCGCGCCGCCCGGGGCCACGGCCTCGCGCCCCGAGGCGTGATCGACCAGCGAGGTGACGAGGCCGCGGCCGTCGATGTGGGCGCGGACGATGCCGTTGTCGAGCACCCATCCGTGCCCGTCCACGCGGGGCGTGACGGATGCCGGGAGCGCCGCAGCCGCGCCGCCGAGCGCTGGAGCGCCGGCACGCTCGTGCGGCGCCGCGTTGACGGCGAGCAGATGTGGCCCTGTACCGGCGATCGCCGCGAGGCTGTCGGCGATGATCTCCTCCAGTTCGCCGGCGACGGCCGCGTAGTTGCGCTCCGCGTCGCGGTGGACCCAGGCGATCGATGAGCCGGGCAGGATGTCGTGGAACTGCTGCAGCAGCACCGTCTGCCAGATGCGGGCCAGTCGCTGCGCCGGATACGGAGCACCGACCCGCACGGCGGCTGTCGTCGCCCACAGCTCGGCTTCGCGGAGCAGATGCTCGCTGCGCCGGTTGCCCTGCTTCGTCGGCAGCTGACTGGTGTACGTGCCGCGGTGGAACTCGAGGTAGAGCTCTCCGGCCCAGACCTCGGGGGCGGGGTACTCCGCTTCGGCGGTCGTGAAGAAGCGCTCCGGCGTGGAGTGAATGGTCCGGGGCGACCCCTCCAACGAGGCGGCGCGTGCGATGGCCGCCGTCATCTCCCGCGTCGGGCCGCCACCGCCGTCGCCGAAGCCGTAGGGCAGCAGCGACACCGTGCCGCGGCCCTTGTCGGCGTAGTTGCGTTCGGCGTGGGCGAGGTCTGCCGCGGAGACATCGGAGTTGTACTTGTCGACGGGCGGGAAATGGGTGAACAGGCGCGTGCCGTCAATGCCCTCCCACTGGAAGGTGTGGTGTGGCATGCGGTTCGTCTCGTTCCAGGAGATCTTCTGGGTGAGGAACCATCGCGCGCCGGCGGCCTTCGCGATCTGTGGCAGTGCGCCCGTGTAGCCGAACGAGTCGGGCAGCCACACCTCCGGGGTGTCGATGCCGAACTCACGCTGGAAGAAGCCCTTCCCGACAACGAACTGGCGGGCGAGCGCCTCGCCGCCGGGCATGTTGGTGTCGGATTCGACCCACATGCTCCCCACCGGGATGAAGCGGCCTTCTCGCACGCGTTCGACGATGCGCGCGTACAGGTCGGGGTAGTACTGCTTGACCCACGCGAACTGCTGGGCCGAGGAGCTGGCGAACACGTAGTCGGGGTCCTCATCCATGAGCGAGAGCACGTTGGAGAAGGTCCGCGCGACCTTGCGTGCGGTCTCGCGCACCGGCCACAGCCAGGCGGAGTCGATGTGGGCGTGCGCGACGGCGTGCAGTGTGTGCGCACTCGCGTGCGCCGGGCGCGCCAGCAGCGGAGCGAGCACGGCGCGGCCCGCGGTGGCGGTACCCGATACGTCGTCGGGGTCGACGGCGTCGATCATCGCCTCCAGGCCCGCCAGGATCTCGGCACGGCGGGGGCTGCCGGCATCCAACTGCTCCGCGAGTCCGCGAAGCGCCACTGTGTCGGCGCGAAGCGCGGCGACCTCGAGGTCGCGGAGGGCCACATCCACCTGCCGCAGCCGATAGATGTGATCGGTGCCGGCCGTCGCAGGGTCGCCCAGCGGCGTCCGTTCGAACGTGAAGAGGCTGCCCACGTCGGGGTTGGATGCCGCCTCGATGAACACGTCGATGCGCCCGTCGGCGTCGATCGCCTCCGTCACGGCGTTGTTGAACGGCGCGATGCCGCGCAGCGGTCGCCCGTCCGTGGTCCACACCATGGCCTCGCTCTGGAAACCGACCTGACCGCTCGTGAAACCGAGATCGACCAGCAGCTCGGCGCGCGTGCCGGCGAGAGGGGCGCCCTCGGCATCCCGCCACGACGCCGGCACCTCGCCGCGCACGCGCAGCCATGTCGTCCCCCAGGGGCGCCCCCACGTGCGGCCCGCCGCGAACGGGGCGAAGTCTGCGGCGCTCGCCTCGGCGAACGTGACCGGTTCGCCCGGCGCCTCCCACAGCTCGACATCGAGCGGTGCGGTGGCGCGGTGGAGGTTCGCGGTGAGCCGCTCGCGGAGGAAGCGGTCGATGCGCAGCTGGGCGAGGGCACTGCGGTCGTGCATGGGAGGTCCTTTCCGGACAGGGGAGAAGAGGAGGGGGAGGGGTCAGCCCTTGACGCCGCCCGCGAGGGCGAACGAGCTTCCCGTCAGGCGCTGCATCAGTAGGTAGAGCACCAGGATCGGTACGGAGTACACCATCGCGAAGGCGGCGAGCTGACCGTAGGCGACCGCGCCGTGGTTGCCGAAGAACTGGAAGATGGCGACGGATGCCGGCATCTTCTCGGCGCTGAACAGGAGCACGAACGGAACGAAGAAGTTCCCCCACGCCTGCGTGAACACGAAGATGAAGACGACGCCGATGCCGGGACGCATCAGCGGCAGCACGATCTGTGCCAGGGCCCGCATCGGCGATGCACCGTCGACCCACGCCGCCTCTTCGAGCGACACGGGAACGGAATCCATGAAGTTCTTCAGCATCCATATCGCCATCGGCAGCGAGGTCGCCGCCATGAAGAGCACGACGCCGAGCAGCGAGTCCAGCAGCCTCAGCTGCACGAACATCGCGTACACGGGCACCATGAGCGCCGTGATGGGCAGGCAGGAGCCGAAGAGCACGCTGTAGAGGAAGCCGCGCTGGAAGCGCATGTTGAACCGCGACAGCGGATAGGCGGCCAGGATGCCGACGACGACGGTGAGCGCCGCCGTCCCGAAAGAGATGATCGCCGAGTTCCACAGCGGCAGGAACGACTGGTTGAAGGTCAGCACCTGCGCGAAGTTGTCGAAGGTCGCGCCTGTAGGGATCGACATCGACACCGTCGCCGCCGGATTGATCGACGAAAGCACGATCCACGCGATCGGGACGACGAAGACGACACCGAGTGCGACGAGGATGATGTTCGCGAGCCAGCGGCCGCGGTTGCGCACCGGTGAGTCGACGGTCAGGGTGCTCAGAGCAGCGGCGCTCATGACTCGACCTCCGGCTTGAGGATCTTGATGTAGAGGATCGCGAAGACGCCGCCGAGCACGATCGTCACGGCGGCGATCGCGGTGCCCGCCTATGAGGAAGACCAGTCGCTCGACGTGGT